>JAAIGE0100822815.1_pt1 | contig 104057 bp, 96 predicted proteins | sample 6487951 | NCBI WGS metagenome assembly JAAIGE01 (sample SAMN13974128, study PRJNA590717) | phyllosphere metagenome | biome: tomato field; feature: multiple bacterial spot infested tomato fields; material: tomato leaves; isolation source: leaves from tomato fields | host: Solanum lycopersicum ...
AATCACTGGCGGATTACGGGCACACCGAGCCTAAGCGAGGTGCCGAGTGGTGGGGCAAGAGCGTTTTGCTTACTTTTGCGCTGTTCAAAAGTGAGCCGCCGTCAGGGCGGAACCCTAAGTAGCCGTTACCGCAGCAATGGATATGTACACAATCCAACTGTGTTGACTGCCAGGCCGCCTTCGCGAGCAAGCCCGCTCCCACATTTGGATCGCCGGGCGTCAGGTAAATATGCGCTGGCCGCCGGGGCCGTCACGGGAGCAAGCTTCCTCTCCACAGGTCATGCGTCGCATTAAAGTTGTGTAGATACCTATGGCTATCGCAGGCAAGCCAGCTCCCACAGTTTTTAACCGCGCGCGGTCAGTTCGATGATGCAGCAGCGGCCAGTGACGCAGATATCCAGCAGGCCCGTGTTACCGTCCACTTGCAGGCAATCATGGTGGCCGAGCTTCTCGCCCAGCACCTTCACTTCATCCGCCACGCTGAACACCAGCACCGTCTGCGCGGTGCTGAAAAACTGCTGCACGCCATCCACCCACTGCAAGCGTGCATGGTAACGCTGTGGCGAGTAGATCAGGTTGAAGTCGCGAATCGGCCCGGTGATCAAACGGCATGACACCTGGCTTTCGCCCTCGAACGCAAACGGCTGCAACGGTAACAAGCCGCGTTGCTCCTCACCGTCTACGGTCAGCACCATGCCAGCGCCTTTGATCACCGTGATCACGCGCTGATAGCCGGCGAAAGTGGAAAAGCCACCCGACTCGGCGATGTCGGCGATCGACAGGCGCCAGCCAAATCCATCCAGGCCGGTGCCCGCATCACGGGCGATTTCTTCAGTGCTGCCGCCACCGTTTTTCCACGGCATGCGCACGTAGTCGGCGGCGCGCCAGACTTTCACAGTACTCATTTGCTGAAACGTCCTTCCAGGCTATGACGGGAACCGGGGTGGATCAACCGCGCCGCCGTCACCGGCTGGCGACCCGACCAGGTACGCCGGCGAATCAACAGGCACGGCTCGCTCGGCTCGATCTGCAACAACTTGCACTCGGCGGCATCGGCGAGGATCGCCTCAACCACATGCTCACCCTCAGTCAACGGCGCCACCTGGTTCAAATAGGCGTAGGGGGTTTGCTGGGTGAAGTCTTGCTGCAGGTATTGCGGCGCGACCAGGGCGTTGACGAAACGGTCTTCGATTTGCACGGGAATGTCGTTCTCGTAATGCACGATCAACGAGTGGAACACCCGCCCGCCTTCGCGCATTTCCAAGGCGACGGCGCGCTCGGAACCGGCGGCCTCTTCGCCCAGGGTGATTACTTGGCAGGTGTGCCGATGCCCGCGGGAGGCGATTTCATCGGCGATGTTGTGCACTTCAAACAGGGCCGATTGGCTTTTAGGCTCAGCCACGAACGTACCAACGCCTTGCATGCGCACCAGCAAGCCTTCGGCGGTCAGCTCGCGCAGGGCGCGGTTGATGGTCATGCGGCTGAAGCCCAACTGGCTGACCAACTCGCTTTCCGACGGCACGCGGTAATGGGGCGGCCAGTTGCCGTTGAGGATCTGCTGGCTGATCATCTGTTTGACGCGGGCATACAAGGGCGCCGGACTTTCGTCCATGTGGGCAGCCAGCGAAGAGTTGGCGGGCGGAGTCGGCACAGGGAATCCTTGCGGGGGAAAAAGATGCATAGATTGCCGGAGTTTACCGAGCAGGCAAACGTCTGTATATGTATATACAAATAAACACACGACCGGGGTGCCTTGATCATGTCCGCTTTCTTTGCCGAACGCGCACTGCTGCCTAATGGATGGGCCAACGATGTACGTCTTGAAGTCAGCGCCGATGGCCTGCTGACAAAGGTTGAGCCCAATGCCAGTGCAGAAGGCGCCGAACGGCTCAAGGGCCCGGTGTTGGCGGGCATGCCGAACCTGCATTCCCATGCCTTCCAACGTGCCATGGCAGGCTTGGCCGAAGTGGCCGGCAACCCCAATGACAGTTTCTGGACCTGGCGCGATTTGATGTACCGCATGGTCGGCAAGATCAACCCCGAGCAGTTACAGGTCATCGCCCGCCAGCTGTATATCGAAATGCTCAAGGCCGGCTACACCTCGGTGGCCGAGTTTCATTACGTGCACCACGATCTCAGCGGCCAGCCCTATGCCGACCGTACCGAGCTGTCCCGCCAGATCAGCCAGGCGGCCGCCAGCAGCGGGATCGGCCTGACCTTGCTGCCGGTGCTCTACACCCACGCAGGCTTTGGTGGCCAGGCGCCAAATGAAGGCCAGCGACGGTTTATCAACAGCACTGAACACTACCTGGACCTGCAAGCCCGCTTGCAGCCCATTCTGGCGGCACAACCAGCGCAGCAACTGGGCCTGTGCTTCCATTCCCTGCGCGCCGTAACCCCCGAACAAATCCATACCGTGCTGGCCGGCAGTGACAAGGCCTGCCCGGTGCATATCCACATCGCTGAACAGCAAAAAGAAGTCGACGACTGCCTGGCCTGGAGCGGCAAGCGCCCGTTGCAATGGCTGTATGACAATGTCGAGGTGGATGAGCGCTGGTGCCTGGTGCACGCCACCCACGCCGATGCCGATGAAGTGACCCGCATGGCCAACAGCCGAGCGATTGCCGGTTTGTGCCTGACCACCGAAGCCAATCTGGGCGATGGGATATTCCCGGCGGTGGACTTCCTCGCCCAAGGTGGGCGCATGGGTATCGGCTCCGACAGCCATGTATCACTGAGTGTGGTGGAAGAATTGCGTTGGCTGGAATACGGCCAGCGCCTGCGTGATCAGCGGCGTAATCGGCTGTACCGCAGTGACCAACCGATGGTGGGTCGCACGCTGTTCGATGCTGCGCTGGACGGTGGCGCACAAGCGCTGGGCCAGCCGATTGGTCGGCTGCAAGTGGGCAAGCGTGCGGATTGGATTGTGCTGGACGGTAGCGACCCGTACCTGGCGACGGCCAGTGAGGATGGGATTCTCAACCGCTGGCTATTTGCCGGTGGTGATCGGCAAGTGCGCGATGTACTGGTCAATGGCAAGTGGGTGGTGCGAGACGGGCATCATGCTGGCGAAGAAGACAGCCGCCAGGCATTCACCCAGGTCCTGAAGGACTTGCTGCACTAACGGCCAATCCATAACAACTGTGGGAGCTGGCTTACCTGCGATACAGACAACTCGGTGCATCAGTTACACCGGGTTGATGCTATCGCAGGCAAGCCAGCTCCCACATTGGATTGAGGGTACTCAGGATTACTGAGAGGACTTTGCCATCTGCTTGTCCGACGTACGCCAGATCAGCCGCGTGGTGTCATACCCTTGCTGTCGCGCCCTGCTCAGGAGGTCTTCGCGGGTATCGGCACTCACCGTCGGCGTGCGCGACAGGATCCACATATAGCGCCGGCTCGGGCTGCCGACGATGGCGGTCTTGTAGTCATCGCTGACGTACAACACCCAGTAGTCGCCCTTGGCAACGCCCGGCAACAGTGACGTAAACCAGTTATTGAATTCCACCCACAGCTTGTCGGTCTTGCCTGGCACCTGCGGCGTTGCCGTGCCTTTGGCCTCTTGCCATTTCCACTCAGGCGTCAGGCAGCGGTTGAACACCGACATGTCACCATCAGGCAGCAAGGTATAGCGGGCTTCGGATTGCGCACAGTTGCGCTGGAAGTACATCGGCAACCGGGCCAACTCATACCAGGTGCCCTGGTAACGCTTGAGGTTGACGTTGCTCGCCGTCTTGGGTTGCAGATCATCGCCAGAATGGCTGGCACAGCCCGCCAAAAACAGGCTGGCGCAAAGGAACAAAACAAAACGCATCATTCTTCTTCTCCCGCAGGCTCGCGCCCCGGTTTACTTCAGGCCTTGCCCGGAAAACATCAGAACTTTGTCACCGGCGTACTGCACGCTGATAAAGCTGTTTTTATCGCCCCAGGTGCAGCTGGACATGCCCAGTGCGCCGGAACAATCGGTTGGCTTGCCCAGCAACGACTCCACCTCGGCCTTGGCCATGCCGGCTGAGAGCTTTTGGTAGTTTTCTTGGGTGACCTTGCTGCAAGCGGCTAAGAGCGCGCAAAAAGCCAGCAGGGCGAGACGGCGTATAGACATGGAAAAGCTCCTGGAGAGACAAAGCAGCTGGGGTATCTGCCAGAAGCTTAGAAGGGAAAAGAGGTGTCTGGTTCCCGGCAAGCGAAAACAAAAAAGCCCCGAAAACGCTGAAACGTTTCGGGGCCCAGGGTAGGAGCGAGCTTGCTCGCGAAGAACGTTAATGATGACGCGGGCTGTCTGGATGCCCGCGTTGCCTGTCAGCTTTTCGCGAGCAAGCTCGCTCCTACTTGTGATAGGCCGTCACGCGCTCAACTTCTTCTTTCGAACCCAGGAACACCGCCACACGCTGGTGCAGGCCTTCCGGCTGGATGTCGAGGATACGCTGGTGGCCGTCGGTGGAAGCACCGCCTGCCTGTTCAACCAGGAACGACATCGGGTTGGCTTCGTACATCAGGCGCAGCTTGCCTGGCTTGGAGGGCTCGCGGCTGTCGCGTGGGTACATGAACAGGCCACCACGGGTCAGGATGCGGTGCACGTCGGCAACCATCGCGGCCACCCAGCGCATGTTGAAGTTCTTCTTCAACGGGCCTTCTTCGCCTTCCATCAGCTCGTTTACGTAGCGCTTCACCGGTTCTTCCCAGTGGCGCTGGTTGGACATGTTGATGGCAAATTCCTGGGTAGAAGCAGGAATCGAAATGTCTTCGTGGGTGAGTACGAAGCTGCCCATTTCACGGTCCAGGGTAAAGCCTTTGACGCCATCGCCCAGGGTCAGCACCAGCATGGTCTGTGGGCCGTAGATTGCGTAGCCGGCAGCGACTTGCTCAGTGCCTGGCTGCAGGAAGGCCTTTTCGTTCAGGGCTTCGTTCTGGCTCAGGTATTCGTTGGGGCACCGCAGTACCGAGAAGATGGTGCCAACCGGTGCGTTGATGTCGATGTTGGACGAACCGTCCAGGGGGTCGAATACCAAGAGGTATGCGCCCTTCGGGTATTTGCCTGGGATCTGGTAGGCATTGTCCATTTCTTCGGACGCCATGCCGGCCAGGTGGCCGCCCCATTCGTTGGCTTCGAGCAGGATTTCGTTGGACAGCACGTCCAGCTTCTTCTGCACTTCGCCCTGCACGTTTTCAGTGCCCATGCTGCCCAGGACACCGCCCAGTGCGCCTTTGGAAACGGCGTGGCTGATTTCCTTGCAAGCACGCGCCACCACTTCGATAAGGAAGCGCAGATCGGCAGGCGTGTTGTTGCTGCGGGTCTGCTCGATCAAATAGCGACTCAAGGTAACGCGGGACATGGACGGCTCCGGAGAATGGGGGGGCTAAAAACCCGCGCAGTTTAGCGCGAGTCGGGGCTGATTTCCTCTAATCAGAGGATTTAACGCCAATAGAGTTCACGCAACGGAGCAACGACACCTCTGTAGGAGCGAGGGGGACGCCTAGTTCTTGCTCGCGAAAAACTCACACGCGCCGCGTTCATTCAGCAAGCACGCGTTATCGTTGGAGCTCTTCGCGAGCAAGCTCGCTCCTACAGGGGTATCAGTTAGTCGAGGGCTTTCCAGATCTCGGTGGCGTACTCGCGGATGGTGCGGTCCGAGCTGAACCAACCCATGCGCGCCGTGTTGAGCACCGCCGAGCGCCACCAGGCCTTGGAGTCGTGCCAATGCGCTTCGACCCGCGCCTGGGCGTCCCAGTAGGCGTCAAAGTCGGCACACACCAGGAAGCGGTCGTAGTCGATCAGCCCATCGATCAGGCCCACATAACGCCCCGGGTCATCCGGCGAAAACACCCCGCCACGGATGGCTTGCAGCACGTCGTTCAAACGGTGGGACGCGGCAATGTCCGGCCCGGCGCTGAACTCGCCGGCATGCTTGCGAGCTTCCACCTGCTGGGCACTGAGGCCAAAGATAAACATGTGCTCGGCGCCGACACGCTCGTGCATTTCCACGTTCGCGCCGTCCATGGTGCCGATGGTCAGTGCACCGTTGAGGCCGAACTTCATATTGCTGGTGCCCGACGCTTCGAAGCCGGCGGTGGAAATCTGCTCCGACAAATCCGCTGCCGGAATGATGCTTTCCGCCAGACTGACGTTGTAGTTGGGCAGGAACACCACCTTGAGCAGACCACGTACGGTCGGGTCGTTGTTAACGGTGCGGGCGATGTCGTTGGTCAGCTTGATGATCAGCTTGGCCTGGTGGTAGCTGGCCGCTGCCTTACCGGCGAAGATCTTCACCCGCGGCACCCAATCGATGCCCGGCTCGGCACGGATCGCCTGGTACAGGGCCACGGTGTGCAACAGGTTGAGCAATTGGCGCTTGTATTCATGGATGCGCTTGACCTGCACGTCGAACATCGCCGCCGGGTTGATCGCAATGCCCAGGCGCTCATGGATGATCTGCGCCAGGGCGCGTTTGCTGTGCAGGCGCTGCTCAGCAAATGCTTTGCGAAAGGCCGGCTTCTCGGCAAAGGGTTCCAACTCGATCAGGCGCTGTTCGGGCTGGTCGAGAATGTCCGGGCCCAGCGCCTCCACCAGCATATCGGTCAGCTTGGGGTTGGCCTGGTACAGCCAGCGGCGGAAGGTAATGCCGTTTGTTTTGTTGTTGATGCGTTCGGGGTAGAGCTTGTGCAGTTCGGAGAACACCGTGCTGCGCATCAACTGGGTATGCAAACCGGACACGCCGTTGACGCTATGGGAGCCCAGGAACGCCAGGTTGCCCATGCGCACGCGGCGGCCGTTGTCCTCTTCGATCAGCGACACAGCGCGCAAAACATCAAAGTCGTGGATGCCTTTGGCACGCAGCGAGTCGATGTGCTGGGCGTTGATCAGGTAGATGATCTGCATGTGCCGCGGCAGCATGCGTTCCATCAAACCGACAGGCCAGGTTTCCAGCGCTTCGGGCAGCAGGGTGTGGTTGGTGTACGAAAGGGTCTCGACGGTGACATCCCACGCGGCTTCCCAGGGAATGTCATGTAGGTCGACCAACTGGCGCATCAACTCGGCCACGGCGATGGACGGGTGGGTGTCGTTGAGCTGGATGGCGGCGTGTTCGCCCAGGCTGAGTACCGAACCGTGCATGTTCTTGTGGCGGCGCAGCAAATCTTGCAGGGACGCGGAGACGAAGAAATATTCCTGGCGCAGGCGCAGTTCCTGCCCTGCTTCGGTGCTGTCGGCCGGGTAAAGCACGCGGGAGATGCTTTCGGCGCGGGCCACTTCGGCGACGGCGCCCAAATGGTCACCGGCGTTGAAGCGCTCCAGGTGCAGGTCTTCTACGGCCCGCGCACGCCAAAGGCGCAGGGTGTTGACGCTGGCGCCGCGCCAGCCGACGACCGGCGTGTCATAGGCAACGGCACGTACGGTTTCGTTGGGCGACCATACCTGAATCATCTTGCCGGAGGCGTCCGCCACGGTTTCGACACTGCCGCCAAAGCCAATCGGGTAAATCACTTCGGCGCGTTCGAATTCCCAAGGGTTACCAAAATCCAGCCAGCGCTCGGTCTGTTCCTGCTGCCAACCGTCGACAATCGCTTGGCGGAACAAGCCGTGTTCATAACGAATGCCATAGCCGTGGCCAGCAATGCCGAGGGTCGACATGCTTTCCATAAAGCACGCCGCCAGACGGCCCAGGCCACCATTGCCGAGCGCCGCGTCGGGCTCCAGCAGGCGGATGCGTTCCAGATCCACGCCCAGCTCCGACAGCGCTTCGCGAGCGATCTCCAGCACCCCCAGGTTGCTCAGGCTGTCGTAGAGCAGACGGCCGATGAGAAATTCCAGGGACAGGTAATAAACACGCTTCTGGCCTTTGCGATAAATACGCCGCGTGTGGTCCATCCAGTGATCGACCATCTGGTCCCGGGCGGCCAGGGCAATGGCTTCGAACCAGTCATGGTCGAAGGCGTGATCCGGGTCCTTGCCCACCGCGTAGGTGAGTTTGGTCAAGACAGCATCGCGGAATGCGGCTACCTCTGCTTCTCGTGCAAGCGGTTCCTGAGACATCGGTGCGACCTCGGGCGAGATTGAAGGAGTTGCTAGAGCCTAGTCGGTCTGACAGACGGTAGACGCGCTGGTTCGGCAGTTTTTTAACTCATTGGCCTGTGGCTGAATTTGATGCAGGGGTCGTGCCCGATCAGGCCCTGGCCAAACCTTTGAGCTGAAACCTGCAAAATATTGTTCAAAAAACCACCAATCCCGGTATGATCGCGCGCCCGGATAACGCCCCACCTTGGAACCTTGATGAAGCCTCAACTGATCGCCGCCGCGGAACTCGACCGTCTAGAGACCTGGCAGAAATACTCCGCCCACATGTGCGGTGGTTGCGTGTCCAGCTGCTGCACGCTGCCGGTGGAGGTGAAGATCAAGGACCTGATCCGCATTGGCATCGTCGATGAGTTCGAGCGCGGCGATCCGCCGAAGAACATCGCCAAGCGTTTGCAGAAAGAAGGCATCGTCGAGCGCTACAACAACAAGTCCGAAATTTTCACCCTGCAGCGCATGAGCAACAACGACTGCCTGTACCTGGATCGTAAGACGCGCTTTTGCACTATTTATGACAAGCGCCCGGATACCTGCCGCAACCACCCGAAGATCGGCCCGCGGCCGGGGTATTGCGCGTACAAGCCCAAGGAAGTGGTGCGCGAGACCAACTTCAAGACCCTCGACAAGTTCTGATCCGGATTTTGTAGTGCCCTCAAGGGCCTCATCGCAGGCAAGCCAGCTCCCACATTTGAATGTATTCACAGATCCAAAATGTGGGAGCCGGGCTTGCCCGCGATGAGGCCGGCACAGTCACCACACAACCTGCAGGCATAAAAAAACGCCCCCGGCCTTTCGACCGGGGGCGTTTTTCATTCAGCCTGAGTTAACTCAGTTCTTGGCTTTCTTGGCAGCGCGGGTACGCTCGCCTTCGTCCAGGATCTTCTTACGCAGGCGGATCGACTTAGGCGTGACTTCGCACAGCTCGTCGTCCTGGATGAATTCCAGGGCCTGTTCCAGGGTGAAGCGAACAGGTGGAACCAGAGCGATGGTTTCGTCTTTGCCCGAAGCACGCATGTTGTCGAGCTTCTTGCCTTTGGTTGGGTTGACGCCCATGTCGTTGTCACGGCTGTTCAGACCAACGATCTGGCCGTTGTAGATCTCTTGACCGTGTTCAACGAACAGCTTGCCACGCGCCTGGAGAGTTTCCAGGGAGTAGGTCAGCGCCTTGCCGGTTTCTACCGATACCAGAACACCGTTCTGACGGCCGGACATGTCGCCGGACTTCATGGTGTCGTAGCGATCGAAGATCGAGGTCAGGATGCCAGCACCGTTGGTCAGGGTCAGGAACTGGTTACGGAAACCGATCAGACCACGAGCAGGGATGTTGTATTCCAGACGCACACGGCCTTTGCCATCCGGCACCATGTTGGTCAGGTCGCCCTTACGCAGGCCCATCTCTTCCATGACCTTGCCCTGGGATTCTTCAGGGGTGTCGATGGTGACGTTTTCGAACGGTTCCTGCTTCACGCCGTCAACCTGACGGATGATCACTTCCGGACGACCAACACCCATTTCGAAGCCTTCGCGACGCATGGTTTCGATCAGTACCGAGAGGTGCAGCTCACCACGGCCGGAGACCTTGAACTTGTCAGCCGAGTCGCCTTCTTCAACGCGCAGAGCAACGTTGTACAGCAGCTCTTTGTCCAGACGCTCCTTGATGTTACGGGAGGTCACGAACTTGCCTTCTTTACCGCAGAAAGGCGAGTCGTTTACCTGGAAGGTCATGGAAACGGTTGGTTCGTCAACGGTCAGAGGCTTCATCGCCTCGACGTTGTCCGGCTGGCACAGGGTGTCGGAGATGAACAGCGAGTCCATACCGCTCACGCAGACGATGTCGCCAGCGAAAGCTTCTTCAACGTCTACACGGTGCAGACCGTGGTGACCCATCAGCTTCAGGATACGACCGTTACGCTTCTTGCCGTCGGCGCCGATAGCGACAACCGGGGTGTTCGGCTTGACGCTACCACGAGCGATACGGCCAACGCCGATAACACCCAGGAAGCTGTTGTAGTCCAGTGCCGAGATTTGCATCTGGAACGGGCCTTCACGGTCAACTTTCGGTGCTGGTACGTTGTCGACGATCGACTGGTACAGCGGAGTCATGTCTTCAGCCATGTCGGTGTGGTCAAGACCAGCAATACCGTTCAGGGCCGAGGCGTAGATGACTTGGAAGTCCAGCTGTTCTTCGGTAGCACCCAGGTTGTCGAACAGGTCGAAGATCTGGTCCAGAACCCAGTCCGGACGCGCGCCTGGACGGTCAACCTTGTTGATGCACACGATCGGACGCAGGCCGGCTTCGAAAGCCTTCTTGGTCACGAAACGGGTTTGCGGCATAGGGCCGTCTTGAGCGTCAACCAGCAGCAGAACGGAGTCAACCATCGACATTACGCGTTCTACTTCGCCGCCGAAGTCGGCGTGGCCCGGGGTATCCACGATGTTGATGTGGTAGCCGTTCCAGTTGATAGCGGTGTTTTTTGCCAGGATGGTAATACCGCGCTCTTTTTCCTGGTCGTTGGAGTCCATCACGCGCTCGTCGTTGAGCTCGTTGCGCTCCAGGGTGCCGGATTGACGCAGGAGTTTGTCTACCAGGGTGGTTTTACCATGGTCAACGTGAGCAATGATGGCGATGTTACGTAGATTTTCGATCACTTGTGTATCTCGATCAGAGGATTCGGTGTGCTGACAGGTCGTGGCAGCGATTAACAGTAGAGTCAGGCCTTGCCGTTACAGCTTGACGGCAGAGTCGGGGGGCCGGTGACGCAGGCCACAGGCAAACAGCCCCGGGCTCTTAGCTCGGTCGATAAACGCGCACATTGGCATGCCCCTCACTGAGCAAATGGTGGGCATGCAGGCGACTCATCACGCCTTTGTCGCAATACAACAGGTACTGACGGCTGTTATCCAGTTCCTTGAAACGCGCGTTCAGTGCGTAGAACGGCAGCGTTTGCACGTCGATGCCAGCGATTTCCAGCGGCTCATCCTCAGCGGCATCCGGGTGACGGATGTCGATGACGATCTGGCCGGCCAGGGCTTCGCTGACTTCTTCGATTTTTACATCCTGGCCCAACTCGTCGATCACCCGATCGATTGGGACCAGCTTGGCGTTCTCGAGCGCACGCTCCAGAATCGCCATGTCGAATTCTTTCTCTTCATGCTCCACGCGGTGACGCTTGGCGTGAGTCTTGGGGTTCACCGAAATGACCCCGCAGTATTCAGGCATATGCTTGGCAAAGTCGGCGGTGCCGATTTGCTCTGCCAGGTCGATGATGTCCTGCTTGTGGCTGGCGATCAGCGGGCGTAGCACCAGCTTCTCGGTCACGCAGTCAATGATCGACAAGTTAGGCAGCGTCTGGCTGGAAACCTGGGAAATCGCTTCGCCGGTCACCAGGGCGTCGATCTGCAATTGATCGGCGATTCGGGACGCAGCGCGCAACATCATACGCTTCAATACTACGCCCATATGACTGTTATCGACTTTGCCGAGAATTTCGCCCAGCACTTCCTCGAACGGTACGCTTACAAATAGCACGCGTTGGGAGCTGCCGTATTTCTTCCAGATAAAGTGCGCGACTTCCATCACGCCCAATTCGTGTGCACGCCCGCCCAGGTTAAAGAAGCAGAAGTGGCTCATCAGGCCGCGACGCATGATCTGGTAGGCCGCCACCGTGGAATCGAAACCGCCGGACATCAATACCAGGGTCTGTTCCAGTGCGCCCAGCGGGTAGCCGCCGATGCTGTTGTGCTGGCTGTGGATCACAAACAACCGTTGGTCGCGAATTTCCATGCGCACTTCAATTTGTGGCGCTTTCAGGGAAATTCCAGCGGCACCGCACTCGCGACGCAGCTTGCTGCCGACGTATTTCTCGACGTCCATGGAGCTGAACGGGTGCTTGCCGGCACGCTTGCAACGCACCGAAAAAATCTTGCCTTCAAGCGCACTGCCGTAGTGCCGCTTGCACTTTTCGGTGATGTCGTCGAAGTCGCCCAGCGGGTACTCATCCACCTGCAGGAAATGCGCGATGCCCGGCATGCAGCTCAGGCGCTCGGTCATGTCCTTCAAGGCTTTGGCGTCGGTAATGCGGGTTTCCAGCTCGAGGTTGTCCCACACGCCGTTCACCACCACAGCCGGGTCCAGGTCACGGAGCACGGCACGGATGTTCTTGGCCAACTGACGGATGAAACGCGTCCGTACCGGTCGGCTCTTGATGGTGATCTCGGGGAAGACTTTAACGATTAATTTCATGGAAACAGCGCGCGCCGGGCCTGCTGAAAAAGGGGGGCGCGGATTATAGCGGAAATCGCTCAAGGTTTAACCAGTTAATATGCATTGCACATGCAACGCACCAAAACGGGTCATTTACCCAAATAAACGCTACATTGCAGTGCGCGATTTATGCCGTTTTTGCCGATTGCACCGTTATAGGGGCCATTTTGAGGCAAAACGGCCATGTTGGCGCACTGGCATGCAATTTGCTCTCTTGTGAGGCAGGTTGCCTTGGCGGAGTATCCGCGCCGGCATCACCCAAATTCTAAGGGCTAACTCCACTACCCCAAGCCCGAAGCCACCCGGAGGACACCATGTCGAAGTCGGTTCAACTCATCAAAGATCATGACGTTAAATGGATTGATCTGCGCTTCACGGACACAAAAGGCACTCAGCACCACGTGACCATGCCGGCTCGCGATGCGCTGGAAGATGACTTCTTCGAAGTCGGCAAGATGTTCGACGGTTCCTCCATCGCCGGCTGGAAAGGCATCGAAGCCTCCGACATGATCCTGCTGCCAGACGACAGCACCGCCGTACTCGACCCGTTCACCGAAGAGCCAACCCTGATCCTGGTGTGCGACATCATCGAGCCTTCGACCATGCAAGGCTATGACCGCGACCCACGCGCCATCGCCCACCGTGCCGAGGAATACCTGAAGTCCACCGGTATCGGCGACACCGCTTTCTTCGGCCCTGAGCCAGAGTTCTTCATCTTCGACTCGGTGAAGTTCAAATCCGACATCTCCGGCTCCATGTTCAAGATTTTCTCCGAGCAAGGTTCGTGGATGTCCGACCAGGACGTGGAAGGCGGCAACAAAGGCCACCGTCCAGGCGTGAAAGGCGGCTACTTCCCAGTACCACCGTTCGACTTCGACCATGAGATCCGTACCTCCATGTGCAACGCACTGGAAGAAATGGGCCAGACCGTTGAAGTTCACCACCACGAAGTGGCGACTGCCGGCCAGAACGAAATCGGTGTGAAATTCAACACGCTGGTGAAGAAGGCTGACGAAGTTCAAACCCTGAAATACTGCGTGCACAACGTTGCCGATGCCTATGGCCGCACCGCTACCTTCATGCCTAAGCCGCTGTACGGCGATAACGGCTCGGGCATGCACGTTCACGTATCGATTTCCAAAGACGGCAAGAACACCTTCGCTGGCGAAGGCTATGCCGGCCTGTCCGATACCGCCCTGTACTTCATCGGCGGCATCATCAAGCACGGTAAGGCCCTGAACGGCTTCACCAACCCGTCGACCAACTCCTACAAGCGTCTGGTCCCAGGTTTTGAAGCGCCGGTGATGCTGGCCTACTCGGCACGCAACCGCTCTGCCTCGATCCGTATTCCTTACGTCAACAGCCCTAAAGGCCGTCGTATCGAAGCACGCTTCCCGGACCCGGCTGCCAACCCTTACCTGGCCTTCGCCGCCCTGATGATGGCCGGCCTGGACGGTATCCAGAACAAGATCCACCCTGGCGACGCCGCCGACAAAAACTTGTACGACCTGCCGCCTGAAGAGGCCAAAGAGATCCCACAAGTGTGCGGCAGCCTGAAAGAAGCCCTGGAAGAGCTGGACAAGGGCCGTGCGTTCCTGACCAAAGGCGGCGTTTTCAGCGACGACTTCATCGACGCTTACATCGCCCTGAAAAGCGAAGAAGAAATCAAAGTACGCACCTTCGTACACCCACTGGAATACGAGCTGTACTACAGCTGCTGATCCGGTAGCGCTGCTTAAGGTAGCGTGATGAAAAAGGCCTCCTTCGGGAGGTCTTTTTTTTGCCTGAGATTATTCACCGCACTTCCTGTAGGAGCGAGCTTGCTCGCGAAAAACGCCAAGACACCGCATTTTTTTCAACATTGACGCGTTATCGTTAGCGACCTTCGCGAGCAAGCTCGCTCCTACAGAGGATCGCCCTTGAAACATCGACTCGTCTTTGCCCTGCTATTGGCCAGTGCCACAGCAAACGCCGCGCCGCCTACGCTCGACCCCTTGCTCAACAGCATCGCCGAACGCCTGGAGATTGCCGACCAGGTAGCACTGAGCAAATGGGACAGCCACAAGCCCGTGGAGGACAAGAAGCGCGAACAAGAAGTGATCGCCAGCGTCACTGCCCAGGCGCAGAGCTACAAGCTGGACCCGACCGCTGCCGAGCAGTTCTTCGCCGCCCAGATCGAAGCCAACAAACTGGTGCAATACACCCACCTGTCGGATTGGCAGTTCCAGGGCAAGGCGCCCGACGACCCGCGCCCGGACTTGGTCCAGCAGATCCGCCCGCGATTGGACGAGCTGCAAAAAAGGCTGCTGCAGCAGTTGGCCGACTTCACACCCCTGCGCACCGACCCCAAATGCCGCCAATGGCTCGCCGAGGCCGTGCACGAACCGCTGAACGATCCGCTGCGCCAACTGGCGATGATCCGCGCCACCGCCGAGCTGTGCATTTACAAAAACTAGTGCCTGCAAACCCAATTAAAAATGTGGGAGCTGGCTTGCCTGCGATTTGCCTTAAATCTTCAGTTGCTGAACAACCTTCATAAAACCGCACTATATTGGTGCGATAGCCTGCACCCTTCTCAATTGCCCAGCCCATTTTGGTTCGAAACTTCCCGTTCAAGCTGGCAGAACGCCACAGTTTCGCGCCTGAACCCCTTATTTCAGGGCATTAGCGCTTCTTTTCGGAGCCTTGGTTTGGTTTTTGCATTTTCCTTGTATCAGCGTGTGCCTCAAGCCCGCGCCTTGCTCCAAAAGAGGTCCCGATGACCATCAGCGATGCACTGCACCGTTTGTTACTCGACAACCTGACCACCGCGACCATCCTGCTCAATGCCGACCTGCGCCTTGAGTACATGAACCCGGCGGCGGAGATGCTCCTGGCCATCAGCGGCCAGCGCAGCCATGGGCAGTTCATCAGCGAATTGTTCACCGAGTCGGCCGAAGCCTTGAGTTCTTTGCGCCAGGCCGTGGAGCAGGCACACCCGTTCACCAAGCGCGAAGCGATGCTCACCGCGCTGACCGGGCAGACGCTGACCGTCGATTACGCCGTGACGCCGATCCTGAGCAATGGCGCGACCCTGCTGCTGCTCGAAGTCCACCCCCGCGACCGCCTGCTGCGCATCACCAAGGAGGAAGCGCAGCTGTCCAAGCAGGAAACCAGCAAAATGCTGGTGCGCGGCCTCGCCCATGAGATCAAGAACCCGCTGGGCGGTATTCGCGGCGCGGCACAGTTGTTGTCCCGCGAGCTGCCGGACGAGCACCTCAAGGACTACACCAACGTCATCATCGAGGAAGCCGACCGCCTGCGTAACCTGGTCGACCGCATGCTCGGCTCCAACAAGCTGCCGTCCCTGGCGATGACCAACGTGCATGAGGTGCTCGAGCGCGTGTGCCAACTGGTCGAGGCCGAAAGCCAGGGCTGCATCACCCTGGTGCGCGACTACGACCCAAGCATTCCCGACGTGTTGATCGACCGCGAGCAGATGATCCAGGCGGTACTCAATATCGTGCGCAACGCCATGCAGGCCATCAGCAGCCAGAACGAGCTGCGCCTGGGCCGCATCAGCCTGCGTACCCGCGCCCTGCGCCAGTTCACCATCGGCCATGTGCGCCATCGCCTGGTGACCAAGGTCGAGATCATCGACAACGGCCCCGGCATTCCTGCGGAGCTGCAGGAAACCATCTTCTTTCCCATGGTCAGCGGCCGCCCGGACGGTACCGGGCTGGGCCTGGCCATTACCCAGAACATCATCAGCCAGCACCAGGGCCTGATCGAATGTGAGAGCCACCCTGGCCACACCACGTTCTCGATCTTCCTGCCATTGGAACAAGGAGCCCCCACGACATGAGCCGTAGTGAAACTGTCTGGATCGTCGACGACGACCGTTCTATCCGCTGGGTCCTCGAAAAAGCCTTGCAACAAGAAGGCATGACCACCCAGAGCTTCGACAGCGCCGATGGGGTGATGAGCCGCCTGGCACGCCAGCAGCCGGACGTGATCATTTCCGACATTCGCATGCCTGGCGCCAGTGGCCTGGACTTGCTGGCGCGCATTCGCGAGCAGCACCCACGTTTGCCGGTGATCATCATGACCGCCCACTCGGACCTGGACAGCGCTGTCGCGTCTTATCAGGGCGGCGCCTTTGAATACCTGCCCAAGCCATTCGACGTGGATGAGGCGGTGGCGCTGGTCAAGCGCGCCAACCAGCATGCCCAGGAACAACAGAACCAGGAAGCCCCGCCGACCCTGACCCGCACCCCGGAAATCATCGGGGAAGCGCCGGCGATGCAGGAAGTGTTTCGCGCCATCGGGCGCTTGAGCCACTCCAACATCACCGTGCTGATCAACGGCGAATCCGGGACCGGTAAAGAACTGGTGGCCCATGCCCTGCACCGCCACAGCCCACGGGCGGCCTCGCCGTTCATCGCGCTGAACATGGCGGCGATCCCCAAGGACTTGATGGAATCAGAGCTGTTCGGCCATGAAAAAGGCGCGTTCACCGGCGCGGCCAACCTGCGTCGAGGGCGCTTTGAACAGGCGGACGGCGGCACGCTGTTCCTCGACGAAATCGGCGACATGCCGGCCGATACCCAGACTCGCTTGCTGCGCGTGCTGGCTGACGGCGAGTTCTACCGCGTGGGCGGGCATACGCCGGTCAAGGTGGATGTGCGCATCATCGCGGCCACCCACCAGAACCTGGAAACCCTGGTGCATGCGGGTAAATTCCGTGAGGACTTGTTTCACCGCCTCAACGTGATCCGCATCCATATCCCGCGCATGTCGGACCGTCGTGAAGACATCCCCACCCTCGCCCGCCACTTCCTCAGCCGCGCCGCCCTGGAGCTGGCTGTGGAGCCCAAGCTGCTCAAAAGCGAGACCGAGGAATACCTCAAGAACCTGCCGTGGCCCGGCAACGTGCGCCAGCTGGAGAACACCTGCCGCTGGATCACCGTGATGGCGTCCGGGCGCGAAGTGCACATCAGCGACCTGCCGCCGGAGCTGCTAAGCCTGCCGCAGGACTCGGCCCCCGTGACCAACTGGGAACAGGCGCTGCGCCAATGGGCCGACCAGGCTTTGGCACGCGGCCAGTCGAACCTGCTGGACAGCGCCGTGCCGGCGTTCGAGCGGATCATGATCGAGACAGCGCTCAAACACACTGCCGGCCGCCGTCGCGATGCGGCCGTGCTGCTGGGCTGGGGTCGCAATACCCTGACGCGCAAGATCAAGGAATTGGGGATGAAGGTGGATGGGGGGGATGATGATGAGAGTGATGAAGCCTGATCACTTTTCCCAAATCCACTGAAGATCCAATGTGGGAGCGGGCTTGCTCGCGAATGCAGAGTGTCAGTCGCCGATTGTATTGGCTGGCCCACCGCCTTCGCGAGCAAGCCCGCTCCCACATTTGGATCTTCATAAAGCTCGGGGTTGTGCACCGCTTCAATGCACGATGAACCGGCATTGAGCACAGACCCGAAACCTCACAGAGCGCTTTCGCTACAAAGTTCTTAACCGTAGAAACAACCAAAGCCCCGTATTCCGGGGCTTTGCGCTTTTTGGCATTTTTTCCAACGGCAAATGCAAGTTTTGGCACGCCCCCTGCAATAGCCCCAGTACTACTCAGTTTCGGGGACCTTGGTACAGGCAGGCCGAGAATCCCCTCTTTAACACCGAAGCCTCAGGCTTCATCCCGTTTTGGGAGCCCTGGTACAGGCAGGCCGGGAACTCCCTCTTTTATTGCTCGTGGAGATGGATCTCCAGCCGCCAGCGGCCATCGACCTCTGCACCGCTCCACTCCCCACGCAACGGCCGGGCCGCTACCAGGTTCAGCAGCAAGCCAGCATCGGTCTTGCGTATGCGCCAATTCACATCCTTGTCATTGACCTTGAACTGCCCGTTGGCAGCCCTGCCCTGAGCGTCAAACAGCAACGCCACGGTGCCGTCGATATGCTCGCCGTGCAGCTTGGGTTCGTTGTTGAACCACACCACCAAACCATCCGCCGCAGGTTCTACCTGTTGCAGCTCAAGCGGCTCGGGGGTGGTCAAGCGGCCGATCATCAAGCCAATCATCAAGCCGACAATCGCCAATGAGCCCAACACCCTCGGCAATAGCTTCGGTCTCGGGTCGTCTTCGGGGGTAGAATGCAGCGCATCTTTGCCTTCGGAGCCGTGCATGTTTCACGTCATCCTTTTTCAACCAGAAATTCCGCCGAATACCGGCAACGTTATCAGGCTGTGCGCCAACAGTGGCTGCCACCTGCATTTGATCGAGCCTCTAGGCTTTGACATGGACGACAAGCGCCTGCGCCGAGCCGGGCTGGACTACCACGAGTACGCCACCCTCAAGCGTCATGCCGACCTCGCCAGTTGCCTGGAGAGCCTGGGCCACCCACGGCTGTTCGCATTCACCACCAAGGGCTCGCGGCCGTTTCATGATGCCAGCTTTGCCGAGGGCGACGCGTTCCTGTTCGGCCCCGAGAGCCGAGGCCTGCCGGCCGAGGTGCTTGACGCATTGCCCGAGGGCCATCGCCTGCGCTTGCCGATGCGTGAAGGCTGCCGCAGCCTGAACCTGTCCAACACCGTGGCCGTCGCCGTCTATGAAGGCTGGCGCCAACTGGGCTTCAAGTAACCCCCATTCTCCCTGTAGGAGCGAGCTTGCTCGCGAAAAACCAACAGGCAATGTGGGCTACCTGATAGCGCTGCGTCATCGTTGACGCTCTTCGCGAGCAAGCTCGCTCCTACAGGCGTGAGCAGTACATAAAAAAAGCGCCTGTGATGGCGCTTTTTTATACATCGAAGGCTTACTGAACCGTTGGCGCGCCTTCCTGTTGCATGCGCTGCAGCTCTTGGGCGTACAGGGCATCGAAGTTCACCGGCGCCAGCATCAGTGCCGGGAACGAGCCACGGGTGACCAGGCTGTCCAGGGTCTCACGGGCATACGGGAACAGGATGTTCGGGCAGAATGCGCCCAGGGTGTGGCTCATGGACGCTTCGTCCAGGCCCTGGATCAGGAAGATACCGGCCTGTTGCACTTCAGCGATGAAAGCGACTTCTTCACCATTCTTGACGGTGACCGACAGGGTCAGCACCACTTCGTGGAAGTCACCTTCCAGGGATTTCTGACGAGTGTTCAGGTCCAGCGCAACGCTTGGGGTCCATTCCTGACGGAAGATGGCCGGGCTTTTTGGCGCTTCGAACGACAGGTCACGCACATAGATCCGCTGCAGCGAGAACTGTGGGCCTTGAGCTTCTGCTGCTTCGGTGTTCTGTTGATCAGTCATCGCAGATCCTTCTTTATCTTGGGTTCTTAAGGGTTTAGGAGTCAGACGGACAGCAGCGCATCAAGTTTACCGGCGCGCTCCAGGGCAAACAGGTCGTCGCAACCACCGATGTGCCGGGTGCCGATCCAGATCTGCGGGACCGACGTGCGGCCAGCCTTCTGGGCCATTTCGGCGCGCACCTGGGGCTTGCCATCGACCTTGATCTCTTCGAAGGCAACGCCCTTTTTCTCAAGCAAGGCCTTGGCCCGCATGCAGTAAGGGCACCAATCGCTGGAATACACGACAACCTGGCTCATATCACTTCACCAACGGCAGGTTATCGCCACGCCAGCTGCTGATACCACCGGACAGCTTGGCGGCGGTGAAGCCGGTCTTGAGCATCTCACGGGCGTGGGTGCCGGAGTGCTGGCCCTGGGCATCGACCAGGATGATGGTCTTGGCCTTGTGCTTTTCCAGTTCGCCCAGGCGCGCCATCAGCTTGTCCTGGGGAATGTTCAGGGCGCCCACGATATGGCCGGCGGCATAATCCTTGGCCGGGCGAATATCGACGACGACGGCCTCATCCTTGTTGACCAGCGCGGTCAGCTCCGACGTGCTCAGGCTGCGACCACCGCGGCTCAGTTCATGAGCGATCAGCAGCGCCAGCAGGATGACGAAGGCGCCCACAAGCAGGTAGTGGGCAGTGGCAAATGCAATCAGGTGATCAACCATCAAGGAGGTTCCAGGGCGTTAAAATGGCGGTAAGTATACACAGCCGCCAGGGGGGGCCAACCCCCGTAAAGCGGTGACGTGGTTGGAACTTCGCTTTAAACTGCCACTCCCTTTTCAATTGTCTTCCTTTATTAACGCCGCGAGAGGATCTATGACTACCACGCCTAAACCTTTGGTCCTGATAATTCTCGATGGCTTCGGACACAGTGAAAGCCACCACGACAACGCGGTTTACTCGGCCAATAAGCCGGTACTGGACCGTCTGACCGCCACCGTGCCCAACGGCTTGATCTCAGGTTCCGGCATGGACGTGGGCCTGCCGGACGGCCAGATGGGCAACTCGGAAGTCGGCCACATGAACCTCGGCGCCGGACGAGTGGTGTACCAGGACTTCACCCGTGTCACCAAAGCGATCCGCGATGGCGAGTTCTTCGAGAACCCGACCATCTGCGCGGCGGTCGATAAAGCCGTTGCCGCCGGCAAGGCCGTGCACTTCATGGGCCTGTTGTCGGACGGCGGCGTACACAGCCATCAGGATCACCTGGTCGCTATGGCTGAACTGGCATTCAAGCGCGGCGCTGACAAAATCTACCTGCACGCCTTCCTCGACGGCCGCGACACGCCGCCCAAAAGCGCGCAATCCTCCATCGAACTGCTGGACACCACCTTCGCTGCCCTGGGCAAAGGCCGCATCGCCAGCCTGGTGGGCCGCTACTTCGCCATGGACCGTGACAACCGTTGGGACCGGGTCTCCCAGGCCTACAACCTGATCGTCGACGGCCAGGCCGAATTCAACGCAGCCACCGCCCAGGAAGGCCTGGAAGCGGCCTATGCCCGTGGCGAGAGCGATGAATTCGTCAAGGCCACCACCATCGGCGAGCCGGTGAAGGTCGAAGATGGCGACGCCGTGGTGTTCATGAACTTCCGCGCCGACCGTGCCCGCGAGCTGAGCCATGTGTTCGTCGATGAAGGCTTCAAGGACTTCGAACGCGCTCGCCAGCCAAAGGTCGAGTTCGTCATGCTCACCCAATACGCCGCCAACATCCCGGCCCCGTCGGCTTTCGCCCCGGGCAGCCTGGAGAACGTGCTGGGAGACTACCTGGCCAAGAACGGCAAGACCCAGCTGCGCATCGCCGAAACCGAGAAATACGCCCACGTGACGTTCTTCTTCTCCGGTGGCCGCGAAGAGCCGTTCCCTGGCGAAGAGCGCATCCTGATCCCGTCGCCAAAAGTCGCGACCTACGACCTGCAGCCGGAAATGAGCGCACCGGAAGTCACCGACAAGATCGTCGACGCCATTGAAAACCAGCGTTATGACGTAATCGTGGTCAACTACGCCAACGGCGACATGGTTGGCCACAGCGGCAACCTGGAAGCGGCGGTCAAAGCGGTTGAATGCCTGGACCTGTGCGTTGGCCGCATCGTCGACGCGCTGGATAAAGTCGGCGGCGAAGCGCTGATCACCGCCGACCACGGCAACTGCGAGCAGATGTCCGACGAATCCACCGGCCAGGCGCACACCGCGCACACCACCGAGCCGGTGCCGTTCATCTATGTCGGCAAACGTGACCTGAAAGTGCGTGAAGGTGGCGTGCTGGCGGATGTGGCGCCGACCATGCTGAAACTGATGGGGCTGGAACAGCCGAAGGAGATGACCGGCACCTCGATCCTGGTCTGACACCCGCATCACTGCAAAACCCTGTGGGAGCGGGCTTGCTCGCGAATGCGGTAGTTCAGTCAATATCTTCTGCGACTGACACACCGTATTCGCGAGCAAGCCCGCTCCCACATTGGTTTTGTGGTGTTTGGTAGATGTCTTTTCGCCATACCATCGCCACTCGGCGCCTATCTTGCCCGCCAGCCCCAATTGGGCGTTTTTTTTGCAGCGCTTGGCGGGCATACTAGGCCGTCCTTTTCCCCTGGTGTCGCCCGCCTCTATGCTTCGCGCCTTGATAACCCTTGCTCTTGTCTGCCTGCTCCAACCGGCGTTTGCCGATGAGCGTGCACAAACCCAACAACAGTTGGACGCTACGCGTCAGGACATTACCGAGCTGAAAAAGCTGCTCGGCAAGCTCCAGGAAGAAAAATCCGGGGTGCAGAAAGACCTGCGCGGCACGGAAACCGAGATGGGCAAGCTGGAGAAGCAGGTCCAGGAGCTGCAAAAAGAACTAAAGAAGAGCGAGTCGGAACTGGAGCGACTCGACGCTGAGAAAAAAAAACTCCAGAGCGCACGCGTTGAACAGCAACGTCTGATCGCGATCCAGGCCCGTGCCGCCTACCAGAGCGGCCGCCAGGAGTACCTCAAGCTGCTGCTCAACCAGCAGAACCCGGAAAAATTCGCCCGCACCCTCACCTATTACGATTACCTGAGCCAGGCGCGCCTGGCGCAATTGAAGGGGTTTAACGAAACCCTGCGCCAATTGGCCAATGTCGAACAGGAAATCGCCGACCAGCAATCCCAGCTGCTCGACCAGAAAACCGCCCTGGACACCCAGCGCGACCAGCTCGATAAAGTACGCAAGGAACGCCAGCAGGCCCTGGCCAAGCTCAACAGCGACGTAAAAGCCCGCGACGCCAAGTTGCAGGCCCGCGAGCAGGATCAGGCCGACCTGGCCAAAGTGCTCAAGACCATCGAAGAAACCCTGGCCCGCCAGGCACGCGAGGCCGAAGAAGCGCGGCAAAAAGCGCTGATCGCCCAGCAGGAAGCCGAAAAAAAGCGTCAGCGTGAGGCCGAACTGGCTGCCACCACCGACGCTCCAGCCCCGCGCAAACCGGCGCGTGCAGCGCCTGGCCCGCTGGTTTCCAGCAGTGGCGAGTCGTTCGGCGGCCCTTTTGCTTCAGCGCGCGGCAAACTTCCATGGCCGGTTGATGGTCGATTACTGGCACGCTTTGGGGAAACCCGTGGCGATGACACCCGTGCCAAGTGGGATGGCGTGATGATCAGCGCCTCTGCCGGCAGCCAGGTCCACGCCGTGCATGGTGGGCGCGTGGTGTTTGCCGATTGGTTGCGGGGCGCCGGCTTGCTGGTGATTCTTGACCACGGTAATGGCTATTTGAGCCTTTACGGCCACAATCAGACATTACTCAAGTCGGCAGGTGATGTTGTAAAAGCCGGTGAATCCATCTCCACTGTCGGTAACAGTGGTGGCCAGGACACCCCGGCGCTGTACTTCGCTATTCGTCAGCAGGGCCGCCCGAGCGACCCTGCACAATGGTGCCGGTCCCAAGGATAGGGTCGCATCTACATTAGGAGTTCGTTCGACATGCTGCATTTGTCCCGCCTCACTTCGCTGGCCCTGACGATCGCCCTGGTGATCGGCGCGCCTCTGGCTTTTGCCGACCAGGCCGCACCGGCTGTACCCGCCATGGCTGCGACGACCAAGGCGCCGTTGCCGCTGGACGAGCTGCGCACCTTTGCCGAGGTCATGGACCGGATCAAGGCAGCGTATGTCGAACCCGTAGACGACAAGGCCCTGCTGGAAAATGCCATCAAGGGCATGCTCAGCAACCTCGACCCGCACTCCGCCTACCTGGGCCCGGAAGATTTCGCCGAGCTGCAGGAAAGCACCAGCGGTGAGTTCGGCGGCCTGGGCATCGAAGTGGGCTCCGAAGACGGCCAGATCAAAGTGGTCTCGCCTATCGACGACACCCCGGCGTCCAAGGCCGGTATCCAGGCCGGCGACCTGATCGTGAAGATCAACGGCCAGCCGACCCGCGGCCAGACCATGACCGAAGCCGTCGACAAGATGCGCGGCAAGCTCGGCCAGAAGATCACCCTGACCCTGGTGCGCGACGGCGGCAACCCGTTTGACGTGACCCTGGCCCGCGCGACCATCACGGTCAAGAGCGTGAAGAGCCAGTTGCTGGAGTCGGGCTACGGTTACATCCGTATCACCCAGTTCCAGGTCAAGACCGGCGACGAAGTGGCCAAGGCCCTGGCCAAGCTGCGCAAAGACAACGGCAAGAAGCTCAACGGCATCGTGCTTGACCTGCGCAACAACCCAGGCGGCGTGTTGCAGTCGGCGGTCGAGGTGGTCGACCACTTCGTCACCAAGGGCTTGATCGTCTACACCAAGGGCCGTATCGCCAACTCCGAGCTGCGCTTCTCGGCCACCGGCAACGACCTCAGCGAGAACGTGCCACTGGCGGTCTTGATCAACGGCGGCAGCGCCTCGGCCTCGGAAATCGTCGCCGGCGCCCTGCAAGACCTCAAGCGCGGTGTGCTGATGGGCACCACCAGCTTCGGCAAAGGCTCGGTGCAGACCGTATTGCCGCTGAACAACGAGCGTGCGCTGAAGATCACCACGGCGCTGTATTACACACCCAACGGCCGCTCGATCCAGGCCCAGGGCATCGTGCCGGACATCGAAGTACGCCGCGCCAAGATCACCAACGAGATCGATGGCGAATACTACAAAGAAGCCGACCTGCAAGGTCACCTGGGCAATGGCAACGGCGGCGCCGACCAGCCAACCGGCAGCCGCGCCAAGGCCAAGCCGATGCCCCAGGACGATGACTACCAACTGGCCCAGGCACTCAGCCTGCTCAAGGGCTTGAGCATCACCCGCAGCCGTTGATCATGCGTCTTGCCCTGATCATCGCTGTGCTGTGCAGCCTGGCAGGGGTCGCTCAAGCGGCCCCTGCCAGCGAACCGCACAAAGCCTACCTGACACTGATCATCGATGACCTGGGGCAAAACCTGCCTCGGGATCGCCGCGTGCTCGCGCTACCCGGCCCGGTGAGCGCCGCCATCATGCCGGACACGCCCCACGCCGCCGAATTCGCCCGTGAGGCCCACAAGGCTGGCAAGATCGTGATCCTGCACATGCCCATGGACCCGGCCACCGGCCCCTTCGCCTGGCACCCGGAGCTGTCCATCGAAGAACTGGGCAAGCGCCTGGATGCCGCGTTCGATGCCGTGCCCTACACGGCAGGCATCAACAACCACATGGGCAGCCGCATGACCGCACAACCGGTGGCGATGACCTGGCTGATGAGTGAGTTGCAACGGCGCCACAAGTTCTTCGTCGACAGCCGCACCAGCGCGCAGACCGTCGCCGCCGCCGAAGCGCAGAAGATCGGTTTGGCCCATGTGTCGCGGGATGTTTTTCTCGATGACGAACGCACCGAAGCGGCGATTACCACGCAGCTGCAAACCGCAATCAAGCTGGCGCACAAGCAGGGCTCGGCGGTGATGATCGGGCATCCTTACCCACAGACGCTGGCGGTGCTTGAACGCGAATTGCCCAAGCTCAAGGCACAGGGCGTGGAGTGGATCGATATCAAGTTGATGATCAGCGTGCGCAGTAACCGGGCGATGGCCGGGCATGGCAAAAACGGCATCTATCGCTGACGCCCCCCTGTAGGAGCGAGCTCGCTCGCGAAAAACTTGAGACCGCCGCGTACCCCCTGGATACCCGCGTCATCGTTGACGTCCTTCGCGAGCAAGCTCGCTCCTACAGGTAGTTGGCCATGATCTGGTCGATACGGCCTTCTTCACGCAACTGGTCCAGCGCGGACTGAAGCTTGGCCACCAGCTCATCCGGCACGTCCTTGTTCAACGCCAGGTAAAGCTGCGCACTGTTAAAGCGCAATACCGTCTTGAGCCCGTTCACCCCCACCTGCCGCGCCAGGTAACGCCCAGCAGGATCGCCAGTGGCCCACAGGTCGATCTGGCCCTCCATGAGTTTTTGCGCGTTGTCCTGGTCACGCAGGGCGACAATCGGCTTGAGCCCCTGCTTGTCCAGGCTTTCGGCAATGGCGTCGCCTTTGTAGGCGCCGATCTTGTATCGGCGCGCCTGCTCAAGGTTTTCCAGCTGGATCTTGCTGTCGGCCTTGGCCAATAGCACCCAATCGTCCGGGCCGATGGGGCCGACCCATTTGAACAAGGCTTCACGGTCTGGCAACCGCGCCATCACAAACACGCCGTAACCGGGTTTTTCCAGGGCGAGCTTGTAGATTCGCTCCCAAGGGAAACGCAGGGTCAGGTTGTAGGAAATGCCGGCGCGCTTGAAGGTTTCGCGCATGATGTCTACGGCGATGCCTTCGATATTCTCGTCCTTGGCGAAGTTCTTGCCGTTTTTCGCCATGTTGTAGGGCGGGAAATTTTCCGTCAGCAGCACCAGGGAGGCGTCAGACGGTTGTTCGGCGTGTGCCGTAGCCACCATAAGCATGGAGGAACTGGCGAGGGCGAGCAGCAGGTGTTTGAACATGAAGGCTACCGGAATCCATGGCAAGCGCAGAGAGTGCCGCGAGCCTGCCATGGTGTCCAGCAGCGTTTAGCGCACGACGATACCGCGTGCGGCCATGTAGGCCTTGGCCTCGGGTACTGTGTATTCGCCAAAGTGGAAAATACTCGCCGCCAGCACTGCGCTGGCGTGGCCTTCAAGCACGCCATCGGCCAAGTGCTGCAGGTTGCCCACCCCACCCGATGCGATCACCGGAATGCCGAGGGCATCGCTGATGGCGCGGGTGACGCCCAGGTCGAAGCCGTTTTTCATGCCGTCCTGGTCCATGCTGGTCAGCAGGATCTCACCGGCGCCAAGGCCTTCCATCTTCATCGCCCACTCCACCGCGTCCAGCCCGGTAGGCTTGCGCCCGCCGTGGGTGAAGATCTCCCAGCGCGGGGTTTCGCCCGGGCCGGACACCTTCTTGGCGTCGATAGCCACCACGATGCATTGCGAGCCGAAGTGCTGCGCGGCTTCGCCGACAAACTCGGGGTTGAACACCGCGGCGGTGTTGATCGAGACCTTGTCGGCACCGGCGTTGAGCAGGTTGCGGATGTCTTGCACGGTGCGCACGCCGCCGCCCACGGTCAGCGGGATAAACACCTGGCTGGCCATGCGCTCGACGGTATGCAGCGTGGTGTCGCGGCCATCGACGCTGGCGGTGATGTCGAGAAAGGTAATCTCGTCGGCACCTTGCTCATCGTAGCGACGGGCAATTTCCACCGGGTCGCCGGCGTCACGGATGTTCTCGAACTTGACGCCCTTGACCACGCGACCGTTGTCGACGTCCAGGCAAGGGATGATGCGTTTGGCCAGCGCCATGGTCAGTCCTCAGCCGTTGTAGGCATCGCAGTAAGCCTGGGCTTCGGCGACGTCCAGAGTACCCTCGTAGATCGCACGACCAGTGATGGCACCGATGATGCCGGGGGCCTTGGCGTCCAGCAGCGACTTGATGTCACCCAGGTTGTGAATGCCGCCGGAAGCGATCACCGGGATCTTGGTGGCCGCTGCCAGGGCTGCGGTGAAGGGCACATTGCAGCCCTGCATCATGCCGTCTTTGGCGATGTCGGTATAAACGATGGCAGACACGCCGTCGGCTTCGAACTGCTTGGCCAGGTCGATCACCTGCACGGTGCTGATTTCAGCCCAGCCGTCGGTAGCGACGAAACCATCTTTGGCATCCAGGCCTACGATCACTTTGCCCGGGAAAGCGCGGCAGGCTTCGGCGACGAAGGCTGGGTCTTTCACGGCCTTGGTGCCGATGATCACGTAGCTCACGCCCGCCTTGACGTAGTGCTCGATGGTTTCCAGGGAACGGATACCGCCGCCGATCTGGATCGGCAGGGTGGGGTAGCGCTTGGCGATGGCAGTAACCACCTCGCCGTTGACCGGCTGGCCTTCGAAGGCGCCGTTCAGGTCCACCAGATGCAGACGACGGCAGCCCCCTTCTACCCATTTGGCAGCCATGCTCACCGGGTCATCGGAGAACACGGTGGAATCTTCCATGCGGCCTTGGCGCAGGCGGACACAAGCGCCGTCCTTGAGATCGATAGCGGGGATAATCAGCATCTGGCAAACCTTATTCGATATTCAGCAATGCTTGGGAAATCAGGGTTTCTCAAGCGACCACAAGTCGCTTTCGATGCTTTCGAACCTTTCCTTAAGGAGCGTCTGCGTGTCGAAAACCGCCCTGTTGTAATAATGCGGCGCCACTTCGGTGGTGAACAGCTCAAGAATCTCGGCGACCTCGAACGAGCCCAACTTGAGCTCGAAGCGGTCCTCCATGAAACGTTTGATCTTGTCGGTGGCCGCACGCTCCTGCTCGGGCGTGAGGTTCAAGATCGGCGGCTTCGGTTTCTTGGCCATTTACCAGCGACCATCCCACGCGGCGAAGTTCTGCAGCAATTGCAGGCCATGGGTATGGCTCTTCTCCGGGTGAAACTGCACGGCAAAACGCGAACCATCGGCCAGCGCGGCGGCAAAATCGACGCCGTAATGCCCGCCACCCACCACCTGGCGCGGGTTACCGGCGGCGATGTAGTAGCTGTGCACGAAGTAGAAACGCGCCATGTCCGGGATGTCGTGCCACAGCGGGTGGTCGACGGTGCGACGCACTTCGTTCCAGCCCATGTGCGGAACTTTGAGGTGCTCGCCCTCTTCATGCAGGTCTTTGCCGAAGAACTTCACCTGGCCCGGAAACAGGCCGATGCAGTCGACACCACCGTTCTCTTCACTGCTGTCGAGCAAGGCTTGCATGCCCACGCAGATGCCGAGGAATGGGCGGTCCTGGCTGACCTCGCGCACCAGGCTGTCAAAGCCCAGGCGGCGGATCTCGGCCATGCAATCGCGAATCGCGCCAACCCCGGGGAACACCACGCGGTCGGCTTCGCGAATCACGTTGGCATCGCTGGTGATCAGCACCTTGCCGGCGCCTACATGCTCAAGGGCCTTGGCCACCGAGTGCAGGTTACCCATGCCGTAATCGATAACCGCGACCGTCTGCATTACAGGACGCCCTTGGTCGACGGCATTTGCCCGCCCATGCGCTCATCGACTTCCACAGCCATGCGCAACGCGCGGCCGAAAGCCTTGAACACGGTTTCGATCTGATGGTGGGTGTTGGTGCCGCGCAGGTTGTCGATGTGCAGGCTGACCAGTGCGTGGTTGACAAAGCCCTGGAAGAATTCCTGGAACAAATCCACATCAAAGCCACGGCCCACGTTCGCGCGGGTGTAAGGCACGTGCATCTGCAAACCCGGGCGACCGGAGAAGTCGATGACCACACGGGACAGCGCTTCGTCCAGCGGGACATAGGCATGGCCGTAGCGACGGATGCCTTTTTTGTCGCCGATGGCCTTGGCAAACGCCTGGCCGAGGGTAATGCCCACGTCTTCCACCATGTGGTGGTCGTCGATGTGCAGGTCGCCCTTGCCGACGATATCCAGGTCGATCAGCCCGTGACGGGCGATCTGGTCCAGCATGTGCTCAAGAAAAGGTACACCGATATCGAATCGGGCCTTTCCGGTGCCATCCAGGTTGATCGAGGCTTTGATCTGGGTTTCCAGAGTGTCGCGCTCGACAGATGCCTTACGTTCGGCCATCACCAGCTCCGCAAAATCATTGGGCGAAAAAGGCAGCCATTATAGGGGCGCGGGCGCTAAACAGAAACAACGAAGGGGATAAGACTGATGGAGTGTCGGGGATAGACATGTGCATACATGTGAAGCACAGCCCCTGAAAACCTGGGAAACCAATATGGGAGGGGGCTTGCCCCAATGCCAGTCAGCTAAGACTCTGTAGGAGCGAGCTTGCTCGCGAAAAACTCACAGGCGCCGCGTTCATTCAGAAACCGCGCTTTATCGTTGACGTTTTTCGCGAGCAAGCTCGCTCCTACAGAGGGTAATCCATTGGGGCAAGCCCCCTCCCCCAAGGGTTTGCTGTTAGTGGAACAGTACTGCGGTCTTCTGCAGGGTCACCCACACACCCCACGCCAACGGAATACCTACCACCAGCCACGCGGCAATCGCCAGCGGCTTGCTGGCGGCGGAGGCCTTCCACTCCAGCACGGTGCTCGCATCGGCACCTTTGTCATGGCCCAGCGCCTGTTCGGCGGCAAGTTCGGCATCGGTCATGAAGTACTTGTCGGCCACCGGGCGCACCAGCAGGTTGCAGATGAAGCCCAGCACCAGCAAGCCGGCGAGGATGTACAAGGTGATGTCGTAGGCCGCGGCGCGTTCAACGCCTATGCTCAACTGGTATTCACGCAGGTAGTTCACCAGCACCGGGCCCAACACGCCCGCAGCGGCCCAGGCGGTCAACAGGCGACCGTGGATCGCGCCAACCATCTGGGTACCGAACAGGTCGGCCAGGTAGGCCGGAACTGTGGCAAAACCACCGCCGTACATCGACAGGATGATGCAGAACGCCGCCACGAACAGCGCCACGTTACCCAGGTGCCCCAGGTTCGGGATCAGCGCATACAGGGCAAAGCCCAGGGCAAAGAACACGAAGTAGGTGTTTTTACGCCCCAGGTAGTCAGAGAACGACGCCCAGAAGAACCGGCCACCGATGTTGAACAAGCTCAACAGACCGGTAAAGCCAGCGGCGATGGCCGCAATGGACGCCAACTGGCCCGCATCCAATTGACCAAATGGCACATCGACACCCAGCAACTTGCCGCCGAACACTTCCTGCAGCAGTGGCGAAGCCATGCCGAGGATGCCGATACCGGCCGAGACGTTCAGGCACAGCACCAGCCATACCAGACGGAACTGTGGGGTTTTCCACGCAACATTCACATGCACATGGCGGTGAGTGATCATCGCATTGCTGGCTTTCTTCGCTGGCGCGGTCCAGCCCTCAGGCTTCCAGCCGGTTGGCGGAACGCGGTACAGCAGTGCACCACCGATCATGAACACGAAGTAAATCGCCGCCATCACCACAAAGCTCTGCCATACACCGACGCTGGTCGGCGAAGAGAAATGGCCCATCAGTGCTGCGGCCAAAGGTGCACCCACCATCGCGCCGCCGCCAAAGCCCATGATCGCCATGCCGGTGGCCATGCCACGCTTGTCCGGGAACCACTTGATCAAGGTCGAAACGGGCGAGATATAGCCCAGGCCCAGGCCAATACCGCCAATGACCCCGGAGCCGATCCACATCAGCCAGATCTGGTGGGTATAGATACCCAAAGCCGAGATCAGCAGGCCACCACACCAGCACAACGCGGAGACTACACCGGCCTTACGCGGCCCGGCGTGTTCCAGCCAGCCACCCCAGATCGCTGCGGAGCAGCCCAGGAAGATGAAGAACAGGGTGTAGATCCAGCCCAGCATGGAGATGGGCCAGTCGCATTGGGACGAGAAGACTTGAGCGATAAAGCCCATGTCCGGTGCGCAAGCCACTGGCGCGGTGATGCCCAGCGCCTTGGACAACGGCAGCCAGAACACCGAGAAACCATAGGCCATGCCGATGCACAGGTGAATGGCCAGAGCGGCCGGTGGAACCAGCCAGCGGTTGAAGCCCGGCTTGGCGATGATGCGCTCCTTGGACAGGAACGCAGGCTGTGCGGCGTCAGTGCCGGCCACAGTGCTAGTGCTCATTTGGTGTTTCCCCCAGTTATTGGTATGCGTCCGTCAGGCGCTCTCTCCCTCGGCCTTGCACGCAAAGCGTGGCCGTTTTGTTGAGTGGAACTTCCCTTTAGGCGCGACCTTAAGTCGCAGAAGGCGGACGAACGTGCAGAGATTAGCACCAGTGGATGTGAGAAAAATCAGATTGCCACTACCTTTTTGGATTATCTGTATTTTTCTGACGTCAAAATCCTATTTCCGGCCTCATGGATACAATGTAACGATCCGTGAACTGACGCGGGCCGTCGAGCGTTATACTCTGCGGCTAAATCTTGAAATCGACATACAAGGACTCGCCCATGAAAGCGTTCGGCAAAATCCTGGGTCTGGTACTTCTCGGGCTGTTGCTGATCATTGTGGCGCTCGGCTTTGCCCTGACCCACCTTTTCGATCCCAACGACTACAAAGAAGAAATTCGCCAGATAGCCCGCGACAAGGCCCACATCGAGCTGACGCTCAATGGCGATATCGGCTGGAGCCTGTTCCCCTGGCTGGGCCTGGAACTGCACGAGGCCAGCGTCGCGACCCTGACCGCACCCACCCAACCTTTCGCCGACTTGCAGATGCTCGGCCTGTCGGTACGCGTACTGCCACTGCTGCGCCGCGAAGTGCAGATGAGCGATGTGCGTGTCGAAGGCCTGAACCTGCGCCTGAACCGCGACAAGCAAGGCCACGGTAACTGGGAAGACATCGGCAAGAACCTGCCCGACGAAACCACAGGTACCCCCGCTCCCGCGCCGGTCGAGGCCGTGGCGGAAACCAAGCCGGAAAAGCCACCGCAGCCGATCCGCCTGGACATCGACAGCCTGACCATCAACAACGCCCGCGTCGAATACACCGATGAACAGACCGGCAAGCAGCTGAGTGCCGAAAGCATCCAGTTGAGTGCCGGTGCCATCCACGAAGGCGCCAGCATCCCGCTGAAACTCACGGCGTTCCTGGGCAGCAACCAGCCGCTGATGCGGGTCAAGACTGAGCTGAACGGCAACTTGCGCATCCAGCGTGCGCTCAAGCGTTACCAGTTCGAAGACATGCGTTTTAGTGGCGAGGCCACTGGTGAGCCGTTGCAGGGCAAGACGGTGAGCTTCTCCACCCAGGGCCAACTGCTGGTGGACCTGGCGGCCAACGTCGCCGAATGGACCAACCTGAAACTGGCGGCCAACCAGTTGCGCGCCTTGGGCGAACTGAAGGCCAATGACCTGGACAAGACCCCGCAGATCAGCGGCGCGCTGTCGGTCGCCCAGTTTGACCTGGCCAAGTTTCTTGAGAGCGTCGGCCACCCATTGCCTGCGATGGCCCCGGGCAGCCTGAGCAAGGTCGAGCTGGTAAGCCGCCTCAAGGGCACGCCCACCAGTGTGGCCCTGGAAAACCTGAACCTGAAACTCGATGCAAGCACCTTCAGCGGCCGTGTCGCTGTCGAGGACTTCGCCAAGCAGTCACTGCGGGTACAGCTCAAGGCCGATACCTTCAATGCCGACAACTACTTGCCGGCCAAATCCGAAGCGGCCAAAGGCGCAACCGCCGCACGCCAAGCCGAAGTACAGAGCAGCGAAGCCGGCGCCATGGCGGCAGGCGGCAACACGCCATTGCCGGAGGCGCCGACCAAGGGCGCCTGGAGCAACGACAAACTGCTGCCGCTGACCCGCCTGCGCAGCCTGGACGTGAATGCAGACCTGGCCTTTGGCGAGCTGACCCTGAGCCAATTGCCCATTCAGAACGCGGTGCTCAAAGCTTCCGGCATCGACGGGCAACTCAAGCTCGACACGCTCAGCGGCGGTCTCTACAACGGCACGTTCCAGGCCAACGGCACACTTGACGTACGCCAGGACACACCCGTGCTGGCCCTGCAAAGCCACATCAAGCAGGTGCCTGTTGAACGCATCCTGCAGGCCCAAGGGAAAACCCCGCCGGTCAAAGGCCAGCTCACCCTCGACAGCAACCTCAGCGGCCGCGGCAACAGCCAGAAAGCCCTGATCGACAGCCTCAACGGTACCGCCAGCCTCGTGATCAACAACGGCGTGTTGCTCAATGCCAACATCGAGCAGCAGCTGTGTACCGGCATCGCCCTGCTCAACCGCAAAACCCTGAGCACCACCCCAGGCGGCAAGGACACGCCCTTCCAGGAACTGCGCGGCAACCTCACGTTCCGTAACGGCGTGGCCAGCAACCCCGACCTGAAAGTGCGTATCCCGGGCCTCACGCTCAACGGCAACGGTGATGTGGATTTGCGCGTGCTGGGCATGGACTACCGCGTGGGCATCATCGTCGAAGGCGACAAGCGCGACGTGCCGGACCCGGCCTGCCAGGTCGGCGCCAACTTCCAGGGCATTGAGGTGCCGCTGCGCTGCCGGGGCCCGCTTGAGCTGGGCGCCAAGGCCTGCCGCCTGGACAAGGACGGCCTGGGCCAGGTCGCTCTCAAGGCGGCCGGCAATCGCCTCAACGAGAAGCTGGAAGAAAAACTCGACAAGGTTAACCCCAAGCTCAAAGACGCATTGAAAGGCCTGTTCAACCGATGAGAAACGAGCAGTTTTCACAAGCGGTACTGGACTGGTACGACCGCCATGGCCGCCACGACCTGCCTTGGCAACAGGGCATCACCCCTTACCGGGTGTGGGTGTCGGAGATCATGCTGCAACAGACCCAGGTCAGCACCGTGCTCAACTACTTCGACCGCTTCATGGCGTCCTTGCCGACGGTCGAAGCCCTGGCCGCCGCACCGGAAGATGAAGTGCTGCACCTGTGGACGGGCCTGGGCTACTACACCCGGGCGCGCAACCTGCAAAAGACCGCAAAGATCGTGGTGGCCGAATACGGCGGCGAATTCCCCCGCGACGTGGAAAAGCTCACCGAGTTGCCGGGCATCGGCCTGTCCACCGCTGGCGCGATTGCCAGCCTGAGCATGGGCCTGCGCGCACCGATCCTCGACGGCAACGTCAAACGCGTGCTGGCGCGCTTTACCGCGCAAGAGGGTTACCCGGGCGAGCCCAAGGTGGCCAAGCAGCTGTGGGCCACTGCAGAGCGCTTTACGCCCCATACCCGCGTCAACGCCTACACCCAGGCGATGATGGATATGGGCGCCACGCTCTGCACCCGCAGCAAACCCAGTTGCCTGCTTTGCCCGCTGGAAAAAGCCTGCGAAGCCCACATGCTGGGCCTGGAAACCCGCTACCCGATCCCCAAGCCGCGCAAGACCATCCCGCAAAAGCGCACGCTGATGCCGATGCTGGCCAACGCCGAGGGCGCGATCCTGCTTTACCGTCGCCCTTCTACGGGCTTGTGGGGCGGCTTGTGGAGCTTGCCGGAGCTGGACGACCTGCAAGACCTGGATCACCTCGCCAACCAGCACGCGCTGGCGCTGGGCAAGCATCAGGAACTGCCCGGGCTGGTCCACACCTTCAGCCATTTTCAGTTGGCCATCGAACCCTGGCTGGTCCAGGTCGAGGAAACCGCCCATCACGTGGCCGAGGCCGACTGGCTCTGGTATAACCTCGCCACCCCGCCGCGCCTGGGCCTTGCCGCCCCGGTGAAAAAACTGCTCAAGCGCGCGGCCGACGTATTGAACGCAGGAGTTTCGTCATGACCCGCACCGTTATGTGCCGCAAGTACAAAGAAGAACTGCCAGCCCTGGAACGCCCTCCTTACCCAGGTGCCAAGGGCCAGGACATCTACGACCACGTCTCAGCCAAAGCCTGGGGCGACTGGCAAAAACACCAGACCCTGCTCATCAACGAAAAACGCCTGAACATGATGAACGCCGAAGACCGCAAATACCTGCAGGGCGAAATGGACAAGTTCTTTTCCGGCGAGGAATACGCCCAGGCCGAAGGCTACGTCCCACCTGCTCAATAATTGATCAAAAACCGGGGTCTGCACGTAAGCGACGGTAATAATTAAATATTTTTTGAAAACTTGCTTGACGACCCCCTGAAAAACCCGTTTAATGCGCCCCGTTGCCCAGATAGCTCAGTCGGTAGAGCAGGGGATTGAAAATCCCCGTGTCGGCGGTTCGATTCCGTCTCTGGGCACCAAAATACCGAGAAACCCCAAGGAACAATGTTCCTTGGGGTTTTTTATTGCCTGCGATTTAACCGGCTTCAGGTCCCGGAGCAGAAACGATCTGCGCGGGCCTGATCTAAATGGCCAGGCTCAAAGCGCCCTCAGACCAGCTGAGTCGTCGGCGACGCCAGTTCCCCTCGCACGGGTGCCCCAAGCACGTTTGCGTTCCCCTGAGCAGCCTTCAGGCCGTAGCGTCTATTCTGCCGGGTGCTCGCCGAAGCAGAAGCCGTACGACCTCTTCGAGTGACAGAGCGACGACGAGGCGCTCGCGCCGAAGGCAACGCCGCGTGAGAGATGCTGCCTGACAATACGCTGAGCGCATCTTCAACCTGACGCCGCGCCAACCTGACGTTGACGTCCATCGCATTCGTCCAGAAATACGTGCCAGCGGCCAGGCTGCCCAGTACCGAGACATGCGGCCAGACCTCACCAGCAGCCCCCACCAACCTTCCTGTCTCGAAGTCCAACTCAAAGCCGCCGAACTCATTGGGCCTGGCCAACTTGCGCCGGAGCAGATTCACCACGAGCGGCACGTCAGACTGTTCCACCTGAACGGAGTAACCGGTGGCGTTGATAACATACTCACTCTCGACGACGGTACGAAATGCACTGCGACGGTCGTCAATGCGCGTCTCAAAGACCTTTGAAGCCTGGTTGTAAGTAACTTGGCTGACGCCGCCGAGTACCAGTATGCGGTCAGCCTTCAGCAACGCCTGCAACTTATGGGCATTTTTGACCGGCACCGAGACGCGGTAAGAAGACCAGAGACTGCCGAATGTCGTCTGGAATACCTGCTTGTCGTCGCGAGACAGGCGATGCCAGACATAATCGATAATGGAGTTGGTCGAGTAAATGACCGACTGCCACAGACGCTCGGCATTGTCTGCCTGCATGATCTCGGACGTGATGTAGTCCAACACACCAGCGCCTGAATTCATGATGTGCTTCAAGTCCAGGGCGTCACCGGTAACCTCCTCGATCTCACGCAGCAACATCGTAAAGACGTCATGCAGCTTGAGCTGACCACCATTTGCATCACAGAAGTTATCGATGTGGGCCCGGGTCAGATGAGTCAGTGTATGAGGCCGATTAAAGGTGCCGCGCACACTGGGCAGGCGGCCGGTGCGCGATGCCATGACAATTTTCCCCTGGTGCCCGGCTTCTGTCAGTGAGAGCACAGTGTCAATGGCCGACAGCCCGGTCCCTAGCACACACACCGAAGCGTTGGCCGGTATGTTGCGCACCATGTCCCGGGTTGGGTATGGGGTGCGCACGAAGCCAGCCACATCATTGAGCTGAGTAAACCGCGTCGATGGCAGGTTTCCCATGCTGAGGACAACCCGATCCGCCACGTAGGCCACGCCGCTCTCGGTATCAATGCAAGGGCGCTGGTCAGACAGTGAGATCAAGTCTGTGACGGTTGAGGTCACTGCAGTGACCTTAATGCCATGGGCGCGGGCCACGGCCATCGTCTGCTCATACTGATGTGCCAGGTATCTGCCGAACAGGCTGCGCGGCAGGAAGGCGTGATCGTCGATGACTGTTTGTGGAAAATCTACCGCCTGATCTGCGCCATGCTGTTCCAGCCAGCGAATAAAATGCCGCTTGTCGCCTGCTACCGCAGACATGGCGTCGGCTCGCGTGTTGAGCAAGTTGCACTCAAAGTCGTCCTGGTACGCATAACCCGGCCCAGGTGTTTTCTGTGACTCAAAGATCAGCACATCCAAATGATGACTCAGCCCCTGACGAACAGCTTCATCAATGAGTTGCGTAAAATATGCGACGCCGACAGAACCACCGCCCACTATGGCAATTGTTATTTTTTTCATGGTGTTTTCCAAAACGCGTAGTGCGAAGAATGAAGAGCCATCAATGAAATGATGAGTTAGTCACGTGAACGCCAGTACTTGTCCGTGACAGAGAGCGGCTGATGGAGAAAAATCGACGCAGGCATCAACTCCACGTGGTCAGCCACGATGATATCGGCCGTACTGCGAGCGAGAATATCGCGCTCGATGTCGATACCCGGCGCAACTTCCTTGAGTATCAAGCGGCCGTCTTTCAATACGAGCACAGCCCGTTCAGTGATGAACAGAATCGGGCAGTTGCGTGATTGCGCATGGGCGGCATTGAAGCTCATGTGCTCAACGGCTTGAATAAACTTGGTGATATCCCCTTCACGCTCAATGATTAATTGTCCGGCTTCAAACCCCAGTTCCAAACCACCGGCCGTGAAGGTTCCACAAAACACTACGCGCTTGGCGCTTTGCGAAATGTTGATAAAACCACCGACGCCGTTGAGCCGCCCGCCGAATCGACTGATGTTGACGTTGCCACGGCTGTCGGCCTGACCAAACCCGAGGAAGGCCAGATCGATACCGCCGCCATCATAGAAGTCGAACTGGCTGGCTTGATCGAGAATCGCTTGAGGGTTGCTCGAAGCGCCGAATGACAGCCCGCGCGCAGGCGTCCCGCCGATAACCCCTGACTCGACAGTAAGCACATGGGCGGAGCAGCGCTCCTCGCTCGCGACCCTTGCAATGTACTCCGGGGTGCCAATACCCAGGTTAACGATCGGCGCGTTGTACCGGGCTATTTCATACAAGGCTCGGCGCGCGACGATTTTTTTGGCGCACAGCGGTAACGGCGTGACGGCGGTATCAGAGCGTGAACGCCCGGTATAGGTGTTGTTTCTGACCTCACCGTAGGTTTGCCAATGCGTGTCTGGCGTGGATAAAACCAGATAATCCACAAAGATCCCCGGAATACGGATGGTCTGAGGATCAAGCGAGTTACGGTCGACCAATTCCATCACTTGCACGATGACGATACCGCCGCAATTGTGAACGGCCTGCGCCTGGGCGAGGCTGTCCTGAAAGTTGGCTTCGTCCTCCATGCTGATATTGCCGTCGACATCTGCTCGGCTTCCGCGCAAAAAGGCGACATTGATGGGCATCGACGGATAGAAAAGTTCTTCACGCCCCCCAACGTTTACTACTGAGATCAGCTCTTCAGTCGTAGCCGGGCCGACTTTGCCCCCCTCCTGCCTGGGGTCGATGAAGGTGTGCAAACCGATCCCTGAGAGCACCCCACTTTTGCCCCCGGCGATTGAGCGGAACAAGTGGCTTATGACGCCCTGAGGCCAGTTGTGCGCTTGGATTTCACCACGCAGTGCCATCTGGCCTATCGACGGGGCAAGGGCCCAGTAGCCTCCGATCACCTTTTTCAGCAGGCCTTTGACAGCCAGTTGATTAAGCCCACGGCTGGCCTTGTCACCCTGACCGGCCGCAAAAACCAGGGTCAGGTCTGATGGCTGTGCGGTAGCGGCAAAGCGCGCCGCCAGCGCTTCGGTGAGCAAGTCAGGGTGCCCGCAACTGCCGAACCCCCCAGTGGTAATCGTGCAGTTATCGGGTACCAGGGCGGCCGCCTGGCTGGCGGTGATGACGCGCTTTGGCTCCATTACGTAATCACTGCCGAACGAGGCCGCTGCGAGCGCAGCTCCCGGGGCCGCCTGGACGTTGAAGCCGCTATTGAGGGCGCCCATCATGCCTGCGCCTGCGCCAGGGAAACGGTCTGCACGGGCTTTTCCCACACCACCAGGAAGGTGCAGCCCTCATCGCTCCACAGCGCATGCTCACTGTCAGGCGGGCAGACTTCAAGCGTGCCTGCTGGGTGTGCACCGGCATCGTTATGCAGCACGCCATCGAGCACGAAAATCAGTTCGTAGCCAGGATGAAGGTGGCGTTGGGTACGGGCACCCGGCTGATAACGTACTAGGGCCGCTGATGGGCCATCCACTTCCGGGCCTTGGTACAAATGCACGATGTCGGTCTTGGTTCGGCCATTGGCGGTATAAGGCACCCACGGCAAGGCTTCTTTGCTGCGTACTGCGTTGAGTACATCTTTAAGGATTTGTCCGGTATGCATGATACTTCCTTGTTCGCTGGATAAAGAGGCGTTAGATAGGGGTGGTTAAACGTTGAGCTCACTTCTTGACATGGGTGCACGCATAAACAGCCAGTGCGGTAATCGCAAAACCCACTGCGTTAATTGCACTGAATGATTCACCGAGGAATACAAAGCCCATTAAGGCTGTGACTGCGGGAATAAGATGGAACAGGCCTGCTACTTTGCTCGCCTCACCTTTGCGCATGAGAATGTAGAGGATGCTGATAGCGCCAATAGAGTTGACCAGTGACAACCAGCCGGACGCGAAGATCATCGTTGGGGTCCACTGAACCGCGAGGTTTTCAAAGTGGTCGGCGAGAAAGAACATCACGAAAGAGGCCGTGGCCAACTGAATAAAACCGCCGGTGCGCAAGTCCATGCCGGTGCAGTATTTCTTCTGATACAGGCTGCCGGCCGTGATGCCAACCAGTGCCAGCACTACGCACAAGTAACCTGTCAGGCTCGCTGTTGCACTTACACCCAGCTGTTCATAGACCACCAGGGCCACACCGAACAATCCGCCCACCAAGCCGAGCCACTCAACACGACTGACTTTTTCGTTAAGAAACCGGGTGGCGCCCAACGCGGTAAACACCGGCATCGTGCCGACAATCAGCGCGGCCACAGCGGCCGACACGCCCAGATCCAGCCCCATGTACAGGCCAGCAAACTGAAGCGCCTGGATCAAGATGCCCACCACCACCAGATGGCCGAACTGAGCGCGGGTTTTCGGCCACGGTGCTTTCGTCGCAAGCGCCACGCCCAGCAGGATCAGCGCCGCACTGGCAAAGCGAATGAAGATCAGGGTGTAGGGCCCCACAAAGGGGAGTGCCACTTTGCCCACGACATAACCGGAACTCCACATGACGATGAAGAGCAAAGGCAGTAGAGTGGCGGGCAGGGCAATATTGAAACTTCTGGTCAGGGCTTTCATGAATCCTCCAAGGTTTAACCGCTAGAGAATTCAAAGTATTTAACCCACCCGCTGCGCACAATACGGCCAAAAAGAACAAGCCTGTGTCCTCTGGAGAAACAATGGAATCTTTCTCAGATAATATTTCGGATGTCTTTGTTTTCGTTAAAGTTGTCGAACTGAAAAGTTTCTCCAAAGCGGCCCGTTTCTTCGGTTCGACCACCTCAACCGTCAGCAAACAAATGCGCAGGCTTGAGGAAACGCTCGGGGCCAAGTTGTTAAACCGCACCACGCGAAGCCTGGCGCTCACAGAAGCGGGAGAACTTGCCTATCAGCACGGTGTTCGGATTACCGAGGAAACCGGCGCATTACTCAACTCAGTCGAAAGCTTGCAATCGGCGCCCCGGGGCCACTTGCGGGTCACCACATCGGTTGCCTTTGGCAATCTCCACTTGAGCAACCTGGTTGGGCAATTCCTCAACGCCTACCCCGACATCAGCGTCACGCTCTCTTTGAGCGACCGCTATGTGGATATTGTCGAAGAAGGGTTCGATATTGCGATACGTCTGACCAGTACGCCCGTTGACAGTTTTATAGCGCGACGCTTAGCCAAACTCGATTACGTACTATGCGCAACACCCGGTTATTTAAGCAGCCACTCCCCCATCGCCACGCTCGGTGATTTGGCCGCACATAACTGCTTGATCAATGGCCTGGCGCGGGAAGCATCCTGGCGTTTTATTCGCGATGGCGAAGTGACCGAAGTGCGCGTATCAGGGCGTTTCAGCGTCAACAGCAGTGAGTCGGTGAGGCAGGCCGTGATGGAAGGTGTGGGCATAGGCTTGCTGCCCACGTTCTCCATCGCCGAGGATCTGCGCAAGGGCAGCCTCAGCGTGATTTTGCCCAAGTACATTGCAGAGGGCACTTTCGGCGACAGCATTCATGCGATTTTCTTGCCGAGCAAGTTTGCCGTGCCCAAGTTGCGGGTCTTTGTGGACTTCCTGATTGAGAAATTCGAAGACGGTGGTGGATGGTTGCCAGCCCCGCAGAAGGCTGAATAACCACGGGTGCCATGACGACCAAGACCGCGGCCCTGTATCCTTAGTGGCTTAGTGCCTGCGATTGGCAGAGGAAAGCCATGAGGTTTTTATCCTCCGTGCTGGTTATTTTTCTCTGGGTTCAATCGTTCAGCCTTTACCCAATTCTCAGTTGTAAGGTTTTTTCATGACCCGCTTCTTGCTTTGCACCCTATTAATACTGACCGCCCTGCTCAGTGGGTGTGCCACGCAGTTGGACGTAGCAATCAACGCGACGCCTGATCCCGATTATCAATTTGACCGACAGGCAACCGTGCTGGTGACCTCCACGGGCGGCAGCGATGAAAACTCGCTCAATGCCCGCTACTACCTGCGCGATATGGTCCGCGCCATGCAGGACCAGGGCTTTCGCAATGTCTTTACCGATACCACGCTGCCCAAGAACCACGCGCCGATCAAAATGACCGTCACCCTGGATGTCGACAGCAAGCAGGTGACGTATCGCTACACCGCTACCGAATACGGGCAAGTGGCAAAAAGCACCACCACCCAATGCAAGAAGAACAAGAAAAAGACCGACCAGCTGACCTGCACCAGCACCCCAAACACCTCCTACGGCCCGGTAGGGACCTCGGAGCGCACCGGCTACACCACGCTCACTACCTTCCGGGTCACGGCTCGCGATGAAGCGAGCAGGCGTGCGGTCTACCTGCTACGGGCGTCGTCCTATAACGACGATTGCCAAGCCGCCAAAGTCGAAGCCTTTCTGGTACAGCAGGGTTTGCAGAACCTGAATTTCCAGGACCGTGTGCAGCGCAACTATACGGTCACGATGCCTGAAAGCTTCCGCTGCAAATAATCATCTGCTCGACAGGCCCTTCGCTAAAGGGCCTCCTTACTTGAGCAAAAACACCATCAACGGGTTGTCATTCAAGCGCCCCTGATAGCTCGGCGCCAAGTGCTCCACCGGCGAGCCCTTCAACAGCGCAGTCTCCTTGCGCGACACAATCACCCAGGAGGGCCGGGGCAGCGCCGCCAGTTTCTCAAGCTCGTGACGCCCGACAAACAGCGGCTGTTCATCGTGATCCAGGTTCATCATGTAGCGCACCGCCCAGGTATCTCGCGCCAGGTCGACAAACACCAAAGGGCCCGGTTGCGCCTGGCGCAACGCCTCCACCTGGCTGACAAACCGCCGGGTATCGAATTGCAGGTCCTTGGCCGGCTCTATCACCGTCACCAGCAACAGCCATTGTGCTGCCAGGGCGATCAGGCTGAGCCACACCAACCGCCATGCTCGCCGCCAGGCCAGCAACGCCGCAACTTGCAGCACCACCAACGCGCCGATCATCAACGGCAAGGAAATCTGCGGCCAGTAGCCCTGCTTGTGCCAGGCGTGTCGACACACAAACACCACCACCACGCACAACGTCGGCAGCGCCGCGACCAGCCATTCGTAGCCACGGCGCACGCCTACCAGCCAGCCTTGCGCATGCAGTAGCCCATAGGCGGCGACCGCCGCGAACATCGGCACCATGGGCAGAATGTAATAAGCACGCTTGAAATGCGGTACCGACAGGCCGAACAGAATGATCAAGCCGCAGCCCCCAAGGCGCACCAGCAATTGCAGGTGCTCATTGGCCCAGCGCTCGGGCCAGCGATGGCGCAACGCAAACAGGGTCGCAAACGCCAGCGGTACCACCGGAAAGTAACGGTACAAGCTCAGTTGAAAATAGAAGTAGAACGGCTCACCCGACTCATCCAGACGCCCACCGACTTGCATCTTGAACACTTCACCGGCAAACGCATCGCCACCACTGAACCGCGCAAGCTTCATCAGTAGCCACCAGCACGCAGCAAGCAACACCAAGCCGACAACGCCGTGGATCAGCACCTGCCGAACACGCTCCCCCGGCTTGCCCAACGCCCAATACACACATACCACCGCGCAGACCTCAATCAACCCCAGCGGCCCACGTATCGCAAACCCCAGGACGAACAACGGGAACACCGCCAGTGGCCTCAGCCGTGACCCGAGGCGCTCGCCGGTGTGCAGCAGGTAGAAACTGCCCACGCATAACAACGCGACCATTTGGTCCAGGCACACCGAGCGCGACTTTTCGAGCAACTGAGCGGTGAGCAGTGTGAGCAGCACCGTCAGCAGCGCCCAGGCACGGCTGTAGGGTGCCAGCAGGCGGTACATCAGCGCGATCACCCCCGCCGAGGCGAGCGCCGTGGGCAGCACATTCGCCAAGTGGTTCGGCGCGTCAAACAAACGGGCGAATAGATAACTGAAGAAGGTCGCGGTGCCGGGGTAATCCGCATAGGGCTGGCCGTAGGTGGTGGGGAAAAGGCTCGCACCATGGCGATACATTTCCTGCATGAACAGCGCCCAACGCCCGTCAAAACCCTGGGGCTGCTGATCCCAGATGCCCACTGTGAATAACAAGAGAGCGACCAGGAAAATACCCAGTGACTCCAGGCGAAAACGGTTGCGGTGATCCATCGGGTGACCTGTCAGGTGGGAAGCGCTGGCGTATGGTGCCGAACGCGCCCCTGAATGGCGCCTGAACAGATCTGAACATTCACGCGGTTACCGACTGGTGGGCCACACCACTGCCGGAATCAGGCGAACGTAGAGCAATTCGGCAACCAACTCGATCAGGGTTTGCAGGATCACCACCGTTGCGGCCAAGCCGCGCACATCCTCCGGCAGGGCCAGCGCCAATGGCAAAACCACCAGCGAGTTACGGGTCGACGCACTGAAGGTCACCGCCCGCGCCGTCAACGCTGGCAGTGCGAACAGCCGCGCAGCCACAATGCCCATCAGCGGCGCCAGCAACACAAAGGCCACGTAGACCGGAATGACAGGTAGCAACACATTGATATCCCGTACCACCGCCGTGATGTGCGAAGCCAGCACTACAAACAACACCAACGCCATTGCCGGCACCGGCATCCACGCCCAGGCACTGTTCCAACGTCCAATAGCGCTCGAACGCCGCGCGAGAGCGCTGGTCAGGACCGCCAGAAGCATCGGCACCACAATCAACCCCACGAACGCCTCGACAAAAGGCCCTGCAGCCACCACCACGGAGGATTGCTCGCCCAACATCAGCCCCAGGTAGACCGGCAACAACAGCAGTTGCAGCAACAGCAGCAGCGGTGTTGCCGCCAGCATCGACCGCGAATCGCCCTTGCCGATATGGGTAAACACCACCACATAGTCGATACAGGGCGTCAGCAACACCAGCAGAGCGCCCACCAGCAACGCCGGGCGTTCCACCAGGCCGCGGGTCAACCCCCACACCAGCAAGGGCACCAGGATGAAATTGGCTAACAGCAAGGCCGCCAGGAAACGCTTGTTGCCCACGCCTTGGCGCAGTTCCAGGAAGGGGATTTGCAGAAACATCGCGTACATCAGCACGGCGATGGCAGGTGTCACCCAAAGGCTGAGGCCATGCGCTGATAAGGGCCAGAGCAGGCCGAACGTGACGGCCACAAAGACGGCAACGAAGTAGATAGGGACCTGATGGTGTTCCAGGGTGTCACGGGTCATGGGCGAGCTCGGGTGGGTCAATAGACTGTCAGCCTAAGTACCCGCGCAGAGAAGGTCGAGCATTACAGCAATCACTGCCGCCCCAGAAACCCTTGGGATTTCCCCCAACCTGCGCTTCAATACACCCTCTAGACCCAGACCCCAAGGACGTCGAGCCCATGGCCTCGCCAAACAAGCAGCAAAAACGCGCCCACCGGGCAAAAGCCAAGGCCAAGCAAAACCGCACCCAGCGCGCCGTGGCACACAAGCCGGATGCCTTTGCGGGCGACGACAGCCGCATCGACCTTGAGTCGGTGGATTTGACTGAACTGTTCGTCGCGATGCGTGCCGCCGGCGAGATCAGCCAGCAGGCGCTGTGTGCGGTGTTCCTGGCGCACCCGTTGCTGGCGTTGGTGCTGGAGCAGGAAGGCGAAGAGGAAGCGACCGACTTTATCCTGGCGGCGCTGATCGAGTATCGGCAGTGGGCGACAGACAGCGATGACGAAGCCGCGGCGTTAGCGTGGATCGAATCGCCGCAGTTCCAGGCAGACTATGTGGCTGCCTCCCAGGCGCTGACAAACTCAGCTGACTGACACACAACAACATCTGGCGCCATTGCCCCCTGTAGGAGCGAGCTTGCTCGCGAAAAACGCCAACGATAACGCGTGGTTCCTGAGTAAACGCGGCGCCTATTGGTTTTTCGCGAGCAAGCTCGCTCCTACAGGCATTAGGGTAAGCCCCCCTTCCACATTTACTCAGTATTGCGTCAGTTAAGGGCCGCAGCGCCCAATCGTTGAGCCTTGCGCCGGCTGGCCACAACCAACCCCGCCAATACCACCAGCAAGCTCAACACCCCCGTCGCGATGATCTCGACCCGATGCGCTTCCTGGAACAGCATGATGGTCAAGGTACCGACGATAAACACCATCACCGCGTACGTCAGGCCAGGAAACAACCACATCTTGAAGACGATCTTCTCGCCCGCCGCCGCACGCTTCTGGCGCATGCGCAGTTGCGACACGGCAATCACCAGGTACACCAGCAACGCGATGGCGCCGGAACTGGCCAGCAGGAATTCGAACACCGCCGCCGGGGCGACGTAGTTGGCAAATACCGCCAGGAACGCAGCGCCGGTAGAAAGCAACACCGCCCAGTAAGGCGTGCCGCTCTTGTTGGTACGCTTGGCCACGGCCGGTGCGTCACCGCGACGGCCCAGGGAGAACAGCATGCGCGACGCGGTGTACAGCGCCGAGTTGAGGCAGCTGGTTACGGCAACCAGCACCACCAGGTCGACAATCAGCTTGGCGTTCGGAATGCCCATGCGTTCCAGCACAGTCTGGTAGGAACCTACGGCAGCCAGGGTCGGATCATTCCAAGGCACCTGGGAGACCACGATGAAGATCGACAACAGGTAGAACAAACCAATCCGCCAGATCACCGAATTGGTGGCCTTGGTGATTTGCTGGCCAGGGTTCTTCGATTCGGCGGCGGCGATGGTGACAATCTCGGTGCCCATGAACGAGAACATGGTGGTCAGGATCGCTGCCAATACCGCGCCCATACCGTTGGGCATGAACCCTTGGGTATCGAACAGGTGCGAAACACCGCTGACCTGGCTGGTGGGCAAGAAGCCGAAGATCGCGGCCAGGCCGAGGATCACAAAGCCCACGATCGCCACGACCTTGATCAGCGCAAACCAGAACTCGAATTCACCGTAGTTTTTCACGCTGAACAGGTTGGTTGCGGTGAGCAGCAAGGTAATCACCAGGGTGAACACCCAGATCGCCACGTCGGGGAACCAGGCGTGCAGGATGGTCGCCGCCGCGTTGGCTTCCAGCGGAATCACCAGAACCCAGAACCACCAGTACAGCCAGCCGATGGTGAAACCGGCCCAGTGGCCGATTGCCCGGTCGGCATAGGTAGAGAACGAACCGGTATCCGGTGACGCAACGGCCATCTCGGCCAGCATGCGCATCACCAAGACCACCAGCGTACCGGCGGCTGCATAGGCCAACAACACAGCCGGGCCGGCAGCAGCGATCGCATGGCCGGAGCCGACAAACAAACCGGCGCCGATGACACCGGCAATCGACAGCATGGTGACGTGACGCGGTTTGAGCCCCTGTTCGAGGTCATTGGAGCTTTGCGTACTACTCATTGACACACCTTTGCGAGGAATTGCGAAAACGGTTCGCCCGGCTTGCAGCCTTTCTCGTGAAAAGAATCCAACAGGGCGTTCTTTATTTTTTACGCAAGATTTGCGCCAAAATATTTCAGAACCACAGTGGGCGGGGGCTGTAGGACAATTCGCCAGCTATCGCAAGTCATTGAGAACAATGGCATTCCGCTATAGCGTTACCGTGCGACTCACATTACGGCGTAGCGACGCACCAAAAACACACACAAAAAGTACGTGACGCCCCATAACCGGGCTGATATGGACCGTTTGCCCGGTTAACCCTTCCAACACCCGGCCAAAGCTGGCACCATCGCGCCCTTTTTTACGCGAAGCCTGTGGATTTTTCCGGGTCAAACGTCTGTAGGTTGTTGATGGCGCGACACGCTGCTGCGCCGATGCGACACCCTGCCGCAGACCATCGGTTAACCGTCCGCAGCGCTGTTGGCTGTCGTCCAAACGCTATGCTAGCTTGGCGCCTCGCCAGGAAGGCGGCCCAACAGCGAAGATCGCAACGAACACAATGAGGACCGCACATGGCCCAGGCCACGCCCGCGCTTGAAATCCGCAACTTGCATAAACGCTATGGTGAGCTTGAGGTACTCAAAGGTATCTCGCTGACCGCTCGCGACGGCGATGTGATCTCGATCCTGGGCTCCTCCGGTTCCGGCAAGTCCACTTTCCTGCGCTGCATCAACCTGCTGGAAAACCCGCACCAGGGCCAGATCCTGGTGGCCGGCGAAGAACTCAAGCTCAAGGCCGCGAAAAACGGCGAACTGATGGCCGCCGACGGCAAGCAGATCAACCGCCTGCGCAGCGAAATCGGGTTTGTGTTTCAAAACTTTAACCTGTGGCCGCACATGAGCATCCTCGACAACATCATCGAGGCCCCTCGGCGCGTGCTCGGCCAGAGCAAGGCCGAAGCCATAGAAGTGGCCGAGGCCCTGCTGGCCAAGGTCGGTATCGCCGACAAGCGCCACGCCTACCCTGCCCAGCTCTCTGGCGGCCAACAACAACGTGCGGCGATTGCGCGTACCTTGGCGATGCAGCCTAAAGTCATTCTGTTCGACGAGCCGACATCGGCGCTTGACCCGGAAATGGTCCAGGAAGTACTTAATGTGATCCGCGCACTGGCCGAAGAAGGCCGCACGATGCTGCTGGTCACCCACGAAATGGGCTTCGCCCGTCAGGTATCCAGCGAAGTGGTGTTTTTGCACCAGGGCCTGGTCGAGGAGCAAGGATCGCCACAGCAGGTGTTTGAAAACCCGCTTTCGGCGCGCTGCAAACAATTCATGTCCAGCAACCGCTAACGGAGCAACATGCATGCAGAACTATAAAAAATTCCTTCTGGCCGCGGCCGTCTCGATGGCGTTCAGCGCCACGGCCATGGCAGAAGCCTTGAAAATGGGGATCGAAGCGGCCTACCCGCCGTTCAACAATAAAGACGCCAGCGGCAACGTTGTCGGCTTCGACAAAGACATCGGCGACGCCCTGTGCGCCAAGATGAAAGTCGAGAAGTGCGAAGTGTATGTGTCCGACTGGGACGGCATCATCCCGGCCCTGAACGCCAAGAAGTTCGACTTCCTGGTGTCTTCGCTGTCGATCACCGACGAGCGCAAGCAGGCGGTGGATTTCACCGACCCGTACTACTCCAATAAGCTGCAGTTCATTGCGCCCAAAGCCACGGCCGACTTCAAGACCGACGCCGCCTACCTCAAAGGCAAGGTGATCGGTGCACAGCGCGCAACGCTGGCCGGTACCTACCTGGAAGACAAGCTGCCGGACACCGAAGCCAAGCTCTACGACACTCAGGAAAACGCCTACCTCGACCTGACCTCCGGTCGCCTCGACGGCATCCTGGCTGACAAGTACGTGCAGTACGAATGGCTCAAGAGCAAAGACGGTTCGGCCTATGAATTCAAAGGCGAGCCGGTGGTAGATAGTGACAAGATCGGTATCGCCGTACGCAAAGGCGACCCACTGCGCGAGCGCCTGAACAAAGCCCTGGCAGAGATCAAGGAAGACGGCACCTACAAGAAGATCAACGACAAGTACTTCCCGTTCAGCATCGAATGATCTGAACGGCCTGCCCGGCGCGCTCCTGGTGAGCGCGCTGGCTTTTAGCAATGCCTGCCGCGATATGAAAACACCATGAATTTCGATCTCTACGGATTCGGCCCGGCCCTCGCCGCCGGCGCGCTGATGACCGTCAAACTGGCGCTCACGGCCCTGTGCCTGGGGCTGGTGCTGGGCCTTGCCGGCGCCTTGGCCAAAACTTCGCCGTACAAGCCGCTGCAATGGCTGGGCGGCGCTTATTCGACCATCGTGCGCGGTATTCCCGAGCTGCTGTGGGTGCTGCTGATTTACTTCGGCACCGTCAACCTGATGCGCGCCCTCGGTGAGGTCTTCGGCAACCCCGACCTGTCGCTGAGTGCCTTTGCCGCTGGCGTCATCGCCCTGGGCCTGTGCTTCGGCGCCTACGCCACCGAAGTGTTCCGCGGCGCGATCCTCGCCATCCCCAAGGGCCACCGCGAAGCGGGTGTGGCGTTGGGGCTGTCGAAGTTTCGGATTTTCACCCGGTTGATCATGCCGCAGATGTGGCGCATCGCCCTGCCGGGCCTGGGCAACCTGTTCATGATCCTGATGAAAGACACCGCGCTGGTGTCGGTGATCGGCCTGGAAGAAATCATGCGCCACGCGCAGATCGGCGTGACCGTGACCAAGCAACCCTTCACCTTCTTCATGGTCGCCGCATTCATGTACCTGGGCCTGACCGTACTGGCGATGACCAGCATGCACTTCCTGGAAAAACGCGCCGCCCGCGGCTTTGCAAGGAGCACCCAATGAGCGGCGACTACAGCTGGCTATCGCACTTTGACCTGGGCTTGAACTGGGCCGTGATCATCAAGTGGCTGCCGAAGTTGGCCCAGGGTGCGACCCTGACCCTGGAGCTGGTGGCAATCGCCGTGATCGCCGGCCTGCTGCTGGCGATCCCTCTGGGCATCGCCCGCTCTTCGCGCCGCTGGTACGTGAGCGCCCTGCCCTACGGCTATATTTTCTTCTTCCGTGGCACGCCACTGCTGGTGCAATTGTTCCTGGTGTATTACGGCCTGGCGCAGTTCGATGCCGTGCGCAACAGCTTCATGTGGCCGTACCTGCGAGACCCGTTCTGGTGCGCCACAGCCACCATGACCCTGCACACCGCCGCCTACATTGCCGAGATCCTGCGCGGCGCGATCCAGGCCATACCGCCTGGCGAAATCGAAGCGGCGCGCGCCCTGGGCATGTCCAAGCCCAAGACGCTGTTCTACATCATCCTGCCCCGCGCCTCGCGCATCGGCCTGCCGGCCTACAGCAACGAAGTGATCCTGATGCTCAAGGCCAGCGCCCTGGCCAGCACCGTGACCCTGCTGGAACTGACCGGCATGGCGCGCACCATCATTGCCCGCACCTACCTGCCGGTCGAGATCTTCTTCGCCGCCGGGCTGTTCTACCTGCTGATGGCCTACGTGCTGGTGCGCGGCTTCAAACTGCTGGAAAAATGGCTGCGCGTCGATGCGTGCCAAGGACGTTGAGGCACGCTTCCAGGAGCTGGATGCATTCCTGACTGAACACCAAGGGCTGTGGCGACCACGGCCCTTTACCCAGTTACAGTTGCCCTGGGAAACCGAGCTCCCTGCGTTATCCCAATGGCTGCGCCAGCGTTCACTGGCCGAGGCCGAAGCCAGTCACAACCAACCTCACCACCTGCCCGCGCCCGCCCCTTTTCCACAGCTGGCCGCTCACGCGCTGCGCCTCGGCACTGTGGATAAGTTGCCCACACACACCCTTGAACCCGCTCGCCATCGCCTGAATGTCGACGTGCCCGGGCGCAAATGGCAACAGATCGAAGCCTTCGGCGCCGCGCTGACCTTTACCCAAACGCCTGCCCACTGGCTGGACTGGTGTGCCGGCAAAGGCCACCTCGGCCGGCGCCTGCTGCAACCCGGCCAACATCTGACCTGCCTGGAATACGACCCCGCCCTGATCGCCTCCGGCCAAGCCTTGAGTGCTCGCCACGGCCTGCCCGCAACCCATCACCTCCAAGACGTCATGGCAGATGTCGCGATCCAACCCGAACACACCCCCGTCGCCCTGCACGCCTGCGGCGACCTGCATGTGCGCCTGCTGCAACTGGCCAGCGCCGCCGGCTGCAAACAACTGGCATTGGCGCCCTGCTGCTACAACCGCATCACCGCCGACCGCTATCAAGCCCTCTCCGCCGCCGGACGCGCCTCCCTGCTGCAACTGTCGATTGACGACCTCGGCCTGCCCCTGAGCGAAACCGTCACCGCCGGCAACCGCGTACGCCAACAACGAGACATCTCCATGGCCCGCCGCCTGGGCTTTGACCAACTGCAACGGCAACTGCGTGGCTGCGACGACTACCTGCCAACCCCCTCCCTGCCCGCCAGTTGGCTGGACAAACCCTTTGCCGACTATTGCCAGGAATTGGCAAGCCTCAAAGGCTTATCCACAGGCGAACAGGATTGGCCGGCCCTGGAAGCCCACGGCTGGCAGCGCCTGGCCGAAGTGCGCAACCTGGAGTTGGTGAGAGGCCTGTTTCGACGCCCATTGGAACTGTGGCTGGTGTTGGACCGGGCACTGTTCATGGTCGAACAAGGCTACAACGTCGAGGTCGGCAGCTTCTGTGAACCATCATTGACCCCGCGCAACTTGATGGTGCTGGCCGAGCGCGAATAAAGGGCAAAAAATCCTACAAGCGCCCTGTGGATAACTCTGTTGATGAATAGTTTACAAAGGCCGTAGATATAGGCACTTCACGCCAAAAGCCAACCTGGTCATTTTTTGTTCACAAAATAAAGTGCACGCAAAACAGGCAGTTGCAGCGTGTTGAGAACTGCTGCACAAAATGGCTGTTTCGTGACAGCGGTTACCAACCGATTGTGCATAAGCATCTGGCGCTAGGCGCATAACGGGCGCCTTATGCGGGTTGTTTTGGCGTGTTCGGCAGCGGGTATCAGGTTACGAGGGAGGTCTGCCCAAGCGATGCTTGAACCTATCGGCGTTCGTCTGCTGCCTGGAGCTGGGCCCGAACTATGCAAGTCCTTTTCAACCTGTGAAGACACGGGGAAAACACCCTAATCGCGAGAAACTTCCGATTTTGCAAAAATAGTCAGAATTCAGGGGTTTACAGAACCTTTCCAATCGCTATAATCGTCGCCCTAACACGCCGGTATAGCTCAGTTGGTAGAGCAACTGACTTGTAATCAGTAGGTCCCGGGTTCGACTCCTGGTGCCGGCACCATATCTCGAAGCCCCGCAATGCGGGGCTTTGTGGTTTCTGCGGTTTGGAAATTAAGCACTACACTTCAGCGCACCCCGATGACGCGGTAACCTCCTATCACCGCTCCACAGCTGCCAATTGCATCGCCCCTCCCTACCAAAAAAACACAACGCGAGTCACCAAAATATCGGACAGTTTTGTCCTTTGTGATCTAACATTTGCGACGCACATAGACCCTGCGCAAACACATAACATCGACGCGATTCAGTTTCCACATTGGATCCAAATAGGACTTATCCAGCATTGAACCTGACTGGATAATTACTACGCCGTCGGTTGTGCCCGACATTTTTTTACCGTTGCTATTGATATAAGGAAATATTAAATGAATATAGCATCCAGGAATAGAATCGCGTCGAATACAGAGCCAGCTATATCCTGTCAAACAGCACATTTAAACTGGGAAGACCTTCGTTACTTTGTGGCGTTCTCCCAAGTGAACTCCTTGAGTGGAGCGGCGCGTGTCTTGGGCGTCGAGCATGCTACCGTGTCTCGACGTATCGCGGCGCTAGAAAAATCACTCAGCGTAAAATTAGTTGATCGTAGAAAGCGCCTGTACGAACTTACAACAGTCGGGCGCAAACTCGCAGACCTGGGAAAACAGATCGAGACTCAAACGGAGGCGATTGAACGCCTGGCTGTCGCGGCCGCGCAAACCCAGCAAGTTGTCGAGGTGACGGTCAGCGCCCCGCCTTCCGTTACCTCCGAGAAACTGATACCCAGCCTGGGACGTTTCCGGTCAACGCATCCGAACATAGTTTTGCGTCTTCTAGGCGATAGCCAATATTCGTCTCTGTCCAAGTGCCAGACACATCTGTGCATTCGCTTCGCCAAGCCTCGCCAAATTGGAATTGTCGCGCGCCGGATAGGTTCGGCCTCCTTTTCATTCTATGGCGCCAAGACCTATCTCCAAGACCGTTCTCCCGAGCAATATGAGTTCATCGGCTACGAAGCCGAAGCCATGACACTTCCTCAAAATGACTGGCTAAAAAAAATTGTCGGGGATCGTCCATGCGTCCTCAAAGCGAAAACGGTCGAGCTGCAGGTCCGAGCAGCCGAGGCCGGCGTGGGCATTGCGCTGCTGCCCAGCTTCGCAGTGCAACATAGCTCACAACTTTGCCGGCTTGAGCTTGCAGACCCGTTGATGGTGGACGTCTGGCTAGGGGTGCACGAAGACTTCCGTGCGATCCCCTCAATCCAGGCCGCCATGAATTACGTTGAGGCCTGCTTCTACGACAATGATTAAAGGCAACAAGCTGATCAAGCGCCCGGTGTCAGTCGGCATTGATCCAGTATGGGAAAAAATTCACAGGCACCGGTGATTAACGCACGTTTACAAAACTACACGTATTGACGAGGATCAATACCGAACACCTCAACAGGTGTTTTCAAGACCGAACTGCAATGAGTTTCGGCTGGCTCTATATACCCAACGAAGGTCACCCCTACAAAAAAAATAAAGGGGGATTAACTACCTTCGGTCAAATGTGTGCCCACCTCTTAACTGCCATCAACCGCAGGAGAAATTATCATGGGGAAAGTAAAAGTTGTGGACGTCACCCTGCGTGACGGAGGATATCGCAATAATTTCAACTTCACGGACGAACAGGCCCTGGTAATAACATCAAGCTTGGCAGAGGCCGGGATTAATGTATGTGAAGTTGGTTATTGCAGGGGGTCGTTCGCGCCCAAAGTTGAGCATGGACTGACAAGCAATATAAATGCTGAATTTATCGAGCGCGTTCGCCGGGCTGGCGGTGGCCGAATCGAGCTTGCGGTGATGGTCCACCCTAAAAACGTGGGTAACGAGGATTTCGCCATGCTCAAGGAGCAGGGCGTCTCGATGATCCGAGTCTGCTTACGCCGAGAGCAGTTGACCGAAGGGCTTGCCACGCTTTCACTCGCTCGCGATTTCGGTTTCAGCGTTAGTGCAAATGTCACCCATGTGACGGCACAAACGCTCAGTGCCGTCATTGACACCTCGGTGCGCGCTGAGGGCGCTGGTGCAGACATCATCTGTTTCGCAGACTCTAATGGGCACATGCTCCCAAGCGATGTCGATCGACTGATCAGTCGCCTCTCCAACCGACTGGCAGTGCCATTGGGTTTCCACGCCCATAACAATCTTTCAATGGCTCTGGCTAACGCAGCCGCTGCCATCGAATCGGGCGCCGAGTACATCGACACGTCCATCTGTGGGATGGGGAAAGGGGCCGGCAACTTGCACTTGAGCATGCTCGTCGCCTATCTCGAGCGCATTGGCACTAATCATGGATTTGACCTCGTCAAGGTTCTTGAACTTTCGAACCTGACTGCGGCGTCTATCCCATTCAACAACATCCCAAGCCCTCTGCTGGACATCATTATGGGGGCGTACAACTTCCCGTTCGACAGTACAAAACGCATGCGAGAAACCGTCGAGCGATTTCAACTGACGTCCGAGTATCGTGCTCTTGAAATCATGCATCAACAGGATCAGGTCGCACGCCTTGCACCCAGAGCCATCGCGAATGTTTACGGTCGCGACACCATGACCGCACAGGAGATAGCTGGATGAGCGACTACCTCACACGCAAGCGTATTTGTGTGCTTCCCGGTGACGGTATTGGCATCGAAGTCATGGAGGCCGCACTGCCAGTCCTTAAGGCCTTGAACCTGCCGTTCGATCTCGAGTTCGGGGACATCGGTTGGGAATGCTGGAAGCGGGAGGGCAATACCGTTCCAGATGAGACCTGGGAAAAGATCAATCAATGCGACGCCACCTTGTTAGGCGCCATCACTAGCAAACCCCTTGCCGAAACAGAAGCAGAGCTGCCCCCTCATCTTCAGGGGCAGAACCGCCGCTATGTAAGCCCGGTGATCCAGCTAAGGCAAAACCTGGATCTTTACGCAAACGTGCGGCCGGTCACTGACATCACGGGCGAAAATCGATTCCGTTTTGTCGTCATCCGGGAAAACACTGAAGGGCTGTACGCCGGTCTGGATTATGGACGGATACCTGATCAATTCCTGCCCTTGCTGCAAGAGCGGGAAGCATTGGGCGCGCCATGGCGTCGTGAAGGGCAGGAGGACGCGACCATTTCCGTGCGCCTGCAAACGCGCAGCGGGCTTGAGCGCATCTTCGAATACGCATTTGACTATGCGTCCCGGCATGGATTCGACCGGGTCACCTTCGTAGACAAACCCATGGTACTTCGTCACAGCAGCGCTTTCACTCGAGGTGTATTTGAAAGTGTCGCCCAGGGATACCCCGGCATTGAGGGCGTAATCGAGAACGTGGACGCCGTAGCGCTTTGGATGGTGCAACGCCCGGAGCGTTTCTCCGTTGTAGTGGCTGAGAATATGTTCGGCGATATCCTTTCTGATCTCGGCGCAGGCGTCATGGGTGGCCTGGGTTTCGCCCCGAGTGGGAACTTCGGAAAGCTGGGCGCATATTTCGAGCCGGTTCACGGCAGCGCTCCGGCCCATGCAGGACTCAACAAAGCCAATCCCAGCGCGATGTTCATGACCATCGCTCTGATGCTCGAGCATCTGGGTTATCCGCAGGAAGCACACTACGTGACGACGGCGGTCAGCCGGGTGGCGCGTTCAAGCGTGCGCACCTATGACATGGGCGGTTCGCACTCCACCGGGCAGGTTGGCGAAGCCATTATTAGAGAATGCGTTTCCATGGCCGCGCTGAACTGGGCGCAACCTTGCGTTTCAACCTCACCCCAGGGAGCAACACATGCCCAAGCTCTTTGAATCGGTCCAACTCTCTCAAGCATTGCTGGACGAATGCGAACAATTGGATACCGCGTCACTGTCCGATGCCCTGGACAGCCTTGGCGTTTCTGGCGGCCTTCTGGGCATCACCACCCAAGTTCCTGGTAGTCGCTGCGTGGGCATTGCTTTTACCGTGCAGTATGAGCCGGTCGGAGATTCTCATGGGTTCAAAAATGCGGCCAATTATATTGATCAGGTCCCGCCTGGAGCCGTGATCGTCAGCTCCAATGCGGGGCGCCAAGACTGCACGGTCTGGGGCGATATCATGACGCACTTCGCCGTGGCCAGAGGCATAAAAGGCACTGTAATTGATGGAGTGGCCAGGGATATCGATACCGTCGTTAAGCTAGGGTATCCCCTGTTCAGCCGCGGACGGTTCATGCAGTCCGCAAAAAACCGGACTCAGCTCAAAGCGGTGCAGGTCTCGCTTGAGATCGGTGGCGTCACCGTCAATCCTGGAGACCTGCTGGTCTGCGATGGCAGCGGCTGCCTTGTCATTGCGCAGCATATAGCGGCCGAAGTTATTCGCCGTGCGCGTGCCGTAGAACACACCGAACGCCAGATTATCGGAGCGATAACCGCGGGGGCCTCATTAGAGGAGGCTCGCAAGACCTACCGCTACGACCAACCTTGGTTGGGTGCTGCTCAGAAGGTAGAAGCGGAGTTAGCCCAATGAGCCTTTCGCATGAGCTATCCGCCAGCGCCAGGGTCTTGAGCGCGCCGTTGAAACCGCACTGCTTCACAGACAAGGGTTCAGTCACTCAAGAGTTCAAGAAAGCGATGCGTCGCCTGACCTCCACGGTCACTCTTATTGCGACTGAACATGAGGGCGCACCTTTTGGGATGGCTGCAACCGCCGTAACGTCGGTGTGTACAGACCCTTCCTCCATCCTTGTCTGCATTAATCACGGGGCAAGCATGTACAGGCCTCTGATTGGTCATGGAAGGTTTTCGGTGAACTTGCTTCGGGTTGGCCAAGAGGACTTGGTGAAGGTTTTTGGTGGCGCAGTCACCGGCCCTGCCCGGTTCGAGACAGCCGACTGGCAACACGCCAACGGCCTACCGTATCTGCCCAGTGCCCAGGCTTCTCTTTTCTGCACCGTTGCCCAACGCATGAGCCATGGAACCCACGAAATAATCATCGGCCACGTCGACGACCTTGTCGTGGCGCAAGACATCACTCCCCTGCTCTGGCAGGACGGGAAACCCACAGGGTCCATACCCGTAATGCCTTGAACACTCGTTTTTCACTACTGGAAGATAATCATGAAAATGGAATTGTTTGATCCTCAATCTGTTTCGGATGACACCGCGATTTATCTCGTGAATGTGGTGCATGTTGAAGAAGGCGCGCAGGACCTCGCAGTGGAAATACTGGAGGACACGGTCAACTATGTTGCGCGAACGTACAGCGCCTTTCAGTGGAGCCGTTTGATGAAGAGCACAGACGGCAAGACGGTCATCAACCAGGCTCAGTGGAGCGATCGTGGGCAGTTCGAATCGCTTTTCATCGACGAAGAGTTTTTATCACGGTATTCGCGCTTGAAAGAAACCGGTACCTGGGAATATCACTTGTACACCGTCGCCACCTACATCACCCCTGCCACCGCCCGCGAAACTGTCAGCTAACTGCAATCGCATGCGCAGCGCTTGGCGCTGCGCAATACCCAAGCCTATTCAATATTCGATCAAGGAAGAAGTTATGGCCGCAATCCGTTCAGCATTGACAACCTTCTTGGGCATCCAGCACCCACTGGTCCTCGCACCGATGGGAGGTGCATCAGGAGGACACCTGGCAGCCGCCGTTTCAAACGCAGGGGGGCTAGGCCTGGTGGGAGCAAGCTACGGAGATCCTGACTGGATGGTTCAACAGTTGTCGCTCATGCAGGATTTGAACAAGCCCTGGGGCGTCGGGCTGGTCATGTTCACGGTGGCGAAACGTTTCGAGCTACTGCATTTGGCACTGGAGTTCGGCCCGCAGGTTGTAGCGCTGTCCTTTGGTGACGCTCGTCCATTTATCGAGCCCATTCATCAAGCGAACGCCAAAGTCATCGTGCAAGTACATGACGTTGACCAGGCGTTATACGCTCTCGACGCCGGCGCCGATGCATTGATCGTGCAGGGTGCAGAAGCTGGGGGGCACAGCTTGCGCAGATCCTCCATGCCTTTGTTCCCGGCAGTTCGCGATGCCGTGGGCGAGAGCGTAATCCTGATCGGAACAGGTGGGATAGCTGATGGCCGAGGAATGGCCGCCGCCATGGCACTCGGAATGGACGGGGTAATGATGGGAACGCGATTCCTGGCCTGCGACGAAGCGCTTCCCTCTGAGCGTGTGAAAAACAGGCTGCTCCACGCCGTCGCAAGCGACACCGTCAGAACTCGCATCTTTGATGATGTGCGCGGAATATCTTGGCCCGCAGAGTACAGCGGTCGGGCGATCGCGAACCAGTTTTCCGAGTCGTGGGTTGGTAACGAGCAGGCGTTCTCGCTGGCCCTTGATGAGTTGCGGCCCCAGTACGAACGGGCACTGGCAACAGACGACGTAGGGACTAAAGCGATCTGGGCAGGCGAGGTGGCCGATCTGATCAAGGACGTACAGCCGGCACGCTCGATAGTCGAGGCCACCCTCAAGGGCTATGCCGATACTGTCGCCAAGCTTGGACGCACCCTCTAAACGGACTCACGGGGCACAACCGGCCTGCTTGTAAAAGTAGGCTTTGTTATTTCTGCAGGAGCGAAACAATGAACCAGGACGTGCAATTCAAAGTGTATGGGCAAGGAAAACAGTGCGTTTTTGTACTTTCACCCGTCATGCCCACATGGGACGAGGGCGCCTTTATCGCGCCGCTGACAGGCCATTTTCTCAGCGCAGGCTATCGGGTAGTGGTGTTTGATTCGCTCTCGATACCCGTTGCCTGCGGTGAGACGCTGAACACTTTCAGTGAGCGCTGGGCTGAGTTGCTGCAACCCTGGGGCATACCCGACGTGCTTGTCGGTGTCGCCTTGGGCGGCGCGCTGGCGCTGGAACTGGTCCGTACCTCCTCGCTTGCGTCAACGGCGGCTCTGTTGCTGCTCTCTTCCCCAGCCAAAGCCGACGCTATATTGGATGCCAGGCTTGGAAGAATGGCGGAACTTGCCCGGCTTGGCCAGGTTGAAGAGGCCAAGCGTCTGCTGGATGCACTCGTCCTACCCGAAGGCAAACACCCCCAGCAAAGTCCAGAAACCCAAAACAGTGTTCATCTTGAAATACAGGGGCAGCGCCTCTCAGGTGGTTTTGGGTTGTTAGCCGGTATCGATCTCAGTCACAGTCTGCTGGCATACCAAGGAAGGGTTCTGAGCGTTTTTGGCGAGCGCTCCCAACTTGTCAACCAACCGCACGTGGTACGCACCTCTGGAACCCACCAACACACACTGTGCATAAGAGCGGGAGGCATGCGGCCGTTGGCTGACGATCTCGATTCGGTTGTGAACGCTATCGACACTTTTCTTATACCTCGCTCGGAACACGCGGCATGAACGCGCTCACAGACACCAGCCATTCCCCGAACTTTATCGACCTGCACTACCACGCGAACCCGGACGCGTTCGTTCGCCGCCACGGCGCAATAGATGCCGGAAAACTGTACGCAGCGGCCAACGGCCGGGTGGTATTGAAAAACCACTTGGGCTGCACTGCCGCACAGGCCTGGGAAGCGCGCTCACAGGGTTTCCCTGTCAGTGGTTCCTTGGTTTTGAATGAGATTGCAGGCGGTGTGGACTTCAGGGTAGTGGAGCGAAGCCTGTGTATGCGCGGCGACGAACCGGGACGCTTCATTGTGCACTTCCCGACGGTGACAGGACGAAAGCACACCAGTACCCTCGCGCGAAATGTCAGCCATCCATTGTTGGTAAGTAAACCCATCAAGCCTCTGCGCGTCACAACAGACGCCGGGCGCTTGACGCCCCAGGCCCTGGACATACTCAAGATGGCGTGTGATTACCCCCTGGTCATTTCTACCGGCCACGCTGACGCTCGCGAGGTACGTGCTCTGGTAGATGAATCGGTTCGATTGGGCGTGCCGCGCCTGATGCTCAACCAGCCGGCCAATCCATTGACTGATTTGAAGGCTGCCGAGCTTTTGGAGATCGCCACGGCTCCTAACGTATTCATTGAGCAGACCGCACTCACCTATCTTTTAGGCTATCAACAAGAAGACGACTTTCGCGAGGTGCTATCGACCGTCCCCAATGTTGTCTACAGCTCGGATTTGGGCCAAACGAGCCAGATGGACGTCAACGACTGGCTCGAACAAAGCCAGCGGTGGTTTGATACGTTTGAGCTGGATAACGCTCGCCGCGTGCAAGTGACCCTTGCCAATCCGCAGAAAATGTTGGAGCTCTGAATGGGAGTTGGGCCCCCAGGTGCATTCGCCTGGGGGCCAGCGATCACACCATTTCCACAGCTTCGCGCGCCTCGTTGAGCACGGGCGATGCATCACTGAGGAACGGCTCGCGCAAACCTGCCGCTTCCATGAGCGGTTGAACGCCCGCTACGAAGTCCTTGATGCCTTGGTGGTAGTCCAGCCAGGTGAGCGCAATGCCATCAATGCCCCAGTCTGAATATTTCTTGAAGAGCTCTACAATCTGTTCAGGCGTGCCCACTAACGGTACGCCGGCAAAACCGGCCTTGAAGTGGAAACGGAACCGAACTGCATCCTCGGGAGTGAAAATCCCGGTCTGAATGCCCAACTCGGTCGTGATGATGTCGCACCCTTCATCGTCGCCCATTTGGTTGGCGTAATAATCCAGGTACGCCTCGGCTTCTTCCTGAGTGTCTTTTTGAACAACGTAGCCATAGCACCAGATCTTGAGGTCTCTGCCGAACTCATTTTTGGCCAGATCCTTGTAGGACGCGATCTGTTCACGCACCGCCGCTTCGCCATCCAAGTGCTTGATGATCAAGAACGCCGCATCACAATGTTCTGCACAAAACCTTTTTCCACGTGGGGAGCCGCCAGCGTTGATAAGGTAGGGCTTGTTGAGTGGCTGTGGCTGGGAGATCGCGTCGCAGATCGTGAAGTACTCACCTTTGAAATCAAAAGGCGTCTGCTGCTGCCAGGCGTTCTGCGCGATGTGCAACCACTCCTCAGCGTAGTCATATCGCTTGTCGTGTTCCATCATGTGACCGCTGAACATCCTCATCTCAGCGCCGTACCAGCCACACAAAATATTCAGGCCAAATCGTCCGCCGCTGATGTGGTCAATCGTAACCGCCTGTTTGGCGGCAAACAGAGGGTGCACAGTGGGTAAGTGCGAGGTGGTGAACACTGCGATCTGATCGGTCAATGCGGCGATGCCCGCCGCCCAAGTGTAAGTCTCGTAACACACGCCACCGGTGTTGTTGGCACCACCAAAGCCTTTCCAACGGCCTACCGGAATGAACGCTTCAAACCCTGCCCGGTCCGCGTCTTTTGCAATTTCCAGATTGCCCGCCCAGTCATCCCCGCGAATCCGCTCGGGCGCATTAGTCACCGTACAGCCGCCCTCGGTGTTCGTAGAAAATACCCCTAGTTGCATCTTGTTACGACTGACACGCATTGGATTAGGTTTTACAGGGGTGGACTTTGTCGTGCGCATGATGACCTCCCAGGTCGTCAGTAGTGGTGAACTTCTTGCTTATTTCTCGCAACAAACCAGGCGGCGAGCAGGGCACAACTAGCGAGCAGACCCGCCAGCGTATAAGCGCCGAAGGCCAAGTCAGTTCGATCGATCAGGAAACCTGTTGCTACAGGCAGCAGACCTGCAGGGACATAGCCCCCCATATTGAGCAATGCGTTAGCCTGCGCTCGCTTGTTGTCCGATATCCTTAACGCGATTAACGTCAATCCTCCCAACTGCCCCAGCCCCTGACCCGCACCCGCTAGCAAGGCGGCGATAATCAGGACGACGGGAGAGGAAATCGCTATCGCAGTGCAGATACCCAGCATCGAGAAGAAGGTCGCAGTGGCGCTGAAATAGAAGATATGTTCCACAGTGCGTCGGCGCAGCGCCATCTGGACGACGAAAGCCGAGATGAACATTAGAAACGCAGTGGCTCCTGCCATCAGCGGCGTCTTGATGTTAAGCAGACTTGCCAATAGCAATGGCCCTAACGACAAGACAAATGAGGTCGCTGTAATACCAGGACCGAACAGCGCGATCCCTAACAGTATGTGAAGGCGATGATGTCGCTCGACCGAAGGGAACCTCCATTTTGCATGGCCTCTTGGCCGGGCCTTATTGGCTTCGTCTGGCATCGTCCAGGCGATCAGGAAAGCGAGTGCAAGTATCCCAAGCTCCAAGGTAAACACCTTTTCGATCGGCTGACTTGCAAACGTGGCAAAGCTGCCAGCCAGCAAGGGCCCGAGACCTGCTCCCAGCACCATTGACATCGAGGCCACTAACGAAGATAACCTTCGCCGCGGTAGACCTCCTTGATCCACCACACTTGCCATCCCCGCCGAGACAATGATCCCTACGGCAATACCTGTAAGCAGCCTTGCGAACAGCAAACTCTCCACCGATTCGGCGGACTTGAATAACCATGCAGCCGACATCGCGCAGACCAGGCCTGGCAGGAGTACCACCCTGCGACCGTAGCGGTCAGAGACTTGCCCGGCAACCAGCAAACTGAGCAATAGCCCCAGGATATAGGCCGCGAATATTAACGTGAGGGTCGAAGATGCAAACCCGAGTTGCCCCTGCCACAGGACATAGAGCGGGGTCGCGGTATTGGACAGAATAAACACCGACACCACCATCCAACCCGCCAGCCACATACGTAGCGGACTGCGTGGGACAACCATGCCTTGATTCAACAAGTCCTGAGCTGACGGCGCGTTTTGTTCAGACAAGGTTTACTCCCTGGGCTGGAAAATGCGGCAGCACATATTCTGCTAGCTCCTGCAAGACATCTTTGGCAGGGCGACGTAACGGCTTCAGGTTCAAGGCGACATGTGAAACACCTTGCGCTTGTTGTCGCTCCCACAAATCAATAAGCGCATTGCGTCCGGTGCTTATGCCTCGCCCCACCTTCAACGGAGCGTCGGGATTTTCTTCCAGATTGAAGAATGTCGCATAACCATATGGCTTGAACGTTCCTGGCGCAGAACAAGACCGCCACTGCTCAATCAAATTGGGCAGGCTGCCAAAGTCACTCTGGTGCCAGAGCCATCCATCCATATTCGACGCCAACCACTTCATGTCTTGACCACAACGGCCAACGGCAAGCATCGGCATTGCCGTAGACCAGGGTTTTGGAAGCAAATCCAGGGTGCCGTCGAGCCTGCCATAGTGGCAAAACTCGTACGTGGGAAACGCCTGTTGGGTCGCTATACGCAGGACTTCGCAACCCTCCCTGAAACGCTCCGCACGATTGTCGAACGCCCGGCTGAACGCTGGGTATTCGCTGGGCCGATCACCCGTTGAGAGCCCAAGGAGAAAGCGTCCCTGCAGTAACACATCAAGGGTCGCGGCTTGCTTGGCAACCATCAAGGGATCGCGCAACGTCAACACCACGCCGGCAGTGCCGATGCAGATACGTTGAGTAACCACGCCTAAGTGAGCGGCGTACACCAGCGGATCGAACATCTGCCCCGCGTCCCCGAACTCAGGGTCCAGCAAGGGCACGTCGCGCAGCCATATCGCGGAGAAACCCGCGATGTCGGCTTGGCGCGCCAGATCGACATGATCTTGCATGGTCGGTGCCATGCGATCGGGATACCCTTCCAGCGGCGCGATCAGCCCAAACGTAAGATGGCCAGGCGCAAACACACGTGAAAATGCAGGGTGAGTTCGATTGGAATCGTCGCTCGTTTGCATCTGGCCAATCATTCGCCGTCACCCACGATCACCGGGCGGACTGCTTCGGCCGGTTGATGATCATGCGCGCTGACTCGACCCAGTGTTGCGTACACCGCAATGGCCGTCAGTACGCTACCAGCTCCAAGGATGAACAGCAGGTGCCGAAACCCTTTCGCATACTCGAAGCGCAACAGCTCCGACTGCCCTGGCAGCTGATTACCTGCGCTGTGCAGATCGCCGAGCGCTGCCCGGCTGGAGGCCCCCATAATCTGATCCACAGCAAAATGGGTAGCGGCGTCGAACAGCCCCCATTGAATGAACGTCGCCAGCAACGCACCGGCGATGGCGATCGCTATTCCGTCGGCGGACACACGAACAGCGTTGAAAATGCCAGTCGCCATTCCCGCACGTTCTTTCTCCACCACGCTGACGGCCATCCCATCCATCAACCCCCAAGGCAGGCCAATGCCGATACCGATCAGCGCCATGGGCATCACTGCATTGCTGGCACCACTATCGAGCACAACACCCAGCCAGAACAGCCCGGCAGCCACCAACACCAGCCCGACTGCCGAGAGCATCCCTGAGGTGTAGTGACGCGCGAGCTGGGCCGCTAGAAACGGTACAAACAACAACGGTGCAGCCAACGCAATCATCATTTTTCCGGTTTGCAGGGCACTGAGTCCATCGACCCCGATAAATCGCGCCGGCAGCATGATAATGAGCACGACAAAAAAGAACGCCGGGCTGGCTGCAAGAATCTGCACGCCTACGAATTTGGCTTGTTTGAACAATGAAAGGTCGAGCATCGGGCTACTGACACGACGCTCAATGGCCACGAAGATCATGAACAGAACGATCGCGCCAGCGACACAGCCCAACACGATGGGACTGGCCCAACCATCCTCTGGCGCGAGAAGGACGCCATAGGTAAACAACGTCAATGCGGCCGTAAAGCTCAGAGCTCCCGGCCAATCCATACCGTTGTTAGCCGGATCTTTAGAGTCCGTCGCACTCACGCACACGAGCACGAAGCCCGCGATGCCTATCAATGCAGTAGCATGGAACGTCCACTTCCAACCAGCCGAGTCGACTAATACTCCCGCGGCCAGCGGGCCGAAGGCTAGCCCAATGCCGAACGTCGTACCGAGCAGACTGAATACTTTGGTGCGCTCCGCGCCGTGGAACACCTGGGCCAATGACGACATGGCGCCAGCGAACGCCGCTGCTCCGCCCAACCCCTGCACAAGGCGCAGGATGTCGATCTGCAAAACAGTCGAAGAAAAGGGAATAGCGACGGTAGACAACACGAAGATGACCAGGCCAATCAGCCATACCCGCTTGCGTCCATAGATATCCGTCAGGCTCCCCGCCGCCATCATGGCGCTGCCATAAGTAAGGATATAAGCGTTGACCACCCAACTGAGCTCTACAGCAGATCCACCCATGGCAGCACTGATGGAAGAGAGCACTACGGCTGGCCCGGTAAAGCAAAGCGGAATGAGTACGCCTGTGAGGCAAGCTGCGAAAAGCTGCAGCCACTTCAATAACGGGGGAGCCGTCTGAGCGCTGTGTGTTGAGTTCATCTGAATGGTTCCTTCATTGATATGCGCAGGTGTCGGTCCTTCGCGCACAGTTGTCTGCGGTGATCGGCCCATCCAAAGGTTAGGGCTTGCGTCTCCAAACAAAAACAGGCCTATAATCCGAACATATCGGACTCTGGTGTCCGCAGTGAGGGCCATCCGTTGGAGTCGCTTGGCAGCATTTCATTATTTGTATTGGTGGCTGAGACTCGAAGCTTTACCCAGGCAGGGAAACGATTGGGCATCTCTTCGTCGGGCGTCGGTAAAAGTATTGGTCGGCTGGAGGACAGGCTTGGGGTACGTCTTTTCCAGCGCAACACGCGAAGCATCGCCCTGACGCTGGAAGGCTCACTGTTTCTTGAACGCTGTCGACGAATACTTTCAGAGCTTGAAGCTGCAGAAATGGAGCTGAGCAACGCACGTGAAAAACCGAGGGGCAAATTGCGAATCAGCCTGCCGCTCGTCAGCGGCCTCGTCATGCCGGCAATCATTCAGTTCATGCGCACCTACCCGGAAATAGAACTCGACATCGACTTTTCTGATCGCATGGTCGACGTTATCGAGGAAGGTTTTGACGCCGTGTTACGCACAGGCGAGCCCACTGACTCGCGGCTGATCTCTAAACGGCTGGGAGGCTTCCAGTTGCAGATTGTGGCGTCTGCTGCCTATCTCGCAGCGTATGGAGTACCCAAACGCCCAGCGGATCTGGCCATGCATTCATGTCTGCTGCACAAGTTTCCTTCGACGGGAAAAGTGGAACCTTGGCCTTTACGCGTTGCGGCTGGAGAGCCGGATTTCGAGCTGCCTCAAACAATGGTGTGCAACACGACTGAAGTGATTGTCGATGTGGCTCGTTCAGGTTTGGGCGTTGCCTGCCTGCCTGATTTCATGACGACCCAATCCATCAAGAACGGCGAATTGGTGCAAGTGCTGACGGACTATACGGTTCATACCGGAGTCTTTCGGCTTGTATGGCCTTCCAGCAAACACCTTTCACTGAGGCTGCGAGTCTTCATAGACTTTATGCACAGTCAGCTATTTAACAGCGCCTTGAACGAATAATAAGCGGGTGGCGTATGTGCACCTCCAAGTCACCCGCTTAGCCGGCGCGCAATAAAAAACCCCGAACCAGTCGGGGTTTTTTATGGCCTGGCATCAGGCACGACATTCGATCAATTAGAAAACGTTGATCGGGTAGTCGGCGAACAGACGGATTTCGTTACCGCCTACGTTGTACTCGCTGGCGTTGTTGGAAACGCGCAACCACGAGGCACGAGCACGCAGGCTCAGGTCTTTGGCTGGGCCGCTCTGTACCACGTACTTGAACTGGTTCCAGATTTCACGCTCGGTACCATCGCCACGGTTGGTACCGTCGTCGATGTTGGTGCCGCGCACGTAGGCAATGTTGTAGGTCAGGCCCGGTACGCCGAAGGTGGCGAAGTCGATGCCGTAACCTGCTTGCCAGGAGCGCTCGTCCTTGCCGTTGAAGTCGGACCAGTAGGAGTTGGCCAGCAAGATGGTATTGCCGCCGTCGCCGATACCGCCGGCGTTGCGGTAGCCGCCGTACAGGTAGCCAGTGTCACCGGTGCTGCGCTGGTGAGCGATGGTGAAGCTGTGCGGGCCAACGGCCCACGTGGCGCCCAGGCTCCAGATTTTGTTGTCGCGCGCGTCAGCGTCTTTTTGGTTTTCCAAGGCGAAGCTGCGATCCAGCTTGGTCTTGTAGCCATTGAAGTCAAATGTCAGCGACTGCTGCTGCGGCAAGGCCAGCACGTAGTTGACGTTGACGTATTGCTTCTTCAACACGTCCTGCATGTCGGAGGCGTACAGGGCAGCCGACAGGCTTTCGGTGAATTTGTAGCTACCACCGATATAGTCGATGCTTTTCAGGCGGCCGCTGTCGGTACCTTCCATGCTCTTGCGCGCTTCTTTGGTGAAATGACCCGCGTCCAGTTGCAGACCGGCGATCTCTTTAGAAACGATCGAAGTACCGGTGTAGGTTTCCGACAACAGGCGAGAGTTGTCGTACTGCAGCACAGGCACAGCCGGGAACTGATCACCGTACTTGAGTACCGTGTTGGAAACGCGGAACTTCACGGCAGCGCCGCCTTTGGCCAGGTCGTGTGGTGCCGAGCCTGGGTTTGGCTTGCCGTTGTCATCAAGAGTGCCGTTGCCCTGCTTGAAGAAGTCGATACCGCCGGCGCCAGCGCGACCTTTACCACCGTCCAGGCGGATAGCGTATTGGCCAATCACATCCACACCCACACCTACAGTGCCTTGGGTGAAGCCGGACTCGAACTTGCCGATGAAGCCTTGGCCCCATTCAGCTTTGTCCTGCTTGCCGTTTTTGTAGTCACGGCTGATGTAGGCGTTACGTGCTGCGATGTTCAGGTGGCTGTCTTCAACGAAACCCTTGGATTGCTCCTGGTCGTTTGCCATTGCTGTCGATGCGCTCAAAATCCCCAGAGCGATCAGACTCATCCGTTGCTTCAACATTTTCTTATATTCCTTATTACGGGTTGAGTACGCGCTGTGACACCAGGCTCCTATTGCTTTTTCTGGTGTCGACTTTGCCGGCAAAAAAGAAGGCCCGCGGACGACTGAATTGCCGCGGGCCTTTTTTTATTGGATTAGTCATGGTGGTTAGCCACAGGCGTTGGGCGCAATCCTATGCGGGCGTTGAACTATGTGTCAATTTCGTGAATCGTCTGTATTTAGGCGATATTCGTCTAAGCGGCTAGGTGAAGCGCGGGAATGAAAGCCTGAAAAGCGCCTTGAATCCCCCTCGAAACACATTAAGTAACAAATCCGACAGGGCCTGCGTTAGGGAATAGATAACACGCGCAAATGCAAAGCATTACCATTCGCGCACAATTTTCCTGCCACATCATTTGGATACACTCCCATGCCTGCCCCTCGCCTGACGCCCCTCTCCCTTGGGCTCTCTGTTCTGCTGTCTGCCGGTTTTGCCAGTGCGGCCACGGTCTTGCCCGAAACCTCGATCAGTGTGGAAGCAGACGAAGACGACCCACGGGTCAAGGAGACCAGCACCGCCACACGCACCGCGACGGCTGTTCGCTATGTGCCCCAGGCGATCGACTCAGTCAAAACCGAAAGCCTGCGTTCCTATGGCACCAACGACCTGGGCCAGGCCTTGAGCGGTATCCCCAACGTCAGCAGCGGCGCAGATACACGCTTTGACAGCCTGCGCATACGCGGCTTCGACGCCAGCAATGACTTCTATCTGGACGGTATTCGCGACGACAGCCAGTACGTGCGCGACCTGCATAACATCGAGCGTATCGAAGTGCTCAAGGGGCCGGCCGCCGTGCTTTACGGGCGAGGCGGCCAGGGCGGGATCGTCAACCGGGTGAGCAAAATGCCCACCCCAGGGCAAAAGTCCAGTATCGAAGCCCAAGGCGGCAGCAACGATTTGCGCAGCCTGTATGCCGACCTGAGCACCGACCCCACCGACAACATCAGCCTGCGCCTGAACATGGGCAACCAGGACAACAACAGCTTTCGCGATGGCGTCAGCGGCAACCGCCAGTTGTTCGCGCCATCGATGAGCTGGCAGCTCACTCCAGAGCTGAACTGGCTGGTGCAATACGAATACAGCCGCTACAACCGCACCCCAGACCGTGGCATTCCGGGCGTCAACGGGCGCCCGGCGGATGTGAGCCGCAGCACCACTTACTTTGACCACGGCGATTACATCGACGATAAATCCCAGTCCCTGCGTTCCAAACTCGCCTACGAGCTCAACGCCGACTGGCAACTGCGCCACACCCTCGGCGTGTTCAAGCTCGACAGTGATTTCGACAATACCTACCAGACCGGCTATGACCCGAAAACCAACACCGTCACCCGCCAACACTGGCAGCAGGACCTGACCACCCGCAACGTGTTCAACAACCTGGAGCTGGAAGGCGGTTTCGACACCTTTGGCCTGGAACACCGCCTGCTCACTGGTATTGAGCTGGGCAGCCAGCGCCGCGATCCGAAGCTGTACTCCGCTCGGGATGGCAGGACAGTGCCGAGCCTGGACCTCAACCAGCCCAATCGCCGCCTGAGCCACACCGGGAGCATGCGACTGTCGAGTAACAACCACACTGAAGTTGAAAGCCGCGCCCTGTATGTGCAGGACCAACTGCGCCTGAACGACCAGTGGCAACTGCTGGGCGGGCTGCGTTACGACCGTTTCGAAGTGGACACCACCAACAAGCTGCTCGACATCCAACAGAATGTGAAAAGCCACAGCACCAGCCCGCGCGTCGGCCTGGTGTGGACGCCCTTGGAGCACCACTCGTTCTATGCCTCGTGGAGCAAGACCTTCTCGCCAGCCGGCGGCGGCCTGATCGGCATCACGCCGAACGCCACCGGCAACGCCAACGACCTGAGCCCGGAGCTGACCAAGCAAAAGGAAATCGGCGTGAAGAGTGACTGGTTCGACGAGCGCCTGAGCACCACCCTGGCCGTGTACGAGCTGGAACTCTACAACCGCCGCACCAGCGACCCGCTGGACCGTACCGTTACCCTGCTTACTGGCGAACAACGCTCACGCGGCGTGGAGCTGACCGCCACCGGCAAGATCGTCGACAACTGGTATGTGCGCGGCGGCGTGGGCCTGCAGGACGCCAAGGTCGAGAAGGACAACAATGGCTTTGAAGGCAAACGAATCAGCGACGTGGCCAAGCGCAACGCCAGCCTGTTCATCACCTGGAAACCAGAGATGGGCTGGTACGCGGAAACCGGTTTGACCCTGGTGGGTGATCGTTATGCCGACAACCTCAACACCGTGGTGCTGCCGGGTTATGGCCGCTGGGACGCGCTGGCCGGGTTCCGTCAGAAAGAATGGGACGTGCGGGCAGCACTGAACAATATCGCCGACAAAAACTACTACGCCTCGGCGACCAGTGCGGCGCAGATTCAACCGGGTGAGCCGCGAAGTCTGGTGGTTACCGGTACCTACAGCTTCTGACATAGCTCATGTGAAATACGGTTTGTGTGGGAGCTGGCTTGCCTGCGATTGCGGTGGGCCAGCACCCCCTCTGTCGGCTGATGCGCCGCTATCGCAGGCAAGCCAGCTCCCACATTTAGATCTCGGCGTTCTGTCAGTTGCTCATCAACTCGCACAACGCCTGCACTTCGTCCTCCGTGAACAACCCCACCGGGTAGCGCTCACTCATCACGCCGCGCAAGTCAGGCGCTTGCCTGACCTGTCGCGAGCCGTTTGCCTTCAACCAGAGGGCCAACGCATGGATCGCATCACCGTCGACCCGCAAAGGGTGGAACGTACGCGTGTTCATCAGGTGGACATCGGCATTCATTTCAGCGCTCTCTCCTACTGCGTGAGCGGCTAACTTACTCAAGGTTTGTGACAGAACTGCGCGGTCATCCCCCTTGGGCCACCGTAACCACAGCGATACAAGAGCTATGCCAATGTGCCGTGTTCATTGGCATACAGGCATGAAAAAGCCCGCGACCGGGCTGGGTCGCGGGCTTGCGGGGAGCACTGCAATGGCGCAGTGCTCGTACGCCATCAAGGCGCTGTTACAACTGCACTCACTTTCGCTGCGGGGCTGGCTGCTGTTGGGTCAGGCAATGGATATTGCCCCCACCCAGTAACAGTTCGCGGCCCGGCACCATCACCACTTCATGCTGTGGGAAGAGGTTCTGCAGGATTTGCTTGGCCTGTTCGTCCAACGGGTCATCGAAGCTCGGCGCGATGATGCCGCCGTTGACGATCAGGAAGTTGACGTAGGAACCGGCCAACCGCACGGTCGGATTACGCTCCTGGCTGCCATCAACCAGGTCTACGCCGGCGCATTCCTCTTCGGTGGCATACAGCGGACCCGGGATCGGCATTTTATGCACGATGAACGAGCGGCCCTGGGCATCGGTGCTGCTTTGCAGCACGTCCAAGGCTGCGTGGCAGCGTGGGTAGTTCGGGTCTTGCGGGTCATCGGTCCAGGCCAACAGCACTTCGCCCGGGCGCACGTAGCAGCAGAAGTTATCCACATGGCCGTCGGTTTCGTCGTTGAACAGGCCGTCCGGCAACCAGATGATCTTATCCACAGCCAGGTTATCGCTGAGCACCGCCTCAATGGCCGCACGATCAAGGTGCGGGTTACGGTTGCGGTTCAACAGGCACTCTTCGGTGGTGATCAGGGTGCCTTCGCCGTCGACATGAATCGAACCGCCTTCAAGCACAAAGCCTTCAGTGCGGTAACGCGGTGCGCGCTCCATCTCGAGGATCTTGCCTCCCACCTGGGAATCGCGGTTCCACGGCGAATACAAGCCGCCGTCAAAACCACCCCAGGCGTTGAAGTCCCAGTTCACACCCCGTACTTCACCACTGCCGTTGATCACGAAAGTCGGGCCGGTGTCGCGAACCCAGGCGTCGTCATTGGACATTTCCACCAGGCGGATATTGGGTACATCCAGGCGGGCACGGGCGTTTTCATACTGGCCGGCGGAAACCGCGACAGTCACCGGCTCAAAACGCGCGATGGCCTTGGCCACCGCCACATGGGCCGCCTGCGCAGGCTTGCCGCCCAGACGCCAGTTGTCTGGGCGCTCGGGCCAGATCATCCAGGTCTGGGTCTGGGGCGCCCATTCGGCAGGCATGTGAAAGCCATCGGCGCGAGGTGTACTGTGCAAGGTGGTCATGGCGATCAGGGCTCCGAATGGGGTGAAGGGCAACTTTATAATGGATAAAAATCGGCTTTAATAGCCTAAAAAAATGATAGGTACTCGGATTTGCGAAAAATAGCCGATAACCATCGATAAATCACAGTCGCTCATCCAGCACTTTCGACAGCATGTCCACAAAGAAATCCACGCTGCGCCGGGAAGTGACCATCGGCGGCTTGATCTTGAGGATATTCAGGTAATCCCCGGTAGGCTGCATGAAAATCCCCAGCTCCCGCAGGCGATCACACAACAAGGCGGTTTCCGCCGTCGCAGGTTCGAGGGTATGGCGATCACGCACCAGTTCAAGGCCCAGATAGAATCCCGAACCGTGCACAGCACCGACGAGTGGATGGCGGTCGATCAATTCCTCCAGCCGTGCCTTGAAATGCCCGCCTACCACTTGGGCGTTTTCCCACAGCTTTTCCTCTTCCATCACATCCAGCACCGCCATGCCGATCCGGCAACTGACCGGGCTGCCTCCTGATGAGGAGAAGAAGTAACCCTCAGCCTCCAGCGCCTCGGCAATTTCTCGTCGGGTGATCACTGCGCCCAACGGCTGGCCGTTGCCCATGCCTTTGGCCATCGTGATGATGTCGGGCACCACTCCCTGCTGTTCAAACCCCCAGAAGAAATGCCCCATGCGGCCGTAACCCACCTGCACTTCGTCGGCGATGCACACGCCACCCTGGGCACGGACCAAGCCATATACCTGTTGCAGGTAACCCGCTGGCAGGGAGATGCCGCCGGCATTGCCGTACACCGGCTCACAGATGAACCCGGCCAATTGACGCCGGCTCGCGGCGATTTTCGCCAGGTTATGCTCCACGCTTCGTACATAGTCCGGCGCGCTGTCCGGCCCACGGAACTCACCACGGTAAGTATTGGGCGCGGTCACCGGGTGCACCCAATCCGGGCGGCTGCTCAAGGCCTGGGGGTTATCGGCAATCGACGTGGACACGGCATCCGCCGCCACCGACCAGCCGTGATAGGCCTCCAGCACGCTGAGCATGTCGCGCCCGCCGCTGTAGGCCCAGGCCAGGCGAATCGCCAGGTCATTGGCCTCGGTGCCGCTGTTGACCAGGAACACCCGGTCCATGCCCTCCGGCGCCAACGCCAGCAAGCGCTCGGAGAACTCGGCAATCGCCGCATAGTGAAACCGCGAGTTGGTGTTGAGCAACGACCACTGCCGCGCCGCCACTTCAGCCATGCGCGGGTGGCCATGGCCCAGCACGGCCACGTTGTTGAGCATGTCCAGGTAGGATCGGCCCTGCATATCGATCAGGTGGTTACGCCAGCCGCGCTCGATACGCGGTGGGTCGGCGTAATAGTGCTTCTGGGAGCGGGCAAAGCTGGCATCCCGCCGGGCCAGCAGGGCCTCTGGGTCCAGTTCCGGCTCCGCATCACAGGCCAGGCCCAACAGCGCCGCGGGCGACGGGCACAACGCCTGCCACGCCAACGCCCGGGAAGGTGTGCAGAACAGCGGTGGCTCAAGGTCGGCGCGGCATAACTGCACGGTCAACGGCGCATGAACCTCGCCCAGTACCTGCCCTTTGACCAGCGTTGCGCCGGGCTTGAGTGATGTGCGTACGCCCCACAGGCGCAGGCTCAGCCCACTGCTATGCAAACACAGTAAGCCGTCGGTGCCTTCGCGCAGCGTTCCCGCAAAGGGCGCCTCCAAAACCGTGCCGTGGGGCAGATGCAGTTCGACATGCAGGGGGAAGGTCTCGGGCTCTAGCGCACTGTCGGGACGGGTGCGCGACAAGCGGTATTGCCCATAACGACTGGCCGCCAGCCCATGCACCGTCGCTGCTTCATCCAGCAAGCGCCGATCTATGCCGGGAGTCTCCCAATTGCCAGCCTCGAAATGCGGGCTGAGTACGCCCAGGTCGATCAGGGCGAACTCGCGCCCCACCAGGCCTGGCAATAAAGGCGCGAAGTCTTGGGTGGCGACGGGCGGTAGTGTCTCGCCGACGCTGCTGAGAATCGCCGCTTGCATGAGTTCAAAGGACACCGACGTGGCGATATCGAAAATTTCCCACTCGTGTTCGGCGTTTTTCTTCAGATAAGCGTTATCCGGGTCCAGGCGTTGCTGCTGCTCACTGCTGAGCACCAACACCGCCGCGCGGCCGACGATCAACGGCCACAGCACTTCTAACTCTTCGCGCTGCAACGGCGTGACCGCGTGACAGGCCTGGATCGCCGGCAACAGGGCAAACGGATCACCGTCGGCATGGTGCAACAGCGACGCGCAGGTCACCGACAGGTCGGTAATTCGCCAGGTGCGCGCCAGATCACCAAAATCGATCACGCCTTGAATACGCCAGTGCCGCTGGGTATCACGCTGCCACACCACGTTGTCATCGGTGATGTCCATGTGCACCGCTTGCCACGGCAGGCGTGCCGCCAACGGCTGGACATGCGCCTCGACCTGCCTGGCCACCTGCTCCAATGCGGCACGCTGCGGCAGGTCGGGCAAGGTTGCCAGCAGGTGGGTGATCAACGCCTGTGCGTGGCGCGGGTCCCATTGCAGGGTGCGCTCCAGGCCAGGGTGCTCGAAACCTGCCAGCGCGTGACTCATTTGCCCGCACAGCTCACCAAAGCCTTCGATCACGGTGCGGCTCAGGTGGGGCAAATGCGTCAGGGGCTGGCCGTCGATGTAGTCCAATAGCCGCAGGTGCAGGGTTTGGCCGTCGACGTTGACCGTCAGCAACTCCTCGCCTTTCACGGTCTGGATGACCTTGGGCACGCGCAAGCCGGCATGCGTACCCAGGTTGTTGAGGGCCGTATGCTGGGCCTGGAGTTCAACCGCGGCGTAGTCACCCCGGCAGATCTTCAGAACGAAACGGCCCCGCGTGCTGTCAATTCTGTAGTTGAGGTCTTGTTGACTGCCCAATGAGCGTAATTTGCCCGCCAATCCATAGTGTCGATCGAGCAGGTGTGCTGCCTGCTCGGGGGTGACTTGTGGGCAAGGCAAGCTGGCACGGTGGGTCAACGTGGCTAACGACATTGTGACGACCTTTGATTTTTCAGGCGTCTATATCGCCATTGTTCTGTGGCGTTAATCAACCCCTTCTGCTCACGGCACTTGCGCCGGCCCGATTCACAACTCAAGCTATGCTACTTTCGCCCAGTGTCCGTCTAAGGAAAAGGCCCTCGACATGCGTATTCTCATCACCGGCGGTGCCGGATTTATTGGCTCGGCCCTGATCCGGCACTTGATTCAACACACTGAGCATGAAGTGCTCAACCTGGACAAGCTGACTTACGCCGGCAACCTCGAGTCGCTGGCCAGCATCGCGTCCAACAGCCGCTATGAGTTTGTCCAGGCCGATATCATCGACCAGGCCACCGTCAGCGCCGTGCTCGCACGCTTCGAACCCGATGCGATCATGCATTTGGCGGCCGAGTCCCATGTGGACCGTTCCATTGACGGTCCGTCGGATTTTATCCAGACCAACATCGTGGGCACCTACAGCCTGCTGGAAGCCACGCGCGCCTATTGGCAGAAGCTGGCAGAGCCGGCAAAAAGCGCATTCCGTTTCCACCACATCTCCACTGACGAGGTGTATGGCGACCTGCACGGCGTGGACGACCTCTTCACCGAGACCACGCCTTACGCACCGAGCTCGCCGTATTCCGCGAGCAAGGCCGCGTCCGACCATCTGGTACGCGCCTGGCAGCGCACCTATGGCCTGCCTGTGCTGCTGACCAACTGCTCGAACAACTACGGGCCGTTCCACTTCCCCGAAAAATTGATCCCGCTGGTGATTCTCAACGCCCTGGCGGGCAAGCCACTGCCGGTATATGGCGATGGTCTGCAGGTGCGTGACTGGCTGTTCGTTGAGGATCACGCCCGTGCGCTGCTCACAGTGGTCACGACTGGGGTTGTGGGCGAAACCTACAACATCGGCGGCCACAACGAGCAGAAGAACATCGACGTGGTACGTGGCATCTGCGCCCTGTTGGAAGAATTGGCGCCACAACGCCCAGCCGGCGTGGAGAAATTCACTGACCTGATCACCTTCGTCAAGGATCGCCCAGGCCATGACCAACGCTACGCCATCGACGCCAGCAAAATCGAACGCGAACTGGGCTGGGTCCCGGAAGAAACCTTCGAGACCGGCCTGCGCAAAACCGTGCAGTGGTACCTCGATAACCTGGAATGGTGCCGCAGGGTCCAGGACGGCAGTTATCAAGGTGAACGACTGGGCAATACTGACGTGAAGGATTTGATCGCATGATGAAGGGAATTGTATTGGCCGGCGGTTCCGGCACGCGTTTGCACCCCATTACCCTGGGCGTGTCCAAACAGTTGTTGCCGGTGTATGACAAGCCGATGATCTACTACCCGATCTCGGTACTGATGCTGGCGGGGATCAAGGACATTCTGGTGATCTCCACGCCAGTGGACTTGCCGCAATACCAGAACCTGCTGGGCGATGGCAGCCAGTTCGGCGTGCGCTTCACCTACGCGGAGCAGCCTTCGCCGGACGGCCTGGCCCAGGCATTTATCATCGGCGAAGAGTTCATTGGCGATGACCCTGTGTGCTTGATCCTGGGGGACAACATCTTCCACGGCCAGCATTTTGGCGATCAACTGCGCACCGCCGCCGAACGTCCTTCGGGCGCCACGGTGTTCGGCTACTGGGTCAAAGACCCTGAGCGTTTCGGTGTGATTGACTTCGATAGCGAAGGCCGCGCCCTGTCCATCGAAGAAAAACCGGCTAAACCCAAGTCCCACTACGCGGTGACCGGCCTGTACTTCTACGACAACGACGTGATCAAGATCGCCAAAGCGGTCAAGCCTTCGCCACGCGGCGAGCTGGAGATCACCGACATCAACAATGCCTACCTTCAGCGTGGCGATCTTCACGTTGAACGCTTCGGCCGTGGTTTCGCCTGGCTCGACACTGGCACCCACGACAGCCTGTTGGAAGCCTCGACTTACGTTCAGACCATCGAGCACCGCCAGGGCTTGAAAGTGGCCTGCCTGGAAGAGATAGCCTACGAAAATGGCTGGATCAATCGTGATTATCTGCTGGAGCGTGCCAAGTACTTTGGCAAGACCGGCTATGGTCAGTACCTGTATATGCTCGCTGGAAACACTAAATGAACGTGATTGCCACTGAGCTGCCCGGTGTATTGATCATCGAGCCGAAGGTTTTTGGCGATGAGCGCGGTTTTTTTTATGAGAGCTTCAATGCCCGCGCGTTTGAAAAAGCCAGCGGGTTACAACTGCAGTTTGTGCAGGATAATCACTCGCGCTCGCAAAAAGGCGTGCTGAGAGGTCTTCACTACCAGGTAGAACACGCTCAGGGAAAACTCGTGCGTGTGACTGCCGGCGAAGTATTGGACGTGGCGGTGGATATCCGCCGCAGCTCGCCGCATTTTGGCAAGTGGGCCAGCGTACGCCTATCGGCAGAAAATAACCGCCAGTTATGGATTCCACCAGGCTTTGCCCATGGATTCGTCGTGCTGAGCGACTACGCCGAATTCCTTTACAAGACCACGGATTACTACACGCCGTCTGCGGAGCGTTGTATCCGTTGGGATGACCCGGATCTCAACATCGACTGGCAGCTCAATGGCACCCCGACGCTGTCCGCCAAGGACCAGAGCGGTAAAACCCTGAAAGACGCGGATCTATTCCTGTGATGGCGCCTCTGAAAATCCTCATCACCGGCCAACACGGCCAAGTCTCCCAGGAGCTGCAGCAGCGGCTCCAGGGCCTGGGCGAACTTATCGTCCTGGGCAGCAAGCAACTTGACCTGGCAGATGCAGACCTCATCCGCCAACAAGTGCGCGCCCATCGCCCTGGCCTGATCATCAACGCGGCGGCCCACACCGCCGTCGATCTGGCCGAGAGCGAACCGGGCGCTGCGTTTGCCATCAATGCCATCGCTCCCGGCATCCTCGCCGAAGAAGCCAAGGCGCTGGGTATCCCGCTGATCCATTACTCGACCGACTACGTGTTCGACGGCAGCAAACCTGCTGCCTACACCGAAGACGACACGCCCAACCCATTGGGAGTCTACGGTCAGAGCAAGCTGGCGGGTGAGCAGGCGATTGCGGCTGTAGGTGGCCAGTACCTGATCTTGCGCACCAGCTGGGTCTATTCGAGCCATGGCAAGAATTTCCTGCTGACCATGCAACGCCTGCTGCAGGAAAAACCACAGATGCGCATCGTGGCCGACCAGATCGGTGCGCCGACCTGGGCCGGTACCATCGCCAACAGCACTCGCGTGCTGATCGAGCAGTGGCAGGCCGGTAAGGCTGGGGATTGGGGTGTTTACCACCTCACTGCCCAGGGTGAAACCTCCTGGTTCGGTTTTGCCGAAGCCATTGGCGAGCAACTGCGCGCCGAGGGCAAGGCCTGTGCCGAGCTGGAGCCGATCCCTTCCAGCGCTTACCCGACCCCCGCCAAGCGCCCGCTGAACTCGCGCCTGGACTGCACGCGCCTGCAACAACAATGGCACGTCAGCCAGCCACAGTGGCAAGACGCATTGCACGAGTGTCTTGCACAGCAGCACTAGGCATAATGCGCCTGTACCCACAGGCGCGACGTCCATGACCCCACCCCTTCCGCGAAGACCCCGCTGGCGCAGCCTCGCCCTGCTGGCTTTGTGCCTGGCGCCGCTGTTGTGGCCGCTGGAGCATTTGGCCGAGCGCTATTACCGCAGCGAGCTGGCCGGGCAAAACCGCCAGACCCTCGACCTCTACGTCGCCAACTTGTTGGGCACCCTGCATCGCTACGAAATACTGCCGCAAATCCTCGGTGACTTGCCGGCCCTGCGCACCGCATTGGACGCGCCCCACGTCAGCACCCACCTGGTCAGTGCCAACCAGTTGCTCAAGGACGTCGCCGCCCAGGCCGGGGTAGAGGTGATGTATTTGATGGACACCACCGGCAAGACCCTCGCCGCGTCCAACTGGGACAAACAAGACAGCTTTGTCGGGCGCAACTTCTCCTTCCGTCCGTATTTCAGCGAGGCCATGGCCGGGCGCCTAGGGCGTTTCTTCGGCCTGGGTACCACCTCGGCCAAGCGCGGCTACTTCTTCGCTGCCGCGGTACGTGACGGCGACACCATCATCGGCGTGCTGGTGGTGAAGGTCGATCTGGACCACACCGAAAGCCTGTGGGGCAATACCCCGGAACAACTGTTGGTCACCGACCATAACGGCGTGGTGATCCTCACCTCACGCCCGCAATGGCGATTCCGCGCCACTCGGCCACTAACCGCCGAAGAGCGCGAGGCCATCGTTGCCATCCAGCCCTACCCCACCCGCGACCCGCAGCCGCTGAGCCTCAGTAGCAGCGCCTGGCTGCGCCAATCCACGGCCATCGCCGAGACCGGCTGGAACGTGGAAATCCTCGCGCCGCGCTCGCTGATCAACCGTCCGGTGCGCACGGTCGTCGCGGTAGGCGGCGCCACATTGTTGGTGCTGATGCTGTTGCTGGGGTTGCTGATGCAGCGCCGCCGGCATTACCTGGAACGCATCGCCTTCGAAGCCAAGGCCCGCCGCGAGTTGGAGATGCGCGTGGCCGAGCGTACCAGCGACCTGGAGGGCCTGAACCGGCGCCTGAAACAGGAAGTACTGGAGCGCGAGCACGCCCAGCAAGAACTGGTGCGCGCCCAGGACGACTTGGTCCAGGCCGGTAAACTCTCGGCGCTGGGCACCATGTCGGCGAGTATCAGCCATGAACTCAATCAGCCACTGGCGGCGATTCGCAGCTATGCCGAAAACGCCGAGATTTTGCTCGACCATGAGCGCACCAATGATGCCCGTGGCAACCTCAAGCTGATCAGCGAATTGACCGGGCGTATGGCCTCGATCATCGCCCACTTGCGCGCCTTCGCCCGCCGTGACCGGCACGCGCCGGAGAGCGTGGCCCTGCAACCGGCACTGGATGACGCCCTGGCATTACTGGCCAAGCGTCGGCGTTCGATGGAGGTGGAGTTGATCCGCGACCTGCCCGAGGCGACCCTGTGGGTGCAGGCCGGTGAAACCCGCCTGCGCCAAGTGCTGGGTAACTTGCTGGCCAATGCCCTGGATGCTCTCACCGAAAAAGGCCCGCCACGTAAACTCTGGCTGAGTGCCGAAACCACGCCCCAAGGCGTCAACTTGTATATTCGCGACAACGGCCCGGGCTTTTGCATGGAAGCCCTGGGCCGCGCCAGTGAGCCGTTCTACACCACCAAGACGCGCACCCAAGGCCTGGGGCTAGGGCTGGCGATCTGCGACACCCTGATGCGCGCCTTTGGCGGCGAACTGTTGTTCGCCAACCACAAGGAGGGCGGCGCGCTGTTAACCTTGAAATTGCGTGCCGGCTCGCCGGGCGTCAGTCTGCAACCGTCCGAGGACCGCAGTGTATGAGTATCGACAACTCGATTCAGGTGGTATTGATCGACGACGATCCACACCTGCGTCAGGCCCTGTGCCAGACCCTGGACCTGGCCGGCCTGAAAGTCCTGCCCCTGGGCGAAGCCACCGGGCTCACCGCACGCCTTTCCCGCGACTGGCCAGGCGTGGTGGTCAGCGACATCCGCATGCCCGGCATGGACGGCCTGGAACTGTTGGCCGAATTGCACGGCCAGGACCCCGACCTGCCGGTGCTGCTGATCACCGGCCACGGCGATGTACCGCTGGCGGTGCAGGCCATGCGTGCCGGCGCCTATGACTTTCTGGAAAAACCCTTTGCCAGTGACGCGCTGCTCGACAGCGTGCGCCGTGCCCTGGCCCTGCGCCGGCTGGTGCTGGACAACCGCAGCCTGCGCCTGGCCCTCAGCGATCGCCAGCAACTGAGCACGCGCCTGGTAGGGCACTCGCCACAGATGTTGCGCCTGCGCGAGCAAATTGGTGCACTGGCCGCGACCAAGGCCGATGTGCTGATCCTCGGCGAAACCGGGGCAGGCAAGGAGGTCGTCGCCCGCGCCCTGCACGACCTCTCAAGCCGACGCAGCGGCCCGTTTGTCGCGATCAACGCCGGGGCCCTGGCGGAATCGGTGGTGGAAAGCGAACTGTTCGGCCATGAACCCGGCGCGTTTACCGGCGCGCAAAAGCGCCGCATCGGCAAGTTCGAGTTTGCCAATGGCGGCACGCTGTTTTTGGATGAAATTGAAAGCATGAGCCTGGATGTACAGGTCAAGTTGCTGCGCCTTTTACAGGAGCGCGTAGTGGAACGCCTGGGTGGCAATCAGCTGATCCCGCTGGATATCCGCATTATCGCCGCCACCAAGGAAGACCTGCGCCAGGCCGCCGACCAGGGCCGCTTCCGTGCCGACTTGTATTACCGCCTCAATGTGGCGCCGCTGCGCATCCCGCCGCTACGTGAACGGGGTGAAGATGCGCTGATGCTGTTCCAGCATTTCGCCGACGAGGCCAGCAGCCGTCACGGCCTGCCCTTGCACGAACTGCAACCGGGCCAGCGCGCGCTATTGCTGCGCCACAGCTGGCCGGGCAATGTGCGGGAACTGCAAAACGCCGCGGAGCGTTTCGCCCTCGGCCTGGAGCTGGCCCTGGACAACACCCAGGACCATCCCGCCGCCGGCGTGCTGACCTCCACGCCAGGAGGCCTGAGCGAGCAAGTCGAACAGTTCGAAAAAAGCCTGATCGCCGCCGAACTGACCCGCCCCCACAGCTCCGTGCGCAGCCTCGCCGAAGCCTTGGGCGTGCCGCGCAAAACCTTGCATGACAAACTGCGAAAACACGGCCTGAACTTCGCCGACAGTGCCAGCCAGAGCTCAGACGACGAATGACATCGTCAACCCACAAAGAGGCCGCCATGAGCCGCGACAGCCGTTACCTGGAATCCATCCTTCACCATGACATCCCACTCACCCGGGAAATGGGCCTCAGGGTGCTCGACTGGCAACACGACCAACTGCAACTGCACCTGCCCTTGCAGGCCAATATCAACCACAAGAGCACCATGTTTGGCGGCAGCCTCTACTGCGGCGCGGTGCTGGCGGGTTGGGGTTGGCTGCACCTGAAGCTGCGGGAAGCCGGGATTGAAGACGGGCATATCGTGATTCAGGAAGGGCAGATCAGCTACCCACTGCCGGTGACGCAAGACGCGACAGCCATTTGCGCGGCGCCGCAGGAGAAGGTTTGGAAACGCTTTGTGGCGACCTACCAGCGCTATGGGCGGGCGCGATTGGCGCTGGAGACGTGGATAGTAAATGAGGGCAGCGAAGAGCATGCCGTCGTCTTTACCGGTCAGTACGTGCTGCATCGCTAACGACCGCTGTCAACGCACTGTAGGAGCGAGCTTGCTCGCGAAAAACGCCAACGATAACGCAGCGCTCTCAGGTTTTTCGCGAGCAAGCTCGCTCCTACAAAGGGGTCATGATCTGGCCAGGGTCAGCAGCCGCTCACGCCAGGCGGCTTTGGCCGGCAACGCCAGGAAGAACGGATTTAACAGCGATTCCCGCGCCGGGTAGCTGAACGGCTTGCCATTCAACTCCAGCACTTCACCCCCCGCCCCTTCCAATACACCCTGGGCCGCTGCAGTATCCCACTGCGAGGTCGGCGCCAGGCGCGGATAACAATCGGCACTGCCCTCGGCTAATAAGCAAAACTTCAACGAGCTGCCGATATTCGCCAGTTTCAACTCGCCCAAGCCTTCACTGAGGCCATTGAGCAGGCGCTCCTGCTCAGGGCTGGTATGACGACGGCTGGCCACCACCGTAAAGGCCTCACCCGAGGCCGGGGCCTGGCGTACTTGAATCTGCTTGGGCGCTGCATTGACGTCCGAACGCCAAGCCCCCAGGCCCGCGCCGCCGAAGTAGCAGCGGCCAGTGGTCGGTATCGATACCACGCCGAACACCACGCGGCCCTGTTCGATCAAGGCAATATTGACGGTGAATTCTTCACTGCCAGAAATGAATTCCTTGGTGCCATCCAAAGGGTCCACCAACCACCAGCGCTGCCAACCGGCACGCACACTCTGATCGATATCGGCATCCTCTTCAGACAGCACTGGAATGCTTGGGTCCAGCGCGGTGAGGCCTGCGAGAATCAGATGGTGGGCAGCCAGGTCGGCAGCCGTCACGGGTGAATCGTCCGCCTTGGAGGTCACGGCTACGTCGGCACGCCAGTACGGCAGGATAGCCTCACCGGCCTGGCGCGCCAGCTCAATGACCGGGGCGATAAACGGGTGGCCTAAAAACAGTTCGCTCATGCGTTGAACGCTCCACGCTGGGTCAACAGGTCTCTGACCAGATACAACGCCGCCAGGGCGCGACCTTCGCTGAATTGCTCGTTTTGCGCCAACGCCGACAGCTCACGCAGGTTGACCCGGTCTACCCGCATCGGCTCGGGCTCATCACCCTCAAGGCGCTCTTCATAGAGATCGGTAGCCAGCACCACCTGAATTTTCTGGCTCATATAACCAGGCGACAATGACAGCTCGGTGATGTGCTCCAACTGCCGTGCGCCATAGCCGGCCTCTTCCTTGAGTTCGCGGTCTGCCGCCGCCAGTACGTCTTCGCCGGGCTCGATCAGGCCTTTGGGTAATGACAATTCATATTCGTCAGTGCCGCCGCAGTACTCTTCCACCAGCAATGCATGATCTTCATCGATCATCGCTACAATCATCACGGCGCCGTAGCCCGTGCCACGCCCGACAAGACGCTCGTAGGTGCGCTCAACGCCATTGGAAAAGCGCAATTGCACTTCCTCCACGCGGAACAAACGGCTACTGGCGACTATTTCGCGGGCGAGGACAGTGGGTTTCTGGCGCATAAACGGCTCCTTGGCGTGATCGGGTTACTATACCGTGGCTTTTCCGATTGTCTGTGTCGGATATCTTTACTTACATGAGACCCCACCATGCCCTCTCTGCCCTGGCACGCCATCGACACCGTCCTGCTGGACATGGACGGCACCCTGCTCGACCTGCATTACGACAACCACTTCTGGATGGAGCACCTGCCCCAGCGCTACGCCGAACTGCACGGTGTGAGCCAGGCCATGGCCGAAATGGAGCTGCAACCGCTGTTTGAGCGTAACGCGGGACAGTTGCAATGGTATTGCCTGGATTTCTGGAGCACTGAACTCAAGATCCCGGTGCGCGAACTCAAGCTGGAAACCGCCCACCTGATTGCCCTGCGCCCGGATGCCGATACGTTCCTGGCGGCGATCAAACAGGCCGGCAAGCGCGTGATCATGATCACCAACGCTCATCGTGATTCGCTGTCATTGAAGTTGGAACGCATTGAACTGGCGCCGTATTTCGAGCGCTTGATCAGCTCTCACGACTACGGTTTTCCCAAGGAAAACCCGCAATTCTGGCAAGCCTTGCAAGCGGATATCCAGTTTGACCCGGCCCGTAGCCTGTTTATAGATGACACCTTGCCGATCCTGCGCAGCGCCCGGGATTTCGGTGTAGGGCATTTACTGGCCGTGAAAGAGCCTGATAGCAAGAAAGGACCAAAGGACACTGCAGAATTTGCAGCCGTCGGGGATTATCGAGAACTCATTGCCGGGCTTATGTAGAAGCGAGCTTGCTCGCGAAAAACGTCAACGATAACGCGTGCTTCCTGGATAAACGCGGTGCCTGTGAGTTTTTCGCGAGCAAGCTCGCTCCTACAAAAGGGCGAGCTTGCTCATTTTATCCTGCGTATTACTCAGGAATGCGCAGTGTCTGGCCTGGGTAGATCTTGTCCGGGTGCGACAACAGTGGCTTGTTAGCCTCGAAGATCTTGTTGTACTTATTCGCGTCGCCATAAACCGTTTTAGAGATTGCGCTCAGGGTGTCGCCGCTTTTCACTACAACAAAACGCGAAGCCACAACCACTGGACCGGATACTGTGATCTGGTCATCCACACTGGCCACGCCAGCAATGTTGCCCAGCGCCAAAAGGATCTTTTCTTTCTCTTCCTGCGTGGCCACTTCACCGGTCACTGTGACCTTGTCGCCATCCACCGTGGTTTGCACGTTTGGATTACCCAGGCCCACCTTGCTCACATGCTCCTTCAACTGCTCACTGGCGTTCGCATTACCCGGCGTCAACAGGTCGACAATCTTTTCGCCGGCTTCTTTGATAAAGCTAAAAATACTCATGGTGCGCTCTCCTTGGGATTTAATTTCCAGATGCCCAAGACTAGACCAGTCCTGCCGACTTGGGTTCCAGACTGGCTAAAGACTCAAAAGTATCTCAATCGCCCCTGCCTGGAATAAGCCCGACGAAAACGCCGGTGAACCTTGATCGACGCCCTCTATCAATAGATCAATACTGGCGATTAGACGCGACCCTTTGTCGCGCCTAGTCTAAACACTGATCAATCCGCCGGTGGTACTGCCCCATGAACGCCAAGCGCCCTCACTGCGCGGCGCCCGCTCTCGAAACGACTGCGCCCGTCGCCAGCCAGAGCTATCACTATTGCAATCTTGAACACACAGAAGTGGCCAGCACTGCGCTGGCCGAAGAAGTGGCGTTGGCGATTGCCTATAACGATATCAGCCAGGCGGTAATGCTGGTGACGCCTACGGACCTGGAAGACTTCATTGTAGGTTTCAGCCTCGGTAGCGGCATTATCACCGACGTTAACGACATTTATGACCTGAAAATCAGCGGTTCAGGCGCAGCCCAGTACGCTCAGGTACAGGTTTCCAGCCGCGCGTTCTGGAACCTCAAGCAGCAACGCCGCCAATTGGCGGGCACCAGCGGCTGTGGCCTGTGTGGCGTGGAAGCGGTAGAGCAAGCATTGCCCGACCTACAGGTGCTGCCCGGCGCGCCCTTGCCGCCGGCGCAGTGGCTCGATGGCTTGCGCCAACGTATCAGCGCATTCCAACCCCTGGGCCAGCACAGCGGCGCCGTGCATGCGGCGGTGTTTATGAACAGCCAGGGCGAATTGCTGATGGGTCGCGAAGACATCGGTCGGCATAACGCTCTGGATAAATTGATTGGCGCATTGATCCGCCAAAAGATTCCGACCGACGGCGGCCTGGCGATTGTTACCAGCCGCTGCAGCCTCGAATTGATTCAGAAAGTTTTGCGCGCCGGCATCCAGACCCTGGTCAGCCTGTCGTCGCCCACCGGCCTGGCCCTGCAATGGGCGCGCCGGCACAACCTCAACCTCATCCACCTGCCGCAAAAAAGCGCGCCACGGGTCTATAGCCCTGCGATGGAGCACCAGCCATGAGCCTTCACCACCAAGCCGACCAGACCCCAACCCCACGCTATAAGCCCTACAAAGGCCCAGCCGGTGGCTGGGGCGCCCTGATCAGCGTGGCGCAAGCCTGGCTGACCAGCGACAACGCCCTGAAAAACCTGCGCATGATGCTCAAGACCAACCAGAACGGCGGCTTCGACTGCCCGGGCTGCGCCTGGGGCGACTCGCCGGAAAGCGGCATGGTCAAGTTCTGCGAAAACGGCGCCAAGGCAGTCAACTGGGAAGCCACCAAGCGCCGCGTCGATGCGGCCTTCTTCGCCAAGCACAGCGTCACAGCGTTGCTGGAGCAAAGCGACTATTGGCTGGAATACCAGGGCCGCCTGACCGAGCCGATGCGCTATGACGCCCAGACCGATCGCTACGCGCCCATCAGTTGGGAAGCCGCCTTCGACCTGGTCGGCAAGCACCTCAACGCATTGCCCAGCCCGAATATGGCCGAGTTCTACACCTCGGGCCGTGCCAGCAACGAAGCCGCCTACCTGTACCAGCTGTTTGTACGCGCCTATGGCACCAACAACTTCCCGGACTGCTCGAACATGTGCCACGAAGCCAGCGGCGTAGCCCTGGCGCAGAGCGTGGGCGTGGGCAAAGGCACCGTGACCTTTGATGACTTCGAGCATGCCGATGCCATTTTCGTCTGGGGCCAGAACCCCGGCACCAACCACCCGCGCATGCTTGAACCGCTGCGCGAAGCAGTGAAGCGCGGCGCCCAGGTGGTGTGTATCAACCCACTCAAAGAGCGTGGCCTGGAGCGCTTCCAGCACCCGCAGCATCCGCTGGAAATGCTCACCAACGGTGACAAGCCTACCAACACCGCCTACTTCCGCCCGGCGCTGGGTGGCGATATGGCTATCTTGCGCGGCATGGCCAAATTCCTGCTGCTGTGGGAACGCCAAGCCCTGGCCGAAGGCAAGGAAGCAGTGTTCGACCACGACTTCCTCAATGAACACACTGCCAACGTCCTGGAATACCTGGGCCAGATCGACGACACCTCGTGGGAGGAGATCGTCGAACAGTCCGGCCTGACCCTGGTGGAGATCGAGCAAGCGGCGCGCATGTACGCCAAAGGCAAGAATGTGATCATGTGCTGGGCAATGGGGATTACCCAGCACCGCCACTCGGTGCCGACCATCCAGGAAATCGCCAACCTGATGCTGCTACGCGGCAATATTGGCCGCCCAGGCGCCGGGCTGTGCCCGGTGCGTGGCCACAGTAACGTGCAGGGCGACCGCACCATGGGCATCAACGAACGCCCACCGGTGGCGTTTCTCGACGCACTGGAGCGTCGTTTCCAGTTCCAGGTGCCGCGCGACAATGGCCATAACGTGGTGGAAGCGATTCATGCCATGCTTGAAGGCCGCTCCAAAGTCTTTATCGGCCTGGGCGGCAACTTTGCCCAAGCCACGCCAGACAGCACGCGCACCTTTGAAGCGCTGCGCAATTGCGACCTGACCGTGCAGATCAGCACCAAGCTCAACCGCAGCCACCTGATGCACGGTAAAGATGCGTTGATCCTGCCGTGCCTGGGCCGCACCGACATCGACATCCAGGCCGACGGCCCGCAAGCGGTGACGGTGGAAGACTCGTTCAGCATGGTCCACGGCTCCAACGGCCAACTGCAACCGCTGTCGAAACTGATGAAGTCCGAGCCGGCGATCCTGGCAGGCATTGCTGCCGCCACCCTGGGCAGCACGCCCGTGGATTGGAACTGGCTGGTGGCTGACTACGGGCGCATCCGCGACCTGATCGCCGACACCATCCCAGGCTTCAAGGACTTCAACGAGAAGATCAAACATCCAGGTGGCTTTTACCTGGGCAACTCCGCCGGTGCACGCCGCTGGAACACACCGTCGGGCCGCGCAAACTTCCGTCCGAACATCTTGCCCAAAGACCTGATCCACGAACGCACCCACGCCACGGGCCGGGTGCCGGACCTGATCATGCAGTCGATGCGCTCCCATGATCAGTACAACACCACCATCTATGGCCTGGACGACCGTTATCGCGGGGTCAAAGGCCAGCGGGATGTGCTGTTCGTCAACGAAGCCGACATCATCCGCCTGGGCTTCAAGCCGGGGCAGAAGGCAGATATCGTGTCGCTGTGGGAGGACGGTCGTGAGCGCCGCGTGAAGGGCTTTACGCTGCTGGCATTTGATATTCCGGCGGGGCAGGCGGCGGCTTACTATCCGGAGGTGAACCCACTGGTGCCGCTGGAAAGCACTGGCGACGGGAGCCATACGCCAACGTCTAAGTTTGTTGCGATTCGCTTGGAAGCGGCGAGTGACAGTGGGTTGATCATGGCGCGCTCGGCCTGACTTGATCCGAGATATGTGTTGCTTGAACTACCGCTTTCGCGAGCAAGCCCGCGAAGAGGCCAGCACAAGCACCGCACATTCTGCAGCCACAAAAAAAGGCCGCTTTTGCATAAAAGCGGCCCTTCCGAAGTAACTAAAGACCTGCAAAAACGACTTAAGTTCCCTATACAAAACAGTAACTTAGCAAATTGTATACAACCTCTGCCGCCGGTCGGATTTCGATTGTCAGCGGCTCGATACAACCTCAGGATCGCGCCGTCATCCCTTGAGGTTTCCCTGAATGAAGTTCTCCTCGATTCTCTTGTTGTCCCTTGGCCTAGTCAGTGGCGCAGCCATGGCAGGCGGCACCACCGAAGCCGGTGTAGGCGGCGCATTGGGTGGGGTTCTAGGTTCCGTTGTCGGCCAGCAGCTGGGCGGCAACACCGGTTCGACCATCGGCGCGGCCCTGGGCGGCGCTGGCGGTAGCGCGGTCGGCGCAGACAAGCGTAGCCGTGGCGAAGCAGCCATTGGTGGCGCACTGGGCGCAGCCGGCGGCAACGTCTTGGGTCGCAGCGTCGGCGGCAGTACCGGTGCATTGGTCGGCTCAGCAGCCGGCGGTGGCGCCGGCGGCGCGCTGGGCAACTACATGGGTAACGAAAGTGATCGCGACAGCCGCCATTACCGCGATCGCGACCGTGACGATCGTCGCTACTACCGCGATGGCCACCCAGGCCGCGGCCATGCCTATGGGCATCGCAAGAACAAGCATCGTTATCGCGACTGATCAATACGTGCTCTGACGAACACATCCAGTGTGGGAGCCGGGCTTGCCCGCGATCGCAGTGAATCAGGTTTAGAGGTATTGCCTGATACTGCGCCATCGCGGGCAAGCCCGGCTCCCACATTTGGCATGGGTTGCTTGCAGGTGCCCTCAAACCACCAAGCGCTGCATCGCCTCGCGCAACATCCCCGGAATCGGCACTGGCTGGTTCGACGCTCGGTCCACAAACACATGGACAAAGCGCCCCGCGGCACACGCCTCCTGCTCGCCCGCCTTGAATACCGCCAGCTCATACTGCACCGAGCTATTGCCCAGCTTGCCTACCCGCAGGCCGATTTCAATGCGCTCAGGGAAAGCAATCGAGGCGAAGTAATCGCAGGCCGAACTCACCACAAACCCCACCACCTCACCGTCATGAATATCCAGCCCGCCCTGTTCGATCAGGTAGGTATTAACGGCTGTGTCGAAGAAGCTGTAGTAGGTGACGTTATTCACATGGCCGTAGGCATCGTTGTCGTGCCAACGCGTGGTGATCGGCTGGAAGTGGCGGTAATCGTCGCGCACAGGCGTTGAGTCAGGCATCGGCAAGTCTCGTCAAAGTTGATCCAATTGAGCATGGGCCCAGTCGCGCACCTCGGCGTAGGGGTAATCTTCCAGCGCAGCAAAACCCGGAATGCCTCGCGCCTTCAACTTGGTAAACAACGGTACGCTGATACCGCCAAGAAAACGCGTCAGACGCTCCGCATTCGGCAAGTCCCCCGTGTGCTCATGATGCCTGTGGATAAAATCACCGCACAGCCCCATGAAGTTTTTATCCACAAGCGGCGGCAGGCTCGGCGGCGCCGGCAGATGAGCAACCTGGCCGTGGCACACCGAACAATGCCCGCAACGCTGGGGCGCATTTTCATCACCAAAGTAGCGCGCCAGGCGTTGCCCCAGGCAGTGCTCGGTGGCGAACAGGTCGAGCATGGCGTGTATCCGCGCGACCTCCGTCACCTCATGCTGCTTGAAGCCTGTGTATAACTCGGCGCTCAACAGCTGCGGGTCGAAATCGGTGTCGAACAAACTGTAGACCTCAGTCATCTGCTTGCTTTCGAGTTCGATCAGGCCCTGCTCCTGAAAATAATCCAGCGCCTTCACCACCCGGCTACGTTCGGCATTGTGCTGTTGATAAAGCGCATCGAAATCCACCGTCGCCCAAGTTTTAGCGCGCTTGCATACCTGGATGATCGCCGCGACAAACTGCTGCCGTTCGCCAGAAAAGCGCGCCAGCAAGGCCTCGGGCTCGATCAGGTATTTGAAACGGTATTCCGCATAAAACGCATAGCGCGGCGCGATCACGCCCTTGAGCTCCAACTGCACCAGGAGCGTCTTGAGCGGCAGCTCGCGAATATTGCTGTGGTCCGACAGCGACCTGAGCAGGAACTCCCACTGGCCTTCGCTACGCGCCGCCTGCAACTCCTCGAGTACACGACGAATGCCTTCCTGCTCCGGCGTGTCACCGTACACGAAGTTTTCCAGCACATTGAGGCTGTCGCGGTTGGCCAACACCAGGCAATCCGACGGCTGCCCGTCACGCCCGGCGCGGCCGATCTCCTGGCTGTAGTTCTCGATGGACTTGGGCAAGTCGAAGTGCACGACATTGCGGATGTCACTCTTGTCGATGCCCATGCCAAACGCGATGGTTGCGACAATGCAATTGGAGCGCCCGCCCATGAAACGCTGCTGGATGCCTTCGCGCTTTTCGTGGGGCAGCCCCGCGTGATAAGCCTCGGCCTGAATACCGTGGCGGTTCAGATGCTCGGCAATCTGCTCGGCGGTTTTCTGCAATGTGACGTAGACGATACTCGGCTGGTTGGCCCGCGCTTTCATCCACTCCACCAGCCTGCGGCGTTTGTCGTGGCCGCTGACCGGTTCCACCAGCAGGTTGAGGTTGGAGCGATAGAAGCCCGTGGTCACCACATCCTCGGCAGCAATGGCGAACTTGGCCTGCATGTCGGCGATCACCTTGGGTGTAGCCGTGGCCGTCAGCAACAGCGCCTGCGGGATGTTGAACTGGCGCTGGTAGTCCGGCAGCTTCAAATAATCCGGACGGAAGTTGTGGCCCCATTCGGAAATACAGTGCGCCTCGTCCACCACCAGCAACGAGATCTGCACGCTGTTCAGGAAATTACGGAAACGCTCGTTCTTCAAACGCTCCACGGAAATCATCAGGATCTTGAGCTCGCCCGATCGCGCACGGGCCATGACATCATTGGCCTCATCACGGTTCTGGGCCGAATCGATACTGCCCGCCGAAATGCCATGGCGCTGCAGGAAACCCAACTGGTCCTGCATCAATGCCAGCAACGGCGACACCACCAGCGTCAGGTGCGGCAGCAACACGGCCGACAGCTGGTAACACAAGGATTTGCCCGACCCCGTAGGGAAAATGGCGGCGGCAGAACGCCCAGCCAGCACGGCGCTGACCGTCTCTTCCTGGCCCAAGCGAAAGTGTGGGTAACCAAAGACCTGCTGGAGGGTGTCGTGCATAAGGCTGTCACTCCATTGACCGCTGAACGTGGCTTAAAAACGTAGCCCAGTAAATTCGGCGAATCGAGAAAGGTCGCAAGGAAAAAAGAGACAGGATGATACACAGGGGGAGGGATGGCCCAGGGCCGAAGTGGGAATTTTCTGAGAACGTAACAGGAAGCAGCAGATTAAAAATGTGGGGGCAGGCGAGCCCTCCCCCACATTTCACAACCGAGCTACAGCTGAATCAGCGGTTCTGCACCCGCTCAATCGCCGTGTCATACACCGGGTTGGCCTTTTGCTCTTTGGCCAACTGATAATGACGCAACGCATCCGGGAACTGCCCGGCCGCTTCGTAAATGCGTGCAATATTGTAGTAAGCACCGGCACGCACGGTCGCGGCATTGGTACCGGTCGCCAGGGCGATAGCCTTGCGGTTGGCCCAGATCGACTCCGCAGTATTGCCGGCTTTCTGATACGCCAGGCCCAGGTTGCCGTAAGCCTTGCCGAAGCCGTTATCCAGCTCGATGGCTTGACGGAAGAAGTCGATGGCCTGGTCCAGGTTACCGGCCTGGTAGGCCGCTTCGCCCTTGAGGTTCAGCTTTTTCGCATCGGCCTGTACCGACGAGCTCACCGTCACGGCGGTGACGGCCACGCTGTCATCGAGCAACGGCTTGACCTCGTTGAGCACATCTTCGGCGCCCACTCTCACGCCGGTGAAGGCGTTGATGTCCTGGAAGTCGCCACTGCCGGTCATGCGGAACACGGTCCACAGGTTGCCGGTGCGGTTCTGCGGCACATAGTAGGTGCGTACCAGGGATTGCCCCATGTACACGAACACCTTGGCCTCACTGTTGGACAACTCGCTGGAGGTGGGAGAGCCGCTGTTGGAATAGTCGTGCACGGCATAGACGTAGCTTTCGCCGTAGTGCTTTTTCTGCAGGGTGATGGTTTCCGGGCCATAGCTGTCGGTGTCATCCACGTCCAGTTCGGCGTCGGTGCCCTTTTTATTGTTAAAGAAGATGTTATTGCCGGGGAAGATCATATGGGAATCGAGGTCACGCGGAGCCTTGCCCCAGGTCAACACCACACGCAGGCCGTCGAGGTTTTCCATCACCGGGCTGATGGCATAAGTCATGCCTTTGCACGGGCACTTCACCACCAGGTTGGAATAGCCAGGCTTCTTGATGATCAGCAGGTTGCTGGCATCGTCAGCCGCCTCACTGGTCAGCGTGACCTGGCCTTGCGCGTTGGTACGGCCCACCACGTTCTGTGCGCCGTTACGTTGCAACAGCACCTCGGCATCGCCAATTTTCTGGTCCTTGACCACCGCGCTCAGCACCTCAATCGGCAACTGCTCGGCCTGGACAGAAAACGCCACCGCACACAAAGACATCGCCGAGGCGACACGAAGCAAACCCATGCTTAACTCCCTTTAAGTAGTGGGCGGAATCGCCCTACAAGATTTTGCGGTGAAACATACGCTGAAATGAGCTCGCTGGCAGATTTTTTATACAGATTGTGACGGGGTTTTTATCCCGCCTACCGAGCTACGCATTGCGCTACAATCAAGCCTTGCTTTCCAAGAGGACGCAGCGATGAGCGAACTGACGTTTGAGCAAAAACAGGATCACTATCACAAGATCCGCCGTTCCAATTACCTGGCCAGCCTGCGCCTGGAAGGGTTCGATACCCAACCGACCGACGTCGACAAACCCCTGCCGACACGCGAAGCCGTTCTTGCCAAGTACCGCAACACCTCACGCTGATGCTCGACAAATACGGGGTGGGCCAGGACCCGTACTGCTATCCCGGTAGCAGCATCCTGCGCAACCGCCTCGATTTGCTCGATGAAGCACGCCTGCACCAGGCCGAGCGGGAATTATCCGAAATCGCCGTAGGCAACCTTCCACTCTTTCCGCCGCCCTACGACCTTGATCGTCTGCAACACATTCACCGCATCCTGTTCGGTGACATTTATGACTGGGCCGGCGAACTGCGCAGCGTCAACATCCAGAAAGGCGACACGCTGTTTTGCACCCCAGAGCGTATTCCACCAGAGGCGGCGAAAATCGTCCGGCATATGCAAGACGCCAATTGGTATGTTGGTGCGACTCAGGCTGACCTTGTGCGTCAAATCGCTGAAGCTTATGGCGACCTGAATGTCATTCATCCCTTCCGCGAGGGAAATGGCCGGGCGCAGCGGATCCTGTTTGAACAGATCATCGTGAATGCGGGGTTTTCGGTGAATTGGTGGCTGGTAAAACATGCGGCCTGGATACCCGCGAATATTGATGCAGTGGCGTGTGACTATCGGGGATTGGAAGCGATTTTTGAGCGTTGTATCAGCAAGCCTCTCAGTGTCTGATCGAACCGCGAACGATTAAACCATCTGTTTATTGCCCGAGAACAAACTCACTTCTAAGGTTGGGCTCGTCGCTGCCAATTCAGCGACCGGGCTTGGTCACCCGAAAAACAGCAGAGACAACGTGCCAGCTCTTCTGGCGTATTTCTTTGAATCTGTATTGGAACACTGTGATGACAAAGCCGAACCTTCCCACCAATCGCTATCGTCAGTTACGCACTAACTTCACCGACACCCACCCTCTTCTCATAGACACCGAAGCCAAAGCCGAAGACATCCAATCCGCCGCCCACCAGCGTATCCGCGCCGCCAGCGACTTATTGGAAACCTTCTCTTGCCTGACCTTCGAACACGCCGACCTCAAAGACATATCCCACATCATCAATGCGCTGTACCTGCTCGTTCAGGACGGCTGTGATTTGCTGGAAGCTACGCAACACGTACAACTGCAACCAGCGACCGACCAGCCACCACACAGCAATCCGCTACACAGCTAAACCTGTGGGAGCTGGCTTGCCTGCGATGGCGGCGTATCGGACTACGTTTCCAAACCTGACACACCGCCATCGCGGGCAAGCCCTAATGCTCGCGAAATACGTCAACGGTAACGTGTGCTTTCTGGATAAACGCGGTGCCTGTGAGTTTTTCGCGAGCAAGCTCGCTCCTACAAAAAGCCGGTGTCCACATTTGCTCGGTTCAGCCGGCAGAATCGGTATCAAGTCATAAAATGCAGGAAGGCATTGTAAGAAACCAAAAAACGGCGCGTCGTCCGTTTCCCAAACTGCCTCAAACAGTGTCTCGCCCCTCTACAGAAAAGCCCTTTGCCTGGACGACACTAGCCCCTTCTCCCAACGCGCTCGGCATAATTTTGTGACCATCGAAAGGACTCAACACATCAGCCACTATGGCATCACCTTCGCAGTGATTCGCCTTGGTACTGGTAAACCGGGATTGCCAGGTGGCTGGTGCTATGAATGAATGAATACATTCAGTGGATCAATTTGCTGCTCTTCTTAATACTGGCCGCTGTCATTGATAGAACAATAAGGTTGCCCCTACTCAGAAAATGGCTCGGGCTCTGCCTATTGATAACCGGTCCAACACTTCTGTTGTATGCCACGTCCTGGATCATAGGGGCACAGCTTGAAAGTCTGCCGATAGTCGCCTTTGTGACAGGCATCGGGTTGCTGAGCACCTCGAATATCTATCGCAGGGTAAAAAACACTCACCCCTTGATGATTGCCCCCACCATGAACCTTTCTCCCAACTTCCCCGAAGACCCTGTCATGCAGCAACTTATGCAATTGCTGCATGAAGAAATCGACTTGCCAAAACACAAGACCATTAGCCTGCATACCTCACTGAACTTCGACCTCGGGTGCGATGGCGTTGAGGCCAAGCAATTTATGGAGGCGCTGGAACAGGATTTCGGGGTCGACCTGGGTGACTACGATGCCTATCGTTACTTCCAGCCGCCGGTGTTCGACGTGTTCCTGAAGCGTCGCGCCAAGGGCCGTGGCGACAAGATTCCGTTGACCATCGGCATGCTCTACCTGGCGATCAAGAACCATAGCTGGGACACGCAAACGCTGGAAAACCTGAGCTGACTCCAATGAAGATTTTTTTGTAGGAGCGAGCTTGCTCGCGAAAAACTCACAGGCGCCGCGTTTATTCAGGAAGCACGCGTTATCGTTGACGTTTTTCGCGAGCAAGCTCGCTCCTACAGTATTAGGGCAAGCCCCTCCCACATTGGATCTGCGCTAATCTGGCGAGCCGTGTAAATAACAAGGACTGTCAATGGACGTAACAATGGGCCTGCTGGCCGCCCTGCTATGGGGTGGCACGGACTTTCTGGTGGGCCTCAACGCCCGCGCCGTTGGCGTTAAACGCGCGGTGTATTTCGGCCAAGCCCTCGGCTTTTTGATCATGACCCTCCTGCTGGTCATTTTCCCGGCCTTCCTTTTCAAATCCCTTGATGCGCCATTCAGCGTCTGGCTTTTGGGTATCGCCGCCGCCCTGCTGACGGTGTCCGGCGCCCTTGCGCTGTCCAAAGCCTTCGCCTTGGGCAAAGCGGCCATCGTCGCGCCGCTGGTGACGTCCTATGGAGTGGTGACCACCCTGCTCTCCTGGGCCAGCGGTGAGCACATCAGCCTGGTACAACTGGGTTGCATCGCTTTGTGCGTGATCGGCGTTGTGCTGTCCAGCATTCACAAGGACAACGGTACGCCCCACAACAACCCGCGCCTGTCGATTGCCTACGCCATGTTCGCCGCAGCCTTGTATGGCACCAGTTTCTGGCTGCAAGGCCGCTACACACTGCCGGCGTTGGGGCCGATCAGCATGTTGTGGCTCGGCTACCTGGTGGGCCTGTGCGTGCTGGTGGTGATGGTGCTGAAGATCAAGGATGGCCTGAAGATCCCGCCGCTGAAAAACTGCGCGACGTTGACCGGGGCGAGCTTGATGAATCTCGGCGGGTTCTCGGCATTTTCGTGGGGCGCGATGGCCGGCTCGGTGTCGGTGGTGACCGTGATCAGTACGCTGTCGGGAGGCATTGCGGCGATTCTGGGGTTCGTGTTTTTCAAGGAACGATTGTCAGCGGTGCAGGTGGCAGGCGTCGTGCTGGTGCTGGTCGGTGCAGTGGTACTGCACATCGCCGACTAATCGTTCGCGCATAAAAAAGCCGCCTACTTAAGAGGCGGCTTTTTTACAACCAGCGAATCTTACAACTTAGGACCCGCCGCCTTGATCGCATCGCTGACTTCAAACTTCTTGAAGTTTTCGATGAACAGGCCAGCCAGCGCCTTCGCGGCTTCGTCGTAGGCAGCCTTGTCAGCCCAGGTGTTGCGTGGGTTCAACAGGCCGGTTTCAACGCCCGGTACGGCCAATGGCACGTCGAGGTTGATGGTGTCCAGGTGTTCGGTTTGCGCACCGATCAACGCGCCGCTCTGGATCGCTGCAATCACGCCGCGAGTGGTCGGGATGTTGAAGCGTTTACCAACGCCGTAGCCGCCGCCGGTCCAGCCAGTGTTGACCAGGTAGACCTTGGAGCCGAAACCACGGATGCGCTTGATCAGAAGCTCTGCGTACTCACCGGCCGGGCGTGGGAAGAACGGCGCGCCGAAGCAGGTGGAGAACGTCGACTTGATGCCGCTGCCCGAACCCATTTCGGTCGAACCCACCAGAGCGGTGTAGCCGGACAGGAAGTGGTAGGCCGCTTGTTCTTCGCTGAGGATCGACACAGGCGGCAGTACGCCGGTCAGGTCGCAGGTCAGGAAGATCACTGCGTTTGGCTCGCCGCCCAGGTTCTTTTCGGAACGCTTGGCAACGTGTTCCAGCGGGTAGGCGGCACGGCTGTTCTGGGTCAGGCTGACGTCGGCGTAGTCGGCGTGCTTGGCCTCGTCGATCACGACGTTTTCCAGCACTGCGCCATGCTTGATGGCTTTCCAGATCACCGGCTCGTTCTTCTCGGACAGGTCGATGCACTTGGCGTAGCAACCGCCTTCGATGTTGAACACCACGCCTTCGCCCCAGCCGTGCTCGTCGTCACCGATCAGGTAACGGCTTTCGTCGGCCGACAGGGTGGTCTTGCCAGTGCCGGACAGGCCGAAGAACAGGGTCACGTCGCCTGCTTCGCCGATGTTGGCGGCGCAGTGCATTGGCAGCACGTCGGCAGCCGGCAGCAGGAAGTTCTGCACCGAGAACATGGCTTTTTTCATTTCACCGGCGTAACGCATGCCGGCAATCAGTACTTTTTTCTGTGCGAAGTTGAGGATCACGCAACCGTCGGAGTTGGTGCCGTCACGCTCTGGCACGCACTCGAAGTTGGCCACGTTTAGCACTTGCCACTCTTCACGACCGGCCGGGTTGTACTGGGCCGGGTTGATGAACAGGCAACGACCGAACAGGTTCTGCCAGGCAGTCTGGGTGGTCATTTTCACGGCCAGGTAGTGGTCTTCTGCAGCCCCTACGTGAACATGGGAAACGAAATGCTCTTGCGCGTTGTTGAAGGCCTCGACGCGAGCCCACAGGGCATCGAACTTGTCGGCCGGGAACTTGCGGTTGATCGGGCCCCAGGCAATGGCGTCCTGGGTGGAAGGCTCTTCAACGATGAAACGGTCAACCGGCGAACGACCGGTGCGGTGACCGGTTTCTACGACCAGCGCGCCAGTATCGGCAAGCACGCCTTCACCGCGCTGCAGGGCTTCTTTGACCAGATCGTCAACACTCAGATCGGTGTATACGGCGTTATTGGCTTGCGTCATGAGGTTCCCCGTCGGCCTATGGCCGAGTGCTCCAAACGTTTTGTAGTAGAAAGTTGCGTACTACTACCGCGAAAAAAGTGGGCCGGATTATGCCAGAAAAGCCCAAAAAGAGTAGGGCCCTCCCGTCAGAACACCTCTAATCCGGCGTTTGTCAGGTGATTTACCTGTGCTTAAACGTTTTAGTGGCGGGTGTCGGAAGGGGTGTCGCTGCCTGCGCCAGCGAACAATTGCGCTACATCAGCCGCATCGAACAGGTAGCGCTGGTTGCAGAACTGGCAGTCGATCTCGATATGGCCGCCATGTTCCACCACCAGATTTTGCGCATCTTCCAGGCCCAGACTGACCAGCGCGTTGCCGGAACGCTCGCGCGAGCAGCTGCAATTGAAGCGCAGGCCTTGTGCGTCGAACAGGCGCACGGCTTCTTCGTGGTAGAGGCGGTGCAGGATGGTTTCGTTGTCCAGGCCCAGCAGTTCTTCGGCCTTCAAGGTGTCGGCCAGGGCGATGATATGCCGCCAGCTTTCGGCACGGTCATCCTCATCCTTGATGCGATCGGCCGGCAGTTGTTGCACCAGCAAACCGCGAGCGCGCTTGCCGTCGGCGTTAAGCCAGAACTTGGTGCCCACTTGCTGGGACATGACGAAGTAGTTGGTGAAGCATTCCGACAGGGTTTGGCCGTCGAGGTCGACAATACCCTGGTAGCGCTGGCCTTCGGTCGGGTCGACAGTCAGTGCCAGGACGCCGTTGGGCATCAGGTCGGCCAGGGTAGCGTCTGCAGCAATCTGGTCAGCGTCATAGCGAGCCAGGCCACGGATCTCGCGCTCGCTGGAGCACTCGATCATCAACATGGGCACCGGCCCTTCGGAACGAGCCTGCAAGATCAGCAAACCGTCGAACTTCATGGTGCCCACCAGCAGCGCCGCGGCGGCCATCAACTCGCCGAGCAATTGCGCGACCGGCTCCGGATAGGCGTGTTTAGCAAGGACTTCGGCATAGCTGAGCTCCAACGAAACCATCTCGCCGCGGGCATCGCTCTCATCGAAGATGAAGCGTTGGGTGAAGTCGGTATCCGGTAGATCAGTCATAGGTCTGGGTATCTGAAGTGATGACAAAATGATTACAAGGTTTATAAAATTAAACGCTTTAGCACCATCTTGGTGCGCCTGCTCCTGAATTCAAGGAGCGCAATAGAGCGATGAGGGACAGTTTATGAACAATCCGGGTTTGTTCCAAGCCAACTGGAACCTCCGGCGATGGGCTCTTTGCAATCTACTCGCTATCGGGCTGCTGTGTTTTTGGCTGTGGCCCACGGGCCAGATGCTCTGTGTGATTTTCGACGAGTGGCTGTTTCACCTGCTCAATGGCCCATTGGCCACGAACTCGACCTGGTTGCATGTATGGGCCGTGGCGAGCCTGCGACCGTTTGATGCAGTGGTCGGCGTGATTTTGCTGGCGCTGCTGATTCGCGGCGACTGGGTGTTCAAGGCCGTGCAGGTGCGCCAGGCGTTTTTTGGCTTCCTCGGCATCCTGCTGCTGTTGCTGTTTATCCGCATGCTGTTCTCCAAACTCGCGGCGCACATGGGCTGGCAGCACAGTAGCCCGTCGATGGTCATCAGCGGCGCGATTCAAATGAGCGACTTTTTCCCAGGGCTGGAGAAAACCTGGGAGCTGAAGGACCGCTCGAGCCAGAGCTTCCCCGGCGACCATGCTTCGGTGCTGTTGATCTGGGCGATGTTCATGAGCGTGTTCGCCCGGCGCATCGGCCAGGTGCTGGTGATCTGGGGCCTGGCGCTGCTGTTCATGATGCCGAGGCTGGTGGCCGGCGCGCACTGGGGCCAGGATGATTACATCGGCGGCGTACTGCTGGCGCTGTTGGCGTTGGGGTGGGGGTATTACACGCCGTTTGCGGCGAAGGTATCGGGCACTTTGTTGCGCATGACGGCGCCGCTTTTCGGGCTACTGAGCAAGTTGCCCGTTATTGGGCGGTTGAGTGTCATGCGCACAACTGCGTAACCCCAAGGGCTAAAAGTGGGAGCGGGCTTGCTTGCTCCCACATTTGATCGAGTTTGCATGGGCGATTCGTGCAATCAATCGTCATTGCCGCTGCCGCGAAACTTGAACAGATCGCGGCGTTGCTTCTTGCTCGGCTTACCATCGGTGGTCAAGCCTGAAGCCCCCGCCTTGCGCATGGCCGCAGCGTTCTCACGCTTGGCAATGCTGGCTTCGGTTTCCGCATACAGCGCCTGCGCTTCGGGAGCGCCGCGGCGCACAATGGAAAGCGCCTGTACCACGATGGTTTTTTCATCAAACCCTGTACGAATCTGAAACTCGTCGCCGACGCGCGGCTCCTTGCCCGGCTTGCAGCGCTCGCCGCGATGATGCACCTTGCCGCTCTCTATAGCCGCCTTGGCCAGGGCGCGGGTCTTGTAGAACCGGGCTGCCCACAACCACTTGTCCAACCGGACCTTCTCTTGCTCTTCCTGCTTTTGAGCCACTTGAATTCCTCGCTCTGAAAAATGTCGCAACTTTACCGTTGAATCCCTTCGACGCATAAACCCCCAGGCTCACCTAAGATACGCCAGGTAGCACCCTGTTTTCGCGAGGATACGCCGTGACCGACTTTCCCGTTTCACTCACCTCGCCCAACCAGCGGTGCGTGGGCTGCCAGCAAAGCGAGCCGCTGGGGTTCGATTTTGCGTTTGCCTACCAGCCTATCGTAGACCTGCGTGACCATTCGATATTCGCCCACGAAGCCTTGGTGCGCGGTGTCCAGGGAGAGGGCGCGCTGTCGGTGCTGGCTCAGGTCAACGAAACCAATCGCTACCGCTTCGACCAGCGCTGCCGGACCAAAGCCATCGCCGGTGCCGCTGCCTTGGGCATGCAGACTCACCTTTCCATCAACTTCATGCCCAATGCCGTATATCGCCCGGAGCTGTGTATCCGCAGCACGCTGGAGGCCGCCCGGGCGCACAATTTCCCGCTGGACCGGCTGATTTTCGAGACCCTGGAAAGCGAGCACGTAGATAACTATCGCCATTTGACGAATATTCTGCGTGAATACCGCGAATTCGGCTTCAAGACCGCCATCGACGACTTCGGTGCGGGCTATTCGGGGCTGAACCTGCTGGCCGATTTCCAACCTGATTTGATCAAGCTCGACATGGCGCTGATTCGCGATGTCGACCAGGATCGTGTCCGTCAGGTGATCGTCCGGGGGATTGTCACAATCTGTGAGCAGTTGGGGGTTACTGTCATCGCCGAGGGCATCGAAAGTGCCGGCGAGCGCGACTTCCTATCCGACTGCGGAATATTTCTGATGCAGGGTTTCTGGTTCGCCAAGCCTGCATTCAAAGCGTTGGCTGAGGTATCTCCTCAAGCCTGGGCAAATTGACCGGTTAACCCTATTGAAGACATTTGACCATTTGACCGTTGTAGGTCTGCGTGAGTGGGTGGCACTTCCCGACTTGGGAGTGGCGGGCCTGCGCGCGAAGATCGACACCGGCGCCAGCACCTCAAGCCTGCACGCCACCGATATCGAGCCCTTTGAGCGCGACGGTGAAAAGTGGGTGCGATTTACCGCGCACCTGGGCAGCGTGGTGCAATTACGTCACCGGCGCTGTGAAGCGCCCCTGGTGACGATGAAAACCATCAAGAGCTCCAACGGCCATGCACAGGTGCGCTACGTGATCAGCACCACCCTGGCCCTGGGTGATCGGGTATGGCGGGTAGAGTTCACCCTCGCCTGTCGCAAAGCCATGCGTTACCGCCTGCTGCTGGGCTCCAAGGCACTGATTGACGGCCAGTTGGTGGTCAATCCAGGCCTCAAGTACGTTCAAGACAAGCCGGTGTTCCCGGTCTCCACTATTTCTGCCCCAGGTGCTGCATGAAGATCGCTGTGCTGTCGCGAAACCCGCGTCTGTATTCCACCCGCCGCCTGGTCGAGGCCGGCACTGAACGTGGCCATGAAATGGTGGTGATCGACACGTTGCGTGCCTACATGAACATCGCCAGCCACAAGCCGCAGATCCACTACCGGGGCAAGCCCCTGGAAGGCTTTGATGCGGTGATCCCGCGTATCGGCGCTTCGGTGACGTTCTATGGCTGCGCGGTATTGCGCCAGTTTGAAATGATGGGCGTGTTTCCGCTGAATGAATCCGTGGCCATTGCGCGCTCGCGGGACAAGCTACGCTCCCTGCAACTGCTGTCGCGCCGAGGCATTGGCCTGCCGGTCACCGGTTTTGCCCACTCCCCGGATGATATTCCCGACCTGATCGAGATGGTCAACGGCGCACCGCTGGTGATCAAGGTGCTCGAAGGCACCCAGGGCATCGGCGTGGTGCTGTGTGAAACAGCAACGGCAGCGGAGTCGGTGATTGAGGCGTTCATGGGCCTCAAGCAGAACATCATGGTGCAGGAATACATCAAGGAAGCGGGCGGCGCGGACATTCGCTGCTTCGTGGTGGGCGACAAGGTGATTGCGGCCATGAAGCGCCAGGCCAAGCCCGGTGAGTTCCGCTCCAACCTGCACCGTGGCGGCAGCGCCAGCCTGATCAAGATCACCCCGGAAGAACGCATGACCGCGCTGCGTGCGGCCAAGGTGATGGGGCTGAGCGTGGCGGGCGTGGACATCCTGCGCTCCAACCATGGCCCGCTGGTGATGGAAGTAAACTCATCGCCAGGCCTGGAAGGGATCGAAACCACCACCGGTAAGGATGTGGCGGGGATCATCATTCAGCATCTGGAGAAGAACGGCGGGCCGAATATGACTCGGACCAAGGGCAAGGGCTGAATACCCACACCTACCACCCATCACAAAACACCTGTGGGAGCTGGCTTGCCTGCGATAGCGGCCTGCCAGCCGGCGGCTATCTACCTGGCGCCCCTCGGTCCCAATGTGTGTGCGGGCTTGCTCGCGAAGGCGGCCTGACAATCGACACAGTTATACCGAGTACATATCCATTCCTGCGGTAACGGCCACTTAGGGTTCCGCTCTGACAGCGGCTCACTTTTGAAAAGCGCAAAAGTAAGCAAAACGCTCTTGCCCCACCACTCGGCACCTCGCCTAGGCTCGGTGTGCCCGTAATCCGCCAGTGATTTGGGGGGCCGCCGCCACGCGCCA
>JAAIGE0100088435.1_pt1 | contig 102432 bp, 91 predicted proteins | sample 6487951 | NCBI WGS metagenome assembly JAAIGE01 (sample SAMN13974128, study PRJNA590717) | phyllosphere metagenome | biome: tomato field; feature: multiple bacterial spot infested tomato fields; material: tomato leaves; isolation source: leaves from tomato fields | host: Solanum lycopersicum ...
CTTCTTGGCCGGGGCCTTGACCACGCCCTTCTTGGCAACCGGGGCAGCTGCACCCACGACAACCTTGCTCACCGCGTGCGAACGCGAATTGCCGTAGCTGGCGTTGTAGCGCTTGCCCTTGGCGGTCTTACGGTCACCCTTACCCATTTCGTCGACTCCTGAATGTGAATACAAATTCCCGTGCTGGCACAGGTCTGGCGAGGTTTCACCGGCGGCGCCCTCGCGCAAGGCCGACAAGCCTACCACGGCGGCCCCGGCGCGCGTAGCTGGGCAGCGCCCGGCCGCCTTGCGGCACTGATCGACCCAAGAACGATGCATGCAGTCGTGGACTGTGCGCGGCCGCGGTTGGAGCAGCAGAGCAGCCAGAAAATGCGGGGGCAGACGTGGAGGAACTCCGCTGTCCGCATCGGCCTGGCGGCGACGCAACCGCACTACGACAAAGGCTTAGTGCGACTAACAAAACGTAGCGAGCAGCTATCAGGTGGGCACGAACGGCGCGCTCAGAACCTTAGCGTACGCGTGGTACATGCCGATTCCGAGCACCGGCCGCGCCCGCCTGGCGGCTGCGCAGTCGTGTTGTTAGCCGCCCTTAGTGCGCGCAGCTGGCGTCGTGCACATGCCCATGCCCGTGATTCAGACGCAGATTGACCAGGTGGGCGATACCGACCAGGGCGCCGCCCAGCGTCATCACCACCGCGTGCGGCACCACCGAATGATGGAGCGGGTCGTACAGCAGGCCCAGCCACAGCAACCCCAGGCCGGGCAGCAGCAACGCCAGTGCATGCAGCGCTTTGTGCCGGCGATACCCGAGCACCAGGCTGAAAAGGCCCAGCAGCGTCACGAACACCACGATGGCCCGTTCCACCCCGTCGCCCAGCCAGAACGACAGGCCCAGCGAAGGCGCCAGCGCCAGCACCAGTGGCAATACCGCACAGTGCACCGCGCACAGCAGCGAGCCGGTTGCGCCGAAGCGGTCAAGAAGATGGCGAAGGGTTGGTAGAGGCATGACGTCCAGCAGGGTACTCGCGGCGACGTGGAATAATATAACATCTTACTGTTCCAGCCCCGCATCAGTGCATCGCGCAGTCATGCGGGCTCGCCGCCGGCGCAGCAGGAAAGCTGCGCCTTACCACTGATACACAGTAACAATTACAGAGTCCGGTCCACCATGCCCTCTTTTGCTCCCTCTTTCCGCCGTTCTGCGCTCTCGCTGGCCCTGACCAGCCTGCTGACCCCTGCCCTGGCCATGGCCGAGGACGCTCCGGTCGCTGCCGATGGGCAGACCCCGCCCAGTTCGGACACGCGCCACGATGCCAGCCCCTCCAGTGGGCGTCATATCAAGGATCTGGACAAGGTGGTGGTCACCGCCAGCCCGCTGCGCGATGCGGCCGGTGAGTTGAGCCGCCCGGTGGAAGTGCTGGCCGGCGAGCGTCTGGACGAGGTGCGCAGTTCCAGCCTGGGCGAAACCGTGGCCAGCCTGCCCGGCGTGCAGAGTTCCAACTTCGGACCCGGCGTGGGCCGGCCGATCATCCGCGGCCTGGACGGCCCGCGCGTGGCAGTGCTGCGCGACGGCCTGTCCACCCAGGACGTATCCACCGTCAGCCAGGACCATTCCCCGGCGATCGAGCCGTTCCTGGCCAACCAGATCGAAGTGCTGAAGGGTCCTTCGACCTTGCTGTATGGCTCCGGCGCCATCGGCGGCGTGGTCAACGTGGTCGACGGGCGCATCGCCGAGACCCCGGTGGACGGCTTCAGCGGGCGCGCCGAAGTGCGCATGGACGGCGGCGACAAGGACGGCAACACCGACATGTTCCGCGTCGATGCCGGTAATGGCAGCGGGCTGTCGATCCACGCCGATGGCGTGTATCGCAACCAGAACGACTACGACACGCCGAAAGGTCGCCAGCTCAACAGCTGGATCGATTCCAAGGTGGGCTCGATCGGTGCATCGCTGTCCGGCGACTGGGGGTTTGTCGGCCTGTCGGCATCGCGTTTCCGCGACAACTACGGCAACCCGGGCGAGCCGGGCGACCCGTCCATCGGCGAGCGCGGCGTGTCGCTGAAACTGCAGCAGGACCGCTACGACCTCAAGGGCGGGCTGACCGATCCGTGGGGCGAAGGCAGCGCGTTGCGTTACAGCTTCGGCCATACCGATTACGCACATACCGAATTCGAAGGCGCCGAAGTCGGCACCGTGTTCACCAAGCGGGCCAACGAAGGCCGCGTGGAAGCCTCGTTCACGTTTGGCGGCGGCTGGCAGACTGCATTCGGTCTGCAAGGCAGCGACAGCACCTTCCAGGCGATCGGCGAAGAATCCTTCGTGCCCAAGACCGATACACGCTCGCTCGGCGCATTTGCCGTTGCGCGCAACAGTTGGGAGCGGGTCACCGCGGAAGTCGGCGCGCGCGTGGACAAGGTCAAGTACCAGACCGATGTCGGCGTGGATCGCGATTTCACGCCGACCAGCTTCTCGGCCAGCGGCGGTTTCCGCTTCAACGAACAATGGCGTCTGACCGCCAACCTGGACCATGCCGAGCGCGCGCCGGCCGAAGAAGAACTGTTCGCCAACGGCCCGCATATCGCTACCCTCGCCTTCGAAATCGGCGACGCCAACCTGAAGACCGAGAAGGCCAACCAGGCCGAGCTGGGATTGAATTTCCAGAACGAATGGGTGGATGCCAAGGTGGCGGCGTACTACAACCGCTACAACGACTTCGTCTACATCGTCGACACCGGCGGCCAGTGGTTCAACGAAGAAGACAACGACTTCCTGCCGATTCGCCAGTGGACGCAGGCCGATGCGATCTTCCACGGCTTCGAAGGCGAGGCCACCGTCCACCTGGCCAACAACGAGAACGGTGCGTGGGACCTGCGCGTGTTCGGGGATACCGTGCGGGCGCGCCTGAACGATGGCGGCAACCTGCCGCGGATCGCACCGGGCCGCTTCGGTGCGCAGCTGCGCTGGGATGCGCAGCAGTGGCGCGCATCGCTCGGTGCCACCCGCACCATGAAGCAGGACAAGGTGGCAGTGAACGAAACGCCGACCGACGGCTACACCTTCGTCGATGCACATCTGGCGTATCACGTGGACCGCGGCAGCACGGCGTGGGAAGTGTTCCTGGACGGCAACAACCTGACCAACCAGGACGCACGCGTGCACACCTCCTTCCTCAAGGACGATGTGATGCTTCCTGGCCGCAGCGCCTCGTTCGGCGTGCGCCTGTTCTTCTGACGGCAGACTCTCTCCCCTGCTGACTGGAAGGAAGGCCGCCTTCGGGCGGCCTTTTTTATGTGCATTGCCGAGCTATCGGCGCCGGCTTGCGCGCACTGCACTGCGCCTGCAGTCGCGTTCGCCAGCGCGTGGGTCTGCACGACACTCAGGACGGAAGCACCCACGCGCGACACGCCAGCACGACCTTCTTCCCAACGTGGAAGCGCAGCCCACGGCTGCTGCGTCGCACAACACGCTGCGGCGCATCTAGGGTTAAAACTTCATTAGCACTGCGCTGACAGGGGGCGCAAGCGACGCGATAGCGCGGGCGCGCGCGTGCACTGGCTGCCGATGCCTGCACACGCGGCGTGGCTCGGCAGCGTTCTTGCACTTTAAGACAAGGAGCCTTGCGCATGCGTTTTTCATCGCCCCGCTACACCCTTTCGCTTGCCGTCGCTGCCGCGCTGCTGGCACCGGATGGCCGCACGCAGACCGCCACGCCTGCATCAGGCAATCAGGAGGCCACCACGCTGGATGCGGTCATCGTCAGCGGCACCGCGCGCTTCAAGGGCCTGGCCAAGCGCGACGCCAGTTTTTCGATCACCACGGCCAGCCCGGAGCAGATCCAGCAGGCGGTGCCGCAAAGCACCGCCGACCTGCTCAAGATCGTGCCCGGCGTGTGGGCCGAGCCCAGCGGCGGCGGCACCGGCGCCAACATCTTCGTGCGCGGCATGCCATCGGAAGGCGATGCGCCGTTCGTGACCATGCAACTGGATGGTTCGCCGCTGTTTCCGCCGCCGACCTTGTCGTTCCTGGAGAATTCCACGCTGTTCCGTGTCGATGACACCGTCGAACGCATGGAAGTGCTGCGCGGCGGCTCCAGCCCGATCTTCTCCAACGGCCAGCCCGGATTGACCGTCAATTTCATCCAGAAAAAAGGCCAGGACGAACCCGAAGGCAGCGTGCGCCTGACCGGCGGCAACAACGCCTTGCGCCGCATCGATGTGTTCAACAGCGGACCGATGGGTAATGGCTGGTACTACAGCGTAGGCGGTTTTTTTCGCGAAACCGACGGCGTGCGCGACCCGCAGTTCTCCGCCGACAAGGGCGGCCAGTTCAGCGCCACCTTGAGCAAGCGCTGGGACAACGGCGAGCTGTCGTTCTACGCGCGCCACACCGACGATAACAACGCGTTCTACACCGCGATCCCGTTGCTCTCGCGCAACAACGGCAACGATCTTTCCAGTTTCCCCGGCTTGAACGCGCAGACCGGCACCCTGCTCGGCCGCGATTTCCGCAATGTGGATCTGTTGGTCGGACCCGATGGCCAGACGCTGCGGCGCGACCTGGCCGACGGGCGCGGCGTCAACATCGACGTGTTCGGCGGCGAATGGAACTGGGAGAGCGGCGGCTGGACCGTTGCAGACCGCTTCAATGTGATCAGCGGCAGCGCACCGACCTACGCGCTGTTTACCGGCGATGCGCCACAACGCCTGGGCGATTTCATCGCCAGCTACGGCAGCAGTGGTAGCGCCAGCTACACCAATGGGGGCGGCGTGGTGGATGCGAATCAGCAGGTGCTCGAAGCCGGATGGTGGTCGGTGGACAAACGCCTGAATTCCTTTACCAACGACCTGCGTCTGAGCCGCGAGCTGTTTGCCGGCAACACGCTGACGGTGGGCGCGTATTACGCCAAGTATTCCTCTGCCGACACCTGGTACCTGGGCAATACCATGTTGCTCACCGCGCAAAACAACGCGCGCCGCATCGATGTGGCGTTGGACGATGGCCGCCAGGCCACGCGCCAGGGGTTCACCAGTACCGCGTTCTTGAACCTGCGCGCCAAGTACGACGGCGAAAACATCGCCGCTTTCGTCGCCGACGAGTGGGAGCTGAGCGAACGCCTGCGCCTGGACCTGGGCGCACGCTACGAGCGCCAGAGCGTCACCGGCGATGTGCACGACGCCACGACCGTGGATCTGGATGGCAACCCGGCCACGTTGTACGACAACGCCACCTCGCTGGCGCTGGCGACCACCCGGCGCATCGATCAGAACGATGAAGCGTTGTCATGGACAGCCGGTCTGAACTTCACGCTGGACCAGCACAACAGCCTGTTTGCGCGGGTCAACTCCGGGGTGAAGTTTCCCGGCTTCGACAACCTGCGCGATGGACAGACCCGCGTGCAGGACGTGGATCAATACGAGCTGGGTTTGAAGTCCGGCACAAGCGTCTACGACCTGTATCTCACCGCGTTCTACAACACCTTCAAGAACTCGCCGTTCCAGGCATTCCTGGCCAATGGCGAGAACTTCACCGCCGTGGGCGATTCGCGCGCACGTGGCCTGGAGGTGGAGGGTGCGATCCGGCCGTTCGGCGGGTTCGAGCTGGCTGGCACCGGGGTGTGGCTGGACGCCAAGTACCGCAATTATCGCGAGTTCACCGGCAACCAGGTGATGCGCCAACCCAAGCGCCAGTTCCGCATCACGCCCAGCTATTACTGGATGCTGCCGTTCGGCGACCTCAAGGTGTTTGCCACCTATTCGTACATCGGCGAGCGCTTTGCGGACCTGGCCAACAGCCAGCGCCTGCCCTCGTACGACATGCTGGATATCGGCGCCAACCTGCATGTGGGCGAACATTGGGAAGTGACGGCCAGCGGCAGCAACGTCACCGACACGCTGGGCCTGACCGAAGGCAACGTGCGCGTGCCTGGCGCAGCCACCGGTGGTGTCTTCATGGGCCGCCCCATCGCCGGGCGGCAGTACCAGATGTCGGTGGCGTACCGCTGGTAGTTCGCCGCCACACGCTGAGCCGCGCAGCAGCGCAGACTGCTGCGCGGCACCTCGCTACCGCATGCCTCGATGCGCAGCCTGGTGGCACTGACATGCCCGGGCCATGGCCGACGTTGCCAGACGCTGCGGGCCCCATGCGTTTTCCCATGCGCGGCAGACGGTGTAACACGGTGATGACAGGACGGAGCCGAACAGCGCCGCATGCGAAGCACGACGACGCATCGTGATCGCTTATTTCGATCGAAGTGACTGCCACTGCCAAATTTTTCTGCAATTTTCGTCGGCAGAACTTCGCATGCAACGCATCACCCGACACGCCAGCCGTAAATTGCGCGATGTGTCACGAAGATGTCGTCTCTGGCATGCCTTGCAGACAATGCTGCCCCCATTTGTAATCCAGGCGTTCTTGATGCGCACGCATCGACAACATCGGCTGCGTCGACACGCACAGGGGAGCCGACGCCGGACCTGACGCAGCGTCCATCGGCAGACATGCGCTTGGTAACTCAACTGGGATAAACGCACATGGCTCTTGTTGCAGCCTCCTTTGCATCGATGTCGCACACCCCGGGCATCGACACGCAGCATCTGACTGCCTGCGGTGCAGCTCGGCTTTCGGATCGCACTGCCTGACGGGCTTTCCGGACCCGGCTGGCACCTGTTGGGTCCTTCACTCGCATTCCTCTTTCCGGCTCCACCAACACCGGCTTCACAGGCGCGAGCTTCGTGGAGTGGAGCAGTTGCAAAGGCCGATCGCGCGGTTGGCCTGACGGAGGAGTGTGTCACTCGACGGCGCCCCCCATTTGACTGGAATCAAACGGAATGAACTCTCTTCGCAGGCGACCTCTCGCGCTGTTGATCGTTGTCCTCCTGAGCGGCAGTACGCCGCCGTCGGTACTTGCTGCCACCCAGGCAACGGCTGCCGCCACCCCGGCCACTGCCAGCGCCAGCGCCAGCAATAGCGCCACAGCGAAAGCCACTGGCAACGACCCATTGCTGCGGTACCAGTGGCATATCTCCAATCAGGGGCAGGCCGTGATCGGCGACAGCCGTCCGGTCGCCGGCGTGGACATGGATGTCGACATCCTGCATGCCCTGGGCATTCGCGGCCGCGGCGTGCGGGTCGGCGTAGTGGACGATGGGCTGGAATTGGGCCATGAAGATCTGGCAGACAACATCCTGCCAAACGGGTCGCACAATTTCGGCGACGGGTCACACGACACCACGCCGATCGACCCGAACAATGGTCACGGCACGTCCGTCGCCGGCATCATCGGTGCGGTGGGCTGGAATGGCCGCGGCGGACGCGGCGTAGCGCCAGAAGTGCAACTGGCAGGATTCGACTTTCTTGCACGCGACTCTTCGGTCACCGACGCCAGCATCCGGTATGCATGGGGCGATGGCCCGGAGGCGCGCAACATCGATGTCTTCAACAACAGCTGGGGTTCCACTACCCCGTTCTACCAGGATTTTCCGCTGGAAGACCAGCGCAGCTGGGAAGCATTGATGGCTTCGACACGCGGAGGCCTTGGCGGCATTTACGTCAAATCTGCGGGCAATAGCTTCCTGCGCTTCCTTGTGCCCGACGAGAACGGAAACCCCGTCAATATCTGCAGCGAACAATCGCGTGCATTGAAAGTCGGCTGCTCGCTGGCCAACATCGATCCGTTGGCAAATCTGCCCGGAACCATCGTCGTGGCCAGTCTGAATGCCAAGGGCACCCGCGCCTCGTATTCGTCCACAGGCTCTGCGCTGTGGGTCTCCGGTCTTGGCGGCGAGTTCGGCCGTCAACGCAAGTTCTATCCCGACGCAGCGTCCACCTTTTACCCGGACGCAGTCCCCTATGCCTACGACCCGGCGATTGTCACCACCGATCTCAGCGGCTGCGCAGCTGGCGACAACGTCGAAGCTCCCGACGTGGTCTACAACGCATTGGACGGCAGCAAGTCGAAGATCGACGCATCGTGCAACTACAACGCCGTCATGAACGGCACCTCGGCTGCAGCGCCCACGGTGTCTGGCGTGGCTGCGTTGATTCTCGGTGCCAATGCGAGCCTGAGCGCACGCGACGTCAAATATATCCTTGCGACAACCGCGCGCCAGATCGACCCATGGCAGCCGCAGGCGGTCTACCAGGGCAGCGTAATCGATCCGGGCTGGATCACCAACGCAGCCGGGCACCGCTTCAGCAATTGGTACGGCTTCGGCCTGGCCGATGCCGCGGCCGCGGTCTACAAGGCGCGCTATTTCACGCCCCTGCCGCCCATGCGCGATACCCAATGGATCAGCTCCACCGATGCCGCCAGTCAGATCGGCGGCCCGGCGCGCCCGGGCAAACTGCGCATCCGTGTGCAGCAGGCGATGAAGGTGGAAGCGGTGCAGCTGTCGCTGCAGTCGGCGCACAAGACGCCGTCCAACCTGCGTGTGGTGCTGGTGTCGCCGAGCGGGACGCGCAGCGTTGTCGCCACGCCGTTTTCCGTCCTGGATCCGGCTGCTTATGCGCAGACCGGGTTCTATATCGACCTGACCTCCAGCAATGCGTTTCTGGACGAGAAATCGCGCGGCATCTGGACCCTGGAAGTGACCGACATGAGCGATCCCAGGAGCACTGTCGCACTCAACGCTTTCAAACTTCGCATCGTGGGGCACTGATATGAAACCGATGATTGTTGCTTGCCTATTGACGCTGTCACTCGCCGCAACCGGTGCTGCCCAGGCAGTGCAATACATGGACGCCAACACCCTGCGTGCGGCAGCGACCGGCGTGCGTTTCAAGTCCGGACCGGACATGTTCCGCATGCTGCCGGCCACGGTGGTGAGCGAGCACAAGCCGCCACGGAACGCGATATCGGCGCAGCGGTCGGCAGCCAAAGCCGGCATTACGGGTGCGGTGGCCCCCAGCGACAAGGTCGCCGCGCGCATCGGGCCGTATGCGGTGGTGCTGGATGCGCCTGCGGGTGCCGCACGCAGTCTTGCCACGAACACCGAACGCCCCATCGCCGCTGCGGTGAATGAGCGCAACGGACGTGTCGTGCTGGTCAACCCGCAGGTGAAACTCACCGGTATCACGCCCGCCACTGCGAAATCGCTGGCTGCCAGCACCGGCGGAACCATTGCATACACCTCGACGGTGGACGGCAGCGCGGTGATCACCTATGCATCGGTGGACCAGGCCCAGCGCGCACTGCCCGGCCTGCAGCGCAGCAGCGGTGTCGCGCAGGCGGCGCTGGTGGTCATGCAGGCGGTGATGCAAACGATGTAAGTACATCGGCCGCAGGCCGATCCCTGCGGCCGTTTCACGTCAGGCAGCCTGCCGGCCGGTTTGGCCGGCACCTGCATCTGGCGTGCGCCCCCATGACCGATACCATGCCATGACACTGTCTCCCCTGCGGCGATTGCCGCTGCTTTGCGCGTGCCTGCTGGCGCTCGGGCCCTTCTCGCTGACAGCCGATGCTGCAGCAACCGGCGTTGACGCGCCGATCAAGACCACCCAGAACACAAACAATGCCAGCGACCCGTTGTTCCGCTACCAATGGCATCTGCTCAATCAAGGCCAGCCGGTGTTCGGCGACCAGCGTCCACGGCCAGGCGTCGATCTGGATGTGGACATCCTGCACACGCTTGGCATTCGCGGAGCCGGAGTCAAGGTGGCGGTCATCGATGGCGGGCTTGAGATTGCGCATGAGGATCTCGTCGACAACATCGTTGCCGGCGGCTCGCATAACTTCTTGAATGGTTCCAACGATCCGACGCCGCCTGCGGATGAAATCGACAATGACCACGGCACCGCGGTCGCCGGCATCATCGCGGCACGCGGATGGAACGGGCTGGGTGGACGCGGTGTTGCGCCGGAGGCGAATGTAGCTGGCTTCAATGCACTTTCCATAGTCGATGGCAGCAAGCAGTACGTCGATATCCGTTACTCCTGGGGCGATGGCCCGGAAGCCCGTGCGATGGACGTGTTCAACAACAGCTTCGGCATCTCGACAGCGGTCTATCCATTCAGCGATCTCGACGAGCAGCGCTCTCTGGAAAAAATGATGCGTGCCCAGCGTGGCGGCAAGGGCGGCATCTACGTCAAGGCAGCCGGCAATGATTTCAATACGCTGCTTGATGTGGATGCACAGGGCAAGCTGATCGATCGCTGCAGCGACCAGACCCGGCAGCTTGGCGTCGCCTGCAGCAGCGCCAATATCGACAACCTCAACAGCCTGACCACCATGATTGTGGTCGGTGCGGTCAACGCCGACGGTGTGCGTGCGAGTTATTCCTCGCCCGGATCCGCAGTGTGGGTGTCCGGTCTCTCCGGCGAATTTGGGTTCCAGCGTCGCTTCGACCCGCATCCTGAGACTTACAGTCCGTTCTATACACTGCTCGCTGCACAGGGACCGCAACCATTCTTCTCACCGGCGATCGTGACGACCGATCTGAGCGGATGCGCGGCAGGCAATAACCGCGATCGCACGCGTGCGCCGCAGAACGCGCTGGATACCAGCCACTCAAAGATCGATGCCTCGTGCAACTACAGCGCACGCATGAACGGCACCTCTGCCGCCACACCGACGGTTGCAGGCGTCGCAGCGCTGATGCTGGGCGCCAACCCGCAACTGACGCTGCGCGATGTCAAATACATCCTGGCGACGACGGCGGTGCAGGTCGATCCCCATCAAGCCAAGGCGTTCTACAAGGACGCCGTGATCGAGCCCGCCTGGATCACCAACGCGGCCGGCCACCGTTTCAGCAACTGGTATGGCTTCGGCTTGGTGGATGCAGCCGCGGCGGTGGAGCGTGCGATGCATTTCACTCCGCTGCCTGCAATGCAAGACACCGAGTGGACCGTCTATGACGGCAAGAGCAGCACCATCGGCGGCATCGGTTCGCCAGCGCGATTGGCGATCGACATCAAGCAGTCCTTCAAGGTGGAAAGCGTACAGCTGTACTTCGCGGGGACGCACAAGAATCCTCGTCAACTGCGCGCCGTGCTGGTCTCGCCCAGCGGCACCCGCAGCACCGTGATGACGCCGTTTTCCACGCTCGATCCGGGCGATGGCTTCGTGGTCTTCCTGACCTCCAGCAATGCCTTCCTGGATGAGGCGGCCGCCGGTCGCTGGACATTGGAGGTGGACGACATGCTCGCCGATAACGGCAAGGAACAACTGCAGCAATTCGAAATGCGCGTGGTGGGCCACTGACATGAAAACTTCTCTGATCACATTGCTGTGCGTCGTTGCCGCCAGCATGTCTGCACCCGCCTCGGCACAGGTGTTCGATCGCGCCCGCCTGCGGGCTGCCGCAACCGGGCAAACCGTGGTGGTGGACCGTGCCAGTTTCCGGCTGATTCCAGCGGCAGTGGTACAGCTGGCCGACACCACGCGCGGTACGGCCGCCACGCAAACGCTAGCAAGCACGCAGGCCAGCGCGAACGCACCGGTTGCCCGCGTCGATCGCTACGCGATCTACCTGGACACCAGCGGCGCGGCGAACGCGGTCGCGCGCACCGTGCGCAGCGAACCACCGGCGACCGTCGTTGCCGCGCTGGAAATGCGGAGCGGCCAGCCGGCATTGCTCGGCGCTTCGATCAAATTGTTCGAGACCACGCCAGCCATCGCGCGCGCACTGGCCACGCGTACGGGCGGCTGGCTGATCTATGCCTCCGCCACCGACGGCAGCGCGATGATCGGCTATGCCTCGGCGATGACCGCATTGGACAATTGCCGCCAGCTGCAAGGCAGCAACGGCGTGGGCGCGATCAAGCCGGAAGTGGTCGTTCCGGCGGCACGGCCGTTGTGACGCCACTGCGCGAGAACCGCGGCAGTCACGCGTGCCACGCTGCTGCAGTGTGTTGCAGCGTGGCGCGTCGGCGCAGCCCGCCTTACAGCGGCAGCGGGCTGCGCTCTGCAAACTGCCCGCGCCAATAGGGGTAGTACGGGTACGGCGGCTCCACCGCGCTGGCCTGATCCAGGCGGGCACGCTGGTCGTCGGTCAACGACCACCCCACCGCACCGAGGTTTTCGCGCAGTTGCGCCTCGTTGCGTGCACCAATCAGCACCGTGCTCACGGTCGGCCGCTGCAGCAGCCAGTTGATGGCGATCTGCGGCACGCTGCGGCCGGTCTCTGCGGCGATGACGTCGAGCGCATCGACGATGTCGAACAAGCGCGTATCGTCGATCGCCGGGCCGGCCGCGGCGGTGGCGTGCAGACGGCTGTGTTGTGGCAATGGCTGCCCACGCCGCAGCTTGCCGGTCAGCCGCCCCCAACCGAGCGGGCTCCACACCACCGCACCGATACCTTGGTCGATACCCAGCGGCATCAGCTCCCATTCGTAGTCGCGCCCGGCCAGCGAGTAATACGTCTGGTTGGCGACAAAGCGGCTCCAGCCGTGCGCATCGGCCACCGCCTGCGACTTCATCAGCTGCCACCCGGAATAATTGGACGCGCCCAGATAGCGCACCTTTCCCGCGCGCACCAAGCCATCCAGCGTGGACAGGGTCTCTTCCATCGGCGTCATCGCATCGAAGGCGTGCAGCTGCAGCAGATCGATGTAGTCGGTGCGCAAACGCCGCAAGGAGGCCTCCACCGCACGCAGCAAACGGAAACGCGAGGCGCCGGCATCGTTGGGGCCATCGCCCAGGCGCAGGCCGGTCTTGGTCGAGAGAATCACCTGATCGCGGCGGCCCTGCAGGGCCTGGCCAAGGATGTCTTCGGATGCGCCATCGGAGTACACATCGGCGGTATCGAACAGGTTGAGCCCTGCATCCAGGCACACATCGATCATGCGCCGCGCCTGCGCCACATCGGTATCGCCCCATGCAGAAAACAGCGGCCCCTTGCCGCCGAACGTGCCGGCCCCCAGGCCAAGCACGGGCAGCTTGAAACCGGAACGGCCCAGTAGACGGGTTTCCATTGAGAATTCCTTGGTAACGTTGAATGAGAGATGCGTTGGGTGACCGCTGGCCGCTCGCGCTTGTGGAATGCTGGGCGCGAAACCAGTGTTTATGCGCCTCGAATGCCGCCTGAGGCGCACTGCGCCAACCCGGCGAATGACCAGCGCGCGATCACCTCACCCCATCTGCGTACAGGCCAGTGGCGCAGTCGCGCGGCGGCGTTGCAACTGCACGCTCCATAGCGCCATGCCCAGCCCGATGGCACTCAACAGCGCGGCCACCCAGGGCGTTGCGGCCAGGCCCGCCTGCGTGGCGATCACCACGCCACCCAGCCATGCGCCCAGCGCATTGCCCAGGTTGAAGGCGGCGATGTTGAGGCTGGAGGCCAGGTTCTGGCCGGCGCCACGCGCGTGTTCCAGCACGCGCAACTGCAGTGGCGCCACGGTGGCAAAGGCGGCCACGCCCAATAGCCCGACAAAGGCCACCATGGCGGCCTTGCTGTGCAGGACACACCCCAGCGCGCCGAGCACCACCACCAGGGCGGCCAGGCTACCCAGCAGGGCCGCGGTGGGGCGACGGTCTGCCAGCCGGCCACCGAGCAGATTGCCGACGATCATGCCCACGCCGAACACCAGCAGCACCGGCGACACTGCCGATTGCGCAAGGCCGGTGACCTGCAGCAGCAGCGGCTGGATGTAGGTGAACACCGCGAACACGCCGGCGTAGCCCACCACCGTGATCGCCAGCGCCAGCAGCACCTGCCCCCGCTGCAACACCGCCACTTCCTGCCGCCACGACACCGGCGTGGCAGCACCTGCCGTGGCCGGTACCCACACCGCGACCGCGGCAGTGGCCAGCACGCCGATCGCTGCCACCGCCCAGAAGGTCGCGCGCCAGCCCAGTTGCAGGCCCAGCCAAGCACCGGCCGGCACCCCGAGCAAGGTGGCCACGGTCAGCCCGGCGAACATCAGCGAGATGGCCGATGCACGGCGTTCGGCCGGCACCAGCGACGTCGCCACCACGGCGCCGACGCCGAAAAACGTGCCGTGGGCCAGCGACGTCAGCACCCGCGCGAGCATCAGGCTGGTGTAGTCCGGCGCCAGCGCGCAGGCCACGTTGCCGACGGTGAAGATCAGCATCAGCCCGATCAGCACCGCCTTGCGCGGCAGGCGTGCGCTGGCCAGGGTCAGCACCGGCGCACCGACGAACACGCCCAGCGCATAACCGCTGATCAACAGGCCTGCCGCGCTGAGCGAAACGCCCAGATCGGCGGCCACCTGCTGCAGCAGCCCCATGATCACGAATTCGGTCGTGCCAATGCCGAAGGCACCGATGGTCAATGCCAGCAATGCCGGCGGAAAGCGCGACGCACGCGCAGAGGTGAGATTGGACATGGGCATGGCCAGGGAGGACTGCGCACAGCCTGCGCCCTGCGTTTACTTACAGAAAGCCCTGCTATCCTGATTCACTTTCAAGCAATCATTGACAATCGCATGGACCGTCTTGGCGATATTGCCCTGTTCTTGCGCGTGCTCGACCTGGGCTCGATCACCGCAGGCGCGCGTAGCCTGGATCTGTCGGTGGCGGTGGCCAGCCAGCGTCTCAAGCGCCTGGAACGCGAATTGGGCGTGCGCCTGCTGCACCGGACCACGCGCCGCCTGCATCCCACTGCCGAAGGGCAGCGGCTGGCCGAACGTGGCCGCGTGCTGGTGGAAGATCTGGACGCGCTGGCCGAGGATCTGCGCGAAAGCGCGCACGACGTGGGTGGCGTGCTGCGCATGACCATGTCCGCCTCATTCGGGCGGCAATACGTGTCGCCGCTGCTGCCGGAATTCCAGGCCCGCCATCCGCGCCTGCGCATCAGCGCGCACCTGAGCGACGACCTGGTGGACCTGGTCAAACAGGGCTTCGATCTGGCGATCCGGATCGGACCGCTGGAAGACTCCGGGCTGGTGGCCCGGCGCATTGCCGACAACCGCCGTACCCTGGCGGCCTCGCCCGCCTATCTGCAGCGTCACGGCACACCGCGCACGCCGGACGAACTTGCACAGCACGCCGGCGTGTTGCTGATGGGCCGTGACGGCCGCCAGGACGTGTGGACATTGCAAACGCCCGACGGTGGGCTGGTGCGCGTGCGCATGCAGAGCCGCTTCGAAAGCAACTTCGGCGAGCTGGTGCGCGACGCCGTGGTCGCCGGCCAGGGCATCGCGGTGCATTCGTACTGGCACATCGCCGACGAATTGCGCAGCGGCCGCCTGGTCGAAGTGATGCGCGACTACCCCCCGCCCACCTCGCACATCAGCGCAGTGACGCCGGCGCGCCAGCTGCAACCGCCGCGCGTGCGTGCGTTCGTGGATTTCCTGCTGGAGCGGCTGGGCGAGCAGCCGCCTTGGGACCTGGCGACATAACGCCGCCGCGCGCATGGGACCGGCCGGCACCGGCGGTTGCCGTGCGGAAGGCGCTGCAGCGAAACGCGCCTGCCGCGACTGCGAGCAGGTGTAGGGCGCCGTTTGCGGCATGCCAGTCACCATCGGAAACGGCGGCATCGATGCATGGTCGCTGCGTCTCACGCGCCCCGACTGCGCGACTGGCTGGCGGCCCGAACGCGCAGCCTTCGGTCGCATGAGGTGACTGGCGAGCTGCTGCATCGTGCTATCGGCATGACCGTGCACGACCACAAGCTGAGGCCGGCAGCGTGCGCAACCGCCGAGGCAATCGCTCCCGCAGATCAACGCCCGCCGCGCAGCAGGCGTTTGTGCAGGCTACGCCGCTGCGCATCGCTCAATAGATGTCCATGCGTCCGCAACAGCCCCAGGATCTGCAGATGCGCCTGTGCGGTGCGCCGCGCCAATTCGGTGGCGGCAGCGGCTTGGAGCCGCTTCCACTCTGCCGGGCTGGTCGGCGTTGGAAAGCTGGAACGTTTTGCGGGCATGGCAGCAAGTGAATGCGAGAGACCTCGCCATGATACGGCCGGCCTGTGATCGCCCTATCAGGGCCGACGCAGTTCACGCGCAGGCGGCCACGACTGCTGCCGCGCTGTCCATCGGGCGCAAGCCCACCGCCCGCGCGATGGACCTTGCCGCCCACACCACCTGCACTCTTGTACGATCGGTGCCCTCGCGGCCGGGCCGCATCGCATCGTCGACGGGTTTTCGCATGTCTTCGCTGACCGAATTGAGCACGATCTTGCTGCGTCATGCGCCTGGCGACGGCATGCATCCCACGCAGATCGCCCGATTGCAGATCATGCGTAGCGCAGCGCCGACAGTGGCCATGCCCACTGTCTATACACCCATGCTGTGTCTGGTGGCGCAAGGCCGCAAGCAGGCAATGCTGGGCGCGCAGGCGTACGTCTATCACCCGCAGATGTACCTGGTGGCGTCGGTGGATCTGCCCATCGTCGGCTCGGTGATCCAAGCCAGCAGCGCGCAACCATACCTATGTTTCTGCCTGGACCTGGACACCGCGGTGCTCAGCGAGCTGGCGATCAATCATCCGGAGCTGGTGGACACGCAGCGCGATGCGGCATCGGCCGGGCTGCTACTCAATCGCAGCACGCCGCAGTTGCAGGACGCAGCGTTACGGCTGGCGCGTCTGCTCGATCGACCGCATGAAATTGCCGCGCTCGCCCCCCTGATCGTGCGCGAACTGTTGTACCGCCTGATGGCCGACCCGGCCAATGCGGCAGTGCGCCAGATGGCCATCGCCGACAGCCGGCTCAACCAGATTTCCAGGGCCATCGTGTGGTTGCGCGAGCACTATGCGCAGCGCTTCAGCATCGAGCAGATCGCCGATCTCTCGGCGATGAGCCGCTCCACCTTCCATGCGCATTTCAAGGCGGTGACCACGATGACGCCACTGGAATACCGCTCGCAGCTGCGCGTGCACGAAGCGCGCCGCCTGATGGTCGCCGAGGCGCTGACCGCTGCCGACGCCGGCTTCCGGGTTGGCTATGAGAGCGCATCGCAGTTCAGTCGCGACTACGCACGCATCCTCGGCATCTCGCCCGCGCGCGATGCGCAACGGCTGCGTGCCAACGCGCAGGACGCCACCGAAGCGGCGTGAGGTCTGCCGGGCGCAGCGCGGGCCGCGCAGCAGCCCCGGCAATCCGCCGCAGCGTCCACTCACGCCGAGACGGCATCATCACCGCGCCAGCATCGGCATCACCGCTGTCTACTCAGCCGCATATTGCGCCTCGCTCACCTGCTCCAGCCAGGTGACGGGCGTGCCGTCCTGCGATTCGGCAATGGCGATATGCGTCATCGCCACGTTGGCATTGGCACCGTGCCAATGCTTGACGCCGGGCGGAATCCACACGATATCGCCCGGGCGGATCTGCTGCGCCGGCTTGCCCCACTCCTGCACGCGCCCGGCGCCGGCGGTCACGATCAGCGTCTGGCCCAGCGGATGGGTATGCCATGCGGTGCGCGCGCCCGGCTCGAAGGTGACGGTGGCGCCGCCGACGCGTGCCGGTGCTTCGGCCTGGAACGGTGCGTCGATGCGCACCTTGCCGGCGAAATACTCGGCCGACCCCACTGCCGACGGCGCCCCACCCGCCTTGCTCACCCTGATCGGTCTCGCGGCCTCATCAGGAACCACGGCGGCCATCATCGACAACGACATTGCAGTCGCGAACAGATTCATTGCAGTGCTCCTTGATTCGAGTGTTCGAACTGTAGCGCGCTTGCCCGAGGCCACTAACCGGCTAACCGCGCATGCTCCTAGAAACACGGCGCATCAATCCGCAGCGCCGCGGAGTGCCTGCTGCTGCATTGAAGCCATCACGCACATTCGCGCATGATGCAGCCGCATGAATGGCATGCCTGACGCGGGCATTGGTGGCAATGGCACGGGAAAATCTCAATGACCTGCAGGTGTTCGTCACGGTAGCGCGCGAAGGCAGCTTCACCCGTGCCGCCGCGCAACTGGGCCTCTCGCAGTCGGCACTCAGCCACACCGTGCGCGCACTGGAGACGCGGCTGGGCATTCGCCTGTTGACCCGCACCACGCGCAGCGTGGCGATGACCGAAGCCGGGGCACGCCTGTTCGAAACCGTGGCACCGCGCCTGGAAGAGATCGACGCGCAGTTGTCCGCGCTCACCGACTTCCGCGATAAGCCGGCCGGCACCATCCGCATCACCACCGCCGGCCATGCCGCCGATGCCTACATCTGGCCGGCATTGTCGAAGGTGCTGCCAGACTACCCGGACCTCAAGGTCGAACTGACCGTCGACTACGGCCTGGCCGACATCGTTGCAGAACGCTACGACATCGGCATCCGGCTCGGCGATCAGGTCGCCAAGGACATGATCGCGGTACCGATCAGCCCGATGCAGCGCATGGCTGTGGTGGCAGTGCCGGGGTATTTCGTGCACCACACCATCCCGGCAGTACCGGCCGATCTGGCGCAGCACAATTGCATCGGTCTACGCCTGCCCACCCACGGCGGTTTGCTGCCGTGGGATTTCGACAAGGACGGGCGCGAAGTGAAGGTGCGCGTGGATGGGCAATGGACCTTCAATGGCAGCAGCGCCATCCTGCGCGCTGCACTGGCAGGCGGCGGCCTGGCCTTTCTGCCGGAGACCATGGTGCTGGAGCACGTGGCCGCCGGCCGGCTGCGCCGCGTGCTGGAAGACTGGTGCGAGCCGTTTGCAGGCTATTACGCCTACTACCCCAGCCGCCGCCAATCCTCCAGCGCACTAAAGGTCGTGATCGATGCATTGCGGCACGATCTGGTGCGTTGACCACGCTCGTACAGAGCCTGCCCGGGCGCGATGACGCGTGCGGCAGGCATGACCGCTGACGTTATTTGCCGATGAGTTTCTGCCGCTCCGGGCTGTAACGCGCACCGACAATCGCCACCGCATCCAGCGCCTGCTGGAGACGCGCAAGATCCTCGTCGCTCAAGGTCAAGCCCTCACTAGAAACCACTCGGCACTTCGCGCCTGCCTTGCGTTGTCGGAGCCGTCGGGTTCGCACGATACGCCCGCAGGAACAATGCCACCGCGCCGCTGACATACGCATCCAGCTGCACCGATTGCGCCTCTGGCGCATCGCCGCGCGCGGCAGCGGTGGCCGGCCGCCCGGTCATCAATCCGAAAAAATGCACCGATGCATCGGGCAGGTTCTCGATCACCAATGCGCCGCGTTGCACCTCGCGCGCCAACAGCGTGCGCATCATGGTGTCGTAGCGCTCGAAGCACAGCGTCCACATTTCCTCGCGCACCTGGCCAGGCAGCAGTGGCGGGCGTACCAGGCCATACGCGGCATCATCCCGCATGCTGCTGGCAGACACGCGCAGCACTGCATCGGCTACCGCAGTCAGGCGTTGCTCCAGCGGCCCCTGCAGCTCCAGCAAGGCCGTCCAGCGATTGGGCGAGGCCTGCGCCAGCGCTTCCAGGGTGGTGCGGAACAGCACCTCCTTGGACGCGAAATGCGCATATACCGTGGCCTTGGACACCATCGCGCGCTCGGCGATGGTGTCCATGCTGGTCCTGTCGAAGCCGTGCTGCTGAAACAGCACGCGTGCCGCCGCCAGGATGGCGCCACGCTTGTCGTGCGGCGCACGCCTGGGCGCAACCGACGGTGCGTCGTCATCCACGCGGCGGCTCCGCTACCGGGGCCGCGGCGGCAGTGGGCGCAGCGGTTTGCAGCCAGCCCCCGCCCATGGCCTTGTAGAACGTCACCAGGTTGGTGAAGCGCGACAGCTGGGTGTTGATCAAGGTCTGCTGCGCGCTGTACAGCGAACGCTGCGCATCCAGCGCCTGCAGATAGCTGTCGATGCCGCGTTCGAAACGCGCCTGCGACAATCGGTAGCTATCGGCAGTGGCATCCACCAGCGCTTGCTGCGCCTGCAGTTGCCTGCCCAGCGTGTCGCGCTGCGCCAACGCGTCGGAGACCTCGCGGAACGCGCTTTGGATCGACTTTTCGTAGCGCGCCACCTCGATATCGCGGTTGGCCTTGGCCATGTCCAGATTGGCGCGATTGCGCCCGGCATTGAAGATCGGCAAGGTCAGCGTGGGCACGAAGCTCCAGGCACGCGTCCCGGCATCGAATAGCCTGGACAGGCTACTGCTGGACGAACCGGTCGATGCGGTCAGGCTGATGCTGGGGAAGAACGCTGCCCGCGCCGCACCGATATTGGCGTTGGCCGCACGCAAGTTGCGCTCGGCTTCCAGAATGTCGGGGCGACGTTGCAGCAACTGCGACGGCAAGCCGGCCGGCACGCTGGCCAACACATTGCCTTCCACGCTCGCGTTGTCGGGCAGTGCATGCGGCAGCAATTCCACCGGCACTTGCGTGCCGACCAGCAGCACCAGGGCATTGCGATCCTGCGCCACCTGCGCGGTGTAGCGCTCCACATCCACGCGTGCGGTTTCCACCGTGGTCTGCGCCTGACGCAAGGTCAGTTGCGAGGCCGCGCCCAGTTCGAAGCTGCGCTGCTGCAGGCGATAACTTTCGCTCTGGCTGGCCAGGGTGGATTGCGCCAGCTGCAGCAACTGCTGGTCGGCCGCCAAGGTCAGATAGGCGGTGGCCACTTCTGCCACCAGGCTGATATGCGTACTGCGGCGTGCCTCGGCGGTGAACAGGAATTGCTGCAACGCCTGTTCTTTCAGGCTGCGCACGCGGCCGAACAGGTCCAGCTCATAGGCACTGACGCCGATGTTGGCGCTGTAGGTGCGGAACACCTGCGGCTGGCCGGGAATGGCAAGCTCCGAGGGCGTGCGCGCATTGTTGGCGGTGCCGGTGCCCTCGATGGCGGGCAGCAGCGCGGCGCGGTCCACCCGATATTGCGCGCGTGCCACCTCGATATTGAGCGCGGCCACGCGCAGGTCGCGGTTATTGTCCAAGGCCAGCGCAATCACCTGCTGCAGCGCCGGGTCGGTGAAGACCTGGCGCCAGCCGATATCGGCAATGTACGCGGCGTCGGCGGCGCTGCCGCTATCGGCAGTGGCAGCCGGAGGGGCTGCCGACACGTCGGTGCCGGCAAATTGCGCTGGCACCGGTGCGTCGGGCCGTGTGTAGCGCGGCATCAGCGTGCAACCGGACAGCACGCTGGCCACGCCAAGCGCGCAGAGTGTCGTGCGAATCGTGGTCATGTCAGTGTCCTGTCGGTTGCGGTGCGGGCGAGGCAGGCTGTGGACGGCGCTGGAACAGGCCGCACACCAGCACGAAGAACAGCGGCACGAAGAAGATCGCCAGCACCGTGCCGGAGAGCATGCCGCCGATCACCGCCGTGCCCAGCGCGTGCTGCGCGCCGGCGCCGGCGCCACTGGTCAACACCAGCGGCACCACGCCGAGGATGAAGGCCAGCGAGGTCATGAGGATCGGCCGCAAGCGCATGCGCGCCGCTTCCAATGCCGCAGCCACCAGGCTCTTGCCGCCCTCGTGCAATTCCCTTGCGAACTCCACGATCAAGATCGCGTTCTTCGATGCTAGGCCAATGGTGGTGAGCAAGCCCACCTGGAAGTACACATCGTTCATTTTCCAGGTCAGCATCGCTGCCAGCAGCGTGCCGAACACGCCCAGCGGCACCACCAGAATCACCGAGAACGGAATCGCCCAGCTTTCGTACAACGCGGCCAGGCACAGGAACACGATCAGGATCGAGACGCTGTACAACAGCCCGGTCTGACCGGACGAGGCTTTTTCCTGCCGCGACAACCCGGTCCACTCGAAACCGATGCCCGGAGGGAGCTTGGCGGCTGCGGCTTCGACGATCTGCATCGCCTCGCCGCTGGAGGCCGCACCCGGCAACGCCATGCCCAGGATCTCCATCGACGGCACGCTGTTGTAGCGCTCCAGGCGCGGCGAGCCGGATTGCCAGCTTGCCGTGGCGAAGGCGTTGAACGGCACCATGGTGCCGGCGCTGTTGCGCACGAACCAATGGTCGATGTCCTGCGGGTTCATGCGGTAAGGCGCATCGGCCTGCAGCATCACCTTCTTGACCCGGCCCTTGTCGATGAAGTCGTTGACGTAGGTGCTGCCCCATGCGCTGGAAAAGGTATCGTTGATGTCGGAGATCGACACGCCCATCGCCTGCGCTTTATGCGGGTCGATTTCCAGCTTGAACTCCGGCGTGTCTTCCTGGCCATTCGGGCGCACCGCCACCAGGCGCTTGTCTTGCGACAGTTCGGCCAGCAATTGATTGCGCGCCTGCATCAGCGCTGCGTGACCCAGGTTGGCGCGGTCCTGCAGCATCAGATCGAAGCCGGTGGCATTGCCCAACTCCGACACCGCAGGCGGCGCGAACGCAAACACCTTGGCATCGCGGATACCGGCAAAAAATGCCCCGGCCCTGGCCGCCACGTCGGTGACGCTCTGGCCCTTGCCGGTGCGCTCGTCCCACGGCCGCAACTTGACGAAGGCAAAGCCCACGTTCTGGCCGCTACCGGCAAAACTGAAACCGGTCACGGCGAAGACACCGGCAACCGAATCCTTCTGGTCGACCAGGAAATGATGCTCCACCTGCTTGAGCACCTCGCTGGTGCGCGCGTTGGTGGCACCGGGCGGCAACTGCACCAGCACGAACAAGGTGCCCTGGTCTTCGTCCGGCAGGAATCCCACCGGCAATTTCATGAACCCGAACACCACCAAGGCCAGCAACGCCGCGTAGGCGAGCATGTAGCGCCAGCCCTTGCCAAGCATGTGCCGTACCACGCCCTGGTAGCCGGTGTTGCCGCGATCGAACAGGCGGTTGAACCAACCGAAGAACCCGGTGGTCGCCAGGCCGTGTCCCTTGTGCACCGGTTTGAGCAAGGTGGCGCACAAGGCCGGGGTCAGGATCATCGCCACCAGCACCGACAAGGTCATCGCCGAGACGATCGTGATCGAGAACTGCCGGTAGATCACGCCGGTGGATCCGCTGAAAAACGCCATTGGGACGAACACCGCCGCCAGCACCAGCGCCACGCCGATCAACGCGCCGGAAATCTGGTCCATCGATTTCCGCGTGGCGTCCTTGGGCGACAACTGCTCCTCGCTCATCACGCGTTCGACGTTTTCCACCACCACGATGGCATCGTCCACCAGCAAACCGATCGCCAGCACCATCGCGAACATGGTCAGGGTATTGATGGTGAAACCGAACGCCGCAAGCACACCGAAGGTGCCCAGCAGCACCACCGGCACGGTGATCGCCGGGATCAGCGTGGCACGCAGGTTCTGCAGGAACAGGAACATCACCACCACCACCAGCACGATGGCTTCGATGAGGGTATGGATGACTCCCTCGATCGAGACCCGCACGAACGGTGTGCTGTCACGCGGGTAGGCCACCTGCAGGCCGGGCGGGAAAGTCGGCCGCAACCGTTCAATCTCCGCGCGCACCGCGTCGGCAGTGGCCAATGCGTTCGCGCCGGAGGCCAGGGTCACCGAGAAGCCAGCCGCCGGATAACCGTTGAGATAGCTGCTGGTCTGGTAGTTCTCCGCGCCGATCTCGACCCGCGCGACGTCGCCCAGCAGAACCGCCGCGCCATTGGGCAACGTGCGCAGGATGATCGCGCGGAACTGCTCGGGGGTCTGCAGGCGCGACTGCGCGGTCACCGTAGCGTTGAGACTCTGCGTCGGGCTGGACGGCATCGCCCCGAGTTCGCCGGCCGTCACCTGGGTGTTCTGCGCCTGGATCGCGCTGCGCACGTCCGATGGCATCAGGTCGTAGGCGCGCAGCTTGTGCGGGTCCAGCCACACGCGCATCGCGTAGGCCGAGCCGAACACGTTGATCTCGCCGACACCGGGAATGCGGCTGATCGGGTCCTGCACGTTGCTGACCAGGAAATCGGAAACATCCACCCGCTCCATGCGCCGGCTGGTGTCGTACAGCGAGACCACCATCAGCGAATCGCCCTGCGACTTCGCGACCGTCACACCCTGCTGCTGCACTTCCTGCGGCAGGCGGTTGATGGCCTGGTTGACGCTGTTCTGCACCTGTACCTGGGCGATATCGGGGTTGGCGCTCTGGTCGAAGGTGACCGTGATCCGCGCCTGCCCGGACGAGGAACTGGTGGACGAGAAATACAGCAGATGGTCGATACCCTTGATCTGCTGCTCGATCACCTGGGTGACGCTGTCTTCCACCGTCTGCGCCGAGGCCCCGGTGTAATTGGCGGTGATGTTGACCTGCGGCGGTGCGATGTCCGGGTACTGCTCCACCGGCAGCTGGGTCACCGAGATGGTGCCGAAGGCCATGATGCAGATCGCCAGGACCCAGGCGAATACCGGGCGATGGATGAAGAAGCGCGGCAGCATGCGCTCAGTCCTTCGCGGTGGAAGCTGGCGCAGGCTTCACCCGCACCGTCATGCCATCGGCCAGGCCCTGCGCGCCGGCTACCACCACCTGCTCGCCGGCAGCCAAGCCATCGAGCACCAGCCACTGGTCGCCGATCGCACGCGCGGTGCGGAACAGCCGCAGCCGTGCCTTGCCGTCCTTGTCCACCAGCCATGCCTGCGCCTCACCCTTGGGGCTGCGATCCACCGCAGCCTGTGGCACCAGCAGCGCCTGCTGGCGGGTCCCCTGCCCCACCAGCGCGCGCACGTACATGCCTGGCAGCAGTTGCCCATCGGGGTTGGGGAAACGCGCACGCAGGGTGATGCTGCCGGTTTCCTGCTGCACATCGATGTCGGCGAACTCCAGCGTCCCCGGCAACGGGTAGTCGGTGCCATCGGACAGGCGCAGCCGTACCGGCGCAGTATCGGCCTGCACGCCACCGTCGGCGATGGCGCGGCGTAGTGCCAGATACTCATTGCTGGACTGGGTGATGTCCACGTTCATCGGGTCCATCTGCTGCACCCGTGCCAGTGGATCGGCCTGGCCGGAGGTAACCAGCGCACCCGGCGTGAACAGCGCGCGGCCGATGCGGCCTGCGATCGGCGAGGTCACCGTGGCAAACCCCAGCCGTGTGCTGGCCGTGTCACGCGCGGCCTGTGCGGCCTGCGCGGCGGCGGCGGCCTGCTGGTCGCCGGCCACCGCATCATCCACGTCCTGGCGCGCGGCCAGCTGGTCCTTGCCCAGCGCCTGCATGCGCTGCGCCCGCAGCCGCGCGGTCACCGCAGCGGCCTCGGCAGTTTTCAGGTTGGCCCGCGCCTCGTTCAGCGCAGCCTGGTACAGCGCGGGCTCGATCTGGAACAGCGGCTGCCCGGCCTTCACCCACTGGCCCTGCTCGAACAGGCGCTTCACCAGCACGCCATCGACCTGCGGGCGCACATCCGATTCCTGCGAGGCGACGCTGCGCCCGGGCAGTTCCTGCTGCAGTGCCAGCTGCTGACTGCGCAGGGTCAGCACGGTCACCTCCGGTGCCGTGGCGCCCGGCTTGGGCGCGTCCTTGCCGCAGGCGCTGAGCAGGCCGGCCAGGGCAAGCGCCAGCAGCGGCAGGCCCGCGGTTCGCGGCAGCCGCCAGGCGCGGTACGGACGGGAGGGGTTCGGAAGGATCATCGGCTGCAGGTTCCACGCGTGGGGGAGCGTTCGGCGCCGAATATAGAAGACGCGGCGGCACGATCCTGCTAAATCACGCATGAAACATTTTTCATTTGCAGTCGCTGCCCACGATTGCGAGGATGCCCCTGTCCCACTCTGCACACTGGCCCATGCCGCGCGTACTCACCATCGAGGACGATCTTGTCACCGCAGAGGAAATCGCCACTGAACTGCGCAGCCACGGCTTCGACGTGGACCTGGCCAGCGACGGCGGCCGTGGCCTGGCGCTGGCACGTGCAGGCGACTACGCGGTGATCACCCTGGACCGCATGCTGCCCGGCATCGACGGGCTGGCCCTGGTCACCACGCTGCGCCGCGAAGGCATCACCACGCCGGTGCTGATGATCAGCGCGCTGTCGGACGTGGATGAACGCGTGCGTGGCCTGCGCGCAGGTGGCGACGACTACCTGACCAAGCCCTTCGCCTCCGATGAGATGGCTGCACGCGTGGAAGTGCTGATCCGGCGCCAGGGCCCGACTGGCGCCATCGACAACGTACTGCGCGCCGGTGACCTGGAACTGGACCTGATGACCCGTTCGGCGCGACGCGGCGGGCATGAAATCGCGCTGCTGCCGACCGAGTTCAAGCTGCTCGAATTCCTGGTGCGCAACGCCGGCCAAGTGGTCACCCGCACCATGTTGTTCCAGGAAGTCTGGGGCTACCACTTCGATCCGGGCACCAACCTGATCGACGTGCATATCGGCCGCGTGCGCAAACGCATCGAACAACCCGGCCGGCCGCAGCCGATCCTGACCGTACGTGGAACCGGCTATGTCTTCGACGCGCAATCCTGACCATTGGCGCTCGTCCAGCAGCCGCCTGCTGGGCCTGTACTGCATCCTGTTCGTGGCCTGGTCCAGCCTGCTGCTGGGGGTGATGTACTGGCGCATCTCGGACTACCTGAACGACCTGACCGAATCGGGCCTGCAGCAGCGCGCCCATCTGTTCATGAGCTTCGACGGGCCGGCGCTGGATGACGCGCTGCGTGACAGCCAGCGCTTCGACCTGCACCAGGTGTATACGTACGGGCTGTTCGACAAGGCCGGCGTGGCGATGGCGGGCCCGCTGACGGCCATCCCCGAAGGACTGCCGCTGGATGGCAACTCGCATCAGGTAGCGGGTTGGACGCTGGTCGATGGCCGCCACGAGAGCGGTGGCAGCGCGCTCGGCGTGGTGACCCGGGATGGCCGGACACTGGTGTTCGTGCGCCAGAACGGCAAGCTGATGGCGGTCAACAGCATCATCCTCGATGCATTGCTGTGGGGCGTGTCACTGACCGTCATCCCCGGGCTGGTGGGCTGGCATCTGCTGCGTCGGCGCCCATTGAAGCGGATCCAACAGATCGAAGCGGCCACCAACCGCATCATTGCCGGCGACCTCGGCCAGCGCCTGCCGGTGTCCAACCGCCGCGATGAAATCGACCGGCTGTCGAGCATCGTCAACGCGATGCTGGAACGCATCGAACAGCTGATGACCGAGGTCAAAGGCGTGTGCGACAGCATCGCGCATGACCTGCGTACACCGCTCACGCGCCTGCGTGCACACCTCTACCGCATGCGCGTGGGCCTGGACGAACACGACCCGCATGCGGACCCGCTGGACAAGGCGCTGGCGGAGACCGACATGCTGATGGCGCGCTTCGCCGCCCTGCTGCGCGTGTCCGAGCTGGAAAGCCACCAGCGCCGTTCGGCCTTCGACGAGGTCGACATCGCCGACCTGCTGCAGGAGCTGCACCAGTTCTACCTGCCGTTGGCCGAAGAGAAGCAACAGGATCTGCAGCTGCAGGTGGCGCCGCAGATCGGCATGCTGCGCGGTGATCGCGAACTGCTGTTCGAAGCGGTCGCCAACCTGCTGTCCAACGCCCTGCAGTTCACGCCTGCGCACGGGCGCATCCTGCTGCGCGCGGTGGAGGACCACGGCGCGCCCCGGATCGATGTGATCGACAACGGGCCGGGCATCCCGCCGCAGGACCGCACCTTGATCTACCAGCGCTTCTTCCGCGGCAGCAGCAGTGCCGGGCAAGGGCCCGGCTTTGGCCTGGGGCTGTCGATCGTGGCCGCCATTGCCGGTCTGCACGGCTTCCGTGTCCGCGCCGGCAGCGCCCCCGACGGCGGCGCCTGGATGAGCATCCGCGGCGCCGCAGACGGCCTGCCCTGAAGCGAGCTCATCACCGGCAAGTGCATTTGGGAATCATTTGTATTTGAGGACGAGCATCCGGATAATCCGCCGTCACCGCCCTTCCCGGATCATTCCCGATGCCCGCCCTGCCGTCGCGTCCGCTGCTGTACACGCTCGCCCTGCCCACCTTGCTGGCCTCGGCCCTCGCCCAGGCCCAGGACAACCCGGCGGCGCGCACCCTGGACAAGGTAACGGTGGTGGCCGAGCGGGCCAGCACTGCGACCAAGACCGACACCGCCCTGACCGAGACGCCGCAGGCGATCAGCGTGGTCACCCAGCAGCTGTTCACCGATCGCGGCGCACACAACCTGCAGGAAGTGCTGCGCTACAGCGCCGGCGTCACCGCCGATGCCTGGGGCCTGGATACCCGCAACGATGCCACCTCGGTGCGCGGGCTGGACCCGGTGCAGTACCAGGATGGCCTGCGCCGCAGCTACGGTTTCAGTCCCCTCGCCCGCCCGGAGATCTACGGCCTGGAACGGGTGGAAGTGCTGCGCGGCCCGTCCTCGGTGCTGTACGGTGCCGGCGCCACAGGCGGCATCATCAATGCGATGAGCAAGCGCCCGACCTTCGGCGCCCTCAACGGCGAGGTCGGCGTGCAGCTCGGCAGTTTCGACCGCAGGCAGCTGCAGGGTGACATCAGCGGCGCATTGAACGATGCCGGCACGCTTGCCGGCCGCTTCGTCGGGCTGGTGCGCGAATCGAACATGCAGACCGATGTATTGAAGGATGACCGCGTCTACCTGGCACCGTCGATCAGCTGGCGCGGCGAACGCAGCACCTTGACCCTGCTGGCCAGCTACCAGCATGACAAGACCGGCTCCAGCCAGCAGTTCCTGCCGCTGGCCGCGACCCTGCTGGCCCCGCCCGGACGCCGCCTCGACCCGTCCACCTTCATCGGCGATCCCGGCTTCGACCGCATCGACTCGCGTGTGTACAGCCTGACCGCGCTGTTCGACCACAGCTTCAACGACATGCTCAGCCTGCGCTCGGCAGTGCGTTACATCGATGGCAGGACCACCCTGCAGCAGATGTACGTGGACAGCTACAGCAATCCGACCAACCCCTTCATCGACGCCGAGCGGCGCGTGGTCAACCGCACCGCCTACGGCACCCGCCCCGACGCGCAGATCTTCAGCGCCGACAATGCACTGCAGTTCGACTTCGCCACCGGTGCCTTCCAGCACCTGCTGCTGGCCGGCGTGGACTACAGCCAGTACAAGGAGCAGCTGCAGCGGCTGGACGCTACCGGCACGCCGATCGACATCTACACCCCGGTATCGGTCGCACCGATCGTGCGTGGCTGGGATCGTCAGCCGGACCAGACCTCCACCCAGCTGGGTGTCTATGTGCAGGACCAGATCCGTTGGGCCGACCGTGTCTCGCTGGTGCTGGGCGCGCGCCGCGACCATGCGCGCTCGAAGACGGAAGGCCAGCCCAGCCAGACCGGCAACGCCACCACCTATCGCGCCGGGCTGATCGGCGAACTGGGTGCGGGCGTTTCGCCCTACCTGAGCTACAGCGAATCGTTCCTGCCAGTGTCGGGGCAGGATCTGTTCGGCAGCGCCTTCAAGCCGATGCGCGGCCGCCAGTCCGAGGCCGGCATCAAGTGGCAACCCGCGCGCAACCTGCTGCTGACGCTGGCGGCGTACCGCATCACCGAAACCAATCGCCAGACCAACGATCCGGACAATGTGTTGAATGTGGTGCAGACCGGCCAGATCCGCTCCAAGGGCGTGGAGCTGGAAGGCCAGTTCCAGTTTTCCAACGACCTGACGGTTACCGCCGCCGTTGCGCGCAACGAGGCTGAGGTCAGCCGCAGCAATTTCGCATTGGAAGTGGGCCAGCGCCTCAACGACACCCCGCAGGACCTGGCCTCGGCCTGGGTGTCGAAGGGTTTCCAGCTGGATGATGCCGCACGCCTGCGGCTGGGCCTGGGCGTGCGCCATGTGGGCAATACGGTGTCGCTGGGCAATGGCGGGCGCATCATCACTCCGAGCTACACGCTGGCCGATGCATTGATGGAAGTGCAGGTGACCGACTGGACGATGGCGTTGAACATCACCAACCTCACCGGCAAGCGCTACTACGCGCCGTGCCGCACCTTTGGCGACTGCTTCGCCGGCTACCCGCGCGTGGTGAGCGGCACCATCAGCTATCGGTTCTGATGGCGACCAGCGCGGGCCGCCGCAGCAGCAGGTGCAACAGCACAGCGCAGGCGGCGGTCAGGTCCCGGCGCGTTGGCCTGGCGCACGCCTGCAGGTGTAATCGACGATGCCGTTGCGCATCTGCTCCGCAGCGCTCAGGACCAGCTGATCCACCGGATCAGCGCGCGGCCGCGGCATCCAGGAAATTGCGCAGCACCGGCGACGGTGCTTCCGGCCGCGTGCAGAACTGCAGCGCGAAGCGCGCTGCTTCATCGGCCAACAGCCGATAGACGATTTCCTGCGAACGGAAACTGGCCATGCTGGCCGGCACGATCGCCACGCCGGCGTCAACCGCCACCAGCGACAGCACCGCGTGCATGCCATGCACTTCCTGCACCACGCGCGGGGTGAATCCTGCCGCGGTGCACAGGCCCAGCACCTGCGCATGAAAGCCGATGCCCTCGCCCGCCGGCCATGAAACGAACAGCTCATCGGCGAGCATCGCCACACTGACCTCTGGTGCGTCGGCCAGCGCATGTGCACGCGGCAGCGCAATCGCGAGGCGGTCGTGGTCGAAGTCGTGAAGTACCAGCTCGGCCGCGGGAATCGGTGGAATCAGCACGCCGACATCGATGCGCTGCTCACGCAGCCACAGCTGCTGCTGGCGCGAGGTCGCTTCCTGCAGATGCAGCTGCACCTGCGGGTACTGCTGGCGGAAGCGGCGGATCAGGCCTGGCAGGCGGCCATACAGCGCACTACCCACATGGCCCACGCGCAGGCTGCCAGACTGCCCGGCGGCGGCTTCGCGCGTGCGCTGCAATGCCTGCTCGGCCTGCTGCAGCGTTGCCCGCGCCTCAACCAGCAAGGTCTGCCCGGCCGTGGTCAGGCCCAGGGTACGATTGCCGCGCACGATCAGTTCACTGCCCAGTTCGTCTTCCAGCCGCCGGATCGCCGCCGTCAGCGGTGGCTGCGACATGTGCAGGCGGGCCGCGGCGCGGTGGAAGTGCAGCTCTTCGGCCACGGCCACGAACTGGCGAAGCAGGCGCAGGTCGATCATCTCGATGCAGGCAGTGGGAACCCGCCTAGAGTACGCCTTCAGCCGCGCACGTCGACGCTGGCGCGGGCGATGGCCGGCCACTGCAGGGCCACCGACTCGATGCTGTCGGCACTGACCGCGCGCAGATCCCGCGGATACGCCACATGCTCGGCCTCCTGCAGGCGCAGTGCGTGGAACTGGCCATTGCTTGCGCGCAGCACCCATCCGCCGTCCTGGCAGCGCGTGGACGCCAGATAGGCCACGCCCTGTGCGACCGCGTCCGGATGCAGCTCGTCGGGCTCGCCATCGACGCCCCACATGCGGGTCTTCGCCACCGGCGAAACGGCGTTGGCCACGATACCGTGCTCGGCGCCTTCCAGTGCCAGCACATTGACCAGGCCAAGCGCGGCCAGCTTGCCCATCGCGTAAGCGGACAGCCCGCGCTGTGCGTACTGCGGATACAGCGCGCGATCGGACGTGGTGATGACGATGCGCCCACCGCCCGCCGCGCGCATCGCCGGCCACGCCGTCTGCGCCAGCCACAGCGGCGTCTTCGCGGCCAGGCACAGCATCTGCTCCAGCGCCTCGTCCTCGATCGCTTCCAGCGTCTGGTACTCGACCCAGCCGGCGTTGTGGATCAGGAAATCGATACGGCCGTGCTGCTGCAGCAGATCCTGCACCAGCCCGTGGCAACCCGCGCGATGGTCGATGGGATCACTGACGGCCTGCACCGATAGCCCCCGCGCCTGCAACGCTTCGGCACTGTGCTGGATGCGCAGCGGATCGGTACCACGGCCATCGGTGCCGGCACCGACGTCATGCATCACCACATGCGCGCCACGCTCGGCCAGCAGGCGACTGTAGGACAGGCCCAGTCCACCGGCGGCGCCGGTCACCAGGCCCACCTGGCCTTCGAAGGAAATACGCGAGATCGGCTTCATCCGCACAGCTTCAACCAAACACGCGGGCCGCAGCCAATACCGTTCGCCGCCCTCCACGATACGCGCACGCTATCGTCGAAAAGGGGACGGAGAGGATTAAGGCGTTTCAGGCACAGTGTGGCAAGTTACGGCTTGATCCCCTCCGCCCCCTTTTTCGCTCAGCGGCTGAAGCGGCGCGCGCCTGCCACGCAGATCACCGCGACCACGGTCACCAGCACCATGCTGAGGCTGACCGATTCGTGCAGCAGCAGCGCAGCCAGAGCCAGCCCGAAGAACGGTTGCAGCAGCTGCAGTTGGCCAACCGCGGCAATCCCGCCCTGGGCCAGCCCGCGATACCAGAACAGGAAACCGATCAGCATGCTGAACACCGCCACGTAGCCCAGTGCCCACCACGCCGAAGCACCGACTGCCGCGAACGAGGCCGGGCGCATCAGCACCGCCAACGGCAGCATCACCGGCAGTGCCAGCAGCAGCGCCCAACTGATCACCTGCCAACCGCCAAGGTGACGGGCAAGCCGACCACCTTCGGCATAGCCGAGCCCACACACCACGATTGCCGCCAGCATCAGCAGGTCAGCCTGAAGCGAGGCCTCGATGCCGTTGCGTACCGCATAGCCGACCACGCAGGCACTGCCCAGCAGCGAGAACAACCAGAATGCGGGACGCGGCCGATCGCCACCGCGCAGTACACCGAACACAGCAGTACTCAGCGGCAGCAGGCCGAGGAACACGATGGTGTGTGCCGATGAAGCGTGGCGAAGGGCCAGTGCGGTCAGCAGTGGAAAGCCGACCACCACGCCGAAACTGACCACGGCCAGGCCCGCCAGATCGGTGCGCTGCGGACGCGGCTGGCGCAGCAGCAGCAACAGGCTGACGCCAAGCACGGCGGCGATGGTGGCACGCGCAGCGGTGACGAATCCGGCGTCCAGCTCCAGCACTGCCAGACGGGTTGCCGGCAACGAGCCCGCGAAAATCACCACGCCGATGAAGCCATTGATCCAACCACTCGCCGACCGTTCCACGCCTGTACTCCTGTCGTGCCGGGCAGCACCCGGCGGGATCTCCATGGAAGCACCCGAGACGGCGCGGTCCCAGCTACAATCCAGTACAGTCGCAAGTAACTGTACTGCCCACACTTCCACTACAGTCCGCCATGCCACGCCCCCTCACCCGCATCGAATCCGTCATCCAGGCGGTGCGCACCCGCATCAGCGCGCGCATCGATGGCCCCGGCTCGCGCCTGCCCTCGGTCCGTGCACAGGCCAGCGCCATGGGGGTTTCCGTCTCCACCGTGGTCGAGGCCTATGAGCGCCTGGCGGCCGAGGGTGTGATCAGCGCACGCGCAGGCTCGGGCTTCTACGTCAGCGGGCCTGCTGCACCACTCGCCCTTGCCGAAATGGAGCCCCGGCTGGATCGCGCGGTGGACCCGCTGTGGGTGTCGCGGCAATCGCTGGAAACACCGGCCGGCCATCTCAAACCGGGCTGTGGCTGGATGCCCAGCGATTGGCTGTACCACGACGGCATGCGTCGTGGCCTGCGCCGGCTGGCACGCGCCGATGCGTCACAGCTGGTCGACTACGCCGGCCCGCTCGGCCTGCCCGCGCTGCGCCAGCTGCTGCAGCGGCGTTCGGCCGCCGTGGGCATCGATGCGTCCATGGAACAGATCCTGCTGACCGAATCGGGCACCCATGCGGTCGAGCTGATCTGCCGTTTCCTGCTCAAACCCGGCGACTGCGTGCTGGTCGATGACCCCAGCTACTTCAACTACCACGCGTTGCTGAAGGCACACCAGGTGCAGGCGATCGGCGTGCCCTACACTGCCACCGGCCCGGACCTTGAAGCATTCGCACACGCTTTGCAGGCGCATTCGCCGCGGCTGTACATCACCAACTCGGGGCTGCACAACCCAACCGGCGCCGTATTGTCGGCCAGCACCGCCCATCGTCTGCTTGGCCTGGCCGAACGCAGCGAGCTGATCATCGTCGAAGACGACATCTTCGCCGACTTCGAGCTGAGCCCCGCGCCACGGCTGGCCGCACTCGATGGGCTGTCACGGGTGATCCACGTCGGCAGCTTCTCCAAAACACTGTCGGCAGCGTCGCGATGCGGCTACATCGCCGCACGCCATGACTGGATCGAAGCGCTGACCGACCTGAAGCTGGCCACCAGTTTCGGCGGTGGACACCTCGCGGCACAATTGATGCACATCGCGCTGACCGACAGCGGCTACCGCCGCCACATGCAGTCGGTGCGTTCGCGGCTGGCCGATGCGCGCCGGCAAACGCAGCGGAAACTGCAGACTCTGGGCATCACGCCGTGGCTGCAGCCGGAAGCCGGCCTGTTCCTGTGGTGCCAGCTGCCAGACGGTCGCGATGCCGCCGCACTGGCCCGGCGATGCCTGCGCGCAGGCATTGTGCTGGCCCCGGGCAATGCCTTCAGCCAGTCGCAGCGCGCGGCCGACTATGTACGTTTCAACGTCTCGCAGTGCCAGGACCCGCGGATCTGGCAGGTACTGACGCGGGAACTGCGCTGAGCTGGTTGCGAACCGGCCAGCGCAGGCGGGAGCGTCCAGCCGCAAAGGCACTTGCACGGCGCGCTACAGTGGTATGCCCCCTCTGCAGGAATCCGCGCATGCCCACGTTCTCCGACCCGCAGGCGGTGGCCCGCTATGCCGAAGCGCCGCAGCGCCAGGTGCCGGGCTTCCTCGCGTTGCAGCAGATGAGCCGCCTGCTGCTGGCCGAACGCGTCCCGACGGAGGGCCGCGTGCTGGTGCTGGGTGCGGGTGGGGGGCTGGAGCTGAAGGCCTTTGCCGTGGCGCAGCCGGGCTGGCAGTTGCTGGGCGTGGACCCGGCCGCGCCGATGCTGGCCCTGGCCGAGCAGACACTGGGCCCGTTGAACGCACGCGTTGAGCTGCTGGAAGGCTACATCGACGACGCCCCGGACGTGCGCTTCGATGGTGCCAGCTGCCTGCTGACCCTGCACTTCCTCGACGCCACGCAACGCCTGCATACGTTGCGCGAGCTACACAAGCGACTTCGCCAGGGTGCCCCTCTGGTTGTCGCCCACCACAGCGTGCCGCAGGATCCGGTCGGCAAGCTGCGCTGGTTGCAGCGCTACGCGGCGTTCGCGGAAGCTTCGGGGGTTGCCCACGCCGATGCGCAGCGCGCGATCGAAGCGATTGCCGAGCGGCTGCCGCTGCTGGCGCCCGAGCAGGAAGTCGCGCTGCTGCAGGAGGCCGGCTTCGACGACGTGGAGCTGTTCTATGCCGGCTTCAGCTTCAAGGGCTGGGTGGCGTACGCCGGATGAAGTCTACGGCACTACGGTGATACCGATGCGCTGCATCAACAGCGCCACCTGCTGCACGTCCAGCGTGGCGCCACGCAGGTTGGTGCTGCGCAGGTCCAGCTCGCCCAGCTCGGAGTTGGTCAGGTCGCAGTCGGTGAAGTTGGCACTGTTCCAGTCGATACCCTCGAACTGGCCGCCGGACAGGTCCGATCCTGCGAAGCTGGCACCGTTCACGTTGGCGCCGTCCCAGCGGTTCTCCCACAGTTCGCACTTCTCCAGAGTCACCCGCGAGAAATTGGCGTAGCGCAGGTTCGACTTCTTGATGAAGGCGCTGCAGAACCAGCTGCGCGCGGTTATCTGGTTCATGAAGCTGGCGTTGCTGAAATCCGCACCCTGTGCGCGGCACTCGCTGATCTCCAGCCCCAACGCCTTGATGAAACTGAAATGGCACATGCTGATGTCACAGCTGCGGAAACTGGCTTCCTTCAGCGTGGCACCATTGAAGCGGCAGCCGGCGCGGCTGTCGGCATCGTAGAAACTGCAGTTGATGAATTCGGTGGCGGTGAGGTCCGCGCCGGAAAAGTCGCATTCGTGGAACTGCTGGTCGACCACTTTCTGGCCGGTGTACTGGTCCGCGCCGATGCGCAGCTTGCGGTGAACGGTGGGGGACATCGGGGATTCCATGCCGGTGGCCCCGTCATGATGCCGGGCCACGAAGGTGATCCATAGACCCGGACGTGGGCGGGTTCACCGGCGTTCAAGCCGGCGTGTGTCCACCTATCCCGGATCACACGTTGCTGCACGTTAATGCACGAACATGCACACTCCCAGCATGAGCTCCGATCCCAGCCCCCTCCCCGCCCAGCGGACCCAGCTGATCCTCGACGAACTGCACCAACAGGGCCGTGTGGTGGCCGCTGAACTGGCGCGCCGTTATGCGGTTTCCGAGGATTCGATCCGCCGCGACCTGCGCGAGCTGGCTGCCCAGGGGCTGTGCCAACGCGTCTACGGTGGCGCCGTGCTGCCGCCGCCCAAGGAGCGCCCGCTGCGCGAGCGCCTGACCCGCGACCGTGGCGACAAGGCCGAACTGGCCGCCCGCGTCTGTGCCCTGCTGCAGCCCGGCCAGGTAGTGCTGCTCGATGCAGGCTCGACCAATCTGGCCATCGCCCAGCAGCTGCCAGCCGCCCTCGGTCTGACGGTGATCACCAACGCCCCGCAGATCGCCACCGCCGCCAGCCTGCACGAGGGCACCTCGGTACAGCTGATCGGCGGCCGCCTCGCCCGCGGCGGCGGCGCGGTCGGTGCCGAAGCACTGGCCCAGGTGCAGCGCCTGCGCGCCGACGTTTATCTGCCCGGCCCATGCGCGGTGGATGGCGACACCGGCGTGTGGGCGATGGATGCGGAAGAAGCCACACTGAAGCGCGCGATGGTGGCCTGCAGCAGCCGCGTCATCGTCGCCGCCACCACCGAAAAACTCGGTGCCCGGGGCAACTGGCAGATCGCCAGCCTCGACGAGATCGACGATCTGGTGTTGACCACCTCGGCACCGCCCGCACTGGCCGCGCGCTTCCGCGCCGCCGGTATCGCGGTACATCCCACCCCGCCCTGACCGTACCACTCATGTCCCTCGCCAACCGCGCGCGTGCCGAACAGCACGCGACCCGCGCTGCATTCTTCATTCCCGGTTTCGCCACCGCGTTGTGGGCCACCCTGGTGCCGTTCGCCAAGGCGCGCACCGACATCAACGACGCTACGCTGGGCCTGGTGCTGCTCTGCCTCGGTGCCGGTTCGCTGCTGGCCATGCCGTTGTCCGGCGTGCTGGCCGCACGCCTGGGCTGCCGCCGGGTGATGGTGGCCAGCAGCCTGCTGATCTGCCTGACGGTGCCCGGCCTGGCACTCGCCGGTTCGGCCTGGGCGCTGGGAATGGTGCTGTTCGTGTTCGGCGCAGCTGTCGGCGCGATGGACTGCACGATGAACGTGCAGGCCGTCATCGTCGAGCGCGAAGCGCGGCGGGTGATGATGTCCGGCTTCCACGCGTTCTTCAGCATCGGCGGCTTCCTCGGCGCGGCAACGATGACCGTGCTGCTCTCCGCACAGTTGCCGCCACTGGCATCGGTGCTGATCGGTGTCGGCGCCATGCTGCTGGTGATGCTGCTGTCGGCGGCGTACTGGCACAGCGAGCGCATGCCGCACGACACACCGATGCTCGCCATTCCGCACGGCATCGTGCTGTTCATCGGCGTGCTGGCGTTCGTCGCTTTCCTCGGCGAAGGCGCGATGCTGGACTGGAGCGCGGTCTTCCTCAGCGATGTGCGCCGCGTCGATGCCAGCATTGCCGGTATCGGCTATGTGACCTTCACCCTGACCATGACCGTCGCACGCCTGTTCGGCGATGCGCTGGTAGCGCGTATGGGCCGTGAGCGCGCGATCGTGTTCGGTGCTCTGCTTGCCGCCGCTGGCGTGCTGGTGCTGACGCTGGTCACGCCGTGGCAGGCGTCGCTGATCGGCTATGTGCTGGTCGGCCTCGGCTGCGCCAACATCGCGCCCGCGCTGTTCTCGCTGGCCGGCCACCAGACCCGCATGCCGGGTGCGCTGGCGATTACTGCCGTGTCCACGCTAGGCTTTGCCGGCATCCTTGCTGGCCCGGCACTGATCGGTTTTGCTGCCAACCACTTCGGCCTGATCGCTGCGTTCATCGGCGTCGCCGTGGCGCTGCTGATGGTCGCCATGTCGACGCGCTGGCTGCGGGTGTGACTGGCAGCATCAGCGCCGCCGCACCTTCATCCGCAACCGGCGGTAGCCGATCACCGTGGCCGTCCCGCACAACGCCGTGCCAGCAGCGCTCAGCAGCAGCAACACAGCCAGCCTCGCACCTTCCTGACGCAGCATCGCTGGCAGATCCCAGCTGTGCAGGAAGTAGAACAGCCAGCGCCCCACCCGTTCCCGATGCCCCATCGTCAGCAACGGATCGCCGGTGGCCAGATCGAGATAGACACGCGTCGCCTCGGCATCGCCGAAGTCCGCCACTGCCACCGGAAAGCGGCGCACCGCCGCACCATTCATGGCCTCCGGTGCACGCGGATAGAAGTACGCATCCGGCGCTTGCTGGACTGCGAAACCCTGCATCGGCACGTCGGACATCGCCCCTGCCTTCTGCCGCAGCCACTCTGCGGGCAACACGCGCGCAACCTGCAACTGCCCTTCAACCTGGGACACGATGCGGGTATCGCCTTGTCCATCCAGCAGCACCGCAAACAGTTCACCACCGATGCGCCGCCACTGGATCTCCACCGGCTTGAACCGCGTAGTGTCGGCCACCGCCAGCAGCGCCGCTGGGGCACCCAATGCGCCATCCACCACCACCGCAGCACCGCGATAGCGTCCACTGTCGATCGCCTCGCGTGTGCTATTGAAAATCCCCAACGGATTCATCGACATCAGCCCACTGAAGATCCAGGTAAACACGAAGGCCGCAGCCACCAATCCGATCAGATGGTGCCAGCGCATCCACGGCTCGACATACGGTGTCTTCGCACCCGAGCGGTAGTGCCCACGGAAACGCCAGCGCCACACACCCACCACGATGCCGCTGACCGCCGCCACCGTGCACAGCGCGGACAACACAATCACCACCCAAGTCCACACCGGGTCCACCGACTGCATGCGCAGGAAGTACAACCAGTGCAGCCACGCGCCCACATAGTTCCAGCGCTGCTGCACCCGTGGTGCATCCAGTACCACTTCGCCGGTGTGCGAGGACACGTACAGGTCTCCCGGCTGTGCACCACCCACTTCCACCCGGTACAGCGGCCGATGTACGTCCAGTGCACGCGAATGCGTCCAGCGGTCCTCGTCCACCCGCATCGCGCCCACGAACGCCTGGCCGCCGGCGAACTGTGCAGCTGATGCTTCGGCACGCTGTGCCGACACCGGCAGCAGGGCCTGGCCAGTGACGGCTGACCACGCCCCAACGTTGCTTCCCGTGCGCACCACATACGCAGGCGCGCCTCGCAACGTGGTCAGGGCCACGGCCTCCGGCTCGGCCTGCACCGCGGCAGGCAGTACCGACAGCCCCTGCAGGTCGCGGGCGTCCCCCAGCACGGGCAAGGCTGCCAAGCGCTCCCCCGGCGTCAGCTTCGGGTAGCCGATGAACAGCATCACCATGCCGCTGACAAACCACAGCAGCATCAGCAGGCATCCGCCGATGCCGAGCCAGCGATGCACCAGGTAGGTCCAGCGCTTGGCCTTCGATCGCAGCGACATGGTGCGCGTCCTCAGAAGCGATGATCGACGGAGAACTCGACGCGGCGATCCGCGCCCAGCAGCCACTGCGTGCTGGTGTAGTACGCGGTTGCGTAGTACGCCTTGTCGAACACGTTGAACATGCGAGCGGTCAGGCGCGTGCGCGGTGCTGCCTGCCAGGTCAGCGCCAGATCGGTGGTGCTGTAGCCGGGCAATTCCAGCGTGTTGGCATTGTCGGCGTAGCGCTTGCCGACATAGCGCACGCCAGCGCCTGCGCTCCAGTCCGGCAGGAACTGCCAGCTCAGCCATGCGTTCGCCAGCCGCTCGGCCACGTTCGGCGGCACGTTGCCATCACGCGACACCAGTATCGCCGGCGAGCCTGTGGTTTCCAGGAAGTCCTCGAACTCGGCCTTCAACACCGTGGCATTGGCATCGAGCGACCACTTCGGCGCGAAGTTCCAGTTCAACGACGCCTCGATGCCCCGGGAAGTCTGTGCTCCCACCTGCACCCGGCGATCCGGCACCAGCGGGTCGCGGCTGAGCAGGCCAGTCTTGCGGATGCGATACGCGGCCAGCGTCCACTCCCCGCCCTCGAAGGCCTGCTTCAGGCCGACCTCGATCTGCCGCCCCTTGGCCAGGTCGAATGCACCATTGGCCGGGCTGATCATCAGCAGGCCGCTGACCGGATCCGCCGCCTGCGAGTACTGCGCATACAGGCTCAGCGTCGGCCGAAGCGCGAATACCGTACCTGCACGCCAGCCGGTGCTGCTGTAGGTCTTCGAAAACGCGTTCTGGCCGCTGATCAGATCAGTACGATCGATACGTGCACGGTCGTGGCGCAGCCCACCCAGCACCGACCAGCGCTCGCTCAGCGCCAACCGGTCTTCCACGAACAGCGCGAACTGCTCGGCACTGTTGCGGTAGCGCGGCAGGTTCGGCGCATCGCTGGCGAACTGGCCCGGCACCGGATCGAACGGATCGACCGGGCCCGAGCTGCCGGCATAGGTGTTGTTGGTGTGCTTGAAGTGCGCGCGGTTGGCGTCCAGGCCCACCGCGAAACTGTTCTGCAGGCCACCCGCCGTTCCCTGCACGCGCAGCGTGGAGGTCAGCCCGGTCTGGTCCTGGTTGTGAGTGATCTCGGTATTGCCCGATCGATCGATCAAGCCAGTGGCGCGGTTGTAGACATAGGCCTCGGCATTGCGCCAATCGCGCTGGCTGTCGATCTGGTAGAGGCGCGTGCGCCATTCCACATTCGCGTTCGGAGTCCACAGCGCATCGAACTGGGTCCAGCGATCGCGGTAGCGGATGTCGCTGTCTTCCACGTTGTAGTTGCGGTGGCGCAGCGCCTCCAGCTGTCGCCCCTCGACCAGCGGCGTGCCGAAGTAGCGCATCGGTTTCTGGTAACCCTGCGCGTGGGTAAGTGTCAGCTGCAGGTCCTGGCGTACCTGCCACAGCAATGCACCGGAGAAAGTGGCATCGCTGTTGCGGCCGCGGTCGACCCAGCCACCGCCGTAGTTCCCGCTCACATCCAGCCGGTAGGCCAGCTCCGGGGTCAGCGCGCCACCGCTGCCGAAGCCCAGGCGCGCGGTGTCTTCGCTGCCCACGGTTACGCTGATCTCGTTCTCGATGGCACCGCGCGAAGGCTTCTTCGGCACAATGTTGATCACCCCGCCGATCGCCCCGTCGCCATGGATCACCGAGGCTGGTCCGCGCAGCACTTCGATGCGCTCGATCGACCAGGTGTCGAACGGGAAGGTGATGCCCACGCCGCCGTACTGGCGCAGCCCGTCATACAACCGCATCACCGAGGCGCCGTCGGTGAAGCCACGGCTGGACAGTGCACTCAGGCCGTTGCCGGGGTGCGGCATGGCACTGATCGCGCCTGCCCGGCTGATCGCATCGTTGAGGTTGTTGTCGCCACGCTGTTCCAGCTGTTCGCGCGAAATCACCGTCAGGCTGGCCGGTGTCTGCAGCACGCTCAGGCCCAGCGCAGAGCCGGCGCTGGCGGAGGAAGACAGTTCACCGCTGCGGGTGTCGACCACGCGCACCGTATCCAACGTGGTGGGGGGAGCCGCGTCGGCGGCAAGCAGGGGAGCGGTGTGCAGCAGCAACGCGCACAGGACAGGTAGCGTCGCCCGGCGCAGGCGCGCGGAGTTGGGGTTCGTTTTCATTCTTTCACGGCATGCAGGGCCGCCCGGTCGGCCGGGCAGCAGGAAGAAATGCGCACGCGGTAGCGCCGGGCCATGCCCGGCGACTTCAATCGAACTGAATGAATGACCGCGTGTTCGGCTCAGACAGCCGCAGCCACCGGTGGTCCCCGTGCGCCCAACGTTCCTGCAATCCGCTGCGGCAACGCCCGCACCGCACCACGCAGCGCGCGGCACACCGGTGCCATCGGCGCCAACAGCAGCAGCGCTGCCACCAGCAGGGTGATCAGCCGGGCGGCGATCAGGCAGTAATCGCAGTCCACGCCCATCTCATGATCGGCATGTGGATCGACAGCCGGCTTCGCTTTCGATTCCCCGTGCTGCATTGCCATCGCGTGATGGTCGTGGTGCCCTTCCATCGCCTGCTGCGCATGCTCTGCGTGCATCGCGTGATTCATGGCTGCCACCGGTGCGATGGCCGCAACGTGACCACTCGCCAGCCAACGGCTCACCAGCGGGGCGAGCAGCACCAGCAGCATGGCAAGCCATGCCAGGGCCTGGAACCGGCGGTGGAGAGCAGAACGTCGCACGCCACCATTCTACGGGGCTGCAGCCAACCTTGGACCACGTTCAGGGTTGCTCCGCAGGTGGTGCGACGTTATGACGCAGCCTCGTTCGCGAGGCGCACTGATCACCCTGGAGGGGACGGAAGGGCGCCCAGCCTGGCCGGCCCCTTCCGCCCCCGATCGGCAACGCTAGAACCGCACCGGCTGCTGCACCGCGCGCTCCAGGAACATGACACCCGCCTGCAGGCTGTTGCGGGCGTTCTCCAACCAGCGCTCCGGGTCGGCCATCGCGAATCGCTCCTGTGCATCCACGTCCCCCGCATCCGCCAGATCGGCCAGCTGCAGATGGATGTGGTTCTCAACCAGGCTCACCAGCATGGCGAGCTCGGCCGACAATCCGGCGATGCGTTCGGTGAAGCCAGCGTCGTTGCTGTTCAGAGACATGTCCCCTGTTCCTATGCGTTGCGGTGTTGATGGATGGCTTCGAAACGCTCGGCACAGGCAGGCCCACAGAACAGCCTGGCCGGATCTTTGTCGAAGTCTTCGCTGCAGTCCGGGTTGTGGCATTCCCCAATGGGCGTGAGAGGGGCAACGCTGCTGGCCCGCGTTGCGTGCTGGGCCAATGCGCGTTGCAGGTGGCGCGCTTCCAGTTCCTGCGCTTCGTCGATGGTGTCCGTCATGCCAGTCGTATTTTATCGAGGGGTGGTCGCACCGAATGAGAACGCTGCGGCGGCAATGCACGACGCGCGCGTTTCATCGGATCGGTGTGCTTCGGCGAGGTCGGTTTCAGGCATGCAGGCTCCTTGTGCATGGACGCCCGGACAGGGCGATTGAGAGAGGAAAAGCGGCCGTGCTGCACGGCCACGCCATCATCGGGAAACCGGTTCTCGCCAACTGCGACGGAACACGCTGATGAAGGCGATCTGCGATCGCCATCGCATCTCCCACGCGAGCTTCCACACCCCGCAAGCAATTGGGGATGAAAGGTAATGGAAGGGATTGCAAAAGGCGAAGTGATCCGACACCATGAGCGCCTCAGCACATCCCACCGCCTACTGACCACCTCGCGTCGGGCAGCCGCCGCATGGCCTGCGCACGGCAGGCAACACACAGCACCCTTGCTGCCACCGGTCGCTGTGAATCGAACCATGTTTCAAGGGGATCCCGCCGAATGCACACACCGCACCCAGCACAGAACGTCGTTCCCGCGTTCCTGCAGGCCATGCATGCACACGGCATCGTGCCGGACGCGCGCGGACGCGATGCACTCAATGCCGACGGCACGCTGGTGCGCTTCCATGTGGAGGGCGATCGCCGCGGCACCCGCAACGGCTGGGCCGTCCTGTTCGGTGACAACGTCCCCGCAGGTGAGTTCGGCAGCTGGCGTACCGGAACCCGCCATGCCTGGTGCGCGAAATCACCGACCACACTGAGCGCAACCGAACAGCGTGCGATCCGCCAGCGCCAGGAACGGGCCCGCGTCGAGCGCGAACAGCAGCAGCGCGAGCGCGAGGATGTAGCAGCCAAGGCCGCCAACGTACTGTGGAACCGTGCCGTGCCTGCCGATGGCAGCCATCCCTATCTCGTGCGCAAGGGCATCCAGGCGCATGGCCTGCGCGTGGCAGCATGGCCGGTACGCAACAGTGACGGGCTGGTGTTCCGTCACATCGACAACGCGCTGCTGGTGCCGGTGATGAACACAGCGGGCCGGATCGTCTCGCTGCAGGCGATCTTTCCTCGCGTGGACCCCGCACTCGCACGCGACAAGGACTTCCTGCCGGGCGGCCGCAAGCAAGGCTGCTTCCACGTCATCGGCAAGCCACATCCGGGCCACCCCATCGCCATCGCCGAGGGCTATGCCACCGCAGAATCGATCCACCAGGCCACCGGCTGGTGCGTAGTGGTCGCCTGGGACGCAGGCAACCTTGCATCGGTGGCCCGCGCCTGGCGCAACGCCGTGCCCGACGCCAGCTTCGTACTCTGCGCCGACAACGACCAATGGACCCGACAGCCACTGGACAACCCCGGCGTCACCCAGGCCTCCCATGCTGCGGCGGAGATCGACGCACGCGTGGTGTGGCCGGAGTTCGCCGTTGTGCATGGCGATGATGACCGCCCCACCGATTTCAACGACCTGCATCTGCGCGAAGGCCTGGAGGTACTACGCGCCCAGCTGCTGCCCCTGCCAGCGACGGCGCCGGAGGCATGCCCGGCAGAGGATGAGCCGCAGCCAGCGCATGCCGCGCGCTACCTGGTGCCCGGCAACCTGTCCGCGTTCGACACTTTTACTCCGTTCCCGGACAGCAACGCGCGTGGCCGTCCGCTGCCGACGGCACGCAACCTGGCCGAACTGTGCCGGCGCACCGGGGTGACCGTGCGCTACAACGTCATCCGCAAGGACCTGGAGATCCTGGTACCGGGCCTGCAGACCACGGTGGACAATGCCAAGGAGGTCGCCGCCGGCGAAGTGATGGACTGCATGCACCGTGCCGGCATGGCCACGGCCAGTTTCGAGACCAACCTGTGCCAGGTGGCCGAGGCCAATCCCTACAACCCGGTCGCCAGCTGGATCACCTCGCAGCCATGGGATGGCCGGTCGCGCCTGCAGGACTTCTTCGATACCGTGCAGGAAGCCCAACCCACCCGCATGGCCGATGGCCGCATCCTGAAAGAGGTGTTGATGCGGCGCTGGTTGATTTCCGGTGTGGCCGCGGCGTTCGAACCGGACGGCGTGGTGGCCCGTGGGGTGCTTACTTTCGTGTCGAAACAGAACTTGGGCAAGACGCGCTGGGCGCGGCAGCTGGCACCCGCCGGGCTGCAGCTGATCGCCGACGGCGTGGTGCTTGATCCGGCCAACAAGGACAGCGTCAAGCAGGTCATCTCCAAGTGGATCGTCGAACTGGGTGAGGTCGACGCGACCTTCCGCCGCACCGACATCGCGGCGTTGAAGTCGTTCATCTCGCGCAGCCACGACGAGCTCCGCCGTCCCTATGCGCGCACGGAATCGCGCTATGCGCGGCGCACCATCCTGTTCGCCAGTGTCAACGATGAGCGCTTCCTGCGTGATGCCACCGGCAACAGCCGCTGGTGGACCGTGCATGCCGTGGCACTGGGCGAACCGGCGCGGATCGACATGCAGCAGGTCTGGGCCGAGGCCCACGCGCTGTACTGCAACGGTGAGACCTGGCACCTGTCCAGCGAGGAGCTGGATGCGCTCAATGCCACCAACAGCGAGCACGAACCGATCTCACCGATCGCCGAGCTGATCGACCGTCACTTCGACTGGTCCCTCCCTGCAGAGCACTGGAGCGCACAGTACCGCGCCACCGAGATCGTCATCGCCGTAGGCATCGACAAGCCGAACCGCCGCGAGGTCAACGAGGCCGCCGCCTACGTGGTCAAGCGCCATGGCGTGCATACCAAAGTGGTGGGCAAGGAGCGCGCCAAGGTCTGGCTGATGCCGCTACGGAAGCTCACCCTCGCCGAACACGCGGCGGGTCCGTTCTGATGCCACGCACCCACGATGGTCGCGAGGCCGGCACCGATGGCACCGACTGGCGACTGGCCTGCGAAGCTCGCCGCCTGCTGCAGCTTGGGGGCTACCGCTACATTGATGCCTGTGGCCGCTGGAGGATGGTCAGCCCGCGCCGGCATCGTCAGCAGTATCTGGAACGTGTGCAGGCAATCCGTGGCCATGCCGAGCGCGACCGTCTTTCGGCGTTGGCACTGCGGATATGGGCCTCCGCCCATCCGGACAATGCACACAGGGATAAAAGTAGATGAAAGGTGTTGACTAAGAACATCGCTAAAGGCAAGATGCATGCACCGGCTACGCCACCTTCCAGGAGCACACGCCATGCCTCGCGCCCGACTGCATGCCTTCGAAGGCGAACAGCTGACCGTGCAGCAGATCCATCAACGCGTCCCCATCCTGTCCGAGCGCACCATCCGCGACCACCTGGCGGCTGGCCGTCGCACCCGCTCCGCCATGCTGTGCTTCGATCCGATCGCCGCTGCCGCACGTGGCGGACGCATCACCCAGCGCATGCTTCGCGCCCGCAGTGTGGCCAGCCGCGATTCCTGATCGCCGCCGCGCCTGTCGCATCCTCCCAGGAGTAGATACCGCATGATCCCCACCTCGCTCGACAACGGTCACCGCATGATCGCCGCCACACTGGCCGCATTCCGCGCCGGCCCCGCACTCGGCCGCGTGCCGCTGCGCAGCGCATCACTGGCGCGGCCACCGCTCTATATCGGTATTGCAGGCGGCAAGCGTGCCGGCAAGGACACCCTTGCCAATGGCCTCGCTTCGGCGCTGGCCCTGCCATGCGACAGCTTCGCCGCACCGCTGCGGCAGTTCGTCGCCTCCATTCTCGGGATGTCCCTGCGCGAACTGGACAGCCGCAAGGAGGATGCCATCGACTGGCTGGCCGACCTCACGCCTCGCCACATGATGCAGAGTGCCGGCACTGAATGGGGGCGCGACCGCGTCCACCCGGAGCTGTGGGTGCGCTCGCTGTTCTCGCGCCTGCCAGAAGGTGGCCTGGTTCCCGATGTCCGTTTCGCCAACGAGGCCCGCGCGATTCGTCGCCGCGGGGGTGTCGTGATCCGCGTCGTCCGCCCCGGCCAGCACAGCAGCGACCTGCACGCCAGTGAACAACCACTACCGGACGAACTGATCGACATCGAGGTATGCAACGACCGTACGCCAGCCGACCTGGTACGCAATACGCTGGACCAGCTGATGCGCCGCGGGTGGATCTGAACGCATGGCGCAGATGCCTGCATGATGAAGCGCGCAGCGCTTCCTGATCCCGGCCTGATGCCGGTCCGTGGCCCATCATCGGCGAAAATGCGGTAAGGTCGTCCCCCAACACCGACGGCACCTGCCGTCACCCTGCATCCCCAACCGCTTTAGAAAAGAGGAAATGTCATGGAGGTCGAACAGTTCACGTCGACGCGCCAGAAGGCCATCGAATTGTTCAAGTCGCAGCCCAAGGGTGGCAAGGACATCGTGAGCCTGGATGCGATCTTCATTTCGCTGTGCTCGCTGGCCAATGCCCAAACCGGGACCAGCAATGCCCTGCAGCCGCGTACCGCCGCCCGTCCGGGCAGCCAGCAGCCGCCTGCGCCATGGTTCACCGAAACCCTGGCTGCTCTCAAGGGCAAGGGCGAGTCGATCACCGTTGCACGCTTCCTGATGTTCGCCAACCGCTTCCCGGTCAAGCGCATGGACCAGGTCAACGCGGCGCGCTGGCTGCGCGATGCCGGCTACATACCGCGCAAGACCGGCGGCAACCTGGTGTTCGATCTTTGATCCAGCCTGACCTGCAGTCCTGAAGCCCCGGCATCGTCCGGGGCTTTTTCGTTTCAGGGGTCACGCACCATGAGGATGGGCCGTCCTGCGTCATGCTCACCCTGTACCTGCCGCCTGCCCTTGCCCTGCCGTTGTTTTCTCGCGGTGAGGACAAGGAGTACTGCAAAGCGGCAGAAGTCCGGACACAGCGGGACAACCTGAAAAAGCGCTTCAGAAACCTGCACCTGGAGGCACTCACCGATCCTCACCGCCGGCCCTGAACGCCTTCAGCACGTCGCGCTGAAAGTAGATGAAAGGTGTTGACCAAGAGCTCGGGATGGCAACAGTGGATATCCATGCCACTGAACAGTCTTCCCATGAACGCCCTGCCCGACAGCATCCAGACCCTGGCCGAGGTCATCGGCGAATCCGCAGCCCTCACGCTTGTGCGTGCGTGGCCGCCTTCCACCTCCAGTACCACCGGACGCCATCGCGTCATCGTCTACGTCCCCTCCAGGCTGCCCGACCAGCACCGGCTGATCGACATCCTTGGCCTTGAGGTCGCGCAGCGACTGGTTGCTCACTTCGGTGGCGAGCTGCTGTTCCTGGCATCGTGCTTCGCCGCCAGTGCACATGAGCGCCGCGAGCAGATCGCACGCGCGGTGGCCAGCGGCACGCCCCGCGAGCATGTCGCGCGCGAGTTCGGCGTCTCGCAGACCACCATCAAGCGCGCGCTGCGCGGTGCCCGTTCCACGCCGCCACCACCGGTCCACCCGGCCCTGCTCAAGGGGTACGCACGCGCATGAACGAGAGCGACCTGCTGGCCGGCGTGCCGGACTGGGCCAAGTACCTGGGCGGTACCTCCGGCGTGGTGATCGCGGTATCGCTGTGGCTTCGACAATGGCTGTCCTCGGCCAAGGTCGACCGTACCGCCGACGAGGCCACCAGCAACACCCTGCGCACCCTGCAGGAGCAGCTGGCGGCCGAGCGCACGCGTGCCGATGAGCTGATGCACGAACGCGAAGCGATGGCCCAGGAGATCGGCCAGCTGCGCGGTGAAGTCAGCGCCCTGCGTGCCCAGGTCACCCAGCAGAGCGTGCAGATAGCTGCGCTGCTGGACCTGGTGCGCAAGCAGCCGGGAGCAGCCGCATGACCGCCGCTGCAGCCAGCGCCCTCGGCGGCACCAACGTCGCCGCGTTCCTGGACATGCTGGCCGTGTCCGAAGGCACCGATATTCCGCGCCAGCGTTCGCGTGACCGTGGCTACGACGTGATCGTCGGTGGCCAGCTGCTCAGCGACTACCGCGATCATCCGCGCGTGCTGGTATCGCTGCCGCGTTACGGCATCAAGTCCAGTGCGGCCGGCCGCTACCAGTTCCTGCGCAGTACCTGGGACGACCTGCGCGCTCGCCTGGCCCTGCCCGATTTCGGGCCGGTGTCCCAGGACCGTGCTGCGGTGGCCCTGCTCAAGCAATGCGGTGCCTACGAACTGGTCCGCCTCGGCCGCTTCGATGCCGCCGTCAGCGCGGCACGGGGGATCTGGGCCTCGCTGCCGGGCGCCGGATATGGGCAGAAGGAGCATGCGCTGGAGACGCTGCGCGCGGCCTATCGCGCCGCCGGTGGGAGCCTTTCCTGATGCCGATCCTGCTCCGGATGCGCATCGCCCTGCTTGCACTGGTCGCCAGCCATGTGGTCTGCGCCTGGCTGGGCTGGACACTGCGCGACCGCAGTGCCGACCGTGCCGTCGCCATGGCGCAGGCGGCGCAGCAGGCCCTGCGCGCCGGCATCGCCCAGGCCGCCCACCAGCAGGACCAGGCCAACGCACGTGCCGGAGCACAGGCCGAATCACAGCACGTCGCCGCACAGGCCGCGCGCAGCCAGCAGTTCAACGCACTGCAACAGGACATCGAGACCCATGCCAAGAGCCCTCACCGTGATCGCGGCAATGCTGATGCTGAGTTCGTGCGCATCTGGCGCGAAGCCAACGCCGGCGCCTCTCAGCATTGATCTGCACATCGCGCCAGCCCAGCTGCGCGCACCGCGTGCGCTGCCGGACCTGCAGGCCGCCGACGACGATGCGCTGCTGCGCAACCACGTCGCCGTGGCGCGGTACTACCACGAACTGGCCGACCAGCTGCGCGCCCTGCTGTGCAGTCTAGGCAGCCAGCAGGGCTTCACCCTCAATGGCGCGCCACTGGTGAAACCAGCCGGATGTACCGCCGGTGACACCACAGGCGCGCACGGCCCGTATTGAGCCGGCTAAGGCCACGCCTGCAATGCCGCCCACCCCGGGTGATGGCAACACTACATGCAGACAGCGCGCGTCGCCCCTGATCGCGCGCGTCCTCCCATTCAACGTACGAGCTGACATGGCGAACGACTCCCAACCTTCCACTCTCGACGCGCTGCATGCCGCTATCGAAGCCGCGATCCGCGCGCGCTTTCCGGGCTTCGCAACCGTCGAGTTCTATCGCGACGCGAGCGCCGAAGGACCGGCCACGCCGGCCTGCCTGCTGGCACTGACCCGCTGTGATCGCGGCAAGGACAACGACGACGGCAGCGGTCAGCTGCAGGCCGTGCTGCGTTTCGAAGCGCGCATCGTCGTGGCTTCCGCCAATGCAGGCGCAGCGCTGCAGCTGCGTAACGCCGCTGTTGGCCTGGCGACCTGGCTGCATCAGCTCGGCCGATTCCCAGGCGCACCCAGTGGAGCGATCGAAGTGATCGCCGCACTGCCCGAGGATGCCGCAACGGCACAGCCGGGGCTTCGCACCTGGGTGGTCGAGTGGTCGTTGCCGGTCGCCCTGGGCAGCAACAGCTGGGAAGAAACCGGTGGCGTGGTGCCGCAGGCCTTCTACAGCTTCGTGCCGGAGATCGGTAGCGATCACCAGGCCCGCTACCAGTCCATCGAGGGAGCGGCACCATGAGCGCCGAACACGCCAGGCTGATCGCCAACCTGTTGATGATCGGCGTCGTGCGCGAGCTGGATGAGGCCAATGGCCGCGTGCGCATTGATGCCGACGGCATGCTCACCGACTGGATTCCCTGGCTGGAACGGCGTGCCGGGCCCGGCGTGCGCAGCTGGTGTGCACCGGAGCCGGGCGAGCAGGTGGTGCTGGCCTGCCCCTACGGTGATCCAGGCCAGGCGCTGGTGCTGGGCAGCCTGTACCAGGATCGTTTCCCGGCGCCGGCCGATTCGCGCCTGCGGCAGCGCACTGAATTCGCCGACGGCAGCTTTGTCGAGTACGACCAGGAAACCACCACGCTGACCGTCCACGCCGGCAGTGGCAACGTCATTGTCCACTGCAGCAATGCGCAGGTGATGGCCACGCAATCGGTGCTGCTCGATACGCCGTCGATCAAGGCCACCGGCGACCTCGAGGTTGCCGGCACGATCACCGCCGGCAAGGACATCAGCACGCCGGCGGAGATCAAGGCCGGCGCCATCGGCCTCAAGGCCCATACGCACACCGCGCAGGGACCGACTGCACCGACCACGCCCGCGCAGCCCTGAACGGCCACGCGTGCAATGCCCTGAAAACCCGCACTCCACGACGATAGAGGCCATGCGAGGAATCGACGCCAACACCGGCAAACCACTGGATGGGCTGGCCCATCTGCATCAATCCGTGCGTGACGTTCTCACCACGCCCCTGGGTTCCCGCGTACTGCGTCGCGAGTACGGCTCGCGCGTATTCGAACTGATCGATGCGCCGACCAACCGCTCGCTGCGCATGGACCTGATCGCGGCCACCGTCGACGCACTCGCGCGATGGGAACCGCGGCTCCACGTCGAGAACGTCGACGTCTCCCTCCCCGCCCCTGGCGTGATGATCCTGGCAGTGACCGGAATCCATCTGCCCGACGGCGAGGCCATCACCATCGAAGGAATCGAGGTTCGCTAACCGTGGCATCCGGCTCGTTCACCAGTGTCAATCTCTCCCAGCTGCCCGCACCGGCGGTCATCGAAGTGCTCGATTTCGAGACGTTGTTCGATGAATCACTGACCGCGCTGCAGGCGTTGGATCCCACCTTCGATGCGCTGCTGCCGTCGGACCCGGCCTTCAAGATCCTGGAGGTCTGCACCTACCTGCGCCTGCTCGACCGCCAGCGCGTCAACGATGCGGCGCGCGGCGTGATGCTGGCCTACGCGATCGGCAGTGACCTGGACCAGCTGGCCGCGATCTTCGGCATCGGCCGCCAGATGCTGGACCCTGGCAAGCCGCAGGAGGGCATCCCGCCGCGTTACGAGAACGATGAGGATTTCCGTCGCCGCATCCAGCTGGGTCCGGAAGGCTTCAGTGTGGCCGGACCGGAAGGCGCCTACATCTTCCACGCGTTGAGCGCGGACCCGCGCGTGCTTGATGCCAGCGCGACCAGCTCCTCGCCCGGCGAGGTGGTGGTATCGGTGCTGTCGCGCGAAGCCGATGGCACTGCCACCCAGGGCCTGCTCGACGCGGTCGAAGCCAAGCTGGGTGCAGCCGATGTGCGTCCGCTGACCGACCACGTGCTGGTGCGTACCGCTGCCATCGTCAACTACATGGTCAGTGCCACGCTCTACACCTTCGCAGGTCCGGATTCGCAGGTCGTGCTGGCGGAAGCGCGCACGCGGCTGGACCGCTACATCGCCGAGTCGCACCGTCTCGGTCGCGACGTCACCCGCTCGGGCCTGTTCGCCGCATTGCATGCTGAGGGCGTGCAGCGCGTGGAGATTGCCAGCCCGGCAGCCGACGTGGTGGTGGACCGTACCCAGGCCACCTACTGCACCGCCGTGACCCTGACCCATGGCGGCAACGATGAGTGATTCCACCACGCGCCTGATCAATGCGCGCCTGCGCGGCGCGGTCGATGGGCACAACCTGCAGTTCCGCCATCCCGGTGGCTCGCTGGCCACCCTGCAATCGGTGTACCGCACCGACTGGCAAGGTCGGATTAAGTTGTCGGATACGCTGCGGCGCAACCTGCAGCGGTTCTCGGGTGCCTTCAGTCACACCTGGTGGAAAGGCTTCCACGTCAAGCCGGCGAACCTGTCGTTCTATCATCCCGCTCCCGATGGCAGCCCCACTGCCTGGTCCTTCCCCGTTTCCGACGCGACCGGGGGTCCGGACCAGAACTTCGCCGGCCTGGTGGACGAGGACAGCAGCATGTTTCCCAATGGTGCCGTGCGCACCATCAGCGTCTGGCTGCGTGCAACCGAGCCATGCGTCATCGACTTCGGCATGCGCACGACCGGCCCAGGCAGGACACGTCTGCAGGTGGGCACCGAGTGGAAGCGCTACAGCTACACCTATGCCGCAACCGCGGATGACGCACCACGGGGCGTGAGCATCGTGCTGGATCGACGGGCAACCGGGAACACCGACCTGAAGCCGGACAGCCGCATCCATCTGTGGGGCGTGCAGGTGGAGGAAGGTCGTGAGGCAACCAGTTACATCCGCACCATGCCAGTGCCGGTGGGTGTGACTGATTACAGCGTGACCAACAACGTGATCACACTCAGCCAGCTGCCCGTGCCCGGCGCGATCATCGACGGCGATGCCCTGGTCAGGGTACCGACCACAGCCAACCTGTTGCCGCCCAACGCCACCCAGGCGGAGCGGGCGCTGGCACGTGCTGCGGTGACTCGTCCCCTGCCGGTGGACATCACCGCACTCTGGGATGCCGATCGCTGCCCCGCCGCGCTGCTGCCGTGGCTGGCCTGGGCGCTGTCCGTAGACGAATGGAAGGCCTACTGGCCGGAGGCAGTGAAGCGTGCACGCGTTCGCGCCGCGATCGCGATCCAGCGCCGCAAAGGCACCTGGGGCAGCGTGCGCGACGTGGTCGCCGCCTTCGGTGGCTCGATCCTGATCCGCGAATGGTGGGAGATGCAGCCGCCCGGCGCGCCACACACCTTCGAAGCGGTGATGACCATCGCCAACCAGGGCGGCGAGACCGCCACCGCCAAGTTCGTCGACGACGTGATCGGCGAGATCACCCGCACCAAGCCGGTGCGTTCGCACTTCACCTTCACCCAGGGCATGCAGGCCAGCACCGGTATCGGTGCGCTTGCCGGCGCCCATGGCACCACCTTCCGCCGCATCCAACTGATCGGAGAGTAAACCCCGCATGCGCTTGAAAATCACCGAAGCCGGCTTCGCCAAGCTGGTCAATCCACCCAATACCGGCACCAGCGCCGTACTGATCACCGAGATCGGCCTGACTTCCACCGCGTTCACGCCGTCGGCCGGGCAGACCACGCTGCCCGGCGAGATCAAGCGCGTCTCGACCTTCGGCGGCAAGGCCGTGGGCGATGACACGTTGCACGTGACCATCCGCGACGACAGCGCAACGGCCTACAGCCTGCGGGGCTTCGGCCTGTACCTGGGCGACGGCACGCTGTTCGCAACCTTCGGCCAGGCCGATCCGATCATGGAGAAGACCGCGGCCTCGATGCTGCTGCTCTCTACCGACATCCGCTTCAGCGAAGTGGATACCGCGCTGATCGAGTTCGGCAATGCCGAATTCATCTACCCGCCCTCCACCACCGAGGTACAGGGCGTGGTCGAGCTGGCCACCTCCACCGAAACCGAGGACGGTGCCGATGCACAACGCGCTGTCACCCCGCGTGGCCTGCGCGCTTTCATCGACAAGCGCTTCGGCGCCAGCGCACCGACCCAGTTCGTGCGCACGCTGTTGTCGGTCGCCACCGATGCCGCGTTCCGTTCCGCTCTGGGCCTGAAATCGGCGGCGCTGAAGGACGAGGGAGCCGACAAGGGCCTGGACGCCGACCTGCTTGATGGCCGGCACGGCACCCACTACCTGGACTGGCGCAACATGACCGGCGTGCCGTCCAGCGTGCACGTGCCCGGCCAGGTGATCCTGTTCGCCGGTGCCACCGCACCGAGCGGCATGCTGCTGTGCAACGGTGCCGCCGTGCTGCGTGCCAGCTATCCGGCACTGTTTGCCGCCATCGGTACCCGCTACGGCGCTGGTGATGGTGCGACCACCTTCAACCTGCCTGCAATGCAGGAAGGTACGGTGGTCACCCACACGCTGAACCCGGACGCTGTCGGCAGCTTCACCCAGGGTGAGGTGATCCGCCACGCCCACAGTGCAAGCACGGCAGCGGCAGGCAACCACAGCCATGCCATTTCGGTAGGTGCAGGCGGTGCCCATTCCCATGGTGCCAGCGCAAGCGCCGTCGGTGACCACGCGCACGGCGCATGGACCGATTCGCAGGGTCACCATGGGCATACCGGTGGCACCTCCTGGATTGGTGATCACCAGCATCTCACCGCATTCGCCGAATCCGGAACCACCTATCCGTGGGGCGCCGACTACAACAATCACGCCGGTTCGCGCGGCAACCTGGACTACGACAACCCCTGGCCGTACACCAGCCCGGCCGGTGGCCACGCGCACAGTTTCACCACCGACGGTGCAGGCGCGCACGGCCACAACATCGGCATGAACGGCGCCGGCGCCCACTCGCACACCATCTCCATCGCCCAGGTGGGTGACCACGGCCATGCCGCTTCGGCTGCCGACGCCGGTTCACACACCCACACCATCGTGGTGGAGAACGCCGGTGGCGACCGCAACCTGCCGGCCGGCCTGCGGATGATCTATTGCATCGCGTACTGAGGACATGAGCTTGCCTACCGAACCGCGCTTCGCGCACTCCTACGATCCCGACACCCGCGCCTACATGGGCAAGGTCCGCCTGCAGCCATCGCCCGATGGTGCATGGAACCTGCCCGACTTCACCGTGGATGTCGCCCCCCGCCAACCTGCAGGCGAGTACCAGGCATTGCGCCTGGCCGACGACGGCACACGCTGGGAAATGGTGGCCGATTTCCGCAACTGCATGCTGTGGGACACGCGCACGGCGATGGCGGTGCCCAATCGCCTCGTGCTCGGCCAGCCATTGCCCCAGGACGTGACCCTTTCGGAACCGTTCAAGCTGGATGGCACCACTGCGCAGTACAACGCCTGGAACGCCAGCCGCCGCGAATGGGCCCTGCTGCCGGATTACAGCACGCGGCCGCTGTGGAACAAGCGTGATGCGAGTTTCGCCACCGCCGTACCCCGCGGCGTTGCGCTGCCGTCCACGGTCACCGACCTTGCACCGCCCCGCGACCGCAGCTACCCGGTCACCTTCGACGAAGCCAGCACGGCGTGGGTGATGGTGGTTGCACCCGAACCCGAAGTGGCGCCGCTGCCGCAACCGTGATGCCGGGCCACGGCTGCAATTAATCCAGCCGCGGCCAGATACGAACATGTACCCATGCGGCGCAGATCGCGACCGCAGCACCCACCCAACCAAGGAAAAAACAACGCATGGCCGAATTTCTGCATGGCGTGCAGGTCGTCAACATCGATGGTGGTTCCCGCTCGATCGCTGTTGCCTCGACCAGCGTCATCGGCATCGTGGGCACCGCGCCCCGCGCCGACAAGAACGCCTTCCCGTACAACACCCCGGTCCTGGTGACCTCGCGTTCGCAGGCCGCAAAGCTGCTCGCAAACGCGGCTACCGAAGTCGATGAAGGTACCCTTCCGGGCCAGCTCGACGCCATCTTCGACCAGTCCAACGCCGTCGTCGTCGTCATCCGCGTCGAGAAGGGCGCCACCGAGAACGACACCCTGGCCAACGTGCTGGGCGGCGTGAACGCGCAGACCGGTGCCTACACCGGCGTACACGCGCTGCTGGCTGCCAAGTCGGTGGTCGGCATCAAGCCGCGCATCCTGGCGGTACCGGGCTTCACCCATACCCACGAAAAGCGCGACACGGAGCTACTGGCCAACCCGGTCGTAGCCGAACTGCTGGGCATCGCCGACAAGCTGCGCGCGGTGATCATCAAGGACGGCCCGAACAGCAACGACGACGCGGCCAAGAGCACCACCACCCTGACCGGCTCCAAGCGTGTCTACGTGGTCGACCCGGCACTGCTGGTGCAGTCCGGTGATGCCATCGTCACCCGCTACGCCTCCGGTGCCGTGGCCGGCGCCATCGCCCGCAGCGACAACGAACGTGGCTGGTGGGCATCGCCGTCGAACCTGGAGCTCAACGGTGTGGTCGGTACCGCACGTGCGATCGACTTCGGGCTGTCCGATGCGAGCAGCCGCGCGAACCTGCTGAACCAATCGAACGTGGCGACCATCATCCGCGAAGGTGGCTTCCGCCTGTGGGGCAACCGCACCGCCAGCATCGACGCCAAGTGGCAGTTCCTGTGCGTGGTGCGCACTGCCGACATCATCGCCGACAGCCTCGAGGCCGCCCATCTGTGGGCCGTCGACCGCGGCATCAGCAAGACCTACGTCGACGACGTGCGCGAAGGCGTCAATGCCTTCCTGCGCGGCCTGAAGACCCAGGGCGCGATCCTCGGCGGCAACTGCTGGATCGACCCGGAACTGAACGCAGCGGACAGCGTGGCCCAGGGCCGCTTCTACTGGGACTTCGATTTCACTCCGACCTACCCGGGTGAGCAGCTGACCTTCCGCATGCACATGAACAACAACTACGTCTCGGAGATCTTCTAAGCATGGCGCGCAAGATCCGCAAGAACTTCAACTTCTACGTCGACGGCAAGGGTTATGCCGGCAGCGTGATGTCCTTCACCGCTCCCAAGCTGACGCTGAAGACCGAGGACTTCCAGGCCGGCGGCATGCTCGCACCGACCGAAATCGTCCTCGGCCACGAAAAGCTGACTGCCGAAGTGACCTTCGCCTCCGATGACGCGGAGATCATGTCCAAGTTCCACGTCATCGAAAGCAAGGAGTACGGCTTCACCGCCCGCGAGGCGCTGGAAGCCGACGACGGTACGGTCTCCCAGGTCGTGCACAACATGCGCGGCAAGGTGAAGTCGCTGGACCGCGGCGAGACCAAGGTCGGCGAGAAGGGCACGGTCAAGGTCGGCCTGGCGCTGAGCTACTACAAGCTGACCCATGGCGCGCAAGTGGTGCAGGAGATCGACGTGACCAACATGATCGCCCGCCAGGGCGGCGTGGACGCACTGGCCGGCATCCGCGGTGCACTGGGCATCTGAGCCCACCCCGCACTGAAGTACACGGGGGCGCATCGCGCCCCCGCATCCACCGCACTCCATCGATACCCAGGAACACATCCATGTCCAGCAAGACCAAGACCACCGCCGACACCGTCATCGAGCGCGACGGCTATGCCGAAATCACCCTCTCCCGCCCGCGCCAGGTCAATGGCATGGACACCGCAGTGCTGCGCATGCGCGAGCCGACCGTGGAAGACATGGAGCGCTACCAGGACGACAAGGGCACCGATGCCCAGCGCGAAGTGCGGATGATCGCCAACCTGTGCGAGATCGCACCCGACGACGTGCGCAGGATGCCGCTGCGCGACTACGCCCGCCTGCAGGCCGGTGTCGCGCTTTTTACCACCTGACCCTGCCGCAGATCAGGCAGGGAGCACTCGCCCTGGCCGGGCATACCGGCTGGGGCCTGGGCGAGATCATGACGCTGCGGGTGTCGAAGTTCATCTGGTGGATACAGGGATTGCCGGTACATGGCGAGTAACGTTCAAACGACAACGATCACGATCGGCGGCTCGGTCTCCAAGTCGCTGCAGGACGCGCTGTCCTTCAGCAGGGATGGCCTGAAGCGCCTTGGCGATGAAGCGGACAAGCTCGAGCGCAAGCTCAATGTCATGGGCAGGTCGAGCAGCCAGTTCGCCCGCATGCGCATCGAAGCTGATGCGCTGCGAGCGTCGCAGGAAGCACTGCAGCGCATCGAAGACAAGCGCACGGCGAATCTCGAGAAGCGCGAGAAACTCGGATCGGCGTTCGGCGATGCACGTGGCATGCTCGGCAATGCCATCACCACGCTGGCCAAGCCGGTGGAGAACGCCGCCGGCTTCGTGCGCGAGAACCAGGCCATCGGCAATGCCGCCAACCTGACCCGCGCCCAGGTCAAGGCACTGGGCGAGACCATCCTGGCCGAGTCAGGGCGCACCTATCAGGGCGCCGGCGAGCTGCAGCGCGCGATCGGCCAGCTGGTCGGCGCCGGCATCGACGCGCAGGCCGCACAGGCCAGCCTCGGTGCGATCGGCCGCACCACCACCGCCACCGGCGAAAGCATCGACGATGTCACCCTTGCTGCGTCCGGCCTGCAGCAGGCGTTGAAGATCGATCCCAGCGGGCTGCAATCGGCGTTGGACGTACTGGTCGTGGCGGGCAAGGATGGCGGTGTCGGCCTGAAGGACATGGCGGGCGCGCTGCCGGTGCTGGGCAGCGCGTTCCAGTCACTGCAGATGCATGGCAATGCGGCCGCAGCCACCATGGGCGCGGCGCTGGATGTCGCCCGCCAGGGTGCCGGTGGCGCCGACGAAGCCGCCGGCAACATGCAGCGCTTCATGGCCAGCATCCTCTCGCCGGACCTGCAGGCCAAGGCCAAGAAGGGCTTCAAGCTGGACCTGCGCAGGATCATCAATGAGGCGCAGAGCACCGGCGGCAATCCGTTCGATGCAGCGATGCAGGGCATCATCCAGGCCACCTCGGGTGACCAGGCGAAGATCGGCAAGCTGTTCGGCGATGCGCAGGCGCAGAACTTCGTGCGCCCGATGATCCAGAACTGGGACGAATACACCCGCATCCGCGACAAGGCCCTCTACGCATCGGCAGGCACCACCGATGCCGGTTTCGCGGCAAAGATCCAGAGCGATCCGGAAAAGATCGAAGGCGCGAAGATCGCCGTCGACAATCTGTCCAAGGCCTTCGGCAGCGCGCTGCTGCCGGCGGTGGGCGAAGCAGCGGTGAAGCTGACCGAGCTGTTGAACGGGGTGACCTCGTTCGTGCAGGAAAACCCGAAGCTGATTGCCAACACCACCCAGGTAGTGGTCGGCATGATGGGCATGCGCACCGCCGTGCTCGGCGTGCGCTATGCCTGGACCTTCCTGCAGGGCCCGATCCTGGCCGTGCAGAAGGCGTTCGAACTGTTCCGCGGCGGCAGCCTGCTGGCCCAGCTGGGGCAGTTCGGACCGACCGCCATGCGCCTGGCGTCCGGCTTCCGCGTGGTGGCCACCGCCGTGGGTGCCATCGGCGGTGGGCCGATCACGCTGGCCATCGCCGCCATCACCTCCGGCGCGTTGCTGGTACGCAAGTACTGGGAACCCATCAAGGCCTTCCTCGGTGGCGTCTGGGACGGTCTCAGTGGCGCGGGCACTGCCGCCATGGGCGAACTGATGCGCGCCGTCGAACCGCTGCGCCCGGCATGGGAAGTCATGAGCGGGTTGATCGGGCAGGCCTGGGATTGGCTGTCGAAGATGCTGGAGCCGGCGCAGTACACCGGCAACGAGCTTTCGCGTGTGGCCGAGATCGGCTCGCTGGTGGGTGAGGCCCTGCTGGCCAACTTCCGCATGGTCATCCAGGTCATCGGGGGCGTGGTGCAGACCGTTGTCTGGCTGGGCGAAACGCTGGGCATCGCTGCCGGCTGGATCACCGTCACGCTCGGCGGTGCCTGGGACGCGATCATGGCGTCGGCAGGCGCGGCCATCGACTGGATCATGGGCAAGCTGCAGCCGTTGCTGGATGGCATCAGCTGGGTGGCAGGCAAAGTGGGCGGTGGCCTGGGCTTCCTCAAGGACAAGGCCGTCGAAGGCGCCGGTATCGCCCTTGACCGCGCAAACGTGGGCAAGGCGGCCTATGGCGCGATGGCAGCCAACGGCGGCGGCGGCATTGGTGACATGGCACGTGTCGCGTACGCGGTCGGCACCAACGACGGCGATGGCCTCAAGCGGCGCATGGCAGACCTCGGCAGCGCGCAGCAGGGGCGACAGGCACCGTCGATGCCCTCGGGCACTCCACGCATGCCCACCACCGTGCAGCAGCAACAGACCAACAACATCACCATCCACCAGCAACCGGGGGAATCCAGCGAGGCACTGGCGCGGCGTACCGCCAATGCATTGCAGCACCAGCAGGCCGTACAGGCCCGCGCCACCCTCGGAGACAGGAACTAAGCATGAAGCGCGAGTTCGTAACCGCAACCCTCGACAAGCTGCTGTCCGGTTTCCAGAGCAACGATTCAGGCAACGCACCCGTGCTGCTGATGCTGGGCGGCTTCAAGTTCAGCCTCAACACTGCGGTGTTCCAGGAGATCCAGCAATCCAACGAGTTCCGTTGGCAGGCACAGGAACGCGTCGGCCAGCTGGCCGCGTTGCAGTACACCGGTCCGGGCCAGGCCACCATGACACTGCCGGGCGTGCTGAACCACGAGTTCCGTGGCAAGGGCAACCAGATGTCGGAGCTGCGCAGGCTGGCCGCACAGGGCAAGCCACAGCGGCTGCTGACCGGCCGTGGTGGCAACCTCGGCCTGTGGGTGATCGACAAGATCGAAGCCACCAGCAAGCACTTCACGCCCGATGGCGACATCCGCCAGCAGACCTTCACCCTCTCCCTGCGGAAGCACAGCCATGGCACGAACGTATAACACCCGCGACGGCGACGTCGTCGACCGCATCGCCTACGTGCTCTACGGCGAGCAATCACCGGCCATCCTGCGCGCGGTGTTCGATGCCAACCCCGGCCTGGCCGCACGCGGCGCGGTACTGCCTGCGGGCCTGGTGATCACCCTGCCGGATGTACAGCGTCCAGCCAATGAACGCTCGGGAGTATCGCTGTGGGATTGAACGTCGAACCGGCCTTCCGTGTGGTGGCCAACAGCGAAGACATCACCGACAAGATCATGTCGCGTTTCAAGTCGCTGCGCATCACGGACGAAACCGGCAACACCGCCGACACGCTGGAGCTCCAGCTGGCTGACCACGATCCGTCCGATCCGATCCAGCTGCCTCCCGTGGGTGCCGAGCTGGAGGCCTTCATCGGCTATGACGGCGAGGTGCGGCGCATGGGCCTGTACATCTGCGATGAAGTGGAAATCTCCGGCTATCCAGGCAGCATGACCCTGCGCGCACGCGCGGCGCCCTTCGAGGCCAGCAAGGGTGGTAAGAACGATCTTCAGACGCAGAAGACGCGCACCTGGAAAAAGGGCACGACGATCGGCGGCATGGTGCAGCGCATGGCGGGCGAGCACGGACTGAGCGCAGCAGTGAGTGAATCGCTGGCGTCGATCGTGCTGCCGCTCACCGTGCAGTCGCAGGAGTCGGACATGAACCTGCTGCTGCGGTTGGGCAAACAGCATGACGCCATCGCCAAGCCGGGCGGCGGACGCCTGATGTTCGTCACCCGCGGCGAATCCACCACGGCCAGTGGCGAGCGCATTCCCGACGTCACCCTTACCCCCGCCGATGGCAGTGCCTACAAGGTCACCATCGCCTCACGCGAGAAGGCCGGGACCACCATCGCCTATTACCGCGATGTACGCGGCGCAAACCGCCAGGAGGTGAAGGTGGGCAGCGGTGAACCGATCGTGCGCCTGCGCATGGCCTACGCCGACCGCGCGACCGCCGAAGCAGCAGCCCGCGCCAAGCAACGCGAACAGGCGCGGCAGACGCGCAAGCTGAGCTACACCCTGCCCGGCCGCCAGACGTTGATGGCCGAAGCCACGGTGGTGATGCAGGGCTTCCGCGACGGCGTGGATGGGCGGTGGCTGGTCAAGCATGCCGAGCACAGCATCGGCAGCGAGGGTTACGTCACCAGCATCCAATGCGAACAGCCCAACAGTGCCGACGCAGTGAAAGCGGCCAGCAGCGCCGCAGCGACCGAGGACGAGCAGGTGGGCAGCGAGGTGTAGATCCACGCCATGCGTGGATGCTCTCCGCATCAAGTCACATACTGCGCCTGCCCATTGCCGAACGACCAGTTCTCTTTCTTCACTTCCACCAGGTTGATGAACACGTCCTCGCGGCGGATGCCCACCGCCGCGTGCAGGCCATCGGCGATGCCGGCGTACAGCGCCTTCTTCTGCTCCAGCGTACGTCCTTCGTTCCAGGTGATCTGGATGCAGATGAAGTCGTCGGTGCGGTCCACGCCCAGGTAACCCGGGTCGTAGATCAGCGTGCCGGGCTCGTGTTCCTGGAAGATCTGGAAGCGATCGTTTTCCGGCACGCCCACCGCGCGCATGGCCTGATAGATGGTTTCGCCGACGCGTTGCAGGTAGTCGGCGGATTTACCTTTGCGAAGATCGATGCGGGCGAGCGGCATGGTGGCACTCCAGGGCGGATGGGCACGGCAATGGGCTGAGACTACGCCTGCCCGGGGCGGTGGGACAGCGCAAGGATGGAACCCTCTGCCTTCATCCGCGACACATTCCCGCCGGCGTGCGCCGGGTGACGGAGTTGCCATGGCGGCGCCGCTCTGGAGTCGTCATATGCACGGTCGGAGTGGGCGGCTGCAGGCCGCCGACCGCGCGCGTAACGAAGGCGGCCCGGACGAACAGTTGGGCGCCTTCCATACCGACGGGCTGATCGTGGCCGCAGGACAACTGGTGCGCCAGGCACATCACTGCCTCTCCGCCGGCGATGCCTGACCGGCTCGGGTGTGCGCCCGCTACAATCGCGCCGGAAACGCAGGAGGCCGCAATGGACGCCGAACACCTGGAGTACTTCAAGGCCGCACTGGAAGGTCGCGCAAGCGTGGGCTGGAACGTCTGGTTCGCCGCCAACCAGCAGGCGCTGGCACAACAGCTGAGCCGCCCTGCTCTGCTGCGCTTGAAGTTCGGCAAACTGGATGAAGCCGAACGCCTGCTCGCCGCGGCCGGCATCGTGCCCCGCAGTACGGCGGGCAAACGCTACGAGATGTACTGCGCGCAGTTCTCAGCGGACGTGGTGGACGCGAACGGTCGCCCGCTGCCGGCCATCTGGCGCGCGGCGCACGGCGGTGCCATCGGCCTGCTTGCCGATGGGGAGCGTGAGGCCGGCCAGGCCAAGCTGCTCGCGGAGTTCCGCCGCGTCCGCAAGCGCGGGCTGCAACAGGCCCACGAATGGTTGGCCGATCTGTGCTTTGAAGGCGAGATGGAACTGACCAGCGGCAATGCCGAGGTGGGCCGTAGTCTGCTGGCGGTGGTGGCGCGCGCTGGCAGCGGCCACGACCTGCTGGATGCAACGGCGATGATCGCGCGCGAGCTGCTGGAGGATCCCGGCTGAAACGGCGATCGCTTCGACGGGCACTACGGAATCACAGGCAACAAAAAAGCCCCCATTGCTGGAGGCTTCTTTCGTTCTGCAACATGGTGGGCGGTACAGGGATCGAACCTGTGACCCTTGCCGTGTGAAGGCAATGCTCTACCGCTGAGCTAACCGCCCGGTGTTGCTGAGCCGCTCATTATAGGGGCTTTTCAGAGGCCGTCAACACATTTTCACATGGATGTTCACAGGCGTTTTCGGTGTGCGCAGCCGGGCGTGGCCCAGCGCCACCTCACATCGTATGCGTCGGCTTGTCCGAGCCGGTCAGGCCGGCCAGCAGGGTCTCGATCTTGTGGCGCACGCCCTCGCCTTCGGCACCCTCGGCCAGCTGCACGCCGATGCCGGCGGTGCGGTTGCCCTGGGCGCCGGCCGGGGTCACCCAGATCACCTTGCCGGCCACCGGCAGGCGTTCGCTGGAATCGGGCAGGGTCAGCAGCAGGAACACCTCGTCGCCCAGGAAGTAACGCTTGGGCGTGGGCACGAAGATGCCGCCGTTCTTCACGAACGGCATGTACGCGCTGTACAGCGCGGCTTTGTCCTTCACGGCCAGGGACAGGATGCCCTGGCGGGCGTTGCTGGCACTCATCGATTTCCCCTTGCGGCAGGCCGCTCGTTCACCTTGTTCCAGGCCAGCAGCAACTCGACCACCGCAAGGTCTGCACGCACCGTGGTGCGCAGCAGGTCGCGGGTGCGGTTGGCCGCATCGAACCAGGCTGCAAGCTTGTGCAATCGCTCCGGCGTGGTCAAGGCATCGGTGCTGGCCTGGGCCAGCGCCAGGTCGGCGGCAAAGCGCAGGCGCAGCGCCGCGCTGTCATCGGCACACCACTTCTGCGCCAGCTCTACCGCGCCGGTCTTGCCGTCGGCCAGCTGTTCCAGCTCGCGGCCCACTTCGCGGCGCAGGCTCAGGCCATCTTCGCGCAGCCAGTTGTCGGCCTGGCCGGGATGGCCGCGCGCGGCGTCCAGCGCTTCTCGCGCCGACGCTTCGCTGTGGCCCTGCTGCTGCAGCCACGCCAGCGCTTCATCGCGCGGCGGCAGCTTGAATTCCAGGCGTTGGCAGCGGCTGCGCACGGTCTGCGGCAGGCGCGCCGGGTCACTGCTGATCAGCCATAGATAGCGGCCGGACTGTGGCTCTTCCAGCGTCTTCAGCAGTGCGTTGGCGGCGGAACGATTGATGGCACCGGCCGGGTCGACGATCACCACCTGCGCCACCCCATACTGCGGGGTCAACGCCAGTTTGTTGGTGATCTCGCGCACCTGCTCGATGACGATCTCGGTGCGCAGCTTGTCGCCACTCTTGTTCGGGATGAAGCTGACCAGCTGCAGGTCAGGGTGCGTGCCTGCGGCGATCAGCTGGCGGGTGCGGGTGGCGTGCGCGGCATCGCCGCGCGCCAGCACGTGGTCGGCCAGGGCCAACGCCACCTCGCGCTTGCCCAGCCCGGCCGGGCCACAGATCAGCAGGCCATGGCCGAGCCGATCAGCATCGAGCGCGGCAACCGTCTGTTCGAACGCGCGTTGCTGCCAGGGCGAGAACGTGCTCATGCGCCCTCCCCGCCCTGCAGCCAACGCTCGACACGCGCCACCACATCCGCGGCCACGCGCGCCTGCACCTGGCCAGCGTCGATCAGCGCGAAGCGCTGCGGGTCCTGCTGCGCACGGCTGCGGAACACTTCGCGCACGCGCTGGAAGAAGTCGTCCTGTTCGCTTTCGATGCGGTCCGGCCACAGGTCGCGGCCGTTGGCACGCGCGCGGCCTACCGCCACGTCCACATCCAGCAGCAGGGTCAGTCCCGGCAGCAGGCCCACCGCGCGGCGTTCCAGGTCGGCAATCCACTGCGGGTCGAGGCCACGGCCACCGCCCTGGTAGGCATAGCTGGAATCGGTAAAGCGATCACTCAGCACATAGGCGCCGCGCTGCAGTGCAGGCTGGATCACCTGGCGCACATGCTGCGCGCGTGCAGCGAACACCAGCAGCAGCTCGGCTTCGGCGCTGAGCGGCTCGGCAGCGATTTCGGCATCGGGCTTCAGCACCAGGCCACGGATGCGCTCGGCCAACGGCGTACCGCCCGGTTCGCGGGTCAGTACCACTTCGTGGCCGTGGCTGCGCAGGCAGTCACGGATGGCGTTGATGGCGGTTGTCTTGCCCGCGCCCTCGCCACCTTCCAGGCTGACGAAACGGGGATGGCGAAGCAGCGCGGGACTCATTGCGCCGGGGTCTCCTTGGTGCGTTGCTGGCGCAGCTGCTGCAGGTAGCGGGCTACGGCGGCGTTGTGCTGGTCCAGGCTGGGCGAGAACACGTGCGCGCCACTGCCATCGCCTACGGCGACGAAGTACAGCGCGTCACCTGCGGCCGGCTGTGCAGCCGCCATCAGCGCATCACGGCTGGGCATGGCGATCGGGGTCGGGGTCAGGCCCGCACGGGTATAGGTGTTGTAAGGCGTATCGGTAGTCAGGTCGCGGCGGCGGATGTTGCCGTCGTACGCAGCACCGATGCCGTAGATCACGGTCGGGTCGGTCTGCAGGCGCATGCCGATCTTCAGGCGACGCATGAACACCCCGGCAATCTGCGGGCGCTCGCTGGCCAGCGCGGTTTCCTTTTCGATGATCGACGCCATGATCAGAAGTTCATACGGCGTGTTGATCGGCAGGTCCGGCGCACGGCTTTCCCAGGCTTCGTCCAGCGCCTTCTCCATCGCACCGTGGGCGCGCTTGAGCACGTCCAGGTCACTGTCGCCGCGCTGATAGACATAGGTCTCCGGCAGGAAGCGGCCTTCCGGATGCTGGCCGGCGAAACCGAGGCGGTCCATCAGCGCTGCGTCATCAAGGGTGTCGGTGGTGTGCAGCAGCGGTTCGGCACGCTTCAGTGCCGCACGCAGCTGGCGGATATTCCAGCCTTCAATGATCGTGACGCGATGCTGCAGCACCTTGCCGGCACGCATGCGCAGCAGCAGCTCACGCGGGGTCAGGTCGCCGCTGAGCGCGTACTCACCCACCTTCAGTTTGCCGGCAGCATCGAGCTGGCGCGCCAGCAGCTGCCACTGCGCGTCCTGGCCCTCGTCCACGCCGGCGTCGCGCAGCTTGCGCAGCACCGTGTTCATGCCGTCGCCGCTGGCGATGACCACGCTCTCGGCGGAGGGGGTGATCCGGGTGTCGGCGAACCGGGTCTGCTGGTAGAAGAACCACGCGCCCGCGCCGGCCACGACGGCGGCCAGCACCACCACCAGCGTTACCACGAACAGACACCCGCGCTTGGCTCCCGCCATGGACTACCTCTGAACTCGATTCCGTCGTGCAGGATACCGTGCCGGTGGTGTGGGGTCATGACCGGGGTGGCAGACACCCGCATCCGTGCCGACCAAGGTCGGCACCCACCAAAACCGGAATCGGTAGCGCCGGGCCATGCCCGGCGGGAGGCCCTGCCCTCAGCCCTGCTGGCCCAGCGCGCGCAGCAGGCCACGGGCCTTGGCGCGGGTCTCGTCCAGTTCCTTGTCCGGATCCGAATCGACCACGATGCCGGCGCCGGTACGGAAGCTGACCTCGTGGCCGTCCACTTCGGCGGTGCGGATCAGGATGTTCAGGTCCAGGTCGCCATCGCGGTTCAGCCAGCCGAACGCCCCGGTGTAGGCGCCGCGCGGCACCTGCTCCAGCTCGCCGATGATCTGCATGCAACGCACCTTCGGGCAGCCGGTGATGGTACCGCCAGGGAAGGTGGCGGCGATCACTTCACCCGGGGTCACGTCCGGACGCAGATGGCCGCTGACGTTGCTGACGATGTGGTGCACGTGCGCGTAACTCTCCACGGTCATCAGTTCATCGACCACCACGGTACCAGGCAGGCAGATGCGCCCAAGGTCGTTGCGCTCGAGGTCGATCAGCATCACGTGCTCGGCACGCTCCTTCGGGTGGCCGACCAGCTCCTGGATGCGCGCGGCATCGTCGTCGCCCTCGAAACGTGGACGCGTCCCGGCAATCGGCCGGGTCTGCGCATGGCCGGCGTGCACCGACACCAGCCGTTCCGGCGAGGAACTGACCACGTGCCGGCCGTGCGCACTGAACAGGCCGGCGAACGGTGCGGGGTTGGCACGGCGCAGCTGCGCGTACAACGCCTGCGGGCTGACCGGTGCGGCGAATTGCGCGCTCCAGCGTCGCGACAGGTTCACCTGGAACACGTCGCCGGCACGCAGGTATTCGATCACCCGGCGCACGCCGTCGGTGAAGCGCTGCGGCGCGTCCTCGCCGACCGACTGCGGCGGCAGCCAGCCCTGCCCTGCATTGGGCAGTGCGGCCGAGGCCAGTTCCACCAGCGCATCCAGCAGCGCGTGCTCACCGGCTTCGGCGATGACGAAGCTGGCGTCGTTGTGGTGATCGTGCAGCACCGCCGCCGGGCAACGCAGCGCCAACGCGGTCGGGCGGCCGTCATCGCGTGCACGCGCCGGCAGCACGGTTTCGATCTGGCTGGCCACTTCGTAGTCCAGCATCAACGCCCAGCCGCCGCGGAACGGCAGGCTGTGGCTGCCATCATGCGGCAGCCGTTCGTGCTGCCAGGCACGGTCCAGTGCCTGCAGGAAGCTGCCGGCCTGCACCACGTCGCGCTGATCACGCACCCGGCCATCGGCATCCAGCCGCAGGCAATCGCCCTGCGCGGCCAGCAGAAGGCTCCAGCGGCCCTGGGCGGTGCCCGAGGCAGTGGATTCCATCAGCAGCGGGAAGCGCACCGGGTCGTGCTGCTGCAGGGCCAGCAGGTCGATCGGATGCGGCAGTGGGTGGATCATTGGTGCGTGGGTCATGGCAGCCAGTTCGGGGGTTCAGATGCACGGAAGCCGCCTTGCGGCGGCTCCGTAGAACGTGGAGTCGAGCATGGCTCGACTCTACAACTCGGTCAGACGCGCTTGAAGATCAGCGTGCCGTTGGTGCCGCCGAAGCCGAAGCCATTGGACATCACCACGTCGACCTTGGCCTGGCGCGCTTCGTTGGGCACGTAGTCCAGGTCGCAGCCTTCGCCCGGCTGCTGCAGGTTGATGGTCGGCGGGATGACGTTGTCCTGCAGCGCCATCACCGAGAAGATCGCTTCCACGCCGCCGGCAGCGCCCAGCAGGTGGCCGGTCATCGACTTGGTGGAGCTGACCATCATCTTGTAGGCGTGGTCGCCGAAGGCGGTCTTCATCGCCATGGTCTCGCCCAGGTCGCCCAGCGGCGTGGAGGTGCCGTGCGCATTGAGGTAGCCCACCTGCTCCGGGGTCACGCCGGCGTCCTTCATGGCCATGACCATGCAGCGCGCGGCACCTTCGCCGTTCTCGCTTGGCGCAGTCATGTGGTACGCATCGGAGCTGGCGCCGAAGCCGGCCAGTTCGCAATAGATCTTCGCGCCACGCGCCTTGGCGTGCTCATACTCTTCCAGGATCAGGATGCCGGCGCCGTCGCCCAGCACGAAGCCGTCGCGGTCCTTGTCCCACGGGCGCGAGGCCTGTTCCGGGGCGTCATTGCGGGTGCTCATGGCCTTCATCGCGCAGAAGCCGCCCACCGCGGTCGGCGAGGAGCCGCGCTCGGCACCACCGACCACCATCACGTCGGCATCGCCGTACTGGATCATGCGCATCGCGGTACCAATCGAATGGTTCGAGGTCGCGCACGCCGACACCGCCGAAAACGACGGGCCCTTCAGGCCAGTGATGATGCTCAGCTGGCCCGGCAGCATGTTGATGATGGTCTTGGGCACGTAGAAGGGCGAGATCTTCTTGCCCTCGTGGAACTCGATGGTCTGCTCTTCAATGCCGAGCAGGCCGCCGATGCCGGCGCCAACGATGGCACCCATGCGATCGGCATTGGCTTCGGTGATCTCCAGGCCCGAATCATGCAGGGCCATGAACGAGGCACCGAGGCCGTAATGGATGAACGGGTCCATCTTCTTGGCATCCTTGCCGCTGACCCGGAATTTGCCGAACAGTTCGTTGTCGGCGGTGATGTCGAATCCTTTGACCTCACCTGCAATCTTGGTGGTGAACCGATCCAGATAGGCATCAGAAACGTTGGTCAGCGGACCGATGCCCGAACGACCATGGGTGATGCCTTCCCAGCTGCTGGCCAGATCATTGCCCAACGGCGAGACGATACCCAGGCCGGTTACGACGACGCGACGCTTCATTGCTGTTTCTCCTGACCCGGATGGTTTCTACGGGTAACTCGGTTTGCTTCGATGTAATGCCCAAACACACGGGGCCGCAACAGCGGCCCCATGGGGTGCGGTGCGCGGCGAGCCTGAGCCCGCGCGCGCACTGCCGTCTGACATCAGGCCTTGACGTGGGCCTTGACGTAGTCGATGGCGGCCTGGACGGTGCTGATCTTCTCGGCTTCTTCGTCCGGGATCTCGCACTCGAATTCTTCTTCCAGCGCCATCACCAGCTCGACGGTGTCCAGCGAGTCAGCGCCCAGGTCATCGACGAACGATGCGCTGGTGGTGACTTCTTCTTCCTTGACGCCAAGCTGTTCGACGACGATTTTCTTGACGCGTTCTTCGATGGTGCTCATGGGATCTCGCTCCAGATGGAGTTGTGGTTCAAAAGTGGTCGCCATCAAAGGCGATGGCCGTGGGATAGTGTAGTGGAAACCAGCGCGGCCTTGCATCGCAGCAAAAAGCCCAGCAGATCAACCACTTGCGGCGCAATCCCTGCGCCCCTTGCTTACGGCATGTACATGCCACCGTTCACATGGAGGGTTTCGCCGGTGATGTAACCGGCAGCCGGGCCGGCCAGGAAGGCCACCGCATGGGCGATGTCCTCCGGCGAACCCAGGCGTTCGAGGGCGATGTCGTTGATCAGCGCGGTACGCGCTTCCTCCGGCAACGCCTTGGTCATGTCGGTGTCGATGAAGCCGGGAGCGACCACATTGACGGTGACACCGCGTGAACCGATTTCCTTGGCCAGCGACTTGCTGAAGCCGATGATGCCGGCCTTGGCAGCCGCGTAGTTGGCCTGGCCGGCATTTCCGGTCACACCCACCACCGATGCGATGTTGATGATGCGGCCCTTGCGTGCCTTCATCATGCCGCGCATGACCGCCTTGCTGGTGCGGAACACGCTGGTCAGGTTGGTGTCGATGATCGACGCCCAGTCCTCGTCCTTCATGCGCATCAGCAGGTTGTCGCGGGTGATGCCGGCATTGTTGACCAGGATCGAGATCGGGCCGAATTCCTTGGCGATGCCGTCCAGCACGCTGTCCAGTGCGGCAGCGTCGGTCACGTTCAGGGCACGGCCGTGACCACCGTGGGCAGCCAGGCGCTCACCGATCGCGGCAGCGCCGGACTCGGTGGTGGCGGTACCGATGACGGTGGCGCCCTGGGCGGCCAGCAGATCGGCGATGGCGGCACCAATGCCGCGGCTGGCACCGGTGACCAGTGCGATTTCACCCTGCAGGGGCTTGCTCATGATGTTTTCCTCAGGCTGGGACGGCCGCCGCGCCCATGCCGCTTGCAGCGGCGACCGGCACGGTCGGCAGGAACAGGGGCAATCAGGCCGACCACGCCTCGCGGGCGCCTTCGAAGTCGCCCGGAGTGGCCAGCGAGCGGCCGTCAATGGCCTTGTCGATGCGCTTGACCAGGCCGGTCAGCACTTTGCCCGGACCGCACTCGGCAATCTGGGTGATACCGCGGGCGGCAAGCGCCTGCACGCAACCGGTCCACTGCACCGGCTGGTACAGCTGCTGCACCAGCGCGGTACGGACCGCGTCCACGCCGTCGTGCACCTTGGCATCGACGTTCTGCACCACCGGCAGCTGCGGCGCCTGCCAGGACAGGCCGGCCATCACTTCGGCCAGGCGGTTGGCAGCTTCACGCATCAACGGGGTATGCGACGGCACGCTGACCGCCAGCTTGACCGCCTTGCGCACGCCCTTCTCGGCCAGCAGCGCCAGCGCACGATCGACCGCATCGGCGTCGCCGCCGATCACGATCTGGCCCGGCGAATTGAAATTGGCCGGCACCACCACCTGGCTGCCCGCGGCTTCGGCACAGACGTCCAGTACCAGCTGGTCCTCGGCGCCGAGCACCGCGGCCATGGCACCGACGCCGGCCGGCGCGGCTTCCTGCATCAGCTGGCCGCGCAGGCGCACCAGGTGCGCACCGTCGTGCAGGCTCAGCGCGCCAGCGGCGACAAGCGCGCTGTACTCGCCCAGGCTGTGACCGGCCAGCACCGACGGGCGCGGACCGCCCACGGCATTCCAGACGCGCCACACGCCGATGCTTGCGGCCAGCAGGGCCGGCTGGGTGTACTCGGTACGGTTGAGCATTTCCTCCGGGCCGCCCTGGGACAGTGCCCACAGGTCGACGCCGGCACCATCGGATGCCTCGGTGAAGGCTTCACGCACCTGCGGGTGCAGTTCAGCCAGCTCGGCCAGCATGCCCACAGACTGCGAGCCCTGGCCGGGGAAGACAAAAGCGAGGGTGGATACGGTCACGCGGTCATCCGCTTGTTGCAATCGAAGCGGGCCATGATAAGGGGGAACATGCCGTGTCGTCTGTACGTGCGCGTATGCACGCGTATGGTCCATGGTGGTCGCAGGGCGCTGGAGATCTGGGGTCAGATCCCTTTTCCCATGGAAAAGGGATCTGACCCCAGCCGACGATCAGCAGAACAGCTGCAGGACGTCCAGATCGCCGTCGGCGAGGAAATCCACGCACAGGCCCACCAGCATCAGCACGCCAGCGGTACTGGCGCCATGGGCGATGAAGATCGAATGCGCCAGCGCGCGTGCTGAACGGCCCAGCTTCATGCAGACCCTGGCCAGATTGCGAAGGCGGCCACTGACCACATGCACATGCTCGCGCACCGGTGCCTGAACGTCGCCCATCGCCTCGGCCATCATCGCCTGCAGGCGCTCGGGCCGGTCGGCGTAATACTTGGCGGCGCCATAGCCGAACATCAGCCAGTCACGGGCCTGCGCTTCGGACAGATCCATCACTTCCAGCGGATCTTCCTCGAAGTCGATGAAGCCCACGTTCTGGCCGTCCCAGGTGAGATTGCGCGGCAGCGGCTGGCCGAAATAGGCCCCGCGCGCATGCGCCTCGGCAATGGCCAGCATCGCCGCCATCACCAACCGGTCGCGACCAGCCTCGTCGGCTTCGCGCAGGCAGGTATTGAACGAACTGCCGTTGTCGCCGATCACCAGCGCGGCATGACCGGTACCCAGCACATCCGGCACGTTTACTCCCTGCGCCTGCAGTTCAGCCAGGCGACGGGCTTCGGTTTCGCGTGCAGCATCACCGCCGCGATGCGGTGGCGGGCGCAGGGCATCGAGATGGAAACGGCGGGCAACAAAATTGAGCAGGCCCAGAGCCAGCGCCCGGCTTCCCTTGCCGTACTGCTTCAGCCAGGCACGCTGCCCTTCGATGACGATGGGCTCAACCATGACAGGTCCTCCTTAAACGCGTTACGGCCCCAGAGGGGCCGTAACGACAGACTTCACGTTGTCGTAACTTGCACTATCAATAGCGCAGCAGGGCCGAACCCCAGGTGAAGCCGCCACCGAAGGCTTCCAGCAGCAGCAGCTGGCCACGCTCGACCTTGCCCGAACGCACTGCAGCGTCCAGCGCCAGCGGCACTGAGCCGGACGAGGTATTTCCGTGCTGGTCAACCGTGACCACGACCTGCTCCATCGACATGTCCAAGCGCTTGGCCGTGGCTTCGATGATGCGCAGGTTGGCCTGGTGCGGTATCAGCCAATCCAGGTCGGACTTGTCCAGGCCGTTGGCAGCCAGGGTCTCGTCCACGACCGAATCCAGCGCCTTGACGGCGTACTTGAACACGTCGTTGCCCTTCATGTTGATGGTGCCACCACCGTTGGTGCCGTCCTTGAACCCGGTCGAAACACCCACCGGGTTCCACAACAGCTCCTTCTTGCTGCCATCGGAATGCAGGTGGGTGCTGAGGATGCCGGTCTCTTCGTCGGCCTTGAGCACGACGGCGCCGGCACCATCACCGAATAGCACGCAGGTGGTGCGATCGTTCCAGTCGACCATGCGGGTCAGTGTTTCGGCGCCGATCACCAGCACGTACCGGCAGTCGCCGGAACGGATGAATTTGTCGGCCACGCCCAGCGCGAACACGAAACCCGAACAGGCCGCGTTGACGTCGAAGGCGGGGCATCCGGCCACACCGAGCTTCGCCTGGATCAGGCACGCGGTGGACGGGAAAATAAGGTCAGGGGTGGTCGTACCGACCACGATCATGTCGAGCTGCGAAGCGTCGATGCCGGCCGCTTCAAGCGCGCGCAGCGCGGCGTTGTAGCCGAGATCGCTGGTGGTTTCGCCTTCGGCCGCGATGTGCCGTTCACGAATGCCGGTGCGCGACTGGATCCACTCATCCGAGGTTTCGACCATTTTTTCCAGGTCGGCGTTGGTCAGGACTTTTTCCGGCAAATAGCTGCCGGTGCCCGCGATCCTCGAATAGATCCGCTTGCTCATCATGTTTCCTGTTGCGCAGGCCGCCGATCACCGGCAAGCCCGGGAAAGAAGGCAAAGGCCGCTGCCCGGAGGCAGCGGCCTTCCCGGCACATCAATCTTCTTCGACGGCCGAGGTCTTGGTCTGGATGACCTTCTTGCCGCGGTAGAAACCATCGGCAGTGATGTGGTGACGCAGATGCACTTCGCCGGTGGTCGGGTCGGTCGACAGCTGCTTGGCGCTCAGGGCGTCATGCGCACGGCGCATACCGCGGCGGGACGGGGTGACACGGGATTTCTGGACAGCCATGGGATTGCTCCAAACTCGGTTCGTTTTTGCTTCGTCGTATCGTCGCGCAGGACGCCAGCGCCCAGCACACTTTCGCTTTCGCCGCAGCCGCCGACGACAATCCGGCTGCTATTGTTTCTTCAAGGCCGCCAACGCCGCAAACGGGTTGGCCTTCTTTGTTTCTTCTTCGCTCGGTGCCCAGTCCTTGTCGACTGCTTCACCATCGGGCGACAGCGGTACCACCGGCACCGCCAGCACCAACTCGTCTTCGACCAGGTCCAGCGGACGCAGCTGGCCATCTTCCGGCACCAGCAACGCCTCGTATTCCTCCGGCAAGGACGATTCCTCGTCCTCGTCGCGGATCAGGCCAAGCCTCTGGGTCACCTTCACCGGCAACAGGAATCGCTGCATGCTGCGCTGACAGGTCAGCGGCAACGCGGTGTCGATGGTCAGTTCCACATAGGATACCCGCAAGATGTCGTCGCGACCGAATTCAAGCGAGTAGGCACACTCACCGTCGGTATCGGCGACCAACCCCTGCAGGCGGGTCAATTCAGCCAGGGAGACCTGGCCGTCGAAGCGCCTTCGCGCTACAACCATCCGCCAGGCATCCAGCGTTTCGGGCACGTTCGCGGACATAAGCCGCTGAATACTAAGGATCGGGGCGGCGGCTGTCAAATGCCCGCCATACAGGACTTGCCGCTGGCGTTGCGGACGGGCCAGACTGCCGCGCCCTGCCCCGGTATTGTCGCATGCCGCTGATCCTGGCCTCCACCTCCCGCTACCGCCGTGAACTGCTGCAACGGCTGGGCCTGCCCTTCGACTGCGCACGCCCGGACGTGGATGAAACCCCGCTGGACGGCGAGGCCCCGCTGGCCCTGGCCATGCGACTGGCGGCCGCCAAGGCCGCCGAGGTGGCTGCCCGTCATCCGGGCGCCTGGGTGATCGGCTCGGATCAGGTGGCGGACCTGAACGGCCAGCCGCTGGGCAAGCCTGGCACGGTCGAGGCGGCCCGCGCGCAATTGAAGGCAATGTCCGGACACACCGTGCGCTTCCATACCGGCATCAGTCTCACGCGAGACGGAGAATCCTTCACGGCGATCGACCTGACCGAAGTGCGTTTCCGCGCGCTGGGCGAGGACGAGATCGCCCGCTACGTAGCCGCAGAACAGCCACTGGACTGTGCCGGCAGTTTCAAGTGCGAGGGCCTGGGCATCAGCCTGTTCGAGGCGATCGACAACCGCGACCCGACGGCACTGGTGGGCCTGCCGCTGATCGCGCTGTGCGGGCTGCTGCGCAGAGCGGGATTCGCGGTGCCCTGAACTGTAGAGCCGAGCCATGCTCGACTGCATTTCCCTGGCCACCTGCACTCTGGAACAGAAGCAGTCGAACATGGCTTGACTCTGCAAAAGCCGGACTCAACGAACCTCGAACGGCTGCTCCTGCCACTCTTCCACGCTGCCATCGTTGCCATGCAGGCGCAGGCCCAGCCAATGCCGGCCCGGTGCCAGAGCGGCGGTATCCAGCGACGCATCGAAGCCCACCGCCGGATGCCGCGGGTCGGTGCTGTCCGGCCAGGTGTGGCGTACGTCGAACACACGCCCGTACTGCGCGCTACCGATAGAGCGGCCATCGACCAGCACCTCGACACGCGCCAGGCCGACGCCGTCCTTGAACGCCCAGCCCTTGATGGCAAGCGTGCCCGAAACCTTTTCACCGTTGGATGGCGCATCCAGCCACGCCATCGCCGGGGTCACGCACGGACCCGCCGCGCGCTGTGCCGGCAGGCGGAACAGCAGGAAACGCTGGAAACCATGATCGCTGCTGACCACCCGCGGCGCGGGCAACGGCCCGACCTGCCCGCAGATGGCGTGATAGCGCGCCAGCAGATCGCGGTAACGCTGGTCACTGGGCGACAGCACCAACAGCATCGGCGCCGCACGCTCGCCCTCGTGCAGCAACCCCCACTGCGCCAGCTGCGCGGTGCGGCCGTGCTTGTCGTTGAGCGGATGCGGCAGCACCTCGATATCGCCATTGCCGAGCTGGAAGCCCAGTTCGGCCCCGACCTTGAAGTTGCCGGCCAGCACGCGCGTGCCGGCTGGCATCTGCTGCAGCTCATCGCGCACCGCCACCGCCAGCGGCTGCCAACCGGCGAAGTTGCGCGGGTAGTACTTGCTGCCCGCCAGTTGCTCACGCAGCGAAGGCGTGGATGCCATCAGGTAATAACCGAATGCCAGCACCATGCCGGCGCCAGCCAGCCACCAGCCGGTACGGCGCAGCCAGCGCGGCCAGCCGTTGAGCACCACCGGCACCGCCACCAGCAGCGCCAGATAGCCCGGCAGTGGCCAGTGGAAGCTGATCCGCTCGACGTCGGTGAAGAATCCCAGCAGGAAGATGCCAAGCGTTGATACGCCACCGACCAGGCCGAAGTAACGCCATTGCACGCGCGCGCCGCCACCGCTGCGGGTGCCCGCCAACGCCACCTTCCACATCGCGATGCACAGGATCGGCGTAACCAGCATCGGCTGGATCAGCAGGAACAACAGCCCGGCCCATTCGAAAGTCCAGGGATGGCGCTCAACCACCTGGAACTTCAGCCCGGCATCGTGATTGTCCGCATTCCACGCCAGCAGCGGCAGCCAGGCCAGCACGCCCACTGCAAGCGCCACCCATACGCGTGGATCAGCCAGCATGCGCCGTCCCTGCGGCAGCGCCAGCAAGGCAACAAAGCCCACGCCGATGACGCCGATGAAGCGATAGTGGCTGAGCGCACCGATCATCAGGCCCAGCGCCAGCTTCATCGCCGAAGACGCATCGACGTTGTGCAGCAGGCGCGCACCGGCGTGCAGGCAGATCACGGCCGCCAGTGCCATCGGCACGTCCGGCACCGCCAGCAGCCCCAGCGTGGCCGACAACGGCATCAACAGTGTCAGGCTGCCGGCCTGCCATCCGGCCACGTTGCCGAACCAACGCGTGGCGATGCGCGCCACCAGCAGCGGCAGCAATGCACCAATGGCCAGGAACGGCAGGCGCAACGCCAGGACGTGGTGGCCACCGATCTCCACGCCCAGTCGTGCCAGCCATGCAGTCAACCCGGGCAGATCGGAATAGGCGGCCGCCAGATGCTGGCCTTCCTGCCAGTAGAACGCCTCATCGACAAACAGTGGCAGGCGCGCGGCCACCACCAGCTTGGCCGCTGTGACCAGCGTCCATAACCAGAGAAATATCGTTCGTGCGCGCTGTTCGCCTTGCATCGCTCTATGGATAATCGAGTGGATTCCAGAACTGAGACGATCATGCCAGCTTCGTCCCCCAACCCCAGCATGCTAACCGATCAATTGAGACAGGCCCTGCGGGAGGCACAGGATCAGGTGAATGCACTGGTGCTGGGCAAGGTGCCGGAAGTCAGGCTGGCTTTCGTCGCGCTGTTGTCCGGTGGGCACCTGCTGATCGAGGATCTGCCCGGCCTGGGCAAGACCACGCTGGCACATGCACTGGCCAGCAGCCTCGGCCTCAGCTTCCAGCGCGTGCAGTTCACCTCCGACCTGTTGCCCGCCGATGTACTGGGCGTCTCGGTGTATGAAGCGGGCAGCCGCCAGTTCCAGTTCCATCCCGGCCCGGTGTTCACCCACGTGCTGCTGGCCGACGAGATCAACCGCGCGCCACCGCGCACGCAGAGCGCACTGCTGGAGGCAATGGCCGAGCAGCAGGTCACTCTGGATGGACAGACCCATCCGCTGCCCGATCCGTTCTTCGTGATCGCCACGCAGAATCCGGTGGACCTGTCCGGCACCTTCCCGCTGCCGGATTCGCAGCTGGATCGCTTCCTGCTGCGGCTGGCGATGGGTTACCCCAGTGCACAGGCCGAACGCGAGCTGCTGCGTGGCACCGACCGCCGCGACCTGATCACACGCGCCGTACCGAAGCTGGACGATACCCAGGTGCGTGCGCTGCGCGATGCGGTCGGCCAGGTGCATGCCAGCGATGCACTCATCGACTACGTGCAGGCGCTGCTGACCCGCAGCCGCCAGCACGCTGGTGTACGCGTCGGCCTGTCACCGCGTGCAGGCCTGGCCCTGCTACGTGCGGCCAAGGCGCATGCGCTGATGCTTGGCCGCGGCCATGTAGTGCCCGAAGACGTGCAGACCCTGTTCGTGGCAGTGGCCGGCCACCGGCTGGTGGCGGAGGCGGAATCCAGCTCGGGGCCGGCACTGGCGCGTGCGATCCTGCAGACCGTCGCGGTGGATTGAACGTGGCCACACGCTGGGCACGACTGCAGCTGATGGCCCGGCCGCGCAGGCCAGAAGCCTTGCCGAAGCGACTGGATCGCCATCGCATCTATGTGTTGCCCACCCGCTTCGGCCTGTTCGTTGCCACCTTGCTGGCCGCCATGCTCCTCGGCGCGCTGAACTACAACAACAATCCAGCGCTGCTGCTGGCCCTGCTGCTGGCGGCAGCGGCCATCGCCAGTGCCATTGCCGCGCACCTGCAGCTATCCGGCGTGCAGATCGATGCGATCTCCGCCGAGCCGGTGCCGGCCGGGCAACCGCTGCGCCTGCGCGTGGACCTGTCGCTGCGCGATCCGCGCGCGCGCCATGGCCTGCACCTGCAGCTGGGCGACAGCGAAACCTGGACCTCACTGCCGGCACACGGTCGCGGTGAGGTGGAACTGGAGGTACCGAGCGAACGCCGCGGCTGGCTGGAGCTGCCGCGCATCCGCCTGTCCACCACCCAGCCACTGGGCCTGGTACGGGCGTGGTCGTGGGTGTGGCCGGAACAACCGCTGCTGGTCTATCCACTGGCCGAGACAACCGCACCTGCACTTCCGGAGAGTGGCAACGATCCCCTGCACACGCGTGCCCATGCCAGTGGTGAGGAACTGCATCAGCTGCGGCCCTACCGCGCCGGCGACGCGCCACGCAGCATTTCCTGGAAGCACTCGGCACGCCGCGACAGTCTGCTGGTGCGCGAGTACGAAAAGCCGGCCGGCATCGAAGTGGTGCTGGACTGGCGCATGCTGGCACCGCTGGGCCACGAAGCACGCATCGCGCGGCTGGCGCGCTGGGTCGGCATGGCCGAACGCGAGGGCCGCCGCTACACCCTGCTGCTGCCGGCGCACCCGCCGTTCGGGCCCGGCCAGGGCGCGAACCATCACCACCTGTGCCTGCGCGCGCTGGCGCTGATGCCATATGGCTGATCCCCTCGATCAACTGGATCGCAGCACACGTGCCTGGACGTTGGCCTGTGCGGCGCTGGCCCTGCTGCCACTGCTGCTGCAGTTGCCACCGCTGCTGGCGGTGGTGATCGCGATCGCTGCGATATTGACCGCTGCCCTGTCCTGGCGACGCGTGCTGCCGATGCCGATACGCCTGCTGCTGGTGCTGGGCATGCTCGCCGCCATCGTCTGGCAGATGGGCATGGTGCGCCCGGGGCGCGATACCGGCTGCGCCCTGCTGGCGGCGATGCTGGCGATCAAATCCAGCGAACTGCGCAGCCTGCGTGACGCGCGCAGCCTGCTCGGCTTTGCGCTGTTTGCTCCGTTTGCCGCATTCCTGCTCGACCAGGGACCACTGACCACGACCCTGGCCGCCCTGGCCGGTGTAGGCGCCCTGCTTGCACTGCAACGCCTGGCCCAGGATGAAGGCCATGCCGGCCGCCTGCCGTTGCGTGGGCAGCTGCGCAGTGTCGGTCGTCTGCTGGCGATCGGCCTGCCGCTGGCACTGGCCAGCTTCTGGCTGTTCCCGCGCCTGGCAACGCCGCTGTGGGGTGTTCCCGAACGTGCCGTCGGCACGCCGGGGCTGTCCGACAGCATGGAACCCGGCCAATGGCTGGACCTGATGGCCGACGACACCCCGGCGCTGCGTGTGCAGTTCTTCGGTGCCGTACCCGAGCCGACGCAACGCTACTGGCGTGGCCCGGTGCTGACTGCCTTCGATGGCCGGCGCTGGACGCGCGACCGCGCCAGCGCACGGCGACCTGCGGCAGTCGTCGTTGCCGGTGTGCAGGGCTGGGACTACCAGATCGACTACGAGCCCACCGACCGCCGTCAGCTGGTGGCGCTGGACCTGCCCAGCCGCGCCCCTGCCGGCAGCACGCTGGACGCGGACATGAGCCTGAGCAGCGAGCGCTCGCTGGCCTCGCTGAGCCGCTGGCGACTGCATTCGGCACCACCACAGCACTTCGAAAGCACGCTCTCGCCCTACCTCCGGCGCGCGACGCTGCAGCTGCCCGCCGGCTTCAATCCACGCACGGCAACCCTCGCCCAGCAATGGCGGCAGGACGCCGGTGGCGATGACGAAGCCATCGTCCGCCGCGCGCTGCAATGGATCACCACCGATTTCTCCTACACGCTGGAAACGCCCCCGGCAGGACGCGATCCGGTCGACGAGTTCCTGTTCGGCTACAAAGCCGGGTTCTGTGAACACTTCAGCGCCGCCTTCGTGGTGCTGATGCGCGGCGCCGGCGTTCCGGCACGCGTGGTGACCGGCTTCGCCGGCGGCACCCGCAACCGCCTTGGCGACTACTGGATCGTACGGCGGATGGACGCCCACGCCTGGGCCGAGGTATGGCTGCCGCAACGTGGCTGGGTGCGCGTCGATCCCACCGCTGCCGTCGCCCCCGAACGTATTCTCGACACCCTCGACGACCGCCTGCAGGCCGGCACGGACAGCCCGCTGCAACAGCGCTGGCTGCAACTGGGGCAGATGGGCGACTGGCTGCGCCGCGGCTGGAACGATCTGGTGCTGTCCTTCGATGCCCGCCGCCAGCAGCAGCTGCTCAAGCCGCTCGGGCTGGATGACCTGGGACCGGCACAACTGATAGCCGGCTTCGTGACGGCTGCGTTGATGGCGCTGGCGTGGATGGCCTGGCTGCTGGCCCGCGGCGAACGCGAACGTGATCCGCTGCTGCGCGCCTGGCACCGGCTGGGCCGCCGCTACGCCCGCCTCGGCCTGGCCCGCGAACCGCATGAAACCGCACAGGACTGGGCGCGTCGGGTACATGCCCGCCGCCCCGATCCTGCACTGCTGGCGCTCAGCCAGCGTTTCGACGACGCGCGCTACGCTGGAACTTGCACCGACCTCGCTTCATTATTGCGGGACCTGCGCAGGCATCGCCCGACTTCCGGAGCCTCCCCATGAACACCAAGTTCTTCCTCACCGCTGTGGCCACGCTGGCCCTGTCGGCCTGCGCCACGGCCCCCAAGCCGCTGCAGGGACAGTTCAGCCTGGTCTCCCCGCGCGACTCGGTCGCCACCCAGCAGGTCGGCACGCCCGTCCGTTGGGGCGGCCGCATCATCGAAACCAAGCCCGGCCAGGGCGAGACCTGCTTCCAGATGATCTCGCGCCCGCTCAACGCCAGTGGCCGCCCGAACACCACCTCGTCCGACGCCAGCGACGGCCGCTTCATCGCCTGCCGTGCCGGCTTCTACGACCCGGCCGTGTTCGAAGCCGGCCGTGACGTGACCTTCATCGGCAAGATCGACGGCTACCAGAACACCCGCATCGGCGACTATGACTACCGCCTGCCGAAGCTGTCGGCCGATGTGATCTACCTGTGGCCGGAACAGCGCCAGGTCGATGTGGTGCCCTATCCCTACGGCCCGTGGGGCCCGGGCCCGTATGGCCCGTACTGGGGTGGCTATGGACGCTGGGGCTGGTGGTGATCGTCACCGCACAGGCATGACGGAAAAGGCCGCCCTCGGGCGGCCTTTTTTCATCCACGCATGGCATGGATGCCCTGCGCTCAACGCCCCGGCGTACCGAAATGCCCCAGCTGCCCACCGGCCAGCAGGTGCATGTGGATATGGAACACGGTCTGCCCGGCGTCCTCACGGCAGTTCATCACGATGCGGTAGCCGTCCCGTGCGAAGCCTTCGCGGCGCGCATACTCGGCAGCGGCCAGCGCCAGTTTGCCGATCAGGTGCGCCTGCGACGGCTGCAGGTCGTCCAGGGTCGGGATGATCTCGTTCTTCGGAATGAACAGCACGTGCACCGGCGCCTGCGGTGCGATGTCCTTGAAGCCCAGCACCTCGTCATCCTCGTAGACGATGGTGGCCGGGATCTCGCGACGGATGATCTTGCTGAAGAGGGTTTCGTTGCTCATGGTCAGCCTCGGCGGGAATGTCTCCCGCATTGTAGGCCGGCCGCGCCGGACGATGCCCGGCCAGCGCTCAATCGCGGAACTCGCTGCGCGTCCCGAACGCGTGCGACAGCGTGCCGCGATCGACGTATTCCAGTTCACCACCCAGCGGCAGCCCCTGCGCCAAACGGCTCGGCTGAACCTTTCGTGCGCGCGCCAGCTGCGCCAGGTAATGCGCGGTGGCCTCGCCCTCGACGGTGGCACTGGTGGCGATGATCAGCTCCCGTACCTCGCCTTCGGCCAGCCGCCGCTCCAGCTGCTCCAGGCCCAGCTCGCGCGGGCCGATGCCATCCAGCGGCGAAAGCCGCCCCTGCAGCACGAAGTACACGCCACGGAAACCGGTAGCGTTCTCGATCGCCAAGCGGTCGGCCGGCGATTCCACCACGCACAGCTGGCTGCGCTCGCGGCTGCCGTTGGCGCAGGTCGGGCACAGCTCGGTTTCACTGAAATCGCGGCACTGTGCGCAATGGCCGATGCGCTCCACCGCCAGCGACAACGCTTCAGCCAGGCGCTGGCCACCTTCGCGCTCGCGCTCGAGCAGGTGGTAGGCCATCCGCTGCGCGGTCTTCTGGCCAACGCCAGGCAGCACCCGCAGTGCGTCGATCAATTGTTCAAGCAGGGGTGCGGACACGGCAGGGTGCTTCGATCGTGCCGGGCATGCCCGACGGGTATGTGTAGAGTCGAGCTTGCTCGACTGCTGCAGACAGTCGAGCAAGCTCGACCCTGCGGGGTGCCCGCAACAACAGGCACCCCGCTGAAGATCAGAACGGCAGCTTCATGCCTGGCGGCAGCTGCATGCCGGCGGTGGCCGACCCCATCTTCGACTTCGACTCGGCATCGATCTTGTTCGAGGCGTCGTTGAAAGCGGCGGCGATCAGGTCTTCCAGCATCTCCGGGTCGCTGGCCAGCGACGGGTCGATACGCACCTTGCGGCATTCCTTGGCGCCGGTCAGGGTCACGCTGACCATGCCGCCACCGGCGCTGCCGGTCACTTCGATCTTGGCGATTTCTTCCTGGGCCTTCTGCAGGTTTTCCTGCATCTTCTGGGCCTGCTGCATCAGTTGGGCGATGTTGCCGCGCATAGTGTCTTACTCGTCAAAAGAACGGATGGAATCGGAAACAACCCGGGCACCGTGCTGTTGGATCAGCACCTGCACTTCCGGATCGTCCATGAAAACAGCCTCTGCCACCTGCTGCCGCTCGCCACGCTGGCGATCGGCACGCTGGTGCAGGGTCTCGGCCGGAACGTGTTCGGTTTCCACGGTCTCGACCACGATCTTCGGCGCCTGGCCGAGGGCCTTCTCCAGCATCTCGCCCAGCGCAGCCAGCGCGCGCTCCGAGCGCAGGTATTCAAATCCGGGCGAAAGGCCCAGTTTCAAGGTCCCGTGCTGGCAGCTGATGAACGCGGCATTGGCGGCCAACTGCCTCGATGGGCCACTGAGGCCACTGTTGGCGACCAGGTCCAGCCAGTCCTCGGCGCTGGCCAGATCGCTGACACCTTCCAGCGGCGGGGCATCACGCGCCGGCCCCGGCGGTTCGGCCGGCGCGATGGCAATGCCTTCGGCGCGGAACGGACGTTCGGGCTGCGCAGGCTCGCTGGGGACCGCGACGGGAGCCGGCGGCTCATGCCAGGGCGCGACCATCGCCGCATCCGGACCAGCCATCTCGGCCGCCAGCGCCTCGTCACGCGCCCCGGTTTCGTCGGTGGCCCACGGCGGCAGGTCATCACCCGCTTCTGCTTCAGCGGACGGCGGCGCCGCAGCTTCGGCCTTTACCGGCGGCGGCGACACGGGCTCTTCCACTGGAACCGGCTCGGGTTCCGGCGTCGGATCCGGCTCCGGTTGCGGGGCCGGCTCAGGTTCGGGTTCAGGCTCGCGCGGCGCGGCCTGCGCCGGAGCGGCCAACTGCGCCACCACGGCCGGGCTTGCCGAAGCGGCGGCAGTCGCCGGCGTCGCTTCATGGGTACCCGCACCGGTGCCGCCACCGGCAGCATTGCCGCCCGACGCATTGCCTGCACCGTCCACCGACTTCGGCACCGGCGGGACCGCCGCGGCCGGGCGGAACGCCAGCATGCGCAGCACGGCCATTTCGAAGCCGGCGCGCGGGCTCGGCGCCAGCGGCAGGTCGCGACGACCATTCAAGGCCATCTGGTACCAGAGCTGCACCACTTCCGGGCGTAGGCGTTCGGCAAAGGCTGTCGCGTCCAGGCCTTCGGCGGCAGCCGCAGCGCCCGGCACCAGCTGCTGCACCTGGATGCGGTGCAGGCCTTCGGCCAGCGCTTCCAGCACGCCACTCCAGTCCGGCGAGAATTCGGCCAGCGCAGCCACCACCTGCAACAGGCGCGGACCATCGCCTTCGGCCAGCGCATCGAGCATCGCTGCCACCTGGGTACGGTCGACCGTGCCCAGCATGGTGCGCACTACGTCCTCGCGCAGCGCGCCGCCGGCGTAGGCGATCGCCTGGTCCAGCAGCGACAGGCCGTCACGCAGGCTGCCGTCGGCGGCCTTGGCCAGCTGCACGATGGCAGTGCTGTCGGCCTCGATCTCCTCGGCAGCCAGGATGCGGGTCATCTGGCCCTGGATCTGGTCCTCATCCAGGCGCTTGAGATTGAACTGCAGGCAGCGGCTGAGCACGGTGACCGGCAGCTTCTGCGGATCGGTGGTGGCCAACAGGAACTTCACGTGTTCCGGCGGCTCTTCCAGCGTCTTCAGCAGCGCGTTGAACGCCGCCTTGGACAGCATGTGCACTTCGTCGATCAGGTAGACCTTGTACTTGCCACGCGAAGGCATGTACTGCGCGTTCTCGATCACCTCGCGCACGTCATCCACACCGGTGTTGGACGCGGCGTCGATTTCCAGCAGGTCGATGTAGCGCCCGGCGTCGATGTCCAGGCAGGCCGCGCACTGGCCGCACGGATCGGCGCTGGTGCCCTGCTCGCAGTTCAGCGACTTGGCGAAGATGCGCGCGATGGTGGTCTTGCCCACGCCGCGGGTGCCGGTGAACAGGAACGCGTGGTGGACCCGGCCGCTGTCCAGCGCGTTGCTGAGCGCACGGACCACGTGTTCCTGGCCCACCAGCTCGGCAAAACGCTTCGGACGCCACTTGCGGGCAAGGACGAGATAGGACATCAGGCCACCGTTTTCCATCGGATGTTCCATTGTGCCATGCCTGTCCAGCCCCCTCGCCTCCGGCGCGTCCTTCGCAGGTTCCTGACTGGGGTGCTTGTGAAGTGCCGCGCAGCCCGCTAGAATCTGCGCCCCTGCTGAGGCGTTTGCCGATGGCAGGGATCCGGAGAGGTGTCCGAGTGGTTGAAGGAGCACGCCTGGAAAGTGTGTAAGCGTCTAAACCGCGCTTCGGGGGTTCGAATCCCCCTCTCTCCGCCAGACAAACGCAAAAGGGCCGCCCACAGGGTGGCCCTTTTGCGTTTGTCTGGCGGATGGGATGGGTGGTGAGAAGCCACGCCGGGGTTCGACGGTTCTGCAGGAGCAGAACCGGACCGCCGCAGGCGGGTCCCGAGGCGCAACGCGTATCGGGATCGGGTGCATGGATGCACCCGACAATCCCCCTCTCTCCCCGCCCCTGTCGGGGCAGCCCCTCAACAGAGGGGCTTGTTCCTCCAGCTGCATCAGTAGATCCACACCATGCGTGGATGACTCGGCCCGGTCGAATCGACTATCCGCCCATGCCCCAGCCTCCCGCTGCTCCCGTCCCCAGCACCCTCACCCTTCGCTGAACAGGTGGTTCAAGGCCGCATACCCCGGTGCGCCCTCGGGCATCGCCATCGTGCCGCCGAGAAAATCCGTGGTCGCCGCAACCGTCGCCGCCCATGCGTGCATGAACAACGCGGGCCCTGCACTCAGCCGCCGCACGCCGGCCTGCGACAGCGCAGCAAGCGACGCAATTCCAGGCAGCCACATGAGGTTGAGGGGCAGCGGCACGGCGCTGGCAACCGCATCAGCCTCGTCCAGCGCACGCAGCCCCGGCACAAAGCCGCCGTCGGCACCGGCACGTGCATAGGCCTGCAGCCGATCGATGCTCATCCTGACTGCCTCATCACCTCCGGCCAGGCTGCGCAGATACACATCGGTGCGCGCATTGATGAAAAGCGATCGCCCGCAAAGCGCCGAGCGGATGGCAGTGATCTTGTCCACCAGCGCCGCAGGACTGCCGGCGCCGTCTTCGATGTTGATCCCGACCGCACCCGCCTCCACCAGGCGCAGCACCCGCGCAGCGACCGCATCGGGAACATCGCTGTAGCCGTCCTCGATATCGACCGTGACCGGCACCGAGACCACACGAGCGATTTCGGAGACCCGCTGCAGCAGCGCGGTATCAGGCAGCGCACCGCCATCGGCATAACCGCAGGACCACGCCATCGCAGCACTCGATGTTCCCACCGCGCGAGCGCCCTGCTGCTGGACCAGGCGGGCGCCACCGGCATCCCATACGTTGGGCAGCACGTAAAGATCGGCGCCGTGGTGGAGTTGCACGAAACTGGCGTGAGCGTTGGACATGGAACCTCCTGATGACGGGGACCTGCAGTCTGCCTCCGAACCGGTTTCCGGGCTCGCCATGTTCAGACATCAATGGCACGGACCTCGCGCACAATGTGTCCGCCACCACCCTGACGTTCCTTCATGACACCCCGCCCCTACTGCCGCAGTGACGTAACCGCCTGCCTGTCGATTTTCGACAGCAACGTACCCACCTACTTCGCGCCCGAAGAGCGCAGCGACTTTGAACGCTTCCTGCGTGAGCAGGCAATGGACTGTGCATTCCAGGTCATCGAGCGCGATGGCAGCCTCGTGGCCTGTGGCGGCCTGTCGCGACGCGGTGATGGCAGTGCCGGTTTCTGCTGGGGCATGGTGCAGCGCGCGCTGCACCGGCAGGGGCTGGGGCGCGAACTGGCGCTGGCGCGCCTGCGTCAGGCCGAAACTGATCCAGCCATCAATCGCATCACACTCAGTACCAGCCAGCACACCCAGGGCTTCTACGCCGGTCTGGGCTTCCAGGTGACACGTGTGGTGCCCGATGGCCACGGCGCCGGGATCGACGCCGTGGAAATGGAACGGGTGCTGTAGCCTCCCGCAGCGGCAGATCCACGCAGGCGTGGATCTGCCGCTGGCATCCCCTGCTCAGAATCCGACGCGCAGGTTGATCTGACCACCAACATCGCGGCGACCATCGCCGTGCTGGCCCTGCACGAACATCGACAGCTGGCTGTTGCGGCCCAGGCTGACCGCCACGCCCAGCTGGCTGACCAGCGCATTGCGTGCCATCACCGCGCTGTACACATCGAACGCGTTGCCACCGACCGCGAAGCGGTTGCGGCTGGCCACGTCGGTATCGCCCGATGCATGCTGCCAGCCGAGGCCGACCGTCAGCTGCGCCGGGAAGCGCTCGCCACTGCCCACGTCCCAGCGCCCACGCACGCCCACGGTGCTGACATTGAGCGTGTCCTTGCCGCCCTCCAGCACCAGCGCAGCACTGCCGCCCTGTTCCACCGCACGATCACTGTCGACCCAGTGCTTGGTGAACTGCACATACGGCTGCAGCTGGGTCCTGCCGCGGGTCCAGGTCCAGCTGCCTTCCACCTGGGCGATGGTCACGTCCGAATCCTGGCGGCTGTACAGGGTCTGGCCCAGCAGCGGCACCTCACGCGTGGTGCGCGTGCGGTAGTCACCGCGCGACGCGCTGCCACCGACCGCGAAGCCGTTGCTCCACTGGCCCTGTGCATACAGGCCGAAGGTGTTGCCACGCAGGCGGGCCCGCGAGCTGCGATCGTACAGGCGCGTATCCAGCCGTTCGTTGCCGGCCGCTGCACCCAGCACCACGTGCTCGCCCAGCTGCCAGTCCACGCCTGCCATCAGCGCATTGCGGTTGGAGCGGATGTCATCGCCGTTGCCGTCACCGTCCTGGCGGAACACCTTGCCACTACCAGCCAGCCAGGCCGACGCGCGCTCGCCGCGCACGGTCGGAAGCTCGCTGCCCAGACGCTGGCGGATGCCTTCTTCCAGGTAGTTGTCATACAGCAGCACCGCACGGCTGGCCGCATGCACTTCACCGGACAGCTGGTCGAACGCCGCGCGCGCGGTACCCGCGTCATACATCAGCAGCGTGTTGTACAGCCCCAGTGCCGAGCCACTCTGCGGCAGGCTGTCCAGCGCTGCAGCGGTGTTGTACTGGTTGCGCGTCTTCGCCGCCGTGGTGAAGGCCGCGGTCTGCGCCACATCGATCTGCAGATTGGCCGTGTTCGCCGTGTAGACCGGAGTGATGGTCAGGAAGGCCGACGGCGTGGTCGCCGAGGCGAACTGCCCGCTTACGCCACCGCCCGCATTGATCACGGTGTACTGCTGGCCCTGCTGGTAGCTGGTGCTCGGCGAAATGGTGTTCACCTGCACGGTGCTGCCACCCACGTTGGCACTGCCACCCACCTGCACCGTGTCGCTGCCGGTGGCACCCAGATCGATGCCCAGCGTGCTGCCCGGCGACAAGGTCAGGTTGCCACCCACCGTGATCGTGCCGGTGCCGTTGCCCGCACCGCTGCCATTGCCCGGGCCATTGCCCGGCGACAGCACGCCGCCGCTGGATACCGTCACGCCACCGCCGGTACCACCGATGGTGCCGGTGCCGGACAGCGTGGTGCCGCTGCCGATGGTCCACTGGCCGCCGATGTTGCCGGTGACATTCAGGCCACCGCCGGTGACCTGGCCGGTGCCGCTGAAACCACCGCTGTTGCCGCCGAGGTTCAGGCCGCCCGGACCTGCCTGCACGATGCTGCCGCCACCGCTGATGGTGCCGCCCAGCGTGGTGGTGCCACCGGTGTTGATGACCAGGCCACCGTTGTTGGTGATGTTGCCGGTGATTGAACCGCTGGCCCCACCGTTGCCCACCTGCACGGTGCCGCCCGCATTGATGGTCGTGCCACCGGTATAGGTGTTGTTCCCGGTAAGCGTAAGGGTGCCGTTGCCAGCCTGGGTCAGGCCACCGCTGCCACTGATGGTGCCACCCACGGTGGTGTTGCCACCCACGTTGAACACCAGGCTGCCGTTGTTGCTGATGTTGCCGGCGATCGATCCGCTCGCGCCGCCGTTGCCAACCTGCAGCGTGCCGCCGGTGTTGATGGTGGTGCCGCCGGTATAGGTGTTGTTACCGCCCAGGATCAGCGTGCCGCTGCCGGCCTGGGTCAGGCCGCCGCTGCCACTGATGGCGCCGCCGACGGTGGTGTTGCCACCCACGTTGAACACCAGGCTGCCGTTGTTGGCCACACTGCCGCCGATCGCACCGGTGGCGCCGCCATTGCCGACCTGCAGGGTACCGCCGGCGTTGATGGTGGTCGGGCCGGTATAGGTGTTGTTGCCGGTCACGGTCAGCGTGCCGCTGCCGGCCTGGGTCAGGCCGCCGCTGCCGCTGATGGTGCCGCCCAGCGTGGTGTTGCCGGCCACGTTCGACAGCAGCGTGCCGTTGTTGGTGATGTCACCCACGATCGAACCGGTCGCACCACCATTGCCCAGCTGCAGCGTGCCGCCGGCATTGATGGTGGTACCGCCGGTGAAGGTGTTGTTGCCGGTCAGCAGCAGCGTACCGCTACCAGCCTGGGTCAGGCCGCCACTGCCGCTGATGGTGCCGCCCAGCGCGGTGTTGCCAGCCACGTTGGAAATCAACGCACCATTGTTGGTGATGTCACCAGCGATGGCGCCGGTCGCACCACCGTTGCCGACCTGCAGCGTGCCGCCGGCATTGATGGTGGTGCCGCCGGAGTAGGTGTTGTTGCCGACCAGGGTCAGCACACCGCTACCCGCCTGGGTCAGGCCACCGCTGCCACTGATCGCGCCGCCGACCGTGGTGTTGCCCGCCACGTCGAAGACCAGGCTGCCGTTGTTGGCGACGTTGCCGGTGATGGCGCCAGCCGCGCCGCCATTGCCGACCTGCAGCGTGCCACCGGCGTTGATGGTGGTGCCGCCGGTATAGGTGTTGTTGCCGGTCAGGGTCAGCGTGCCGGCGCCGGCCTGGGTCAGGCCGCCGCTGCCGCTGATGGTGCCATCCAGCGTGGTGTTGCCGGCCACATTGGATACCAGCGCACCGTTGTTGGTGATGTCACCAACAATCGCACCCGTCGCACCGCCGTTGCCGATCTGCAGCGTACCGCCGGCATTGATGGTGGTGCCGCCGGTATAGGTGTTGTTGCCGGTCAGCACCAGCGTGCCGCTGCCGGCCTGGGTCAGGCCACCGCTGCCACTGACCACGCCGCCCACGGTTGCGGTGCTGCCCAGGTTGTAGACCAGGCTGCCGTTGTTGGTGATGTCGCCCAGCACCGAGCCGGTGCTGCCACCGTTGCCAATCTGCAGCGTGCTGCCACCATTGATGGTGGTGCCGCCCGTATACACATTGTCGCCGCTCAGGGTCAGCGTGCCGGTGCCGCTCTGCACCAGGCCGCCGGTGCCACTGAGCACACCGCCGAAGGTGGTGCTGCCGTTGTTGCCGCCGGTGGTCAGGGTCGCACCGCCCAGCACCACGCTGGATCCGGTCACGCCGGCCAGGCCTCCGATGCTCTGATTGCCACCGGCACTGATGTCCAGCGTACCGGCACCGGCCAGGTTCACCGTGCTCGCACCCGACAGGCTGCCACCGGCCGCCACCGCCAGCGTGCCGCTGTTGATGGTGGTGGTACCGGTATAGGTGCTGGCACCGCCCAGCGTGGCCGTTGCTGCGCCATCCTTGAGCAGGCCGCCAGCGCCGCTGATCGGGCCGTTCAAGGTCAGTGCGTTGCTGCCGGCCAGAGTCAACGTGCCGCTGGCCAGCTGCACGGTATTGGCCAGCGTCAGCGCGCTGGTGCCGTCCAGACTGGCGTCGCCACCCACGGTCAGCGTGCCGGTTCCCAGTGCAGCGTTGTCGCCCAAGGCAAGGCCACCGGCGTTGAGTGCCACGCCGCCACTGAACGTGTTCGCGCCGGTCAGGGCCTGCACACCCGCCCCGTTCTTCACCAATCCGCCGGTGCCGGTAATGTCACCAGCGAAGGTGGTGTTGCCCACGCCATTGAGGGTCAGTGTGCTGCCACCCAGCGCGACCGTACTGCCGGCAACACCGGCCAATGATCCGATGCTCTGCGCACCACCGGCAGAAATGTCGAACGCTGTACCGGCATTGGCCAATGTCACCGCGCCATTCGATGCCAGGCTGCCACCGGCGCCAATCGCCAGCGTGCCCGCATTGATGGTGGTGCCTCCGGTGAAGGTATTGGCACCGGTCAGGGTCTGGGTGCCGCTGCCCTCCTTGATCAGCCCACCGGTCCCCCCCACCGAACCACCGAACGTGCCATTGACGGGACCACCAATGGTCAAGGTGTTGCCGCCCAGATTCACCGTACCGTTGCCGACCAGGGTGCCGAACTGCTGCGTGCCGCTGCCCGCCGACAGGTCGAAGGTCGCCCCCGAAGCCAGGTTGACGATGCCACTGCCATACAGGCTCGCGCCAGCGCCCAATGCCAGCGTACCGGCATTGATGAAGGTGCCACCGGTATAGGTATTGGTACCGTTCAAGGTCAGCGTCGCCGCGCCGTCCTTGGTCAGCGAACCAGTGCCGCTCAGGCTGCCGTTGAGGGTGAGGTTGTTGCTGCCGAGTACAGTCAACCCGTTGTTGAGGATGAAGTTGTTGGCCAGCGTCACCGCGGTGTTCGAATCGAGCGTGGCATTACCCCCCACCGTTACCGCGCCGGTGCCCAGTGCAGCATTGTTGCCGACCACCAGGCCACCGGCATTGAGCGTTACGCCACCACTGAAGGTGCTCGCACCATTGAGCGTCTGCACGCCAGCGCCGTTCTTGATCAGACCACCGTTGCCGCTGATCGCGCCATTGAAGGTGCTGTCCACCGTGCCGCCCAGGCTCAATGAGCTGCCACCGAGGGCCACGGTGCTGCCGGCCACACCTGCAAGCGAGCCGATGCTCTGGTTGCCGGCCGAAATGTCGAGGGTGCCGGAACCGGCCAGGTTCACCGCACCGGTCGACGCCAGGCTGCCACCAGCACCGATGGCCAGCGTGCCGCTGTTGATGGTGGTGCCTCCGGTGTAGGTATTCGCACCGGTCAGGGTCACGGTAGCCGCACCGTTCTTGATCAGGCCACCGGTACCCGAAATCACACCGCCCAGTGTCAGCGCCTGGCTGCCGAGCAGGTCGAGGTTGACGCCCGCTGCAAGCCCGATGTTGTTGGCCAGGCTGACGCCTGTCGTTGCATCCAGCGTCGCGTTGCCGCCCACCGTCAGCGCACCAGTGCCGAGCGCGGCGTTGTTGCCGACCATCAGGCCACCGCCGTTGAGTGCAACGCCACCACTGAACAGATTGGCGCCACCCAGCGTGAGGATGCCGGCGCCATTCTTGACCAGGCCGCCGGTGCCGGAAATCGCACCGTCGAACACGCTGTTGCCGATGCCGCCGAGGATCAGCGACTGCGCGCCCAGGCTGACCGTGGAGCCGCTCACGCCGGCCAGCGAACCAATCGTCTGGCTGGCGCCGGACGCCGAGATGTCGAAGCCGGTTCCCGCCGCAGTGAGCGTCACCGCCCCGTCCGCAGCCAGGCTGCCACCCGGACCAATCGCCAGCGTGCCGGCGTTGATGAAGGTGCCGCCGGTATAGGTATTGGTGCCGGTCAGCGTTTCAATGCCCGAACCGACCTTGGTCAGGCCACCCGTGCCAGCAATCGAGCCACTGAACGTGCCATTGGTGGCACCGCCGACTTCGATCGAGTTGGCACCAAGGTTCACCGTACCGTTGCCGACCAGCGTACCGAACACCTGCGTGCCGCTGCCGGCAGACAGATCCAGCGTGGCACCGGTGGCGAGGTTGACGGTACCACTCGCCGCCAGGCTGGCACCGGCACCCAGCGCCAGCGTGCCGGCATTGATGTTGGTGCCACCGGTGTAGGTGTTGATGCCGTTCAAGGTCAGCGTCGCGACGCCATTCTTGGTCAGGCTGCCAGCCCCGGAAAGGACACCGTTGAGTGTCAGCGCATTGCTGCCGAGCACGGTCAGCCCGGCATTGAGCGCGATGTTGTTGGCCAGCGTTGCCAGGCCGGTGGTGTCCAGCGTGGCGGCACCGCCGACGGTCAATGCACCGGTACCCAGCGCCGCGTCGTTGCCGAGCACCAGCCCGCCTGCGTTGAGCGTCACGCCGCCGCCAAACGTGTTGGCACCGGACAACGTCTGCACGCCCGCGCCCACTTTGACCAGACCGCCGCCGCCACTGATCACGCCATCGAACGCGGCGTTCGTCGCTGTGCCGAAGGTCAGCGAGTTTGCGCCCAGCGCCAGCGTGCTTCCACCCGCACCGTTGAGCGCACCGATGGTCTGGCTGCCACCGGCACCGGAGATATCGAAGCCAGCGCCTGCGCCCAGCGTGACATCACCCGCTGCGGCAAGGCTGCCACCCGCCCCCAGCGCCAGTGTGCCGGCGTTGATGGTGGTACCTCCTGTGTAGGTATTGATACCGGACAGCGTCAACGTGGTGGCACCGTTCTTGATCAGACTGCCATTGCCGTCGATCACACCCGACAGCGTCAACGCATTGCTGCCCGGCAATGTCAGTGCAACGCCCGAGCCCAGCGTGACTGCATTGCCCAGTGTCACCGCGGCGGCTGCATCCAGCGTGGTACTGGCATTCACCGCCAGCGCGCCGGAACCGAGTGCGCCGTTCGCACCGACCACCAGGCCACCACCGTTCAAGGTCAGGCCACCACCGAAGGTATTGGTGTTGTTGAGCGTCAGCAGGCCCGTACCGTTCTTGACCAGGCTGCCGCCACCGGCCAGCACGCCCGCCAGGCTGAGGTCATTGCTGCCTCCCAGCGTCAGTTGCGAACCCGCGCCGAAGTTCACCGCATTGGCCAGATCCAGCGCAGCCGTCGTGTCCAGGCTGACGTTGCCGCCAATGCCCAGCGCCCCCGTACCCAACGCCCCGGCATTGCCGAGGATCAGGCCGCCAGCATCGAGCGCGACGCCGCCACTGAAGGCATTGGCTCCGGACAGCGTCTGCACGCCCGCGCCAGCCTTGATCAATCCACCACTGCCATCGATGAGACCGGCAAAGCTGCCGTTGCCGGCGCCGCCGAAGGTCAGCGTCTGCGTGCCCAGCGCCACATGGCTGCCGGCGATGCCGTTCAATGCACCGATGGTCTGCCCTGCACCCGCCGCGGAGATGTCCAGCGTCGCGCCGGCACCGGCGAGGTCCACCGCACCGGCGGCGGCAAGACTGCCTCCCGCGCCGAGCGCCAGCGTACCGGCGTTGACCGTAGCGCCACCGAGGAAGGTATTGGCACCGGACAGGGTCAGCGTCGAGGCGCCGTTCTTGATCAGGCCACCGGTTCCCCCCAACACACCGCTCAGGGTGAGATTGTTGCTGCCCGGCAGGGTCAGCGTGTTGGCGTCCAGGTTCACTGCATTGACCAGCGAAACCGGCGCACTCGCATCCAGCGAAACATTGCCGCCGATGTTCAGCGCACCGGTACCCAGTGCACCGCTGGCGCCAACCGACAGGCCGCCCGCGTTCAGCGCCAGGCCACCACTGAAGGTGTTGCTGTTGTTCAACGACAGCACGCCAGTGCCGGTCTTGATCAGGCCACCGGTGCCGGTGATCAGTCCGCCCAGAGCAACATTCTCATTGCTGGTCAGGCTCAGTTGCGCACCGGCGTCGAGATCGATGGCATTGCCCAGGTTCAATGCCACCGTGCTGCCCAGGGTCGCGTTCGTGCCCACGGCAAGCAGCCCGGTCCCCAGTGCGCCAGCGTTGCCCAGCATCAGGCCACCGCCGTTGAGCGTCAGCCCACCGGCGAAGTTGTTGGCGCCGTTGAGCGTGAGCGTGCTGGCGCCGTTCTTGACCAGGCCACCGGCTCCGGAAACCACCCCGCCGAGCGTGATCGCCTGCGAACCCGGCAGCGACAGCACAGCCCCACTGCCCAGGGTCACATTGTTGGCCAGGCTCAGCGCCGCGCTGCCGTCAAGCGACGCACTGCCACTCACGTTCAGGGCACCAGTGCCAAGCGCGCCGCCATTGCCAAGCAACAAGCCGCCCGCGTTGAGATTCAGTCCCCCGCTGAAAGTGTTGGTGCCATTCAAGGTCAGCAGCGAGGCACCGTTCTTGGTCAGGCTGCCGGTGCCGGTGATGTTGCCGCCCAACGTGAGGTTCTGGCTGCCCGGCAGGGTCAGCGCCGCACTCAGGTTGATGGCATTGCCGAGGTTCAGTGCGGCCGAGCCATCGAGCGTACCGTTTCCACTGACCGTCAACGCACCGCTGCCGATCGCACTGTTGTTGCCCAGCAGCAGGCCGCCCGCCGCCAGATTCACGCCCCCACTGAAGGTGTTGGTGCCGCTCAGCGTCTGGATGCCCGTGCCCTGCTTGACCAGGCCGCCGGTACCGCCGATCACGCCCGCGAACGTCTGGTTGGTGGCATCACCGAAGGTGAGCGTGCTGCTGCCCAGCGTCACCGTGCTGCCGGCGATACCGGACAGCGCGCCGATGGTCTGGTTGCCGCCGAGCGAGATGTCCAGGTCCGCGCCAACGCCGGTCAGGTTGACCGCACCACCGGCCGCCAGGCTTCCGCCGCTGCCCACCGCGACCTTGCCTGCATTGATCGCCAGACCGCCGGTGAAGGTATTCGCGCCGCCCAGCGTCAGCGTGGCAGCACCGTTCTTGACCAGGCTGCCGGTACCACCGATGGAGCCGCCCAGCGTCAGTGCATTGCTGCCCAGTACATTGAGCAGGCCACCTGCACCGAGGTTGATGCCATTGCCCACGCTCAGCGCCGCGCTGGCATCGAGCGTTGTCACACCGCCAACATTCAACGTGCCGGTTCCGAGCGCGCCGGCATTGCCCAGGACCACGCCACCGGCATTGAGCCCCAGCCCACCACCAAAGGTATTTGCACCGTTGAGTGTCAGCGTGGTCGCCCCATTCTTGACCAGGCTGCCGGTGCCCCCGATCACGCCGTTGAACGTCAGCGCCTGGTTGCCGGGCAGATTGAGGATGCTGCCCGCACCCAGGTTGACCGCGTTGGCCAGTGCAAGCGCTCCCGTGGTTCCATCGAGCGTCACGTTGCCGCCGACGCTGAGTGCACCGCTGCCCAGCGCAGCAGCATTGCCCAGCAGCAGGCCGCCGCCGTTTAGCGCGACGCCACCGGTGAAGGTATTGGCACCAGACAGGGTCTGGGTACCCGTACCGACCTTGACCAGCGCGCCGCCGACACCGCCGATGACGCCGGAGAAGCTGGTGCTGGTGTTCAGGCCACCAAGGGTGAGGCTGTGCGCGCCGAGGTTGATCGCACCGGATCCGGCGAGTGAGCCGATGGTCTGGCTGGCCGCAACCGAGAGATCGAGGTTGGTCCCTGCGCTCAGCGAGATCGCACTTGTCGGCGACAGGCTGCCACCGGCGCCCAATGCCAGCGCACCACCGGTGACCGAGAAGGAGCCCGTGAGCAGGTTGGCACCATTCAAGGTGAGCGTACCCGGCCCCGCCTTGACCAGGTTGCCGGCGCCGGAGATCGAACCGTTGAGGCCGAGACTGTTGTTGCCGAGCAGGTTGAGCGTGCCGCCCCCGCTGACGATCAGGTTGTTGCTCAGGTTGAACGCGGCGGAGGTGTCCAGCGACGCCAGACCACCCACGGTGAGGGTGCCTGAGCCGAGAGCACCCGCATTGCCCAGCAGCAGGCCACCGGCATTGAGGTTGACGCCGCCGGAGAACAGGTTCGCGCCGCCGAGGGTGACGATGCCGGTGTTGTTGACCGCCAGGCCGCCAGCGCCTGAAAGCACGCCCCCCAGGCCGAACGCATTGGTTCCGCCGAGGGAAAGGTTGCCGCCAAGGTTGAAGGCGTTGGTCAGGTTCAGGCCCGCCGTGGAGGCGGCAATGGCGCCGCCGTTGGCCGTGAACAGCCCGGTGCCGAAGGAGGCAGCATTGTTGAAATTGACCAGACCGTCATTGAGCGTCGTGGGCCCGGTTCCGGTCCAGGCTCCCTGCAGGTTCCATGTACCGCTGTTGACGGTCAGCCGCTGGAAGTTGAGGTACTGGTTCCAGCCCAGCGTGGTCTGCGCCCCGCCGGTGCCGGAGCCTGGGCCGGTCGGGCTGTTCTGCAGCACCAGCGTGTTGTTGGCTGCACCAGTACCGACACCTGCGTTGACCGTACCGGCCGCTGCCAGCGAGACCGAGATACCGCCCAGCACATCGATGCCCGCCGACGCCCCGGTCCCAGTTGCCACATTGGACCCGGATACGGCGGTAAAGGTATTCCCCAGCGTGGAATCGCCGAGGTAGACGCTGCCGGTGATCGTGCCGCTGTTGGTCACCGAATTGCCTGCCGCCGATCCGGCGAGACCGACCCGCCCGGTAATCCCTCCGGTATTGCTCAGAACCGTTCGCGCGCCGCCGTAGCTGACGATGGCCGGCGCATCGGCCGTACCGATTCCGCCCAACAGGAAATTCATGTTGACGGTGCCGGCGTTGTTGATCGTGGTGACGCCACTTGCGCCATTCTGCACGGACAGCGCACGCCCACTCGCACCCAACAGGGCGGCGACATCGATGAAGCCCTGCAGGGTGCCGGTCGAAGTGTTGTCGACGGTGATCGTCTGGCCACTCGCATTGCCCAGCACCGCGCCGGAGGCGGCAAAAATACCTACGCTGGTACCGATCGTGCCGTTGTTGGTGAGCTGGATGCCGTTACCGCTCAACGTCATCGAGTTGCCCAGGCCGGCAGTGCTTCCTACATTCGCGCCGGCCGCCACGGTTACATTGACACCATTGGTGGCATCCGCGAAGTTGTTGGTGGTACCCGTGCAGTTGATATTCGGTCCCGGTGTCGAGCAAGCCGCGAACGCCGAACCACTGGCCAGCGTGGCAGCCAATGCCACCGCCAACTGGTGCGCCCGCAATCGCGGCACCCGCCCTGCGCAGACCGCGCTTCCGCCGGGATTCTGGGCGACCTCCGAAGCAACCTGCATTACGCCGAGGGCACGATTGAAAACCAGACGGTAAATGCGGTTCATCGGTAAATCTCCATGAAAAGACCGGATGGCACTGCAGGCAGGTTCTTTTGAAGACAATGCGGCCTACCCCGGTTCCCGACATGGGAACAAGGCCTGGCTTCATTAACTTCTGAAAATCTTCACATCTTCACGCGACCGCACCTGGAACAGGCAGGCCAACGTGTCCGTCAAGGCGAAAACTCCCCGATTTCGGATGACGAATGGCGGCACTGTGCGGCCGATGGCGCCAGCGGCATGTGAATCAAGCTCGTTATTTTCATGACGCACGTCAAATAAAACGGGCGGACAAAATGGTTTTGCCGAAAATGCATATACCTGCAGCAGGCGGAGATTCCTTTCTCCGCCCAACTAAATGCATTCAGCTGCTCGAGAGTTTCATCAGCACCAGGCCGGAAACGATCAGCAGCGCCGCACCGATCCGCATCGGGCTGACCTGCTCGCCAAGGAACACGATGCCGACCACGAAGGCGCCAACCGCCCCGATGCCCGTCCAGATCGTATAAGCGGTACCCAGCGGCAGGCTGCGCATGGCCACCGCAAGCAGCCAGAAGCTGGCGATCATGCCGATGATGGTGACCACCGTAGGGGTGAGCCTGGTGAAGCCTTCAGACTGCTTCATGGACACGGCCCAGACGATTTCCAGCAGGCCGGCGAACAACAGATAGATCCAGGCCATGACAGCCCTCCTCTTGGTAGGGCCAGGCCGTCCTGGTCATTGATTCCCGATGTGGGGGAGGTCGTTCCTCCTGGCCGGCATTCTAGCAACGCCGGTTGGCCCGGGCCGTTGCCTGCGGTCAGGGGTTACAGCTGATTCAGCGCATGAAGCTGGCGCCGGCGTGCATGCCTGGGCTAGAATACGCGCCTGCCATCGGCCAGCCGATGCGCAGTCCGGCTGTGGTCTCCGGCGCGACGCGCGCTGCTTCCCCTGATCCGCGAACTGGCCGCCTTCTGGGCGGCCAACGTCTCTATGGTGGCCCCGTCGGCCCCTCGCGACGCTAGGTCGAAAATCCCGCCAGGGCCGGAAGGCAGCAACGGTATCGATCGACGCGGGCGCCGAGGTCAGCCGGCGGGGCCACCGCCTTTTCGGGCGCTGCCCCACTTCTGGTGGCTGCCAACCTTGGTTGGCGCTCTTCGCCGGGCATGGCCCGGCGCTAACGTGCTTCAGGCGTGCCCTGGTGGAACACCACCCGCCATCCCTGCGCGTGCCGTCGCCACAGCGAACTGCGCAACACCCAGCCCTGGGCCTGGCCATCAACGTGGTAGCGGCTGCGGTAGCGCACCTGTGCCAGGCCGTCGGACAGCAGCCACACGGCATAGTCGCCCGATTCAATCTCAACCTCCGCCCGCTCCTGCGGAATCTCCTGCAGCGCAGCGGCACGCCCATAACAGCGGCCGGAACTGCCGATCTCGCTGAAATCCTCGTCCAGCAGCGCCTCCAGGCGCTCGCGGTCACCGCGCACCTGTGGCCCGTGCAGGGCGCGCTCCAGCGCCTCCAGTGCGGCAGCCAGCGCCGCATCGGCAGGCCGGCCGGCAGCGCTCACGGCGGGTCCTGGGCCAGGACGTGCGGGGCGGTCGGATTGGCCAGCGGCACGCACTGCCCTGGCTGGGCCACACGGTGTCCACGCGCGGCCAGCGCCTGGCCGTCGGCTTTGCTGGCGTAGTGATAGAGCATCATCCGCGCCTGCAGTTCAGCGCTGTACTCGCGCTCCAGATCATCCACGCCGGTATGCGACGGGTTGCCGTGCAGGCCACAGTCGTGGGCGATCAGCTCATTGTCATCGGCAAAGCGGGCGAGCATTTCCGGAATCGGCCGGGTATCGCCGCTCCAGGTCAGCGCACCCTGCAGGCGCAGGCCATAGGCAGTCTCCGGCCAGTGGTGGCGCACCGGAAACACTTCCAGGCGCACGCCCTCGTGCCAGAACGCATCGCCCACCACGATCAGCTGGAACGCGTCCCAGAAGTTGGCACCGCCCTCGGCCAGCACGTTCGGGTAATCGCCGATGCGCTTGTGCAGGAGCGGCACCACCGTCGCCGGCACGTACAGGCGCACCTTGCCGCGCCGCTGCCCACTGAAGAAGGTGTCGACGAACAACCGTTCGAAGCCGGCCACGTGATCCAGGTGCACATGGGTGACGAACAGCGCCTGCGGCATGTGCCCGTAGTGGCCCTTGAACGCGGTCAGGCCCTCACCACCACAATCGATGGTCAGCCACGGCCTCCCCTCGCGCTCGATCACCGACATCGGCGAGCCCAGCTCGACCGCCGACGCATTGCCGACGCCGAGGAAACGCAACGACCAGTCCATCAGGTGCCCCGGTTCCAGGCCATGTCATAGGCGCGGCGCAGCCGCATGTAGTCCTTCTGCACGTCTTCCATGCTGCGCTCGCCGCGCAGCTTGACCAGCGAGCGCAGCAGGCGCTTCAGATTGCGCTCGCGCCAGGCGGTGGCCGGGATGCGGATCACCCCGCGGTCGAAGTCGATCAACCAGCCATGACCATTGCCATCGAACAGGATGTTGTGCGCATTGAGGTCGGCATGATCCAGCCCGGCCCGGTGAAAGCGGGCGATCAATCGCCCGGTTTCTTCCCAAGGCGCTCCACGGCCGGCAACCAGCGCGCGATCGGCCAGCGAGCGCACGCCCTCGATCCGCTCCATCAGGATCGCCGCCCGGTAGCGCAGGCCCTCGCGCATGTAGAACGCCGCCAGGGGCCGGGGTACCGGCAGCTTCTTCTCGCGCAATGCGCGCATCAGCCGGAATTCGGCGAAGCTGCGGGTCCGATCGGCGCCGCGCCAGAGGTACTGGTCATGGCTGATTTTCGCCGCCAGGCCGCCGCGCAGGTAGTGGCGCAGGACGCTGGTACCGAACGGCGCATCGATGAACCAGGCGCTTCCACGGCCACCCTCGCCGACCGGCCGGGCCTTGCTGCCCCAGTGCTGGGGCGAGAACAGGTCGGCCTCGGCTTGCCGCAGCCGCTCGCGGTCGAACAGAATGGCCCCGATGCCGCGACCCTCGCGGCATGGCGTCAGCGCTTCATTGGCGTCGAATGCGACCATTTCTTTGAGTCTAACAACACATGGCATCAGCGTCCTCCTCATTGTGCCTCCTGCGCCTGTCCGCACTCGGCGATGTCACCCACGTGGTGCCCTTGGTGCGCACGCTGCAGGCTGCGCGGCCGGACACGCCGATCCACTGGATCATCGACAAGGCCGGTCACAAGCTCCTCGAGGGCCTGCCCGGCGTGACCTTCCATGCCTATGACAAGAAGAGCGGCATGGCCGGCGTCAAGGAGCTGCGCAAGCAGCTGCCGCCGGGTCGCTTCGAGGCACTGCTGCAGATGCAGGTCGCGTTCCGCGCCAACCTGCTGTCGGCGTTCATTCCGGCCGAACGCCGCATCGGCTATGACCGCAGCCGCTCCAAGGACCTGCATGGTCTCTTCATCAACGAACGCATTCCCGACCGCCCCGGCATCCACGTGCTCGACGCCATTGGCAGCTTCTGCGAGCCGATGGGCCTGCGCCAGACGGAGGTCAGCTGGGACCTGGCCGTGCCGCCGGCGGCCTCTGAGTGGGCCGCCGCGCAGTGGAAGGACGATGGCCGTCCGGTGCTGATGATCTCGCCGTGCTCCAGCCACGTGCGCCGCAACTGGTACGCCGACCGCTATGCCGCCGTTGCCAGCCACGCCGCACAGCGTGGCTGGAAGGTCGTGTTGTGTGGCGGCCGCAGCGAACTGGAGCGCAGCATGGCCGACGCCATCCTGGCGCAGTTGGATACACCGGCGCTGGACCTGGTCGGCAAGGACACGCTCAAGCAGCTGCCTGCCCTGCTTGCCCGCGCCAACCTGGTGATGACCCCGGATTCGGGCCCGATGCACATCGCCAATGCCATGGGTGCCAAGGTGCTGGGCCTGCACGCGGCCAGCAACCCGCACCGCAGCGGCCCCTACTCGGACCGCCGCTACTGCGTGGACCGCTACGACGACGCCGCGCGCAAGTATCTGGGCAAGCAGGCTGCCGACCTGAAGTGGGGCACCAAGATCGAGTTCGATGACGTGATGGAACTGATCAGCGTCGAAGACGGTATCGCTGCGTTCGAACGCTACGTCGCCGACCACCTGGGGTGAGCGGCAGTCGCCATCCACGCATGGCGTGGATCTACAATGCGGGCTACATCCTCGCCATGCGTGGATGAACCACCGCGATCACTCCACGGCGCGCACCTTCTCCAACGGCACCCATCCGGGTTCGCCCGTCTCCGGCACGCACCACGCCCAGCC
>JAAIGE0101171470.1_pt1 | contig 101645 bp, 75 predicted proteins | sample 6487951 | NCBI WGS metagenome assembly JAAIGE01 (sample SAMN13974128, study PRJNA590717) | phyllosphere metagenome | biome: tomato field; feature: multiple bacterial spot infested tomato fields; material: tomato leaves; isolation source: leaves from tomato fields | host: Solanum lycopersicum ...
AGAGATTCTCGTCGACGACCTGCGCCTGCTGGGCGAGCGCGCCGGCGCACGGGGCCTGCGTATCGGTTACGAGGCACTGGCCTGGGGCCGCCACGTCAATACTTACCAGCAGGTCTGGAACCTGGTTCGCCAGGCCGATCACGCCGCGGTCGGGGTGATTCTCGACAGCTTCCATACCTTGTCGCTCAAGGGTGATCCGGCGGCCATCGCCGAGATCCCTGGCGACAAGATCTTTTTCGTGCAGATGGCCGATGCACCGATTCTGGCCATGGACGTGCTGGAGTGGAGCCGCCACTTCCGCTGCTTCCCAGGGCAGGGCGAGTTCGACCTGCCAGGCTTTCTGGCGCCGATCATCCGCACCGGCTACACCGGCCCGCTGTCGCTGGAAATCTTCAACGATGGCTTCCGCGCTGCGCCGCCACGCGCCAATGCGGTCGACGGGCTGCGCTCGCTTCTGTATCTGGAAGAGAAGACCCGGCAGCTGCTGGCGGCCGATGCCCAGGCACCGAACCTCGATCTGCTGTTCGATACCCCGCCAGCCAGTCGCTATCACGGTGTCGAGTTCCTCGAGTTCGCCGTCGACGAGGCTGCCGGCGCCAAGTTGTCGGGTTGGTTGCAGCGTCTGGGTTTCGCCAAGGCAGGCGAGCACCGCTCCAAGGACGTCAGCCTGCTGCGTCAGGGCGACATCAACATCGTGCTCAATGCCGAACCCTATTCGTTCGCCCACGGTTTCTTCGAGGCCCACGGCCCGTCGCTGTGCGCCACCGCACTGAAGGTCAAGGATGGCACGACGGCGTTGCAGCGCGCCCTCGATTACCGTGGCCACCCGTATCGCGGCCTGGTCGGGCCGAACGAGCGCGAGATTCCGGCGATGCGCGCGCCCGATGGCAGCCTCATCTACCTGGTCGACCAGGCCGAAGCAGGGCAGACCATCTACGACAGCGACTTCAAGCTGGATCCCGCTGCACTGCCGACTGGCAGTCTGCAACGTATCGACCACATGGCGCTGGCGCTGCCGGCAGACAGCCTCGACAGTTGGGTGCTGTTCTACAAGAGCCTGCTGGATTTCGAAGCCGATGACGAAGTGGTGCTGCCCGACCCTTACGGCCTGGTGAAAAGCCGTGCGTTGCGCAGCCGCTGCAGCTCGATCCGCCTGCCGCTGAATATCTCCGAAAACCGCAACACCGCGATTTCCCACGCGCTCTCCAGCTATCGCGGTTCGGGTGTGCACCATATTGCCTTTGACTGCGCGGACATTTTTGCTGAGGTGCGCCGGGCCAAGGAAGCCGGTGTACCGCTGTTGGATATCCCGCTCAACTACTACGACGACCTGGCGGCGCGCTTCGATTTTGACGATGAGTTCCTCAGCGAGCTGGCGTACTACAACGTGCTGTACGACCGCGACGCCCAGGGCGGTGAGCTGTTTCATGTGTACACCGAACCGTTCGAAGGGCGGTTTTTCTTCGAGATCATCCAGCGCAAGCACGGCTATGCCGGCTACGGCGCGGCCAACGTGGCGGTGCGTCTGGCGGCGATGGCCAAGTCGCGCAGCGGTGCGGTGCGCCAGGCCCGTTTATAAGGGCAGGGTGGGTGCTTCCTTCGGGGAGCGCCGCGGCCCATAATCAGCGCCTGCACAACAATGGCCGTGAGCGCACCATGACCTCGAGTCCCGATCTCCCCGCGGTAGCTGACGCACCGCGCAAGAGTCGCAAGAACAATCCGGAAAAGACCCGCGAAAATATTCTGCAAGAAGCCATTGTCGAGTTTGTTCAGCAGGGCCTGGCCGGCGCACGCGTGGACGCCATCGCCGAGCGCATCCATACCTCCAAGCGCATGATCTATTACTACTTCGGCAGCAAGGAGCAGCTATACGTCGAGGTGCTGGAGAAGCTCTACGGCGATATCCGCAACACCGAAACGCGCATGAACCTCACCGCCCTGGAACCCCGTGAGGCGATTCGCCGGTTGGTCGAGTTCACCTTCGATCACCACGACCAGAACGTGGATTTCGTGCGCATCGTCAGCATCGAAAATATCCACAACGCCGAGTACGTCAAGCGCACCGAGACCATCAAGGCGATGAACAGCAAAATCCTGGAAGGGCTGGGAGAGACCTTGCGCCGCGGGGCTGAGTTGGGGCTGTTTCGCGAAGGGCTGGAGCCGCTGGATGTGCACTTGCTGATCAACTCGTTCAGCTTTTATCGGGTGTCCAACCGGCACACCTTCAGCGAGATTTTCCAGATCGAGCTGTCGGATGAGGCGATCAAGCAGCGCCATCGGGAGATGATTTGCGAGTCGGTGTTGCGCTACCTGCAAGCCTGAGAACACCCGTTTTCAAGATCGAATTCAGCTTGCCCCAATGTTGTAGGAGCGAGCTTGCTCGCGAAAAACGTCAACGATAACGCGTGCTTGCTGAATGAACGCGGCGCCTGTGAGTTTTTCGCGAGCAAGCTCGCTCCTACAGCGTTGGGGCACACCCACATTTTGATGGGGTTGCATCCCTAGGTATTCATGCTCTGGAAATGCGCCAGCATCCTGTCTGCATCCGCCATTTCACCGCAGAACAACTCAAACGCCTTCACCGCCTGAAACACCGCCATATTGCCGCCATCCAACGTACGGCAACCCAAGGCGCGAGCGTCACGTAGCAGTTGGGTTTCCAGCGGGAAGTACACGATCTCCGCTACCCACAATTCAGCCCGCAATAATGCGGCTGGCACCGGCGTGCCGGGCAGCTTGGCCATGCCCATCGGCGTAGTGTTCACCAGGCCATCGGCTTCGGCCATGGCGTTTTCCAGGTGGCTGCCGACTTGAGCGCTACCGGCACCGAACTGCCGGGCAAGGTTATCCACAAGGTCCTGGGCGCGGGTGCGGTCGACATCGAAGATGCTCAACTGCTCCACACCTTCTGCCAACAGTGCATGGGCCACTGCCGCGCCCGCGCCACCGGCGCCCATTTGCACCACGCGTTGGCGCGGTACGTTATGCAAGTTGCGCCGAAAGCCTTCGGCGAACCCCAGGCAGTCGGTGTTATGGCCAATGCGCTTGCCATCCTTGAACACCACCGTATTGACCGCGCCAATGCCCCGGGCCTCATCGGAGAGTTCATCGAGCAGCGGCAGGATCGCCTGCTTGCACGGGTAGGTAATGTTTAGCCCGGTGAAGTGCATCAGCTCGGCGGCCCGCAGTAATTCTGGCAGGGCGTTGAGGTCCAGGTGCAGCGGCTCCAGGTCGATCAGGCGATACAGGTAACGCAAGCCCTGGGCGTCGCCTTCCTGTTCGTGCAGCGCCGGGGTGCGTGAGGCCTGGATACCGGCGCCGATCAGGCCGGCGAGAATGCGTGGTTTCATCAGGTGCGTCCCTTCAGCGTATGGCTGAAATGTTCCAGGGCCAGGTGGTAGCCATGGCTGCCAAACCCGGCCAGCACGGCCTTGGCGATCGGTGACACAAACGAGTGATGACGAAAGGCTTCACGGGCGTGCACGTTGGATAAATGCACTTCGATCACCGGCACTTCACTGGCCACCAGGGCATCACGGATCGCGACCGAGGTGTGGGTCCAGGCCGCCGGGTTGATCACGATACCGGCGCAGCGGTTGCGGGCCGCGTGGATCCAGTCAAGCAATTCGCCCTCGTGGTTGGTCTGGCGAAACTCGATGGTCAGCCCGAGTTTGTCGGCGCTGCGCCCACACAGGGCAGCAATGTCGGCCAGGGTTTCATGGCCATAAGTGGCAGGCTCGCGGGTGCCGAGCAGGTTGAGGTTGGGGCCGTTGAGCACCAGCACGATGGGCGGCATAGAGGCTTCTCCACAGTTCTTATTGGTTGTGGAGTCAAAATGTACTGGTTGGTTAATTTGGTCAATGGATGGCGGCGGTTCTGTTCGGTGATCGAACGTTTAATCAAGGCAAACGCTAGGCTCAATCGGATTAGATATCAATTGAAAATCATTCTCGACAACGCTTAAGATGCCCGCCTGTTTCCTTAACATTCCAGGGAGTCGGTTTGTCGGACGTGGATCTCAAGGGCCTGTTTCTCAAGCACGCCGATACGCTGCGCGGGTATTTGGCCCGCAGGGTACGGGACCCGCAACTGGCCGCAGACCTGGTGCAGGAGAGCTTCCTGCGCCTGGCAGAAAAACCGGCCGGTGAGCGTATCGACAACTCCCAGGGTTATCTCTATCGAACGGCGAGCAATCTGCTGATCGACCATATTCGCCAGGAAGCACGGCGCAAGACCGACACCGTGCCCCACGAGGCGCTGGCCGAGATTGAAGATGACGTGGCCGGGTTGGAGGCTCAGGCAATGGCGCAGCAACAGCGGCAGGCATTGAAGCAGGCGCTTTCGGAATTGCCGGCGCGCACCCAGCAGATTTTCCGCTTGAACCGTATCGAAGGCATGACCCACGCTCAGGTCGCCCGGCATCTGGACATTAGCGACAGCAGCGTGCAAAAGCATCTGGCCAAGGCCTTGGCGTACGTGATGCAGCGCTTGCAGGAAGGCGAGGTGACGCCATCCGACCAATGAATTACCGAAATACGCCAGGCCAGACGTCACAGCGTCTATATAACGAGAATTCGAGATTCACACGTGAATAGCCAGGGACCGCAACAGCACAGCATTACCGAGGCGGCCGCCGAGTGGGCGGTGCGTCTGCACGCCGGTGCCTTGAGCGAACAGGAACAAGCCGAACTGCGCCAGTGGATCGCCCGCGACAGCCGCCACGAAGCGGCCCTGCGGTTTGCCGAGCAGACCTGGGCGGCGCTGGGCGAGGTGCACAAGGACGAGGCTGTACACCGACAGCGCCCGCCCGCGGCCGCTACATCCTTGCGCCGCGCCAAACGTCGACGGCCGTGGCAACGTGCGGCCGCCGTGGCGCTGATCGTGGTGGCGGCGGGCATCGGCTGGGTACGCGGGCCGGATGCCTTGCTGCGCTTGCAGGCCGACTACGTCACGCACAAAGGCGAAGTGCGCACGGTGCACCTGGCCGATGGCAGCGTGGTGGAGCTGGATTCCGACAGCGCCATTCGCCTTGAGTACGACGGCGTACAGCGCGGCGTCAACCTGCTCCAGGGCTCGGCGATTTTTCAGGTGGCGCCGATGGCCGGCGAAGAAACCCGACCGTTCGTGGTGCACAGTGCCGGCGGCCAGACCCGGGCGCTGGGCACACGGTTTGTGGTCGAACGTGAACGCGAGAGCCAGGCCTGGGTGGGTGTGCTGCAACACAGCGTCGAAGTGTCAGTGCCGGCTTCACCCAGAAACGGCCCTGCCGAGCAGGTCCTGCAACAGGGCCAGGCTGCGCGCTACAGCCCCCAGGACGGGGTGGTCAGCCTGGATCAGTTTGATGTGGATCGCGCCACCAGTTGGCACCGTGGTGTGTTGATCTTCGACCGGCAGCCGCTGGCCAAGGTCATCGAGCAACTCAACCGTTACCGCCCCGGGCGTGTGGTGTTGGCTAACGCGGACCTGGGCGAGCGCGAAGTCAGCGGCGTCTTCCGCCTGGACATGCTCGACAGCGCCCTGGCCACCCTGACCCAAGAGCTTCAAGTGCAACGCGTGGAGCTGGCTGGCCTCAGCCTGATCTACTGACCTTCCCCCGTTAAAAACCGATGCCCCTGTAGGCGCGAGCTCGCTCGCGAAAAAACCCAGGGCACCGCGTTTTCGTTGACGTTCTTCGCGAGCAAGCTCGCTCCTGCAAAAAATATTACTGACTTCCCGCGCCTCGCACGTCTTGCTAGGTGAGAAGTATTCGCATAAACAAAAAATGCTCAGCGCAGGGATCACCACCAATGTCAGCACTCACCAAGGGGCGTATCACCGGCAGCCGCTTAGCCCTGGCCATTCACCTGGGGTTGTTCACCGTGGCCGTCCCGGCCTATGCGCAGCCTCCAGCTGCCACGGCCCAGTCCGCCGTGTTGACGTTCGATATTCCTGCGCAATCCCTCGGCAGTGCGGTGCTGGCGTTCGCTGACCAGGCCGGCCTGCAGGTGCTGTTCGACAGCCAGCGCCTGCACGGGCTGAGCAGCACCGCGCTCAAGGGTCGCTTTGACGTGCAGGAAGGCCTGGGCCGCCTGCTCGGCGCCGCCCCGGTGGAGTACCGCTTTACCGGCGATCACCAGGTCACCCTCACCCGGGTGGAACAACAAGCCGGTGCCCTGGCCTTGGCCACCACCACGGTCACCGGCCTGCACCCGCAGGATTGGGTGTATTCAACCCCACGCTCGGTGAGTGTGGTGGGGCGCGAACAGCTGGATCGCAACCCGCCGCGTCATGCCGCCGAGATGCTGGAAGAGGCGCCGGGCGTCTACTCAGCTGTCAGCCAGCAAGACCCAGGGTTGTCGGTGAATATCCGCGGTATCCAGGACTATGGCCGGGTCAATATGTCGGTCGATGGCATGCGCCAGAATTACCAGCAAAGTGGTCACCAGCAACGCAATGGCACGCTGTATGTTGACCCGCAGTTGCTGTCCGAGGTGGTGATCGAAAAGGGCGCGACCTCCACCCAGGGCGGTGCGGGGGTGATTGGCGGGGTGGCTAACTTCCGCACGCTTGAAGCCGCTGATTTGCTCAAGGATGGCAAGCAAATCGGCGGGCGCATTCGGCTCACCTCGGGGCTGGGTGGGCGCAGCAACGGCACGCACTTTATCGGCAGTTCGGCGTTTGCCGTGGGCACCGATGTCTGGGACATGCTGTTGGCCGCCAGCGAGCGTCACCTCGGCGATTACAACCCCGGCACCAAGGGCAGCATTGGCGAGCTGCGTAGCGGCGCGGCGTACATGCCGGCCAGTGAGGAGCGGATCAAGAACTCCACCGTTGCCTATTCGGGCTCGGTGATGCGTTCACGCTTGCTCAAGCTGGGGCTTAATCTTCCGGTTGAGCAGCGTCTGCAACTGAGCTACCTGGTCACCGAAGTCGACTACGACGACGTCAATATGATGACCGCCGAAAAGCCCCAGTTATGGGAAAAGCTCGGCAGCAGCAACGTCAAGGCGCAGAACTTCGCGCTCGATTACAGCTATGCGCCAGACAACCCGCTGATCGACTTCAAGGCCAAGCTCTACCATGTCGATACCCGCAACGACCAATCCACCCTGGCCCGGGGTATCAGCAAGGCTTACGACGTCACCTATCAAACCAATACCTACGGCGTACAGGCGCAGAACCTCTCGACCTTTGCCCTGACGGAACTGGCCACCCTCAAGGCCAACTATGGGTTGGAGTTTTTCTACGACAAGGTCCGGCCGGACTCCAACCAGGGGGTAGAGGCGGGTTCGGCGCTGACGGCCTCGGCGGCGGAGAGCATCACGCCCAAAGGTGATCGCGCCATGGGCAGCCTGTTCGGGCGCCTGGATTTCGACTATGACGATTGGCTGAATCTCAACGCCGGCTTGCGTTATGACCGTTATCGGCTGCGCGGCGATACCGGCTTGAACACCCGCACCTTCATCATCGGCACCACTCGCCAGATCAGTGTGCCCACCACTTACGATGTGGATCGCGAGGAGGGCCGTTTTTCGCCGACGTTTGGCTTGTCGGTCAAGCCGGGTGTGGATTGGCTGCAACTCTTCGCCACCTATGGCAAGGGCTGGCGCCCGCCGGCAGTGACCGAAACCATGGTCAGCGGCCGGCCCCACGGCGGCGGTTCGGAGTCGATTTTCCCCAACCCTTACCTGAAGCCGGAGCGGTCTACGGCGTGGGAAGTCGGCTTCAATGTGCTCAAGGAAGACCTGCTGTTTTCCGATGATCGCGTGGGCATGAAGGTGTCCTACTTCAACACCCGGGTCGATGACTTTTCCTATATGGCCCTGGGCGTACAGCCGCCGGGTTATGGCAACGTCAATATCGGCAGTGCGGCCTATGTGAACAACCTGGAGACCACGCGTTTTCGGGGGCTTGAATACCAACTCGATTACGACGCCGGTTTTGCCTACGGCCAGTTCAACTACACGCGCATGCTTGGCGGCAATAAGTTCTGCAGCAAAACCGCGTGGCTGGGCGGCGTGACCAAGACCCAGAAACGCCCGGGTAACCGTGCACCGGTAGACGCGATGGTGCCGGACGACGCGGCCAATGCCGGCGTGGGGTGCAGCGCGATCCTCGGCTCCTCCGAACACATGCCCATGGACCGCGGCACCGCCACGCTGGGCGCGCGGTTCTTTGAGCGCAAGCTGGACGTGGGTGTGCGTGCCCGCTACAGCGCCGGCTACTACGTCAAGGGCGCCGCCGGGGTGACCACCTCGCAAACCGGCGTCTACCCCGCTGACTGGAAGCCCTACACCGTCTACGACCTGTATGGCAGCTACCGCGCCACCGACCAATTGACGCTGCGCCTGGCCATGGAGAACGTCACCGACCGCGCCTATCTGGTGCCGCTCGGGGATGTGCTGGCCTTCACTCTGGGCCGTGGGCGCACCGTGCAGGGCACCGTTGAATATCAGTTCTGACCGCTTTTGCCCAGTGACGGGCAAAACCACAGCAGGCACCGGCTTGCTGGGGAGTGACCACCCAATGACTTGGAGTTTTGCATGAGCATTTCTATTTCATACAGCACGACCTACGCCGCCAGCACCGTCGCCCAATACCTGAACGACTGGTCGGCTTACTTTGGTGATCTCAACCACCGTGAAGGTTCGGTGAAAGAGGGTGTGAACACCGGTGGTTTCAACCCGGGGCCGTTCGACGGCACCCAATATGGCGTGACAAGCAGCGTCAGCGATGCGGCGGTGGTGGCTGAAGGCAGCCTGCATTACACCCTGTTCAATCCGCCGACCCACACGCTGTGGGGTTCGCTCGACGGCCTGACCCTGGGCGATACCCTCGCCGGCGGCGCGAGCAGCGGTGGCTACACCATCGCCAACCAGGAAGTCAGCTTCACCAACCTGGGCCTGTCGAGCCTGCAGTCCGAAGGCCGCGATGGCCAGGTGCACAAAGTCGTGTACGGCCTGATGAGCGGCGACAGTTCGGCGCTGGCCTCGGCCATCGACACCCTGCTCAAAGGCATCGACCCAAGCCTGTCGGTCAACTCCACCTTCGATCAACTGGCCGCTGCCGGTGTGGCCCATCAGGCGCCGGCTGCGTTTGCGGCTGCCGATGTGGGCCTGGTGGGCATTCAGGACGCGCCGCACGACTTCGCCCTGGCCGCCTGATGCAAAAAAGCCGATGAAAGATCGCTCTTTCATCGGCCTTGCTCAAACACCGTCGCCGCCCGAGTTTTTGCAGGCCAGGGCGGCGGCGGCTGCAAATTCTGTGGGCGCGCCACAGGTGCTGTCAACGCACCGGGCGGGCCCTTGCTTGACTCTTCAATGGGATGCCCTTCATGACTCGCCCCGGTGCCAAGCGCGCGAATGAGATGCTGGCTGCACTCACCGCCTATAAAAGCGCCTTCTTCAACATCGGCCTGTTCTCGGCGGTGATCAACCTGCTGATGCTGGCCCCGGCGCTGTACATGTTGCAGGTGTACGACCGCGTATTGGCCTCGGGCAACCAGATGACCCTGCTGATGCTGACGCTGATGATCCTCGGCCTGTTCGGCTTGATGGGCGCGCTGGAGTGGGTGCGCAGCCAGGTGGTGATTCGCCTCGGTACGCAGATGGACATGCGTTTGAACCAACGTGTATTCGACGCGGCCTATGAAGCCCAACTCAAGGGTGGTACCCAGGCGGCGGGCCAGGCCCTGCACGACCTGACCACCTTGCGCCAGTTCGCCACCGGCCAGGCGTTGTTCGCCTTTTTCGATGCGCCGTGGTTTCCGGTGTACCTGCTGGTGATCTTCCTGTTCCACCCCTGGCTGGGCTTGCTGGCATTGGCTGGGGCGTTGCTGCTGATCGCATTGGCCTGGGCTAATCATTATGTCAGCCAGGCACCGATGGCCCTGGCCAGCCAACTGTCGATCAGCGCCAGCCAGCAGGCCACGGCCAACCTGCGCAACGCCGACACCATTGAAGCCATGGGCATGCTCGCCACCTTGCGCGGGCGTTGGTTCAGCCAGCACCAGGCGTTTCTGGTGCAGCAAAACCTGGCGAGTGAAAAGACCGCGGTGGTCACCGCGTGGTCCAAGGGCGTGCGCCTGGCCCTGCAATCATTGGTGCTGGGCCTGGGCGCCTGGTTGGCGGTCAACGGCGACATAACGCCGGGGATGATGATTGCCGGGTCGATCCTGATGGGCCGTGTGCTGAGCCCCATCGACCAGTTGATCGGCGTGTGGAAACAATGGGGTTCGGCGCGCCTGGCCTATGAGCGCTTGTCGCTGATGCTGCAGGACAACCCGGCGCGGCCGGTGCGCATGAGCCTGCCCGTGCCCAAGGGCCAGGTGAGCGTGGAGCAGATCAGCGCGTGCGCCCCTGGCAGCCGCCGGCCTGCCCTGGCTAACCTGGGTTTCAGCCTGCCGGCCGGGGATGTACTGGGTGTTATCGGCCCGTCGGGGTGCGGCAAGTCCACCCTGGCCCGAGTGCTGGTCGGGGCCTGGGCACCCTTGGCCGGCAAGGTGCGCCTTGATGGCGCCGACCTGGCCCTGTGGGACAAGCAACAACTCGGCCCGCATATCGGTTACCTGCCCCAGGACATCCAGTTATTCGCCGGCAGCATCGCGCAGAACATCGCGCGTTTTGAAACGGTGGAGGCCGATACCGTCCTCGCCGCCGCGCAGATGGCTGGCGTGCATGAGTTGATCCTGCAACTGCCCCAGGGCTACGACACGCAACTGGGGGAGGGCGGCGCGGGCTTGTCCGGCGGGCAAAAGCAACGGGTGGCCCTGGCCCGTGCGCTGTATGGGTTACCGGCACTGATCGTGCTGGACGAACCGAACGCCAACCTCGACGAAGTGGGCGAGCAGGCGTTGTTGCAGGCCATTGCCCAGCTCAAGCAGCAACGCCGCACCTTGATCCTGATTACCCACAAACCCAACGTGCTGAGCCTCACCGACCAGTTGCTGATCCTCAAGGACGGCCAGATGCAGGCCTTCGGCCCCACGGCGCGAGTGCTGGAGGCGCGGCAAAAAACTGCGGCAAACAAACCGGTCTCGACCATGAGCATGAGCTACCGCCTCGGTGCAGGAAAACCTGCATGAGCCAGAGCAAGCCCATTTTGGTCAGTGACCCGTCTAACGTGCTGGCGCTGGATGACAAAAAATACTCGCGCCTGGGTTGGTGGCTGGTGCTCGGCGGCTTTGCCGGGTTCCTCGGCTGGGCGGCATTGGCTCCGCTGGACAAGGGCGTGGCGGTGCCGGGCAAGGTCATGGTGTCGGGGCATCGCAAGACGGTGCAACACCCGGCGGGCGGGATCGTCGAGCGTATCCAGGTGCGTGACGGTGACCGGGTCAGCGCCGGCCAGGTGCTGTTACGTTTGAAGCAAACCCCATTGCGCGGGCAGATGCAGTCACTGCGCAGCCAATACCTGGCGTCGCTGGCCAGCGAAGCGCGCTTGAGTGCCGAGAGTGAAGGCTTGCAGACCATTGTGTTCAGCCCCGAGCTGCTGGCCGATCCCGACGCCGCCAATACCCTGAGCCTGCAACGCCAGCTATTCAACAGTCGTGCCCAGGCACTGGCTACCGAACAGGCGGGCCTGCGTGAAACTATCGCTGGCTTTGAGGCGCAGTTGCGCGGCACGCGGGCCTCCCAGGCAAGCAAGGTTTTGCAGCGCGCGGCGTTGAATGAGCAACTTCAGGGGCTGCGCGAGTTGGCGCGCGACGGCTACATCCCGCGCAATCGCCTGCTCGACAGCGAGCGTCTGCATGCGCAAATCGACGGCGCTATTGCCGAGGATGTCGGGCGTATCGGCCAGTTGCAGCGCCAAGTGCTGGAGCTGCGTTTGCGCATCCGTCAGTTGGGTGAAGATTTTCAGAAGGACCTGCGCAGCCAGTTGGCCGAGACCCGCACCCGCAGCGACGACTTGCGCAATCGCCTGGCCTCTGCCGAATTCGAACTGGCCAACAGCCTGGTCCGCGCACCGGCGTCTGGCGTGGTGGTGGGGTTACAGGTGTACACCGAAGGCGGGGTGATTCAACCCGGCCAGGCGCTGATGGATATCGTGCCCGAGGGCGAGCCACTGCTGGTGGAAGCACGGGTGCCGGTGCAGATGATCGACAAGGTGCACCCGGGTTTGCCGGTTGAATTGATGTTTTCGGCGTTCAACCAGTCCACCACGCCACGGGTGGCGGGCGAAGTCACCTTGGTCTCGGCCGATCGCCAGGTGGATGAGCGCACCGATGAACCGTATTACACGCTACGGGCCCAGGTCAGCGCGGCGGGCATGCAGCAACTGGACGGCGTGCAGATCCGCCCGGGCATGCCGGTGGAAACCTTCGTCAAGACCGGTGAGCGCTCGATGCTCAACTACCTGTTCAAACCCTTGCTGGATCGCACCCATATGGCCCTGGTGGAAGAATGAAGGCGTTGTTGTTCACCCTCTGTTTAAGCTGTACACCGGCGGCGCACGCCCTGGGGTTGTTGGATGTGTATGACTTGGCGCTGCGCAACGACCCAGCCTTTCAAGCGGCGATTCAGGCGCGGGAGGCCGGGCAAGAAAACCGCGTGATCGGTCGGGCGGCATTGCTGCCGAACCTGTCATGGAGCTACAACAACTCGCGCAATGAGTCCGAGGTCACCCAGAGCACGGCGCTGGGTAACGTCACCAGCGACCGCAATTACCGCAGCTACGCCTCGGCCCTGACCTTGCAGCAACCGCTGCTCGATTACGAAGCCTATGCGCGTTTTCGCCAAGGCACCGCCCAGGCGTTGATGGCCGATGAGCGTTTTCGCGGCAAGAGCCAGGAGCTGGCCGTGCGGGTGCTGGGCGCCTACAGCCAGGCTTTGCTGGCACAAGAACGCATCGAATTGAGCCGTGCCCAGAAACGAGCGTTTGCCGAGCGCCTGCAGCTCAATGACCGTCTGCTCAAAGGCGGTGAAGGCACTCGTACCGATGTGCTCGAAACCCAGGCGCGACTGAGCCTGGCCCAGGCCGAAGAGATCGAAGCCGTGGATGCCCAGGACAGTGCCTTGCGTGAGTTGGAAGCCATTGTCGGCCAGCCGCTGCAAATCGAAGAACTGGCGCCCCTGGCGCGCCCATTTGAGATCGCGCCGCTTGAGCCCAACCGATTCGAAACCTGGCGTGAACTGGCCATGGCCAACAACCCTGAACTCAAGTCCCAGCACCACGCGCTCGACGTGGCCTCTTATGAAGTGGAACGCAAGCGCGCCGGGCACTTGCCCAAGGTCAGCCTGTACGCGACCAGCCGCAAGACCCATTCCGATTCAGAAAGCAGCTACAACCAGAAGTACGACACCAACAGCGTCGGCATCCAGGTCAGCCTGCCGCTGTTTGCCGGTGGCTCGGTCTCGGCCTCCACCCGTCAGGCGGCCAACCAACTGTCCCAGGCCCAATACGAGCTGGACGCGCAAACCGCTGCCACGTTGGTGGAGTTGCGCAAGCAATTCAACCTCAACACCAGCGGCGCGGCCAAGGTGCGGGCCTATGAAATGGCAGTCAGGTCCGCCACGGCACTGGTCACCGCCACCCAAAAAAGCGTCAGTGGCGGCGAGCGGGTCAACCTCGACGTTCTCGACGCCGAACAACAACTGTTCACCGCCCGGCGTGACCTGGCCAATGCCCGGCATGCCTACCTGCTGGCGCGCATTCAGTTGAAGTATTACGCGGGGTTGCTGAGCGAGCAGGACTTGCGGGCACTGGCCGGGTATTTCCAACCCTCGGCATGAGTGGTTACAACCCGGCATTCGCCGGGTTTTTTGTGGTGACTAATCTGTGAAACAGCTTCGGGAATAGGAGCCGGTTGTCGGGTGGCAGAGGGAAATTGTTACCTGGCGGAAAATAACCTAACGGATGGGTTACGATGAGGGTAGGTGCTTACAAAGGCTATGTCATTTCGGTGTTTTTCAGGGATGAGCATTGCCCGCCCCATGTGCATGTCAGGGGCAAGGGATGGGATGCACGGTTTCGTTTCAGTTTCCTGGATGGGGAAGTTGAGTTGTGGGACGTAGAGCCTGAACGGAGGCGGCCACCCCTAGCACTTCTGAAAGAGATACGCGGGGCGATCATGCAGCGGCACTACTTGGCACGGGCACGCAGGATTTGGTGGGAAAAACTGCAGACGGTTTGCCTGGAGAATCATTCCTGGAATTGGGACGCTGGCGAGTTGGTCGCGGGGTTGGTCATTCGACAAGGTGTCTACGTCATCGCGAGCGCCAGGCACGACGTCGTAGCGCAACGGACAATTTTGAATCTGGTAAGAGCGCCAGATTGCGTGGGGATTAATTTATGAAAATCATAAAAGCCAAAGTCACACCTTATGTACCTCTCACTGAAGCCGACGTTGACAAGGCAATCGCCCGTGGGCGCAAGTTGAAACGTCTGTACGCCAACGCCAGCAACGTGCGTTATGAAAACGACAGCCTCTCCATTGGCTTCAGCGATGGCAGCCGCGTCGTGTTGCCGGTGGCTGGCCTGCCGGAGTTCGAAGGGTTTTCAGCGCAGGATTTCCAGCAGTTGGAAGTGACGTTCGGTGGCAAGGCGATTAGCTGTGAGGCGCAGGACCTGGATGTTTCCATCACAGGGTTGATCGCTACAAGCCAGCCGCTGATGGACCTGGCAACCAGCCTGGTGGCATCGCGCAATGGCCGCAAAAGCAGCGCGGCTAAAACCGCAGCGGCTCGCGCCAATGGCAAGAAGGGTGGCCGGCCACGCAAGGAAGTACCGGATACCCCAGATACAACAGACACTTGAATAAACGGTAGGAGCGAGCTTGCTCGCGAAAAACCCACAGGCACCGCGTTCCTCCAGGAAGCACGCGTTATCGTTGACGTTTTTCGCAAGCAAGCTCGCGCCTACCTTGCAGGTTTATCGGCGGGTCAGCAACACACCCGATTCCATATGGTGCGTCCACGGGAACTGGTCAAACATTGCACACTGGGTGATCCGGTGCGTGTCGTGCAGTTGCGCGATGTTCGCCGCCAGCGTCTCCGGGTTGCAGGAGATGTACAGGATATTGTCGAAGCGCCGGGTCAGCTCGCAGGTGTCCGGGTCCATGCCAGCGCGGGGCGGGTCGACGAAGACGCTACCGAACTCGTAGCTTTTCAGGTCGATGCCGTGCAGGCGGCGGAACGGGCGCACTTCATTCAGGGCTTGGGTGAGTTCTTCGGCGGAGAGGCGCACCAGGGTGACGTTATCCACGCCATTTTCATCCAGGTTGCTCAGGGCCGCATTCACCGAGGTCTTGCTGATCTCGGTGGCCAGCACCTTGCGCACGCGGGTCGCCAGCGGCAGGGTGAAGTTGCCGTTGCCGCAATACAGCTCCAGCAAATCGTCCGGGCGGTCGCCCAGGGCTTCATAGGCCCAGTTGAGCATCTTCTGGTTCACCGTGCCGTTGGGCTGGGTGAACGCGCCTTCGGGTTGGCGGTAGCTGAAGGTGCGGCCACCGACGTCAAGTTTCTCCACCACGTAGTCATGGCCGATCACATCGCGCTTGCCCTTGGAGCGACCGATGATGCTCACATTCAGCTCAGCGGCCAATTTGTTTGCGGCGCTGTGCCAATGCTCATCCAGCGGGCGGTGATAACACAGGGTGATCATCGCGTCGCCGGCCAGGGTGGTGAGGAACTCCACCTGGAACAGCTTGTGGCTCAGGGCAGCGCTGGCTTGCCAGGCGGCCTTGAGTTGCGGCATCAACTGGTTGATGCGCTGGCTGGCGATGGGGAATTCTTCGATGAGGATCGGCGTGCGCTTGTCCTCCTGGGAGAACATCGCGTAGTGGCGCTCGCCGCCTTCGCGCCACAGGCGGAACTCCGCACGCAGGCGAAAGTGCTGCAGCGGCGAGTCGAAGACCTGCGGCTCGGGCGCGTCGAACGGTGCCAGCAGGTCACGCAGGCGCGTGACCTTGTCTTGCAGTTGAGCGGTGTAGCTTGCGGCGTCAAAAGTCATGCGTTGAACCAGCCCAGCTTGATCACAAACAGGATCGACAGGATCACCAGCGCCGGGTTCAGCTCACGGTAGCGGCCCGAAAGCAGCTTGATGGCGGTCCAGGCGATGAAACCGAAGGCGATGCCGTTGGCGATGGAGTAAGTGAAGGGCATCGCCAGGGCGGTGATCACCACCGGCGCTGCCACCGTAATGTCGTCCCAGTCGATTTCGGCCAGGCCTTGGCTCATCAGCACCGCCACAAACAGCAAGGCTGGCGCGGTGGCGTAGGCCGGTACGCTGGCGGCCAGTGGCGAGAAGAACAGCGCCAGCAAAAACAGGATCGCGACCACGATGGCGGTCAAGCCGGTACGGCCACCGGCGCTCACGCCTGCGGCCGATTCGATGTAGCTGGTGGTGGTCGAGGTACCCAGCAGGGAACCGGCCATGGCGGCGGTACTGTCGGCAATCAGCGCACGGCCCATTTTTGGCATATGGCCGTCCTTGCCCATCAGGCCGGCGCGCTTGGCGACGCCGATCAGGGTGCCGGAGTTGTCGAACAGGTCAACGAACAGGAAGGCGAAGATCACGCTGACCAGGCCGATGTCCAGCGCGCCCTTGATATCCAGCTGCAGGAAGGTCGGGGCCAGAGACGGCGGTACCGAAGTCACGCCGATGAACGGCGTGAAGCCCAGGACGATGGAGGCGACGGTCACCGCCAGGATGCCGATCAGCACTGCGCCGCGTACGGCCAGGGCTTCCAGCGCGACGATCAGCACGAAACCCAGGGTGGCCAGGATCGGTGCCGGTTGTTTCAGGTCGCCCAGGCCCACCATGGTCGCTGGGTTGCTCACCACGATACCGGCGTTATGCAGGGCGATCAGCGCCAGGAACAGGCCGATGCCGGCGGCAATCGCCGAGCGCAGCGGCAGGGGGATGGCGTTGATGATCCACTCACGAATGCGGAAGATCGACAGCAGGAAGAACAGCACCGCCGAAATGAACACCGCGCCCAGCGCCACCTGCCAGGTGTGGCCCATGTGCAGGACCACGGTGTAGGTGAAGAAGGCGTTGAGGCCCATGCCCGGTGCCAGGGCAATCGGGTAGTTGGCGATCAGGCCCATCACGGTCGAACCAATGGCCGCCGCCAGGCAGGTGGCGACAAACACCGCGCCCTTGTCCATGCCGGTCTCGCCGAGGATGCTCGGGTTCACGAACAGGATGTAGGCCATGGCCAGGAAGGTGGTGATCCCCGCGAGAATCTCGGTGCGCACATTCGTATTGTGGGCTTTGAGTTGAAACAGCTTTTCCAGCATGCCGGCTCCCTGTGACGCTATTGTGCGTCGTGATTTGTTGACCTCTAAGTCAAAGCACAAACTGCGCCAAGCGCTTGTGGATTCAGAGAGGATCGGAAAAAGCGGCGCATCATACCAGCAGCCGAGGCTGTGTGGCGCATGGGCTTGAGGCATACTGCGCCGACGTTCAACAGCCGGTCATCGACAGCATGAAAAAAGCCAACCCGTGGAGTCTAGCCCTGATCGCCAGTATCGGCCTGTGGCTGGGCGCGGCACCGGCGTGGGGCGCGACTGCACCGGCCTTGAGCGAGGTGCGGGTGTTCAAGGTGGAATCGGCCAACTGCAGCGAAGCGATCCCGGAGCGGGTCAACACCACCCAGATGTGCGAGCACCGCGGGCCCACCAAGGTCTCGGTGATGGAAGTCGGCCTGGGCAACAGCCCCATGGGCCGCTTCAACGGCGCCGAGTTGAATGGGCAACGCACAGCGGTGTGCCAGGTCGGCAACATCAGTGAGGCGTGCAATGGCGTGGGCACCTTGATGGGCTACATCTATGTGTTCGACCTGAACGTCCAGGCCCAGGGCTGGTTCGAATTCACCAATACCTCGATCAACCCGCCGCAAAACACCCTGAAAGCCCAGCTCAATATCCGCTGATCAATCATCTTGAACGCTCAAAAAACCGGGAAGTCGTACCCCTAAGACGGCGATTTTCCTGAACGCCGCGGACGTACACCAACCCGTGAGGTGTTTATGAGCGCGACCCCCAATGGCGCGGCGGCCCAGCCGTTCGTCGCCCACCCGATACGCCTGACACTCAACGGCCAGGCTCGCCAACTGAACGTGTTGCCCTGGACTACCTTGCTGGACTTGCTGCGTGAACAGTTGGACCTGGTGGGCAGCAAAAAAGGCTGCGACCACGGCCAGTGCGGCGCCTGCACCGTGTTGCGTGACGGCAAACGCGTGAATGCCTGCCTGACCCTGGCCGTGATGTGCGACGGCGCCGAGTTGACCACCATCGAAGGCCTGGCCGACGGCGACCAGCTGCACCCCATGCAACAGGCCTTTATCCAGCACGACGCGTTCCAGTGCGGCTATTGCACCCCCGGCCAGATCTGTTCTGCCGTGGGCCTGGCCAATGAAGGCCGCGCCCACGACCGTGCGCAGATCCAGGAATTGATGAGCGGCAACCTGTGCCGCTGCGGTGCCTACAACAATATCCGCGATGCCATCGAAGACGCGCTGCCGGCCTGCCGTCGCCAGGGAGGTGAGTCATGAACCCCTTCCACTACAGCAGGCCGACCGATGTGCAGCAGGCCGTGCAGCTGAGCAGCGCCGCCTCGCGCTTTATCGCCGGTGGCACCAACCTGCTGGACCTGATGAAAGAAAACATCAGCCATCCCGAGCACCTGATCGACATCACCGGCTTGCCGCTGCATGACATTCAAGAGACCGCCGAGGGTGGCCTGCGTATCGGTGCGCTGGTGAGCAACGCCGACCTGGCCTGGCACCCGCTGATCGAGCAGCGTTACCCGTTGCTGTCCCAGGCCATCCTCGCCGGGGCGTCGCCGCAGTTGCGCAACATGGCCAGTACCGGCGGCAACCTGTTGCAGCGCACCCGTTGCTATTACTTCTACGACGCCTCGGTGCCGTGCAACAAGCGCCAGCCCGGCAGTGGCTGCCCGGCGCGCAACGGCTTGAACCGTATCCATGCGATCCTCGGCGCCAGTGAACAGTGCGTGGCCACCCATCCTTCGGACATGTGCGTGGCCCTGGCGGCGCTGGCGGCGCGGGTGCATGTAGAAGGACGCGGCGGCGCGCGGGTGATCGAGTTCGCCGACTTCCATCGCTTGCCAGGCGATGCGCCGCAACGTGACAACCAATTGGCCGACGATGAGCTGATCACCGCGATTGAACTGCCCGCCGATCATCTGGCCCGCCACAGCCACTACCTGAAAATCCGTGACCGTGCCTCCTATGCCTTCGCCCTGGTGTCGGTGGCCGCCGCCTTGGAGCTGGACGGCGATGAAATCATCGACGCCCGCCTGGCCTTGGGCGGTGTGGCCCATAAACCCTGGCGTGACCGCGCAGTGGAAGCCTTGCTGATCGGCCGCACGGTCAGCCGCGAAACCTTCAGCGCCGCCGCCGACGCCCTGCTGCAAGACGCCGAACCGTTGGAACACAACGGCTTCAAGGTCAAGCTGGCCCGGCGCGCAATCATTCGTGCCCTGAGCGACGCCGCCGTCGCAGGAGAACAGCCATGAGCGCCATCGGCAAACCCCTGGACCGCGTCGACGGTCTGCTCAAGGTCACCGGCCAAGCGCGTTACGCTGGTGAGTTTCCCGAGGACGGCCTGCTGCATGGCAGCGTGGTGTCGAGTTCGATCGCCAAAGGCCGGGTGCTGCGCATCGATGCATCCAAGGCGTTGGCGCTGCCAGGTGTGGTGGACGTGATCCATCACCTCAATCGACCGAAAATCGCCAGCTATGACGAGGCGTTCGCCGATGCCGATGCGGCCGATGGCTCGCCTTTTCGCCCGCTGTATAACGACCGCGTGCTCTACAGCGGCCAGCCCCTGGCCCTGGTGATTGCCGATAACCTCGAACTGGCGCGGCACGCCGGCTCGCTGGTGCAGATCGACTACGCGCCTGAAGCCTTCGAAACCGACCTGCTCACCCAGCAAGCGGCGGCGCACCCGTCGCCCCAGACCCCACCCAAACCGCGAGGCAACTTCGACGCTGAGTGGGCCGGTGCCGCAATCAGTCTGGACTTGCACTACAGCACGCCTATCGAGCATCACAACCCGATGGAACCCCACGCCAGCACCGTGCTGTATCAGCCCGACGGCACCCTGCATATCCATGACAAGACCCAGGGCCCGCAGAACTGCCAGGCCTACGTGCAAAAAGTCTTCGGCTTGGACAAGCATCAGGTGCGCATCTTTGCTGCCTTTGTTGGGGGCGCCTTCGGTTCGGGCCTGCGCCCGCAATACCAGTTGCCGCTCGCGGTGATGGCGGCCATGGCGCTCAAGCGCTCGGTGCGCGTCACCCTGACGCGCCAGCAGATGTTCACCTTCGGTTATCGCCCGCGCACCTTGCAGCGTTTGCAGATGGGCGCCGCTGCCAATGGGCGCTTGCTGGCGCTGGGGCATACCGCGATTGGCCAGACGTCGCGCTTCGAGGATTTCAGCGAGCACGTGGTGGAGTGGAGCGGCATGCTTTATCACTGCGACAACGTGCAACTGACCTACAAGCTGGCGCCGTTGGATGTGTTTACCCCGCTGGATATGCGCGCCCCCGGCGCCGCACTAGGTGTGCTTGGCCTGGAGTGCGCCATGGACGAACTGGCCTGCGCCCTGGCCATCGACCCGGTGCAATTGCGCCTGATCAATTACGCTGAACGCAACCAGAACGAAGACAAACCCTGGTCGAGCAAGGCCCTGCGCGAATGCTACAGCGAAGGCGCCGAACGCTTCGGCTGGAGCCAGCGCAACCCGGAACCGCGCAGCATGCGTGACGGCCGCCAATTGATCGGCTGGGGCATGGCCGGCGGGGTGTGGGAAGCCATGCAGATGAAAGCCAGCGCCAAGGCCCGCATCGATAGCACCGGCAAACTCACTGTCAGTAGTGCCACCACCGACATTGGCACCGGCACTTATACCGTGATGACCCAGATTGCCTCCCAGGCCAGTGGCGTGGCGATGGCCGATATCAGCTTTGTGCTGGGCGATTCGTCGTTGCCCACCGCGCCGTTGCAGGGCGGCTCGTTTACCGTCTCGTCCGTCGGCACTGCCGTGCAGCAAGCGTGCGAAGCGCTGAATGCCAGGTTACTGGAGATCGCCCGGCAGACGTACCCGGTATTCAAGGAGGCCGATTCGGTTCGGTTTGAAGACGGCCAGCTACACGGCGGTGACGTGAGCGTGTCGTTGGCGCAATTGGTCAAGGACAGCGGTGAAGAGGCCCTGGAGGTACAGGTCGACAGCCAGCCCGACAAGAAGCGCGAGGGTTATGCCAGCGCTACTCACTCGGCGGTGTTCGTCGAAGTGCGGGTGGATGAAGACCTTGGCACCATCAAGGTCAGCCGTGTGGTCAGCGCCATTGCCGCCGGACGCGTGGTCAACCCCAAGATGGCCCGCAGCCAGATCCTCGGCGGCGTGGTGTGGGGCATTGGCATGGCGCTGCATGAAGAGACCCAGGTGGACCATGAACTGGGGCGCTACATGAACCACAGCCTGGCCGAGTACCACATCCCGGTGAACGCCGACATCGGCGAGATTGACGTGCTGTTTGTCGAAGAGCACGACGAGATCGTCAACGCGCTCGGGTCCAAGGGCGTGGGGGAGATCGGCATTGTCGGGGTGGCGGCGGCGGTGGCGAATGCGGTTTACCATGCCACCGGCAAGCGGGTGCGGGCGTTTCCGATTACCTTGGATAAGGTCCTTTAAAATGTGGGAGCGGGCTTGCTCGCGAATGCGGTGGTTCAGTCAGTGATGTACTGAATGACACACTGCATTCGCGAGCAAGCCCGCTCCCACATTGACTGTATTCCAACATCAGGTATGGCGGTGACGCCTATGGCTTGGTTTCTTCCACCGGCACATGCATGCGATCCCGGTTAGCCAGGGTCGGGAACAGCTTGATCCACACCCCGGTCACCACCAGCGTACCAACCCCGCCCATCACCACCGCAGGCACGGTGCCAAACCAGTGGGCGGTTATCCCGGATTCGAACTCGCCCAATTGATTGGACGCACCGATAAACAGGCCATTGACCGCACTCACCCGCCCGCGCATTTCATCCGGCGTTTCCAACTGCACGAACGACGCACGGATCACCATGCTGATCATGTCCGCCGCGCCCAATACCACCAGCACCGCCAGGGAAAACCAGAACGAGGTCGACAGGCCAAAGGCAATGGTTGCTACGCCAAACACGCCGACGGCGGTGAACATTACGCGGCCCACCTGGCGGTCGACCGAAAAGCGCGCCAGCCATAACGACATCAGCAACGCGCCCACGGCCGGCGCCGACCGCAGCAGGCCCAGGCCCCAGGCGCCGGTCAGCAGGATGTCCTTGGCGAACACCGGCAACAGCGCGGTGGCGCCGCCCAGCAGCACGGCAAACAGGTCCAGGGAGATGGCGCCGAGAATGTCCGGGCGGCTGCGGATAAAACGAATGCCGGCCAGCAGCGAGTCCAGGGTGGCCTTGGCTTTGTTCAGCGGAGTCTGGCGCGCGGGCAGGTTAAGGGTCAGCACGCAGGCGATCAGGTACAGCGCCACGGTGGGGCCGTACACCCACACGCTGCCAAACGCGTAAAGCAAACCGCCCACGGCCGGTGCGACGATGGTCGCCAGTTGCTGGGCCGATTGCGAAGCGGCCACGGCGCGGGGGAACAGCGCGCTGGGCACGATGCTCGGCAACAGCGCCTGGGTGGTGGGCATTTCAAATGAACGGGCGGCGCCCAGCAGGAAGGCGAGGATAAAGATCATCTCGCGGGTCACGTTGCCGGTCAGGCCGCCGATGGCCAGGGACAAGGCAATCAGTGCCTGCAAGGTCTGGCAGATGGCGGCGACCCGGCGGCGCTCATAGCGATCCGCCACGTGCCCGGTGTGCAGCATGAACAGCACGCGCGGTATGAATTCCACCAGGCCGACCAGGCCCAGGTCCAGCACATTGCCGGTCAGTTGGTAGAGGTTCCAGCCGATCGCCACGGTGAGCATCTGGAAGCCGCTGGCGGTAAAGATCCGCGCCAGCCAGAACGCGATGAAAGGGCGGTGGTGACGTAACAGCAACGCAGGTTCACTGGGCATCGGCAATCAGGTCGGCAACGGGAGAAGGGCGAGATTAGCATCAAGCTGTAACAAATAGTTGCAAGAACTGAGCTGAGGCAAGCTGTCACGCGGCAAAAGACCACACAGTCCTACCGCAAAAATGGGACTACTCTTTCAACGATGCTTGATCCAGATCAAAACCTGCCCCGGGATTGTTCTGGTGGTCGAAAGGCCAAATTCCCCACGCGATGGGTAATAAAAGAAACGAATTGAAATTCGCCACACTCCATATCCGTGGGGGCAGTGGGTGCAGGCTCCCAGCCAGCAGCCGGTATTACCTGACAGAGGAAGACTTATGTTCGGTTTGGAGGCGCTAGATCTCGCCCGAATTCAATTTGCGTTCACCATCTCATTCCACATCCTGTTCCCGGCGATCACCATCGGCCTGGCCAGTTACCTTGCGGTACTGGAGGGCTTGTGGCTCAAGACTCATAACGATACCTACCGTGATCTCTACCATTTCTGGTCGAAGATCTTTGCCGTCAACTTCGGCATGGGCGTGGTATCGGGCCTGGTCATGGCCTACCAATTCGGCACCAACTGGAGCCGCTTCTCGGACTTCGCCGGCGCCGTCACCGGGCCGTTGCTGACGTACGAAGTGCTCACGGCCTTCTTCCTCGAGGCCGGTTTCCTGGGTGTGATGTTATTTGGCTGGAACAAGGTGGGGCGCAAGCTGCACTTTTTTGCCACGGTGATGGTGGCTGTGGGTACGCTGATCTCCACGTTCTGGATTCTTGCCTCCAACAGCTGGATGCAGACGCCCCAGGGCTTTGAAATCATCGATGGCCGCGTGATCCCGACCGACTGGCTGGCAGTGATCTTCAACCCGTCGTTCCCCTACCGCCTGATGCACATGGCCACGGCTGCTTTTGTTGCCACGGCGTTCTTCGTCGGCTCGTCGGCGGCCTGGCACCTGCTGCGCGGCAAGGACAACCCGGCGATCCGCAAAATGCTCTCGATGGCGATGTGGATGGCCCTGATCGTTGCGCCCATCCAGGCGGTGATTGGCGACTTCCACGGCCTCAATACCCTCAAGCATCAGCCGGCCAAAATCGCGGCGATTGAAGGCCACTGGGAAAATATCGGCAACGAGCCCACGCCGCTGATCCTGTTCGGCTGGCCGGACATGAAAGCCGAGAAAACCAAATACGCGGTCGAGATTCCGTACCTGGGCAGCCTGATCCTGACTCACTCCCTGGACAAGCAAGTGCCGGCGCTCAAGGAGTTCCCGCCTGAAGACCGTCCCAACTCGACCATTGTGTTCTGGTCGTTCCGGGTCATGGTCGGCCTGGGGTTCCTGATGATCTTCACCGGTCTGTTCAGCCTGTGGCTGCGCCGGGGCGACAAGATGTACACGTCCAAACCGTTCCTGTACCTGGCGTTGTGGATGGGCCCATCTGGCCTGATTGCGATTCTGGCCGGTTGGTTCACCACCGAAATCGGTCGCCAGCCCTGGGTGGTCTACGGCTTGATGCGCACGGCGGATGCCTCCTCCGGGCATAGCCTGACGCAGATGACCATTACCCTGGTGTTGTTCGTGGTGGTGTACTTCGCGCTGTTCGGCGCGGGCCTGGGCTACATGATGCGCCTGGTGCGCAAAGGCCCCGTGACCCACGACAGTACCGAGCCAGCCCACGGCGGCCCTGGCCAGAAACGCACCCCGGCACGTCCGTTGTCCGCTGCCGACGATGGCAGTGATAACGACCACGACCACATCCAGCACAAGGGGAATTGAGATGGGTATTGATCTTCCGCTGATCTGGGCCGTGATCATCATCTTCGGCATCATGATGTACGTGGTCATGGACGGCTTCGACCTGGGGATCGGCATTCTTTTCCCGTTTATCCCGGGCAAAGTCGACCGTGACGTGATGATGAACACCGTGGCGCCCGTATGGGACGGCAACGAAACCTGGCTGGTACTCGGCGGCGCGGCGTTGTTTGGCGCCTTCCCGCTGGCCTATTCGGTGGTGTTGTCGGCGCTCTACCTGCCGCTGATCCTGATGCTGATCGGGCTGATCTTTCGCGGCGTGGCCTTTGAGTTCCGCTTCAAGGCCAAGGACCACAAGCGTCACCTGTGGGACAAGGCGTTTATTGGCGGCTCGCTGGCGGCGACCTTCTTTCAGGGCGTGGCGCTGGGCGCCTTTATCGACGGCATCCCGGTGGTGGACCGCCAGTTCGCCGGCGGCTCACTGGACTGGCTCACGCCGTTCACGATGTTCTGCGGTGTGGCGCTGATCGTGGCGTATGCCTTGCTCGGCTGCACCTGGCTGATCATGAAGACCGAAGGCAAGTTGCAGGAGCAGATGCACAACCTGGCGCGGCCTTTGGCCTTCGTGGTGTTGGCGGTGATTGGTATCGTCAGCATCTGGACGCCGCTGACCCACCCGGAAATCGCTTCGCGCTGGTTTACGCTGCCGAACCTGTTCTGGTTCCTGCCGGTGCCGATCCTGGTGCTGGTCACCATGTACGGGTTGATCCGCGCCGTGGCACGTAACGCGCACTACACGCCGTTCCTGTTGACGCTGGTGCTGATTTTCCTCGGCTACAGCGGCCTGGGGATCAGCCTGTGGCCGAACATCATCCCGCCGTCCGTATCGATCTGGGATGCCGCCGCGCCGCCGCAAAGCCAGGGCTTCATGCTGGTGGGCACGCTGTTCATCATCCCGTTCATCCTGGGCTACACCTTCTGGAGCTACTACGTGTTCCGCGGCAAGGTCACCCACGAAGATGGCTATCACTAGGAGGGTTGAAACATGTCCAAACCTTCGTTGCACGAGATTGAACAGGCCGAGAAGCAGCCATTGTGGCGGCGCCTGGGGTGGCTGGCGATGATCTGGACCGGCAGCGTGCTGGCCCTGTTCGTGGTGGCCAGCCTGATGCGCATGTTCATGAATGCGGCAGGCCTGAGCACCCACTGACCCCAATACCAATAATGTAGGAGCGAGGGGGACGCCTAGTTCTTGCTCGCGAAAAACTCACAGACGCCGCGTTTATTCAGTAAGCACGCGTTATCGTTGGCGTTTTTCGCGAGCAAGCTCGCTCCTACAATAAGCAGGGCTTTTTTATTTTCGCGCTTTGAGGATGACGAACTTGGGTGTGGCGGCTACTTGCTCTACACCACGGAACAGCCGCGCCAGCTTGCTGTGGTAGCCCAGGTGACGATTACCGACGATGTACAAGGCGCCACCGACCACCAGCGCTTCGCGTGCCTGCTGGAACATGCGCCAGGCCAGGAAGTCGCCCACCACTTGCTGTTGGTGGAACGGTGGGTTGCACAGCACCACGTCCAGCGACTGCGGCTCCTGGCCGGCCAGGCCGTCGCCGGCCTGCACGGTGACGTCCCGTTCACCCAAGGCGGCTTGCCAGTTTTCGGCGGCCGATTGCACCGCCATGTACGACTCATCCACCAAGGTGTAGTGCGCATCGGGGTTGTGCAGGGCGCTGGCAATCGCCAGTACGCCGTTGCCGCAGCCCAGGTCCGCCACGCGGGCGCTGCCCAGGTTTTTTGGCAGATGCGGCAGGAAGGCGCGGGTGCCGATGTCCAGGCCTTCGCGGCAAAACACGTTGGCGTGGTTGCGCAACTCGATGACGGGCGCATCCAAGGTATAGCGGGTTGGGTAGGGCGAAACCGCAGCAGGGCGCTGCTCGACGCTGGCGATCAACAGCCGCGCTTTTTTGACCGCCAATGAGGCGTGCATGGGGCCGATGTAACGCTCCAGCAATTCGCCCGCAGCCCGGGGCAAATGCTTGACCATCGCACCTGCGATCACCTCGGCGCCGGGCGCCAGTTGCCCTTGCAGGCGGATCAGTTGTTCTTCCAGCAACGCCAGGGTTTTCGGCACGCGGATCAATACGCGATCGAATGGCCCGGTCGCAAGCTGGCTGGCCGGTATGAAGGGCACGGCATCAAAGGGTTTGCCGTTGCGCACCAGATTTTTTTCCAGGCCCTGAGCCGCGAGGAACGAGTCACCGCTGGAGGTCACCTGCACCTGGCCTTGAAGGCTGGCCGCCAGTGCGCCGAAGCTGTCATTGAGGACCAGCACGCGGGTGGCGGCAGTAGGCTGCTGCGCGGCGAGGTGGCTGAGCAGGTATTCGTCGGCGGCATCGAAGGCTTGCAGCGGATCATTGTGTTGCTCTGGCTGACGAATCAGGTCGAGCTGGGCGAAAGGGCTGTCAAGCAGGGGCATGGCGGGGCAAGGCTCTGGGTAATCGACGGACCGTCTGAGTGAACGGCGGGGCAACCATGGGAAGCGCACCCTCAACACTCAGAATTGGCCGTAAATGTTACGTTTTTTTCAACGCGATGACATGCGGTGTTTTGCGTAGGTTAAAACAGCCCGGCTTTAGCGGCACGCAGCACCGCCTGGATCTTGTTATGCACGCCCAGCTTCTTGAAGGTACTGCTGATATGAAAGCCCACGGTGCGTTCGGACAGGCAAAGAATCGCGGCAATCTCGGAGGCCGTCTTGCCCATCGCAGACCACTTGAGGATTTCCGTTTCCCGGGCGGTCAATTTGCTGGGCGCTTTGATGTCGGGCGCGTCGGCGTACTTCTGCGCGACGACCGCATGCATCGCGTGGCAAAGCCACAACACCTGGCCGGCTTTTTCGTAAAGCTCTTCAGGGCTGACTTCGCCCTTGCTGCGAACCAGGGTCAGCATGCTGAATACACCCTGGAAATCATGCACGGCTTGGGTCCAGCCTAAATGCACCCCGCAGGACTGAGCCAACTCCCACAACTGGGGGGTGTTGGCAAAGGTTTTTTGCTCCCAGAGAATGGGCAGTACCGAACTTTTGCAGTGGGTTACAACGGGGTCTACATCGAAGTAGTGTGCTTGTTTATAAATGTGGCTCCATTCGTTTGGATAGTTATTGAATAGAATGGGTTTTGTTTGAGTGTCTTGTGACTGGGAGCTCATCGTAAAAGAGCAATATTCGAAACCCAGCTCATAGGTGTGGTTAATCACCATCTCAAACACACTGGTGATTTCACTCTCGCCTTCCAGCTTGGGCAGCCGGGTGTTATGCCAATTGACCATCGGTGACTCTCCATAGGTTTCTGTGTGACTTGGGTACGTCCTGATCTCCCAATGCAACTCGAAAACAAGTGTAGGGGAAGTCCTACAACTGAGTCTGAAAAATATTTTACTTACAGGGTTTGTTTCGCACGCCGGTTTTGTACAAGGCTTGGAGTTTTGTATAAGGGCACTTGGCAGCGGAAGTTTTTTCAACGTTTTTAATGTCTTAAAAACAGTATCAAAATGATGTCGTTGTAAGTGCTGTTTCATCTAGTGAGGTGTTCGGGGTGCATTAATAGCCAAATAATTAGTTCCACTGAGGCGCCCATGGTGTAGCCCCTGGCTGGCTCAAAAACGCGCGCGTCAGCTGCGCGAGCCTTCAGCGATTGCAAAGCCAGTACCAATCATCGGTGTTTGCGCGGTCTGTTTTGAGGGACACTAATGGCCTGTGCAAAACGGAGCCCCCCATGACGGCCAGTGCTGAGAAATTTACCCGCCAGACCCTGCTCGATGTGCAATCGCTGACCCCCAGCCTGTTCACCCTGCGCACCACCCGCGATGCCGGTTTTCGTTTTACCGCCGGCCAGTTTGTGCGCCTGGGCGTCACCAAGGCGGATGGCAGCACCGTGTGGCGTGCCTATTCCATCGTGTCTTCGCCGTTTGACGAGCATCTGGATTTCTTTTCCATCGTGGTCCCCGGTGGTGAGTTCACCAGTGAACTGAGCCGCCTGAAGGTGGGCGATACCTTGCTGGTAGAGCGCCAGGCCACGGGTTTTCTGACCCTCAACCGCTTTGTCGACGGGCGCGACCTGTGGTTGCTGGGAACCGGTACGGGCATTGCGCCGTTCCTGTCGATCCTGCAGGACTTCGAAGCCTGGGAAAAATTCGAGCGCATCATCCTGGTGTACAGTGCCCGGGAAGCCAAGGAGCTGGCCTACCAGTCGCTGATCAACACACTGGGTGAGCGCGAATACCTGGCCGACTACGCCCACAAGCTCACCTACATTCCCATCGTTACCCGCGAGCTGCATCCGGGCGCGTTGAACGGGCGTATTACGGCCTTGATCGAAAATGGCGAATTGGAGCGGGCCGCCGGCGTGGAGCTGACGGCGCAGGATTCGCGCGTATTGATTTGCGGCAACCCGCAGATGGTCGATGACACGCGCCAGTTGCTCAAGCAGCGGGACATGCAACTGAGCCTGAGCCGACGGCCTGGCCAGGTGGCGGTAGAGAACTACTGGTAGAAAAAAGGCGCCTTACGAGGCGCCTTTTTTTGCATCCGCAGGTTAAAGCGGCTTGTTGTTCTGTGCCTTGAGCAGATCGCGGATCTCGCCCAGCAGCACTTCTTCCTTGCTCGGCGTCGGCGGCAGGCTTGGGGCCACGGCCTCTTCGCGCTTCAGACGGTTGATCGCCTTCACGCCCATGAAGATTGCAAACGCGACGATCACAAAGTCGATGATGCTCTGGATGAACTTGCCGTAGGCCAGCACAACCGCGGGTACATCACCCTGTGCGGCCTTGAGCGTGACGGCCAGATCGGCAAAGTCCACGCCACCGATCAGCAGGCCGATGGGAGGCATTATCACGTCGCCTACAAATGAGGAAACAATCTTGCCGAAGGCAGCACCGATGATGATACCGACGGCCATGTCGACCACATTACCTTTGACCGCGAAGGCCTTGAACTCACTGATCACGCCCATAGGTTATTCCTTGTTACAGTTGAGGAGGGTGGAGGTCAGTGTAATTCAGTCGAACAGCGCTTGCTCGACACAACTGTTAACACTGTCGATTTTTATCGACACATTAAATCGCAAATAGTTTGCAAAGTGCCACCAGTCGCGCGCGAATTACCGGCTATTTCAGCGAGTTACCAGATTATTTTCTTAATCGGACCTGTGGTGTTTTTCTATTTATCTTCTGACTCGCAGGTCACTAGCCTCTGGCAAGCACAACTGAATGTGCATTAAAAAAACCAGAGGAAACCTCGATGAACACTCCAATCAGCCGCAGGCCCGTGTCGGCGCGCCATGCGCTGGCACTGGTGACCGCCAGCCTGCTTTCCCTCTCCGTACAAGCCGCCAACCTGACCCGCGATAACGGGGCCAACGTCGGTGATAACCAGAACTCCCAGACCGCCGGCGCCAATGGCCCGGTGTTGCTGCAGGATGTGCAACTGATCCAGAAGCTGCAGCGCTTCGACCGTGAACGCATCCCGGAGCGCGTGGTGCACGCGCGCGGCACGGGCGCCCATGGCACCTTCACCGTGACCGACAACCTCAGCGACCTGACCAAGGCCAAGGTATTCGCCGCCGGTGAAACCACGCCGGTGTTCGTGCGCTTCTCGGCGGTGGTGCATGGCAACCACTCCCCGGAAACCCTGCGGGATCCACGGGGCTTCGCCACCAAGTTCTATACCGCCGAAGGTAACTGGGACCTGGTCGGCAATAACTTCCCCACGTTCTTTATTCGCGATGCCATCAAGTTCCCGGACATGGTCCATGCGTTTAAACCGGACCCGCGCACTAACCTGGACGATGACTCGCGTCGTTTCGACTTCTTCTCCCATGTTCCAGAGTCCACTCGTACACTGACCGAGTTGTACTCGGACTCCGGCACACCAGCCAGTTACCGCGAAATGGACGGCAATGGCGTACATGCCTACAAGTTGATTAACACTAAAGGTGAAGTGCACTACGTCAAGTTCCATTGGAAGAGCCTGCAGGGCATCAAGAACCTTGATCCCAAGCAAGTTACCGAAGTGCAGGGGCGTGACTACAGCCATATGACCAACGACCTGGTCACGCACATCAACAAAGGCGACTTCCCCAAGTGGGACTTGTATGTGCAGGTGCTCAAGCCTGAAGAACTGGCCAAGTTTGATTTCGACCCACTGGATGCCACCAAGATCTGGCCGAATGTGCCCGAGCGCAAAGTCGGGCAAATGGTGCTGAACCGCAACCCGGCCAATGTGTTCCAGGAAACCGAGCAAGTGGCGATGGCCCCGGCCAACCTGGTACCGGGTATCGAGCCGTCGGAAGACCGCTTGCTGCAAGGCCGGGTGTTCTCCTACGCCGATACGCAGATGTACCGCCTGGGCGCGAACGCCCTGCAACTGCCGATCAACGCTCCACGGGTCACCGTCAACAACGGCAACCAGGACGGCGCGATGAACTTCGGCAAGACCACCACCGGCGTGAACTACCAGCCAAGCCGTCTGTTGCCACGCGAAGAGCCGCAAGCCGCGCGCTACAGCCAGGCGCCGCTGGCGGGCAGCACCCAGCAGGCGAAGATCCAGCGTGAGCAGAACTTCAAGCAGGCCGGTGATCTGTACCGTTCCTACACCAAGAAAGAGCGCGAGGACTTGATCAACAACTTCGGCGGCTCATTGGCCACCACCGATGACGAGAGCAAGCACATCATCCTGTCGTTCCTCTACAAAGCCGATCCGGAATACGGCACCGGCGTGGCCAAGGTCGCCAAGGGTGACCTGGCTCGCGTGAAGGCGCTGGCGGAAAAACTGACTGACTGATTCGTTGGTTGCGGTCGGCGCCTTCACGGGCGTCGACCTTTGGCAGGAGAACACCCTATGCGCATCTCTATCGGTTTACTGATGGCCATGCTGGCCTTCGCTGCCCATGCCGAGTCTCCCGACCCGGTGGCGCTCAAGGCACAGTTGCAGGACTACTATTTCGACGCCGCCCGTCGTGGCGACCTCGACATGCTCAACACCTTCATTGAGTCCGGCTACGGTCTCAATACCCAGGACGACAAGGGTTACACCGCGTTGATCCTGGCTGCTTATCACGGCCAGGGCCCGTATGTGGAGCGTCTGCTCGATGCCGGCGCCGACGCCTGTGTGCAGGATCAACGCGGCAACACAGCGTTGATGGGCGCCATCTTCAAAGGCGAGCTGAAAATCGCCCAGCGCCTGTTGGCCACCGACTGCAACCCTGACCAACGCAACGGCGCAGGGCAGACCGCCGCCATGTACGCCGGGCTGTTCAAGCGCGTCGAGTTGCTGGGGGCGCTGCAAGCCAAAGGCGCCGATCTGAACGCCGAAGACCCCGTCGGTAACAGCGCTTCACGTTTGGCTAATGGCGAAATCCGGACCCCAGCGTCGCGCTGAGCTATCATCGCGGTTTTTCGGTTGGAGGTTCTCATATGGCAAAGGCCAAGCGCATGTACGGCTGCACAGAGTGCGGCGCGACCTTTCCCAAATGGGCGGGCCAGTGCTCCGAATGCGGCGCGTGGAACACCCTGACTGAAACCATGATCGAGAGCGGCGGTGCCGCAGCCCCCACCGGCCGTGCCGGCTGGACCGGGCAACAGGCGCAGATCAAGACCCTGGCCGAAGTCAGCGTCGAAGAGATCCCGCGCTTTTCCACCGCCTCCGGCGAACTGGACCGGGTATTGGGCGGGGGCCTGGTGGACGGCTCGGTGGTGCTGATCGGCGGTGACCCTGGCATCGGTAAATCCACGATCCTGCTGCAAACCCTGTGCAGCATCGCCAGCCGCATGCCTGCGCTGTACGTCACGGGCGAAGAGTCGCAGCAGCAAGTGGCCATGCGCGCCCGGCGCCTGGGCTTGCCCCAGGACCAACTGCGGGTGATGACCGAAACCTGCATCGAAAGCATCATCGCCACGGCGCGCATCGAAAAGCCCAAAGTCATGGTCATTGACTCGATCCAGACGATTTTCACTGAACAACTGCAATCGGCACCCGGCGGCGTGTCTCAAGTGCGCGAAAGCGCGGCGCTGCTGGTGCGTTACGCCAAGCAGAGCGGCACGGCGATCTTCCTGGTCGGCCACGTCACCAAGGAAGGCGCACTGGCCGGGCCACGGGTGTTGGAACACATGGTCGACACCGTGCTGTATTTCGAAGGGGAGTCCGACGGTCGCCTGCGCCTGCTGCGGGCGGTGAAGAACCGCTTTGGCGCCGTCAACGAACTGGGTGTGTTTGCCATGACTGACCGGGGGCTGAAAGAAGTCTCGAACCCCTCCGCGATTTTTCTCACCCGCGCCCAGGAAGAAGTCCCAGGCAGCGTGGTGATGGCCACGTGGGAAGGCACTCGGCCAATGCTGGTGGAAGTCCAGGCGCTGGTGGATGACAGCCATTTGGCCAACCCACGGCGCGTCACCCTGGGCCTGGACCAGAACCGCCTGGCGATGTTGCTGGCGGTGCTGCACCGGCATGGCGGCATTCCGACCCACGACCAGGATGTGTTCCTCAACGTGGTGGGCGGGGTCAAGGTGCTGGAGACCGCGTCCGACCTGGCGTTGATGGCGGCGGTGATGTCCAGCCTGCGTAACCGGCCGTTGCCCCATGACTTGCTGGTGTTTGGCGAGGTGGGTTTGTCGGGCGAAGTGCGCCCGGTGCCGAGTGGGCAGGAGCGCTTGAAAGAAGCGGCCAAGCATGGCTTCAAACGGGCGATTGTGCCCAAGGGCAATGCGCCGAAGGAGGCGCCGCCGGGGTTGCAGATCATTGCTGTGACGCGGCTGGAGCAGGCGCTGGATGCCCTGTTCGAATAATCCGCAACACTGCTGAACCCCTGTGGGAGCTGGCTTGCCTGCGATAGCGGCGGGTCAGCTTACTCATCCTTGTCTGATACACCGCCATCGCAGGCAAGCCAGCTCCCACCCTTGATTCATGTTGCCAGCTAGATCTCCAGCAGGGCGCCCAGCTCGCGCTCCAGCTCTTGCTCATCACCCAGGTTCAACTCAACGAACCTGCGCAAATGGCTGATCGAATCCAGATCAATGTGTTTGCACACAAAGCCCAATTGCCCAGGATCTTCATGGGTCAGCCGCGCTTGCAGCTTTATATGCGTCTTCTGGTCCAGGCGTATGTCGACCTCAAAGGGCAGCGCTTTATTCCCCTTCCAGTCGTCCGGCCGTTCCACCAGTAAGCCCTTGAGTGATAGATCCAGCAGTTTCACCGGCCATTCGCTGCCGTTTTGCCGAAGTTCGGCCGTGGCATCAAAGGCAATCCGGCGAAAACGGCGACGTTCAGACGCATGCTCGGTCATGGTAAAGCCCTCTGTGAATGGGAGGAGTGTAGCCCCGGGCCATCAAGGGGTGATTATTTCGGCTTTTTTTACCGGTTGAAGGCTCTAGACCAACGTAGGGGGCTGGTCTTTAAGGCCAGTAGCGCTAAACTCGGGCTGGCTGTCCTTTCTGTCCACCCTGGCTGGAATATAAAAATGAAAAATAATAATAGCCTGCTACGCCACTTACCCTGGCTGGTGCTGGCAATTGTAGGAGCGTGCGCCCTGGGCGTAGTGGCCTTGCGCCGCGGCGAGGCGATCAACGCCTTGTGGATTGTGGTCGCTGCAGTGGCCATCTACCTGGTTGCGTACCGTTACTACAGTCTGTTCATCGCCAACAACGTGATGCAACTCGACCCTCGGCGGGCAACCCCTGCGGTGGTCAACAACGATGGTCTGGACTATGTGCCGACCAACAAACACATTCTTTTCGGTCACCACTTTGCGGCGATTGCTGGTGCAGGCCCGTTGGTCGGCCCAGTGCTGGCGGCGCAAATGGGCTATCTGCCCGGCACTCTCTGGCTGATTGCCGGGGTGGTGCTGGCCGGTGCGGTGCAAGACTTCATGGTCCTGTTCCTGTCCACCCGTCGTAACGGCCGTTCCCTGGGGGACATGGTTCGCGAAGAGATGGGCCGCATTCCCGGGACCATCGCGCTGTTCGGCTGCTTCCTGATCATGATCATCATCCTCGCGGTGCTGGCGCTGATCGTGGTCAAGGCCCTGGCCGAGAGCCCATGGGGCATCTTCACGGTGATGGCGACCATCCCGATCGCGATGTTCATGGGCATCTACATGCGCTACATCCGCCCGGGCCGCATCGGTGAAATCTCGATCATCGGCGTGCTGTTGCTGCTGGGTTCGATCTGGCTGGGCGGGCAGATTGCCGCTGACCCGGTGTGGGCCAAGGCGTTCACCTTCACCGGTATCCAGATCACCTGGATGCTGATCGGCTACGGTTTCGTGGCCGCTGTGCTGCCGGTGTGGCTGATCCTGGCGCCTCGCGACTACCTGTCGACGTTCCTGAAAATCGGCACCATCATCGCCCTGGCGATTGGCATCCTGGTCACCATGCCTGATCTGAAAATGCCAGCGCTTACCCAGTTCATCGACGGCACCGGCCCGGTGTGGAAGGGCGGCCTGTTCCCGTTCCTGTTCATCACCATTGCCTGTGGCGCGGTCTCGGGCTTCCATGCGCTGATCTCCTCGGGCACCACGCCCAAGCTGCTGGCCAGCGAAAGCCATGCCCGTTACATCGGTTACGGCGGCATGCTGATGGAGTCGTTCGTGGCCATCATGGCGATGGTTGCCGCCTCGGTAATCGAGCCGGGCGTGTACTTCGCCATGAACAGCCCGGCCGCCATTGTCGGCACCGACGTGGTTACCGTGGCGCAGACGGTCAGCAGTTGGGGCTTTGCCATTACGCCTGAGGCGCTCTCTGCCGTGGCCCACGATATCGGTGAAACCACCATCCTGGCGCGTGCCGGTGGTGCGCCGACGTTGGCGGTGGGTATCGCGCAGATCCTGCACAGTGTGCTGCCGGGTGAAAACACCATGGCGTTCTGGTACCACTTCGCGATCCTGTTCGAAGCGCTGTTCATCCTCACGGCGGTCGACGCCGGTACCCGTGCCGGTCGTTTCATGCTGCAAGACCTGCTGGGTTCGTTCGTGCCTGCGCTCAAACGCACCGAGTCCTGGACCGCCAACCTGATCGCGACGGCCGGTTGCGTGGCCATGTGGGGCTACTTGCTGTACCAAGGTGTGATCGACCCGCTGGGTGGTATCAACACCTTGTGGCCGCTGTTCGGTATCTCCAACCAGATGCTGGCGGGTATCGCGCTGATGCTGGCGACCGTTGTGCTGATCAAAATGAAGCGCCAGCGCTACATCTGGGTGACCATGTTGCCAGCGGTGTGGCTGTTGATCTGCACCACGACTGCGGGCTTCATCAAGCTGTTCGACGCCAACCCGGCGATCGGCTTCCTGTCGCTGGCCAAGAAATACAGCGATGCCCTGGCTAACGGCCAGATCCTGGCCCCGGCCAAGAGCATCGACCAGATGCAGCACGTGATCTGGAACGCCTACACCAACGCAACGCTGACGGCGCTGTTCCTGTTCGTGGTGTTCAGCATCCTGTTCTATGCGCTCAAGGTGGGTGTCGCCGCCTGGGGCAACAAAGAGCGTACGGATAAAGAAGCCCCGTTCCAGGCTGTACCGGACGCGTAAACGAGGATTGCAAACATGTTCAATGACATCAGTCGCCTCGGTAAATACCTCGGTCAGGCCGCGCGCCTGATGGTCGGCATGCCCGACTACGACACCTACGTCGAGCATATGCAAACCAAACACCCGGACAAGCCGGTGATGGACTACAAGGCGTTCTTCCGGGAACGCCAGGAAGCCCGTTACGGCGGCAAGGGTGGGCCCAAGTGCTGCTAAGTTGGTAAAACGGCTGTACCTGTAGGAGCGAGCTTGCTCGCGAAAAACGCAAGGACACCACGTGCATCCAGACAGCACGCGTTATCGTTGACGTTCTTCGCGAGCAAGCTCGCTCCTACAGTTGTTTTTGCGCCCTCATATTTCAGGAGAATCTCTTTGTCCTCTCCCATCCCCGTCACCATCCTCAGCGGCTTCCTCGGCGCCGGCAAGACCACCTTGCTGCGCCACCTGCTCAAAGCCGAGCACGGCTTGAAAATCGCCGTGATCGAAAACGAATTCAGTGATGCCGGTATCGACACCCAACTGTTGGGTGACGAGCCGGTGCAAGTGATGACCCTGTCCAACGGCTGCGTGTGCTGCACCATCCACACCGACCTGACCAAAGCCCTGTACCTGCTGCTGGAACGCCTGGACAGCGGCGAGATCGCCTTCGACCGGTTGGTGATCGAATGCACCGGCCTGGCCGACCCGGCGCCGGTGGCCCAGACCTTTTTCATCGACGAAGAACTGCGCGAGCGCTATATCCTCGACGGCATCATCACCCTGGTGGATGCGGCCCACGCCGAGCATCATCTGACCCAGACCATCGCCCAGGCCCAGATCGGCTTTGCCGACCGCCTGTTGGTGAGCAAGCGCGACCTGGTGGACGATGCCGCCTTCGAGGCCCTCAGCCAGCGCCTCACCCGCATCAACCGCCGTGCGCCGATTCGCGTGGTAGACCACGGCAAGATTGATTTGGCCCAATTGCTGGACGTGCGCGGTTTCAACCTCAATGCCGGCATGAGCCTGCGCCCGGTGAGTGCAGCGCCTTCGGTCGACCGTATTTCCAGCCTGGTGCTGCGCACCGACCAGCCGCTGGATATCGACCGTCTCAGCGAGTTCATGAACGAACTGCTGGAAGATCATGGCAAGCAACTGCTGCGTTACAAAGGCGTACTGAATATTGCCGGGGAGGATCGACGCATGGTGTTCCAGGGCGTGTTGAAGCTCTATGGCTTCGACTGGGATACCGAATGGGCCGAGGGCGAAGTGCGCGAAAGTGTGATTGTGTTTATTGCCGATGAGCTGCCGGAAGACAAGATTCGCCAAGGCTTTGAGCGGATCTATCAGGCATAAAAAAGCCCACTTGTAGGAGCGAGCTTGCTCGCGAAGAACTCACAGGCAACGCATGCACCCAAGATGCACGCGTTATCGTTGACGTTTTTCGCGAGCAAGCTCGCTCCTACAGTGGGTTTCTTGGTATTACGCGCCGTATACCGGCAGCTTCTTGCAGATGGCCTTGACCTTCTCACGTACCGCGTCGATCACGGCTTCGTTGTTCAGGTCGGCCAGGATGTCGCAGATCCAGCCGGCCAGTTCCTTGCACTCGGCTTCCTTGAAACCACGGGTGGTCACAGCCGGAGTGCCGAAGCGCAGGCCGGAGGTGACGAACGGCGAACGTGGGTCGTTCGGCACGGAGTTCTTGTTCACGGTGATGAAGGCTTTGCCCAGGGCAGCGTCAGCATCTTTACCGGAAATGTCCTGCTTGATCAGCGACAGCAGGAACAGGTGGTTTTCGGTACCGCCGGACACCACATCAAAACCGCGTTCGATGAACACGCTGGCCATGGTCTTGGCGTTCTTGACCACTTGTTGCTGGTAGGTCTTGAACTCAGGCTGCAGTGCTTCCTTGAAGCAGATCGCCTTGGCCGCGATCACGTGCTCCAGCGGGCCGCCTTGGGCGCCCGGGAAAACGGCGGAGTTGAGCTTCTTCTCGATCTCGGCGTTGGCACGCGCCAGGATCAGGCCGCCACGTGGACCGCGCAGGGTCTTGTGGGTCGTGGTAGTGACCACGTCAGCGTAAGGCACTGGGTTGGGGTAAACGCCCGCAGCTACCAGACCGGCCACGTGGGCCATGTCGACGAACAGGTAGGCACCGACCTTGTCGGCGATTTCACGGAAGCGTGGGAAATCCAGGATCTGCGAGTAGGCAGAGAAACCGGCCACGATCATTTTTGGCTTGTGTTCGACGGCCAGACGCTCAACTTCGTCGTAGTCGATCAGGCCGTTGGCATCGATACCGTATTGAACAGCGTTGTACAGCTTGCCGGAGGACGAAACCGTGGCGCCGTGGGTCAGGTGGCCACCGTGGGCCAGGCTCATGCCCAGGATGGTGTCGCCGCCTTGCAGCAGGGCCAGGTACACGGCGCTGTTGGCTTGGGAACCGGCGTGTGGCTGAACGTTGGCGTAATCGGCGCCGAACAGCTCTTTTGCACGGTCGATGGCCAACTGCTCAACCACGTCGACGTACTCGCAACCACCGTAGTAGCGCTTGCCTGGGTAGCCTTCGGCGTACTTGTTGGTCAGAACCGAACCTTGAGCCTCCATCACCGCAGGGCTGGTGTAGTTTTCCGAAGCGATCAGCTCAATGTGCTCTTCCTGGCGCACGGCTTCTTGCTCCATGGCGGCGAAGAGATCGGCGTCGTACTTGGCAATAGTCAAATCACGGCTGAACATGGCGGTCCTCAAGGATCGGGGGCAGAAAAGGAGGGCATTCTAACCCAATGGGTTTTAGATGGCATATGAAAGGACATCATGTCGCGGACAAGTGGGGTTCATCTGGGGGGTGGTGGGTGTGATGGCGTACATCTGTAGGAGCGAGCTTGCTCGCGAAAAACGTCAACGATAACGCGTGCATCCTGAATGAACGCGGCGCCTGTGAGTTTTTCGCGAGCAAGCTCGCTCCTACAAAAAACCTAAGCCCCGCCACAGCTTTCAGTCAAACATGAACAGCGCATCATTACTGAACTGCACCTCAAACCGATTCGCCGGCATTGGCCGCCCGAACAGGTAGCCCTGCACCTCATCACAGCCATGCTCACGCAGGAAGTCCAACTGCTCATGGGTTTCCACGCCTTCGGCAATCACCGCCAGGTTCAGGCTGTGGGCCATGGCAATGATCGCCCGGGCAATCTGCGCGTCCTGCTCACCCGAGGGCAGGCCGTCGACGAAGGTGCGGTCGATCTTCAGCACATCGATGGGGAATTGCTTGAGGTAGTTGAGCGACGAATAACCAGTGCCAAAGTCATCCACCGCGATGCTCAGGCCCAGGTTCTTCAGGCTGGCGAGGATCTGCAGGGCTTCGTTGACTTCGCGCATCAGGATGCTTTCGGTCAGCTCCAGCTCCAGGCACGCCGGCGGCAGGCCGGTGTCCTTGAGGATGGTAGCGATGCGTGTGCCCAGTTGGCCGTCGGAGAACTGCCGTGCTGAAATGTTCACTGAAACTTTAGGCACGCGCACTTTGTTCTGGTGCCAGGCCTTGAGCTGGCGGCAGGCTTCGCTGATCACCCAGTCGCCCACATCCACCACCAGCCCGAGTTCTTCCAATACCGGGATAAAGTCCCCAGGCGGCACCAGCCCGCGACGCGGGTGGCGCCAGCGCAGCAGGGCTTCGGCGCCGGTCAGGCGTTTGCCGTCGCCGCTGAATTGCGGCTGGTAATACAGCACGAATTCGTTCTGGTCCAAGGCGTGGCGCAGGTCGCTTTCCAGCTCCAGGCGCTCCAGGGCACTGGCGTTCATGTCGGCCTGGTAGAACTGGAAGTTGTTCTTGCCGCGTTCTTTAGCGTGATACATCGCCGTGTCGGCGTTTTTCATCAGTTGGCTCAGCTCGTTGCCGTCTTGCGGGCTCAGGGCGATGCCGATACTGGCGGTCACGAAGAACTCGCGGCCTTCCAGCACAAAGGGTTTGACCAGGCTGGCGAGGATCTGCTCGGCCACATGGATCGCACGGTTCAGCGCCATTTCGCGGCTGACCCGTGGTTGCAAAAGCAGGGTGAATTCGTCGCCGCCCATGCGCGCCACGGTGTCGTCTTCGGCCACACAGCCGAGCAGGCGCGTGGCCATTTCCTTGAGCATACGGTCGCCGGCCGCGTGGCCGAGGGAGTCGTTGATCGGCTTGAAGCGGTCGAGGTCGAGGAACATCAGCACCACCCACGACTTCTGCCGTTCGGCGGACTGCAACGCGGTGTGCAAGCGGTCCTGGAACAGCGTCCGGTTGGGCAAGTGGGTCAGGGCGTCGTAGTAGGCCAGGCGGTGGATGCGCTGCTCACTGGCCTTGCGCTCGCTGATATCGCTGAAGAAACACACGTAGCTGGCCAGGTCGCCTTCGTCGTCGAACACCGCAGTAATGCCGACCCAGGCCGGGTAATGCTCGCCATTGAGACGCTTGAGCCACACCTCGCCTTCCCAGGTGCTGTGCTGGTGCAATTGCTTGAGCACATAACGCAGGTGGGCTTCCTGCTGCTCATCGACGGTGAGCATATTGGGCAACTGGTCGAGCACATCGCTCACCGCATAGCCGCTGACCCGGCTGAACGCCTCGTTGGCCTGCACGATATAACCGGCCGGGTCGGTGATCAGGATCGCCGAGGTCGAGTGTTCGAATACCGTGGCCGCCATGCGCAGGTCTTTTTCGGCGCGGCGTTGCTGGCTGATATCGCGGCCCACGCCGAGGATGCCTTCAAACGCGCCATGTTCATCCCATACCAGCACCAGGCGCAGCTCTATCGGCACCTTGCGCCCGTCGGCGCGCAGGCAGTCGAACAGAAACAGTTGGGTCTGCACTTCATCGCGCAAGGTGTTCAAGGCCTCGGCGTTGCCGAGGGCGCGGCTGACCTGCTCCATCAGGCTGTAAATGCCGGTCAACTGCTGAGGGTTGGCAACGATCGACTGCCAGCCGTTCTTGAACACCCAGTCCACGTCATAGCCCAGCACGGTGTTGACCGAGGGGCTGATGTAGTTGAGCGCTAGTTGGCTGTCGGTGGAGCAGATCACGTCGCTGATGCTTTCGGCCAGCATCCGGTAGCGCTGTTCACTGTCGCGCAGCGATTCACTGGCCTCGATCTGGTCGGTAATGTCCTTGGCCACGCCGATGATCCGAGTGACCACCGTAGACGTATCCCGGGCCAGGGCCTGCTCGCGGATATCGAAGCGGCGCCACTGGTTATTGCGGTGGCGAAAGCGCAGTTGGCAGTGCAGTTGGGTGGTGTAAGCGGCTTGGCGTTGCTGCTGGCGCAAGTCGTGATAATGCTCGGCGTCTTCGGGGTGCAGCAGGATTTCCCAGAAGTACTCGCCCATTTGCTGCAGTTCGGCTTTGTTGTAGCCCAGGGTGTGGCCCAGATGATGGTTGCTGAAAATCATGCGCTGGCTGATCACGTCCTGCACATACAGGTGATCGGGCACGGTGCGCACCACATCCGACCAGAAGCTTTCACGCTCCACCAGCGACAACTCGATCAGCTTGCGGCTGGTGATGTCACTGATGCTGAGGATCACCGCCTTGACGTCATCTTGCTGCTCCGGCAAACGCATCACCAGCCACAGGTACTGTTCGTTGCCGGCCACGTCGTTGAGCTGGATTTCCAGCTCCAGCTGTTTTTGCCGGGTCAGTACGGCTTCCAGCACCTGATAGCCGATGGACGTAGCATTGCTCGGGCAATCATCGATCAGGCGCTCCCAGGCTTGCTCGCAGGACGCGACGTTCAGCAGGCGCACGGCCATCTGGTTGACCTCGGTGACGCGCAACTCCTTGAGCAGTTGCTTGCGCTGCGTGGGGTTGGCCTGCAACCAAGCGTGCAACTGCTCGCGGCTTTGCACCTGGGTTTTGTCGCAAAACGCCTTGAGCCCCGACAGGTCCAGCACGCACAAGGCCACGCCGGTGCCTTCGAAGATGTCCTGATAGCGTCGCCGGCCTTCATTCACCTGGCGTTGGCGGCGGCGCATGTTGAGCAGCACGATCACCGGGATCAGCGAAAACGCCAGGCCGAGCAGGCACTTGCCGATAAAGGCCGGCAGTAGTTGTTCGAGCACCGCACCGCGGTCAAACATGCCGCGCAGTTGCCAATCGCTTTTGCTCAACGGCGTGACCAGCACGCTGCGGTTCAATTCTTCCGGCGTCAGGGCGCCGGACCACTGCGCCGGCATCCCGCTGTCACGGCTCACCACACGGTGGTTCAGGTTGTTCTCGATCGCCCACATCGGGCGTTGGCCCTGGACATCCTGGCGCGTGAGGTTGGCCAGATAATTGGGCGCCAGGCGCAAGGCCCAGTACACCTTGGAGCCACCGCTGGGTTGGTGCAGCAACAGATAGATGACCGTGCCGTCATTGTCGTTGCTCAGGTAGTAGGACTGGGCGTGACTGCGCTTGACCAGGTCTTCGAGCAGGGCACTGTCTCGGCTGCCTTGGGCAGTGTCGCTGATCAGGGCGCCGCTGGGGGCGAGCAGGGCGAAGCTGCGCAAGTCTGGCAAGGAGCGCTGCAGGGAGCGCATCAAGGCCTGTTGCTGTTCGGCGGTGCGCGGTGGTTCGAGGATGGGCAGCAGGTTCAGGGCGATCTGCGCGCTCAGGGCCATGTTCTGGCTGATCTGCTCGGCCAGGTCGGCGCTGTAGTCGATGGTGTATTGCTGTTGGTTTTTCTGGTTTTGCTGCAGTTGGTCAAGCAACTGCCAGAACAATAAGGCGAGCAACAGCAGGACAAGCGTCGCCAACGCGCCTTTCAAGGTGCCGTGCAGGGGCGCTCCCGGCGCAATATGAGCGGCGCGCAAGGGCGTGGGCGGCGTGACGTTGGACAAACTGTGATCCTGCGGTTTGGCTGGACTGGCGCGCGACGTGCACTATAAGCCGGACGCCCGAAGGGCGGCTAGCATGCCTTGAGTTGTGGCAAAGTGCCAGTCCTGCCTGGCTGGACTGCCCCAGCGCATTCAGGTAGCTTTGCCGGTTACGCGGGGGCGTTCCAGCCCCAGACATTCAGGCTTTTTTTGCTCGCTGGCATTGATGATAGTCAAAGGCCCGCGCGGCGCATGGCCTGGCACGGGCTTCGTCCGCTTAATTCATCAGTCACTGACGCTAGGTTCACCATGGCTCAATACGTCTTCACCATGCATCGGCTGGGAAAAGTTGTTCCGCCGAAGCGGGAAATCCTGAAAAACATTTCGCTGTCCTTCTTCCCAGGCGCCAAAATCGGCGTGCTCGGCCTCAACGGTTCGGGTAAATCCACCCTGCTGAAAATCATGGCGGGCGTCGACACCGAGTTCGAAGGCGAAGCCCGCCCAATGCCGGACCTGAACATCGGTTACCTGCCGCAAGAGCCGATCCTGGACCCGACCAAGACCGTGCGTGAAGTGGTCGAAGAAGCCGTCAGCGTAATCAAGGACGCCCAGGCCCGCCTCGATGAGGTGTACGCCGCCTACGCCGAACCGGATGCCGACTTCGACAAGCTGGCCGCCGAACAGGCCAAGCTTGAAGCGATCCTGCAAGCGGGCGATGGCCACAACCTGGAGCGCCAACTGGAAGTCGCCGCCGATGCGCTGCGCCTGCCAGCCTGGGACGCCAAGGTTGAGCACCTGTCCGGTGGTGAGAAGCGTCGTGTGGCCCTGTGCCGCCTGCTGCTGTCGGCCCCTGACATGCTGCTGCTCGACGAACCGACCAACCACCTGGACGCCGATTCTGTCGCCTGGCTGGAGCATTTCCTCCACGACTTCCCAGGCACCGTGGTTGCGATCACGCACGACCGTTACTTCCTGGACAACGTCGCCGGCTGGATCCTCGAACTCGACCGCGGCGCCGGTATCCCTTACGAGGGCAACTACTCCGGTTGGCTGGAAGCCAAGTCCGACCGTCTGGCCGCCGAATCCAAGCAGCAATCGGCCCACGAAAAAGCCATGAAGGAAGAACTGGAGTGGGTGCGCAAAGGCGCCAAGGCCCGTCAGTCCAAATCCAAGGCTCGTCTGCAACGCTTTGAAGAAATGCAGTCGCAGGAATTCCAGAAGCGCAGCGAGACCAACGAGATCTACATCCCGGCTGGCCCGCGCCTGGGTGACAAGGTCATCGAGTTCAAGAACGTCACCAAAGGCTATGGCGACCGCGTGCTGATCGACAACCTGTCGTTCGCCATGCCAAAAGGCGCGATCGTCGGCGTTATCGGTGGTAACGGTGCGGGTAAATCCACACTGTTCCGCATGCTGATGGGCAAGGAAACCCCGGACTCGGGCAGCATCGAGATCGGTGACACCGTGCAACTGGCCTGTGTGGACCAGAGCCGCGACGACCTCGACGGCAGCAAGACGGTGTTCCAGCAGATCTCCGACGGTTCCGACCAGATCCGCATCGGCAACTATGAAATCCCGTCGCGCACCTACGTCGGTCGTTTCAACTTCAAGGGCGGCGACCAGCAGAAGTTCGTCAAGGACTTGTCCGGTGGTGAGCGCGGTCGCTTGCACCTGGCCCTGACCCTGAAAGAGGGCGGTAACGTCCTGCTGCTCGACGAACCGTCCAACGACCTCGACGTTGAAACCCTGCGTTCCCTGGAAGAAGCCCTGCTGGACTTCCCGGGCGCCGCCATTGTGATCTCTCACGATCGGTGGTTCCTTGACCGCGTCGCGACTCACATCCTGGCGTACGAAGATGACTCCCAAGCGGTGTTCTTCGAAGGCAACTACACCGAGTACGAAGCCGACCGTAAGAAGCGCTTGGGTGAGGCCGCTGCCCAGCCGCACCGTGTGCGTCACAAAAAGCTGGCCTGATGCTGCAATAGCCGCAGCAGCCTGTTGAAAAAATACCCCTCACGCAGGGGTATTTTTTTGCCCGGATTATTCCGGGGGTGTTGTGGGCGCCAGGGCCGGGCGGCTGCGCAGCGATTCTTCGACCACCCCCATAAACGCCTCGACCAACAGTGAGCGTGACGGTGAGCGCGTGAGTATCAGCAAGTGTACCCAGGCTTCGGGGTCTGCCAAGGGGCGGTAGACCACGCCTTCCCTGGCCAGGGTGCGGGTGCACTGGGGCACCAGCGAAACACCTTGGCCTGCCGCCACCAGGGCGATGATCGAGGTGATCTGGCGCCCCGCTGGGCCCGGGCGCAGCGCCAGGCCGCGGCGTTGATACAGGTGCTCGATGGAGCCGTTGAGGCCCGAACCGTAATCGCTGGGAAACAGAATCAACGGGTACTCACTGAGCTGGGCGAGGGTGACTTCGTCCTGGCTCGCGAGCGGGTTGTCGCTGCAAAGCGCCGCCACCAGCGGTTCTTGCCCCAACGACAAAGCCTCGACGCCGGTTTGCCCGGCCTCCGGCAGCAGGCGGCTCATGCCGACGTCGATGCGCCCGTCCAGCACGTGCGTGTGCAGGCTGCCGGAAGCGCTCTCCACCAGGGTCAGTTGCACATCGGGAAAACGCTGGGCGAAGGCTTGCAGGGTTTGGCTGAAGAGTTCCGACAGGGCGATCGAGCTGGCATAGCCTACGACCAGTTGGCCGGTCGAGCCGGCAGCCAGCTTGGCGGCGATGTCTTGTGCAAGCCTGGCGTGCTCCAGCGCCGCGCGGGCATAGGGCAAAAAGTGCTGGCCTTGGGCGGTCAGTGTGACCGTGCGGCTGGTGCGGTCGAACAGGCGAAAGCCAAGCTCGGTTTCCAGGGCCGAGATCTGCCGCGTCAGGGGCGGTTGGGCAAGGTGCAGGCGCTGGGCCGCACGGCCGAAGTGCAGCTCTTCGGCGACCGTCAGGAAGTAACGTAACTTGCGTAGATCAAGCATTCTGTTTCCTGGGTATTGATCGGTCCGAATTCGGTATTGGTATTCCCTGCGCTGGGTATTCTATAAACATCCTCGACTATAAGACGAGAGATCACATGAACCCGCGCTTGCCTCACGCCCGCTTCGCCGTGTTCCTGTGTGGCTGTGCGGCGTTTCTGAATCTTTATGCGACACAGAGCATCCTGCCTGCGTTTGCCGAAAGCTTCCAGGTGAGCGCCCGGCAGGCAGGGTGGAGCATCACGGTGACCACGCTGGCCGTGGCGCTGACTGCGCCGTTTGTCGGGCGCCTGACCCGACGTTTCGAGCAACGCACGGTGATTGCCGTGGCCGCGTTGCTGCTGGCGCTGCCGACGCTGCTGACGGCCTATGTGGACAGCTTTGCCGAGCTGCTGGTGTGGCGTTTTGTCGAAGGGATGTTGATCCCCGTGGTGTTCGCCACCAGCGTGGCCTATATCGGCGATCGCTGGCGTGCGGCCAGCGTTACCGAGATCACCAGTTTGTACGTCGCGGGTACGGTGCTCGGTGGGTTTGCCGGGCGCTTTGTCTCGGGTGTCATGACCCAATATGTGGGCTGGCGCGAAGCCTTCGAACTGTTGGCGGTGATCAGCCTGCTGGTCGGCCTGCTGATTGTGTGGCTGTTGCCGGCCAACCCGGTGGCGCGGCCCGGCGTTGCGGCCGTGGGCATGCGCGGGGTGCGCCGGCTTCTGCGCAAACCCTTGCTGGCGGCTTATGGCGTCGGTTTTTGTGTGCTGTTCTCACAAGTCGCAACCTTTACCTATGCCGGGCTGTATCTCAGCCAGGCCCCGTTCAACCTGGGCGCTGCGGCCTTGGGCACTTTGTATGCGGTGTTCCTGCTGGCGCTGGTGGTCATTCCTGTTGCAGGGCGCTTGAGCAAATCGCGACCACAATCGCAGTTACTGACCGGCGCCGTGGCGCTCGGCATCTGTGGCTCGGCGCTGACATTGTTGCCGTCCCTGTGGCTGATCGTGCTGGGGCTGGCCCTGAGTTCGACCGGCGTATTCCTGGCGCAGGCATCCGCCAATGCCTATATCGCCACCACGGCAGGCCCGGACAAGTCCGGCGCCGTGGGGTTGTACCTGACCGGCTATTACCTGGGCGGCAGCGCCGGCGCTGTGGTCCCGGCCATGCTCTGGAATCAATGGGGCTGGCCGGGCTGCGTGGCGTTGGTCGCAGGTTTTCAGCTGTTGTCGCTGGCGATTGCCCTGCTGGGCTGGAAGCCGGCAACGCCCCAGGCCCTGATCGCCGGACAGCGCGGCAAATCGGCCTGATTTTTCATCCAATAAAGGACTATGCATCTGTAACTGCACCACCGCTATCGCAGGCAAGCCAGCTCCCACATTTGATCGAGTACACCGGTCATGTGGGAGCTGGCTTGCCTGCGATAGCGGCCTCCCTGTTGGTGCAAAACCCTGAGTGAAATCCCCATTTAAGGGCAAAAAAAGGCAGTTATTTATACTTATTGCACCATTTAATTTCACAAAGGCGACATTTTGCCCTGTCGCGGTGCGAAACGAATTGATAAAGTCCGGCTCAATCTCTGTTTAACAACAATCAATTTGCCGAGACTTTTCATGACCGAATCCGTCGACTCCTTCCTTGCCCGCCTCAAGAAACGCGACCCGGACCAGCCGGAATTCCACCAAGCTGTAGAAGAAGTGTTACGCAGCCTGTGGCCCTTTCTTGAAGCCAACCCGCACTATCTGACCTCGGGCATCCTGGAGCGCATCTGCGAGCCGGAGCGCGCGATCACGTTCCGGGTGTCGTGGGTGGATGATCACGGCAAGGTCCAGGTCAATCGCGGTTTCCGTATCCAGATGAACAGCGCCATTGGGCCCTACAAAGGCGGCTTGCGCTTTCACCCTTCGGTCAACCTGGGCGTGCTGAAATTCCTCGCCTTCGAACAGACCTTCAAAAACTCCCTGACCTCGCTGCCCATGGGCGGCGGCAAAGGCGGCTCGGATTTCGACCCCAAGGGCAAGAGCGACGCCGAAGTGATGCGTTTCTGCCAGGCGTTCATGAGCGAGCTGTACCGCCACATCGGTGCGGATGTGGACGTACCGGCCGGCGACATCGGTGTGGGCGCGCGGGAAATCGGCTTTCTGTTCGGCCAGTACAAACGCTTGAGCAATCAATTCACCTCGGTGCTGACCGGCAAGGGCATGACCTACGGCGGCAGCCTGATCCGCCCGGAAGCCACCGGTTTTGGCTGTGTGTATTTCGCCGAGGAAATGCTCAAGCGCCAAGGCCAGCGTGTTGAAGGCAAGCGGGTGGCGGTGTCCGGCTCCGGCAACGTGGCGCAGTACGCGGCGCGCAAGGTCATGGACCTGGGCGGCAAGGTCATTTCCCTGTCGGACTCCGAAGGCACCCTGTACGCCGAAAGCGGTTTGACCGAAGAACAATGGTCCGCCCTGTTGGAGCTGAAAAACGTACAGCGCGGGCGTATCAGTGAACTGGCCACACGTTTCGGCCTGGAGTTCCGCAAAGGCCAAGCGCCGTGGGAGCTGGCCTGCGATATCGCGCTGCCCTGCGCCACCCAGAACGAACTCGACGCCGACGCTGCGCGCACCCTGCTGCGCAACGGCTGCCTCTGCGTGGCCGAAGGCGCCAATATGCCGACCACCTTGGAGGCTGTGGATATCTTTATCGACGCGGGCATCCTGTTTGCGCCGGGCAAAGCGTCCAACGCCGGTGGTGTTGCGGTGAGCGGCCTGGAAATGTCGCAGAACGCCATGCGCCTGCTGTGGACCGCAGGCGAAGTGGACAGCAAGCTGCACAACATCATGCAGTCGATCCACCATGCCTGCGTGCATTACGGCGAAGAAAACGGCCGTATCAACTACGTCAAGGGCGCCAACATCGCAGGCTTCGTGAAAGTGGCTGACGCGATGCTGGCCCAAGGCATCGTCTAAGCCTCAGGCTCGATGCGCAGCACTTCGATCAACTGATCGCCGACGGGGCGCTGCCACAGCACCTCGTCGCCCACTTGGGCGCCCAACAAGGCACGGCCCAGGGGTGAGCCCCAATTGATCAAACCTGCGTTGGCATCGGCTTGGTCTTCCCCGACTAACTGGATGCGCTGCTGTTCGTCCTGCTCGTTGGCGAACGTGACCCAACTGCCGATCTGCACCTTGTCGGTGGACGTGGCCGGCGCGACTACCTGGGCGCTTTGCACCCGCTGGTTGAAGTAGCGTAAATCCCGCTCAAGGTCAGCCTGGCGCTGTTTATCAGCCTGCTCGCCCTTGGCAGCTTCGTCGCTGTGCTGCCCCTGTAACTGCGCCACCTTGGCTTGCAACTGCGCCAACCCTTGCGCCGTCAGGCGGTTGGGCTGCTCGCTGACCTGGCGCTCCACCGGCTGATCGGCCTGGGCCGCCGCGTTGTCTTCATTTACAAAAGCTCGGCTCATGGCGTTCTCCTTCCTATGGAAGTTGGGCCACGTTCGCGGGCTGATCGTTCCCACGCTGCGCGTGGGAATGCATCCTGTGACGCTCCGCGTCACGATCAGCGCGAGCGATAGGCTTTGGCGGCGTCGCGATCTTTTTCCTGCTGCCAATCGTGTTCGCGGTCGTCCCTGCGGTTTTCCTCGTAATCGCGCAGTTCCTGGCTCTCGCGCATGGCCTTGCACTGACGAAACCCATCTTCCCAACCTTCGGCGTATGGCCGGTCTTTCAGATAGCGCGGCACATTCTTGCGAAACTCCCCGGTAATCACCCCAGCGGCCTGGCGACCGCTGCTGCAACCGTCGTCAAAACCGTCGGCGAAGGCCGGTGGATAACCTTTGGCCAGTAATTCCTGATGGGTTGACTGGCAACCCGACAACCCCACCACCGCGCACAGCATGACCGCATACCGCCACATGGCGTACTCCCTGGCCGTTTTACGGCTGATAAGGAGAGTCTAGAAGGGGATTTGTCAGCTGTATGTGAAAGGGGTGTCAGAGGGATGTACCGGACTTTTGGCCACGCACAAAACCAACTGTAGGAGCGAGCTTGCTCGCGAAAAACGTCAACGATAATGCGTGCTTCCTGGATAAACGCGGCGTTTGTGAGTTTTTCGCGAGCAAGCTCGCTCCTACAGAAAGCGAGCGCCTTTCACCAGGCTTGAGTCAGTAGTGGTACCACTTCAGCTCAAGCATCACTTCATTCACTGGCGTGGACAGGTGGCTGTATTCACGCTGGGCACTCAGGCGCAGGCCCAGGTTGCGTGACAGTTCCCATTGCTGGTTGAGGCTGATGCTGCGCCGCACTTCGCCGTTGGTGAAGAAGTCGCCCTTGGCTTCCAGGCTCAGGTTGCCCAACGGGTTTTTCCACAGCACGCCGGTGTTGAACCCGGCCGCCGGAGAGATGGCTTCGCTGAAATCGTTGTTGTGTTCCACGCGCACGGTGCCGAGGGCGAAGCCGAGCATGTCGTCGGAGAGTTGCCAGGTGCCACCGGCGCCGCCGTTGACGTGGGCCACCAGGGTTTCGTCGTCGTGTTTGCCCGGCACGCGTTCCAGGCCGCCGGTGACTTGCCACGACCAGGGCTGCAGCAGCGCATTGCGCGGCGTCAGCGAGCGGATGGTGGCCAGGTCCAGTTGCTGGAGCTGCCAGTGGTTGCCCTCGTATTGGCGCAATTTCATTTGCAGGATTTCGATCTGCGCGCCCAGGGGGAAGCCTTCGGCGTTGTCGTTGAGGTCGTGATAGGCCATGCGCAGGCCGTATTCGCCGAAGGCTTTGTCGCCGCGGGTGCCGATGCCGGCTTGCCAGGTGCGCGACTCGTGGCCGTTTTCCGGCAGGCCGGGCGGGGTGATCTTGAGGCCGGGCGCCGGGTTCTGGTTGATCGCGCGCAGCAGTTCGAAGCTGCGTTGGGAGCGTGTCGCATCGCGTTCCAAACCGTTGGCGCGGTAGCGGCCCAGGCGGTAAGCGGCGTCCACGATCAGTGCCTGGCGCTCGCGGGGCAGGGCTTTGAATGCAGGTTCCTGCAATTGCTTTTGGTCATCGCTGATTTTCAGCACCCACTGTTGCTCATCGCTATCGAGTGGCTTGGCGCGTTCCAGCAGTTCACGTTCACGGGATGGGCGATAGTCGATCTTCTCCACCAGCCCTGCGTCTTTTACCGCTTTGACCGTGTCGGTAGGGATCGCGGTGAGCGGGAACTGTTCGGTCAGGCGCAGGCCGGGGCGGGCGACTTGCAGCAGCTCAAGCAGGCGGTAGGAGCAGTTTTCGTCGAAGAAGAAGTAGTCGAACTGGATCTGCTTGAGCTCCCACACGTGCTCGACCATACGCTTGGTCTCGACCTCGGTGAGGTTCAGGCGGTATTCCCACAAATCGCGGTTTTCGAGGCTACGGTATTCGGAGAGTTTCTCCTGATAGGGCACCAGTGCGAACAGGCCGGGGTAACCGCCCATCAGGCCCTTCCAGGCGTAGAGGATGCTGTTGTCGGAGCCTTCGATATAGGCACCGAAGTTGATCGCATAGCTGAGCAGGGCGGTGTTGTTGCTTTGCACGTCGGCCTGGTCGATGCGCAGCAGGGTGTGGCCGAACATCGACGACGGGCTGTTGAGGTAGGCCGCTGGGAAGATCATCACCGCACTATGGGGCGCGACGTCCTTGAACCACTGGGTGAACTCTTTGCATTCCAGGGCGGGCAGGTCGTTGAGTTGCAACTGCGCCTTGAGCCAGCGGGTACGTGCGGGGTAAACACATTGGGCGTGCTTTTCACCCAGGCTGGCCGGTGCGTACAGCGCATCAACGGTGGCCTTGAGTTCGGCGTCCGGATGGTGTGCGCCATCGGGAGCTATGAAGAATTTCTTGTCGCTGACATAGCTGCGCCAGCCACTGACTTTGCCGGCTTCGTAGTGCCCCAGCGACAGCCAGAACGGATCATTGGCCAGTTGCTGCAAACGTTGATCATCAAGGTGCGGTGCCGCGTACAGCGGGGCGCAGGCGAAGAGTGCCAACCAGGCAAAGCGTTTGAGCATAGGGGCAACTTAAGTCAAAAAAGTGAGACCCAAAGGGGAGGCGGGTCCAAAAATAGTACCCGCGCCTCGAAAGGCGCGGGCAGGTCGAGCTTAAGCCTGGGTTGCGTATTTCGCCAGACGGGCATCGCTTTTCAGTACAGCAATGGTGTTGTTGTGCACGTCGTCAGCGGTCACGTCAGCCTTGCTGAAGATCTGCTGGAAGTGTTCATGGGTCACAGCCGCGAAGTGCTCGCGATCTTCAGGGGCAACACCCAGTACCACCGCGTAGGTGGTCAGCGCTTCGCCGTTGCCTTTGGCCATGTCTTCGGACAGCTCGTTCATCATGCCATTCATGGCAATCCAGGACTTGCCGCCGTAGGACAGGGCGCTGTTGGTGCTGCAACCGTTGGTGCCCGAGGTCATGCCGAAGGTGGCGTTACCCGAAGTACCGTTGGTGGTGGAGGCGAGGAAGTGGGCCGGAGTACCGCGCTGGCCTTCAAACAACATGTTGCCCCAACCGCAGTTCGGGCCACCTGGTGCTTCTGCCATTGCATTGAGGGAGACGACGGTGAAGAGAGTACCAAGAAGGATCCGTTTCATAGCTTTGTTCTCTTTGTGTGCAAACCAATGGACAAGGGTTCAGGTGCTCAACGCACCCTAGGGGCCAGTTATTAGTCCAACCCGCGCAGTTTGGAGTTTAGGCACGTTCCCAGGGTTCCGTGTTTTTTTATAAACATTCAGTGGCGGGCGATTTTTTTGTAGGACGCGTGCCGTGTCTATGCTTTCCCGAAAGCGCGCCTTGCCAGAGCGCTCAACCGGGAGCCAGAATGCCCCATCTGCCCCGCCTGATGTAAGGAAGCCCGATGCCTGATCCTGTTGCTGCCAGCCTGCGTCTAGCGCCCGAAGCGCTGACTCGCCCTTTCTCCGCTGAACAGTTCAGCTTCTCGACCACCAATGATTTGGAGCCCTTTCGCGGTGTGCTTGGCCAGGAACGTGCGGTTGAAGCCTTGCAGTTCGGCGTGGCCATGCCACGCCCCGGTTACAACGTGTTTGTCATGGGCGAGCCGGGCACCGGCCGCTTTTCGTTCGTCAAACGCTACCTGAAAGCCGAAGGCAAGCGCCTGCAAACCCCGGCGGACTGGGTTTATGTGAATAATTTCGACGAGCCCCGCGAGCCCCGCGCCCTGGAATTGCCAGGTGGCGCCGCCGCGGCGTTTATTGCCGATATCAACGCCCTGGTCGATAACCTGGTCGCCACCTTCCCGGCGGTATTCGAGCACCCGACTTATCAACAGCGTAAAAGCGCCATCGACCGGGCGTTCAACCAGCGCTACGACAAAGCGCTGGACGTGATCGAACGCCTGGCCCTGGAAAAAGACGTGGCGCTGTACCGCGACAGCTCCAACATCGCCTTCACGCCGATGCTCGACGGCAAGGCGCTGGACGAAGCGGAGTTTTCGCAACTGCCGGAAGCCGATCGCGAGCGCTTCCACACCGATATCTCCGAGCTGGAAGAGCGCCTCAACGAAGAGCTGGCCAGCCTGCCGCAGTGGAAGCGCGAGTCCAACAACCAGCTGCGCCAGTTCAACGAAGAAACCATCACCCTGGCCCTACAACCTTTGCTGGCGCCGTTGTCGGAAAAATACGCAGAAAACGCCGGCGTCTGTGGCTACCTGCAAGCCATGCAGGTGTACCTGCTTAAAACCGTGGTGGAGCAATTGGTGGACGACGCCAAGACCGACGCCCAGGCGCGCAAGCTGCTCGAAGAGCAATACTGCCCGAGCCTGGTGGTAGGCCACTCGGTCAACGGTGGCGCGCCGGTGGTGTTTGAACCGCACCCGACCTACGACAACCTGTTCGGCCGTATCGAATACAGCACCGACCAGGGCGCGCTCTACACCACCTATCGCCAGTTGCGTCCAGGTGCGTTGCACCGCGCCAACGGCGGTTTCCTGATCCTGGAAGCCGAAAAAATGCTCAGCGAGCCGTTTGTGTGGGATGCGCTCAAGCGCTCCCTGCAATCGCGCAAGCTGAAGATGGAATCGCCCCTGGGCGAACTCGGCCGCCTGGCCACCGTGACCCTCAACCCGCAGATGATTCCCTTGCAGGTCAAGGTGATCATCATCGGTTCGCGCCAGTTGTATTACGCCTTGCAGGACGCAGACCCGGACTTCCAGGAGATGTTCCGCGTACTGGTGGACTTCGACGAAGACATCCCCATGGTCGACGAGAGCCTGGAGCAGTTCGCCCAGTTGCTCAAAACCCGTACCTCGGAAGAAGGCATGGCGCCGCTCACCTCGGACGCGGTGGCGCGCCTGGCGACCTACAGCGCACGCCTGGCCGAACATCAGGGCCGTTTGTCGGCGCGTATTGGTGATTTGTTCCAGCTGGTGAGCGAGGCGGACTTTATTCGCCACCTGGCGGGCGACGAGATGACCGATGCCGGGCACATCGAGCGCGCCCTCAAGGCCAAGGCCACGCGCACCGGCCGCGTATCGGCGCGGATTCTCGACGACATGCTCGCCGGCGTCATCCTCATCGACACCGCCGGTGCGGCTGTGGGCAAGTGCAACGGCTTGACGGTGCTGGAAGTGGGCGACTCGGCATTCGGCGTACCGGCGCGGATTTCCGCCACGGTGTACCCGGGCGGCAGCGGCATTGTCGACATCGAGCGCGAAGTTAACCTCGGCCAGCCGATTCACTCCAAGGGCGTGATGATCCTCACCGGTTACCTGGGCAGCCGCTATGCCCAGGAATTCCCGTTGGCGATTTCCGCGAGTATCGCCCTGGAGCAGTCCTACGGGTATGTGGACGGCGACAGTGCGTCCCTGGGCGAGGCATGCACCTTGATCTCGGCCTTGTCGAAGACGCCGCTCAAGCAATGCTTTGCGATTACCGGCTCGATCAACCAGTTTGGTGAAGTGCAGGCGGTGGGCGGGGTCAACGAGAAGATCGAAGGCTTCTTCCGCCTTTGCGAAGCCCGCGGGCTGACCGGTGAGCAGGGGGCGATCATCCCTCAAGCCAACGTGGCCACGCTGATGCTCGACGAGAAGGTGTTGCAGGCCGTGCGTGCCGGGCAATTCCATATCTATGCGGTGCGCCAGGCGGATGAGGCGTTGAGCCTGCTGGTGGGCGAGGATGCCGGTGAGCCGGACGCCGAGGGGCAGTTCCCGGAAGGCACCGTGAATGCGCGGGTGGTGGAGCGCTTGCGGGCGATTGCCGAAATGATCAGCGAGGAGGATTTGAAGGAGGCGGAAAAAGAGCTGGCGCAGCAGGCGTTGGCAGAAGCCAAGCCGACCTGATTGCTGTTGGGAGCTGGCTTGCCTTAAGGCAAGTCAGTTAAGCGGTCATCGCCTTTTGTAGGAGCGAGCTTGCTCGCGAAAAACGTCAACGATAACGCGTGCTTGCTGAATGAACGCGGCGCCTGTGAGTTTTTCGCGAGCAAGCTCGCTCCTACAAAAAAGCCTTGACTGACTGGCACTAAGGCAAGCCAGCTCCCACAGTGATCCTTGGTGTATTTGGGACGTTTAGCGTGCCACAAAATTGACTCTCGCCTGGGACCAACGCCCGTTGGTCTCTACAACCTTGGTTTGTCGCGTTTTTATTCTATTCTCAGAGTCAGGGATATCCACAGGAGTCGCAGGATAGAAACAGCCTCGCCGTGCGCTGGGGCTGAACACCGATCTACCGAGGGTCGCCGCCATGTCGCGCAACCTTTGCCTTACCCGCCAGTGCTTGGGCCTGGTCACCCGTATCGAATGCTCCATTCGCCCTCTGGCCGGGGATAACGGGATGTGGACGCTGCTATTTGCCGCCGGCATGTCGGGCGAACAGCCTTCCACCGTCAAATCCCAGGGCCCGTTCCATGGGCCTTTCGTGGCAGAACGCATGCTGGGCACCATCGTCGATAGCCTGACCTTGCACGGCTACGAGCAAATGGACGAGCCGCAGATCTGGTGCCTGCACCTGCAGGCCCATCTGCGCCAACTCAATGGCGGCCAGGAGCGGCTGGCCCTCTGAGGATCGTTCCCACGCTCCGCGTGGTAACGCCGCCCCGGACGAGTGCTATTTGCTCTCAGGCCTGTCCAGCTTCACCTCAAAACCGTACTGCACGGTGCTGAGGTCGGTGCGCTGGTAACTTTCCAGCGTGGCCGGCTGGCCGTAGAAATAATGCACGTCAAACATCGCCGTGCCGTATTCCTCGGCGCGGTGGCTGACGCCGAGGATCTCCTTGAGGTAATTGCCGCTGGCATCCTTGGCATAGAAGCGCCAGCTGTCGGCGGGGAAATCCTTCTGGTCGACGATCAGCGCGTTGTCCTTGAGCGACAGGCCCTTGGGCAGCTTGGCGGCGTCAATCGTGGCTTTCTCGATGGTGGCCAAAAACAGCGGCACCGAGCCCACCACATACGCCGGGGTTTCCGGGAACAGGTTGAGGTCGTACGTTAGCGTGCCGCTGGCGGCATTCAGCTCAAACGCTTCGGTCGGCAGCTCGATGGGCTCGCCACGTTCGCCCTTGTCGTCGGCGGTGAAGAAGGTGATAGGCGCGTCACTGTTATTGCGCTCGGCACCAACCAGGTCGTCATTGAAGGTGAACGGGTGGTCGAACACGATTTTTGCGGCACTGGCGTCTTCGGTCGATTGGCTGAGGGTGACGCTGTTTTTCAGTTGCTCCTCGGTCATCGAGGCATCTTTGAGCCAACTGGCGGCGCCGTCGTCATACACCGTGACCGGCATCGGCAGGGCCTGCACGGTCTTTTGCAGACTGTTCCTGTCAAAGCGCATCACCGGCAGGTCCAGGTCTTTACGGGTGAGCGTGGCCTTGGAAAAATCCAGCACATTGACCTGCAGGTTATCGATCAACCCGTTGAAGTACACCTTGGCGTAATGACTGGTCTGCTGGCGTTCGAAGGCTTTTTGCGCGTCGGTGAGCTGTTTATCGAAGGCGTCGGACCACGCGGTCTGTTTTTGCATCTCGGCCAGTTGTTTCTCATAGAACGCCACTTGCGCGGCACTTTCGTTGATCGAACCGGAGCGGGTCAGAAACTGCCCGGTGCTGTCCCGAGCCTGCACCAGCAGCGGGTTGGGTGACGCGTCGCCGACTTCGGCGGCCAGGGGCTGGCTGTTGGTCAGTTCGATCTCGGCGTAGTTCTTTTCCAGCGTCAGCAGGTTGAGGGTGATGTTGCCGTCGGTGCGTTTATGGCCCACGTCTTGTTCGGTCAGGTCGAACGTCAGCACCTTGCCCGGGGTGATCACCTCCACCGCGCCCTTGAGGCTGATGGGTTGTGGCTGGCTCTTGTTTTCCGTCTCGATGCCTTCGATAAACGGGTAGGTCACCGTCAGGTCGTCGGGGTTGGTCAGGTTGGAGCTGCTGGGGCTCAGTTGGATGCCGGGGTCGGTTTCTGACCATTCCGGCTGGAAGGGAATGACTTTATTGTTGCTCAGGGTCACCGACTGCCATTCCAGGCCATGGGGGAAGGGGAACTGGTCCGGGGCGTTGAAGTTGAACGGGAAGACCGGCTGCAAATCCGTGAGGTAGTCGGAATGCGAGGCTTTGCGCAGTACGAACAGGCCATTGATGTAGGTGTCCACCAGCGCTTGGGGCGTAGGGTAATGCTTGAGCAGGGCCAGGCTGTCTTCGCCGTATTCGGGTTCGATGGGCTTGCTGGCGAGCTTGACGCGCGCACGTTCCAGCAACAGCAGCGAGCCGCCCAGGTCCGCAATGGCATCGCGCAGCTTGGGGTCCTGAATGCTGTCCAGAGACTGTTCGAACTTTGTGGTTTTCTCTTCGAGGGTCGCCTGCTTCTGCTCTTCTTTGGGGGAGCAGCCGCTGGCCATCAGCAACGCCGCGCACAGGCCGAGAGCGGCCAAAGGGGATCGCACATCCATCATCTGAGTCTTCCTGTCCGACATCATCGAGCCGAGTTAATGGTCTCGACACTAGCAGAAAAATTCTCTTACAGATGCCACTTGGGTCAGTTTTCTCGCGGTGACAGGGGCCAGGTGGCGGCTGGTATACTCGGCGCCATTTTTAGCCAAGCTGTGTGAGATTCAATGGAACGCTTTATCGAAAATACGATGTACGCCTCGCGTTGGCTGTTGGCGCCGATCTACCTGGGCCTGTCCCTGGGCTTGCTGATCCTGGCGCTGAAATTCTTCCAGGAAATCATTCACGTGATTCCCAACATTTTCACTATGTTGGAAGCCGAAGTGATCCTGCTGCTGCTGTCGTTGATCGACATGGCCCTGGTCGGCGGCTTGCTGGTGATGGTGATGATTTCCGGCTACGAGAACTTCGTCTCGCAGCTGGATATCGACGAAAACAAGGAAAAGCTCAACTGGCTGGGCACCATGGACTCTTCGTCGCTGAAGATGAAAGTGGCGGCATCCATCGTGGCGATTTCCTCTATCCACCTGCTGCGCATCTTCATGGACGCCAAGAACGTCGATCCACAGCACCTGATGTGGTACGTGATCATCCACATGACGTTCGTGGTCTCGGCGTTTGCCATGGGCTACCTGGACAAGCTCACCAAGCATTGATACCCCGCGCTGGCCTTACTGCTCCACGAAGTAATAAGGCTGGCGGTTGACTGCCATTTGCTTGATCACCGTAACCGGCGCTTTCAGCCGGTCGGTGTGGTCCGTCAACGCAACGTTGCCGGGCTTGGTGCTGAGGAAGGCGCGCAGTTCGGCTTCGGTGTTCAGGATCGGCAAGTAGGCCTGCAGGTAGAACACGCTGGCGCCGTCGATGCGCTCGTTGGGTTGATACATCGCCACCGTCCTGCCTTCGTCTTGCAGGGCCTGGATCTGGCTCATCACCGGTACGAATGAATGGCGCACATCGGCTTTGGGTGCAAACCAGAACGCTGCGCTCAGGTAACAGGCGATGGCCAGGGCGAAAATCCCACCGATGATCTGCCGGTGATAACGGTACAGCCCCGGTTTATGGTCTTTGACCCACTCCAGCAACACCCGCGCATATTCGGCGGCCAGCACCGCAGCGGCTGGCGTCAGCGCCATCAAGTACACCGTGCGTTTGCTGGAAGCCAAGGTCAGCAGGGTGAACTGCGCCACCAGCCACACACTGAAAAACAACCGGTAGCGGTTGCGCACCAGGCTTTTGCGGAAATGCCACAGGCCGAGGTACACCAGGATATTCCAGGGCAGGAAGGCCTCAGGCAGTTTGGCGAGGTAATAGTAGAAAGGTTCGTAATGCCCAGCCTCGACAAACGAACCACTGAAGCGCCCGACGCTATTGGTCCATAACACCTCACCCACCGCCTGCATCCCACCGCGCTGAAACAGAAACCCCAGCCAGATCAGCAGCGGCACCAAGGCCAACAGCGTGAACAGCGCCGGCTTGAGCCAGTCGCCGATGCGCAGGCGTTTATCGATGAGGCTGGTGCTGAGCAAGTACACAAAAATCACAATGCCCGGCATCGCCAGCCCCAACACCCCCTTGCTCAACGTGGCGATGACCATCCCGGCGGTAAACAACGCCCAGGCCCAGGTGCTCGAACCTTCACGCTCGGGCCGTACCGCCTGGTAAAACCCTAGCAGGGCGGCGGTGACACCGAGGCTGAGCAATGAATCCTCACCCACACCCCGCACATTGCCCCAGTAACTGGCCATGGTTGCCAGGATCAACGCAGCGCTGAACGCCAGCGTCTGCGGCCGCCCGAACCGACGCAGCATCCCGTACAACAGCATCACACTGAACAACCCGGCAAACGCCGACGCCAAGCGCACCGCCCCAGTGCTGGCGCCAAACAAACGAATCGCCCCGGCGTCCAGCCACAGGCTCAGGGGCGGTTTTTCCAGGAAGGGTTCACGAAACAGGCGCGGCACCACCCAATCATTGTCCAGGTGCATCGCCATGGCGATCCCGGACACCCGGGCTTCGGTAGAGCCTTGCAGCTCGTGGTTGCCAAGGGCGAAGAAGAACAACAGAGCAGCAAGCAAGAGCAGCAGGGGAGCGGGGCGCGTCATGGAGTCTGGCTACCGAGGCATGAGACCGATCGGGCGACCGGTCATGGGTAGTCAGGGAGTATACGAGCGCGATTCTTAACCTTTGGTGAACGGCCGTGGGGTTTTTCTCCGGAGGATCAAGGCAGCTTCAAACTGGGCACTGCCGCTTTGCCTTGTTCGGTCAGCACCGGCTCCAACTGCTCCCAGGTGAAGGCCAAGTCGTTGTCGCAACCGTCACCATTGGCCGGTGTCGAGAGTTGCAGGCCCTGGGTGTTGAAGCTGAGGTGAAAGATGGAGTAATCGGTGATCGCCGGGCAGCCCTCGTCGGTGGTGGTTTGCTTGGCCAGCCAAGTGCTGAAGGCGGCCGGCAGCTTCAAATGGCCGGAATAGGCGTCATGCCATTGCTGATGGCCGCCGAGCCAGGCCCATGGGTCCACACTGTCCCCGGTTTGCAGGTTCCAGGAGTGCAGGCCCCAGCTGATGCCCATGGCGCCTTGGCCTGCGGCCCAGCGGTAGAACCGCACGGTGAGAAATTGCGATGACCAATAGGCGGGCTCAACCTCGATTTCACTGGTATAGACCGAGCCGTTTCGACCCAGGTATTCACGCCGTTCATAAAAATAGTCGGTTAGATCTTCGTCATTGACGGCCAACGCGGCGAGTTGCTGGTTGATCTTCTGCACCGCCGGGCCGTCACCCTCCAGCTTAAGCGTGACGCGGGGGCCTTGGGTCTTGAGCTGGTAGGTGTGGTTGTGGAAAGTCTTCTTCTCAGTCTTGATCGGCAGCGGCGCGGCTTCCATGGGCGCGTTGTAGGCATCGCTGCCGCAACCGTCCGTACCAATGCGGCGCAGGGCCAGTGGCAGCGGCGTACCGCCATCGGTTTTGCTCCAGGCACCAAAAAGGGTATCGGCCTGAGGTTTTTGCAGGGCCCAGAAACCTGTGTTGCCTTCCTCCACCCACGGGGCGTTGTCGTTGGCCTGGGTCAGTTGAATCGGGGTACGAATGCGCTGGTAGTAATAACTGCCATGCTCCCCGTCGGCGCCGTTGAAACACACGGTGATAGCGGACTTGCCCAAAGTACCTTGCCAAACCCCGGCCAGATCGGCGGCTGTTGCGAGTAAGGGCATGACGGAGAGGGCGATGACGGCAAAGGGCTTGAGCACGGGTATCTGACTTCCGGTTGTCTGATAAAGGCCGTCAGGGTAATGGGAAGTGTGAGGGGATGCCAGGGGGCGAGATGCGGTGAGGCGTCTCGCCCGTTTTCGTGTTTTAGGGCTGTGGCGTCTGGGTAGTGAATGGTTGGGTGTTCAGGACCCGTTCTACCAGTAGCTCACCCAGAACGATCAATTGTTGGGCTGCCAGCAACTTGTGGCGGTGCGCGCCTTCAAGTTCGAAAGCCAGGTCGGTGGTCATGGCGTTGAGGGAGGCGAGGGTTTCGCTGGCTTGGATTAGCAGGGTTTCGGGGTGGATGTTTTCGGCGAGGATGAAGAGGGTGGTTGGGGGATTGGGGGTGATTTTTTTCATGATGAAGCTCCCACACTGTTTAAGGAGCTGCCTCCCCCCTGCTGTCAAACAGGAATAGGTGGCAGCTGTACGCGGGTTGACAGACCGGAAGTGTAGGAACCCGGCGCACCCGAAGATGCCCCACGCACAGCCGCCATGAACGGAGCGGAATGCGCAAGCATGCCGCCTTATCACGGGGTGTGAAAGGTTACACTTTTCGGCCTGTCAAAGCCGGACGCTGATCATCAGCGACGTAAAGAAGTTAGCGTTGTGAGGTGGCTTGCGCTAGTTCACCAACAGCGCGACAACTTGCGGGAAAATTCCGAAGCTCGGCCCCGTACCGCTTCTAGACTCGCCACACAGTGGAAACCACAGAGTTTGAGCTCAGTCCTTGGTTTCCAGACATGGCTTTTTAACATGCACCCCTGGATCAGCCTCCAAGTTACCCGCAATTGCGATTTCAGTGGCCTCATCGCGTTGATGCTGCATATCTGGTCGTATAGCCCACCATTCCGGACTCGTAGTGACATCGGCACCGGTGATGTCCCTGAGCATTTTCACAATGTCGAAGGATCGAAGACCATCTACGTGCTCGCTAAGACTGCTGGTTGTATTGGCCCACATGGGATCCAGAACGAAGTCGATCCCTTTCATCCTTGCCAGCTTTGCCGCAGGTACGAAATCAGCGTCGCCGGCCACCAAAACAATGACGTCAACCAGTCGGTCCATGGCCAGGGTCGTGATATCCATGCCCAGTTTGGTATCTACGCTTTTTTGCTCCACGTTGTAGTGAAAGTCTGCATTGGTGAGCTCGCTCCAAGCCTTTTGGCCATTGAGCAAAGCTTTGAGTGAGTGGGAGTTGAGCCGCCATTCTCCACTTTTGGCTAGCTCGCCGAGCCTGAGCGCTGTTTTCCTGCTGCACCTGAGATTGTCATGAAGGGCACGTCGTAACTGGTAGGGCGGATGGGTATTGAAATTCAAATGTCCTGGCGTTTTGTGGCCTGGTGGTATGAGTGGGAGACGTACCTGATTGGAGGGCGGCGGACAGTCGTAGTAATAGACTCGGTAGAGTTCCCGGCGGGCGGAGCGCTCGTCCTCAATGTGAAGCCTGACCAGCTTCCTGATGATCTGCGCCAAATGTTCCGCGTTCGGCAGCAGGCTGTCTCGGAAGTACTTTCGCCCGAAGAACAGCACGCGCTGAAAGAAAAAACCACCATCGATGAGAACGGCTGTTCGCTTCACTCACTTTTCTCCGGGCAAAAAAAAGCTCAGGACTGCTGGGCAGGTTCTAACAATTGCCTGCGCGCTGTACTGAGCTGGTAGATAGTTTTGTTCAGTCGCTGCCTGAGCGTCAAGGATAAGATGGAAGCCATCGTAGAGCCGGGCGCTACCATTGCGGCGATGGGCGAAGGTTATCTGCGACGGGCGGGTTTGACCAGTTCACCAACAGCGCAGCAACTTGCAGGAAAATTCCGAAGCTCGGCCCTGTTGGCGCCCTCCGTCTTCAGGCTCTGCTAAAAGCTCCAGTCCTCAGCCCGAACCAACTGGCAGAACGGCCCATTAAGCGTGGCATTGTGATGGTCCACGATGGCCTTGGCTTTCATCAAGGGCGTGTCGGAACAGGTATGGCCGTCGGCGATAAGTACCGCATCGAAGCCAAGGTCACGCGCAGCACGGCAGGTGCTGTCGACGCAGTATTGCGTTTTCATCCCAGTGACCACCACACCGGTCGCGCCGCTGGAGCGCAGATTGTCCGCCAGGTCAGTCATTGCAAAAGCGTTAGGCCGACGCTTTTCGAACACCACTTCCCCGCCCAGCAACTTCAGCTCCTCTGCAACCAGCGTAAGCGGGCTGCCCGGTTCGATTGGTGAGCCAGCGGGGCCGATGTGACGCGCGAGAAAAATCGGTGCGCCTGCGCTGCGGGCCTTGTCCATCAGGGTGTTGAGCGTTTCCAACAGCTCGTCGCAGCGCCAGGGTTTTTCCGGACCGTGAACAAGCCCGACTTGGATATCGAGTATCAACAGGGCATACATGGGTGCATCTCCTTGCGTGTAAACCAGCGACACAAGGGCATAAAAAAAGGCCCTGTCCATCGCTGGCGGGCCTTTGAAGTTCGTTGGTTATTGGCTCACGACACCTCGCACGCTCCGCTTGATGCGGTCGTGGTGGTGGTTGTCGAGGTGAGGCAATAGGTACTCATGAGCTGACACTATCAATATCGCCGACGGCTGGCAACGCAACCTCCAATGTCGCCTCAGTGCGCAAAACAGTCGTGTGAGTTCAAGTCACCAGCGCCCACCTATTGCATGCTTGAGTTCAAACGCTGGCATAAAGGAGGCCACGCTGATGCAATCCCAGGAAAAGGACCTGTCTCTTGTTAACCACCTCTCACTCAGCAGCGACGAAATCGAAGCATTTCGTCACCAAGGGTTTATCAAACTCAAAGGCTTCTTATCTGAGCACGCCATTCAATCCTTGAAGCAGGCGGCCCGTTCGAAAGTGATCTCTGCACGGGAGTCGAAGTCTGCCTATGGGGACTCCTTCAGCCGGTTGACCTACGATCTGGGGACAACCGATGCGGTGAAAAACATCTATTCCTCGATCGCTTTCAGGACGGCCTTGGTGACGTTAATCGGGCATCCGCTGATCATGACCGAGTCCCAGAGTTTCGAGCTTACCCCGCATAAAGAGGGTTTTGCCTGGCACTACGATTCCCTGAGTTTCAGGTACATCCGCCCTCAGGACGCAGCCTTCAGCGTGTGGATTCCGTTGGATCCTATCGACAATTCAGGCCAAGGCGGGGGCATGGCTTATTTAGCCGAAGACATCTACTCCGCGAAGGCGAATTTCCAGATGGCCAGTCTGCTTTCCAAACGAATGGTTGCCGGCGTTGCCGTGGAGGATTTTTCCGCGCATTTGAGAGCTGTGTTCCAAACCCCCAGCCTGCTCACAGACCTGTTTGAAGCGTATAAAACCCAGGACGATTTTGCATTGGGCGACGTACTGCTGTTTACCAAGTCGATGTGGCACCGCTCTGAACCGCTCTTGCCAGGGCCGCTCGCGACTCGACTGGCGGTGACCATGCGTTTTCTCGATTGGCGTTCACGATTGGACAAAACGATGTTCGAAGGCGAGTCTGAAAGCGGTGGCGGCGTAGGAATGGGGGTCAATTGGGGCAGACCGACCCAGACCGCCTATGGCTCGCAATTTATCGACATCAATGACGGCGAGGAAATTCGCACTTCCACCTATTGTGGGCCTGTCATCTGATGCCCCCGCAAAGGTCGCCTGCTGAGGAGCGCTAATGTCCAGATCCTACGCACTGGGGGTGGCAGCTGCGGTATTTGCCACCTTCAGCTGGGCGCTTAATTTTCTATCGCCCTACATGATGGGCGCGTTCGGTCCGATTGATTTCATTACCCTGCGGTTCATCGTGTCTGGCTGCATCGGCCTGGTGATGCTGCGCATCTATTGGCCTGGCGACCCTGCTTTAAGCAGGCGCTCAATCCTCAACGCCGGGCTGCTTGGCGTGCTTGGCTATGCGGTGTACATCGGTTGCATCATGGGCAGCGTGCTCAATGGCGGCGCTATCATCGCACCGGCATTCCTGAGCGCTACACCGGTCATCATTGCGGTCGCGGGCAATATGATCGAGCGCACCACCACCTGGAGCAGCCTCGCTGCCCCCATCATCCTGGCGGTTTGCGGGTTGGTCGCGGCAAACTATGGCACCTTGGTCGGCGTTTTAGACAATGACCTGACCTCCTACCTGGTCGCGGTCAGCTACGCCGTAGGTGCGGTGCTGACCTGGCTGATGTTCAGCATACTCAACCAGAAGATGCTGGCGAAAATCCCCAGGGTGCACGCAGGCCTATGGACGGGCCTGATGATGGTCGGCGCCTGTCTGAGCGTGGTTATTTTCGTGCCGTTCGGGCTCGTATTGGACCTGTACACCTACCCGCATTTGGACCTGCACTTGGGCAACACCCTGCCGGTGCTGGCTGCCGCAGCGGCGCTGGCCTGTTTTGCCTCCGTTGGCGGCGCATGGGCCTGGAATTTTGCCAGCCAAAGGCTACCGATGGCCCTGTCCGGGCAGCTTATTTCAGTAGAAACCATATTCGCAGTCGCCTTTGGGCTGATCGCCGAGCAGCGCTTGCCTACCGGTCTTGAGGTTCTGGGGATTGTTGGGCTGTTGGCCGGTGCTTCGATTGCGGTGAGGGTGATGGCTCAGGGTGATCGCGAGGGGGGGAAGGTGCAGGTTTGACTGATTGAGTCGGCGGGTGGGGTATGGCAATAGCGGATTTCCAGGCACAAAAAAGACGCTCAAGGACGTCTTTTTTCGTTCATTTGGTGGGCCGGGGTAATCTGAAATAAGCCTGTAAAAAGCTGATTTTATTGACTAATAGTTGATGAGTCCGATTGCTTGGAATACCACTTGGAATGCTGTGTAATCTGGTTTCCCATGGATGATGCGTGTTGAGCTCAGCCTCTATCAGGATTCGAGATCGAAGTGTAGCCGACGGCTTTTGATAACTACTTTCATCCCTGATTTTAAGGTACGTAGGAGCGACACCCAGTTGCGCTCAGGTATTTGGGCTGCAACGTCGGCTCAGCCGAGTGATTCGTCAAAGTAATCGCTGTCGAGCCTGGGCACCTTGTAAAGCTGCGAGCTGATGCCCACATCGTGGTCGAGCATCAGATTGACCAGGCGTTTGCCATCTACCAGTACCAGCCCCTCGACCGAGCGAGCGAAGTCAACGGCCTGGACGGTGTAGCCGGAAGTGGTGATGAATACACCGCGTTTGGCTTTCTGCCCGGCCAGGGCGCCATAAAACGCTTGCAGGTCGGGGCGGCCGACGGTGCTCTGCCAGCGTTTGGCCTGCACGTAGACTTTTTCCAGCCCCAGCGCGTCCAGTGAGATCACGCCGTCAATGCCGCCGTCGCCACTACCGCCGACTTGTTGCAGCGCCTGACGATTCGCGCCGTAGCCCAGACTGTGCAGTACGTCGAGTACGATGTGCTCGAAGCGCGTCGGGCTCGCTTGCAGCAGGCTGTCCAGCAGGTCGCCCGCGACGCTGGTACGCAGCTCGAGGATGGCTTGGTTCAAGCGCTCCTGCGGGCTGCTAGTGGCGAGGTCGGTCTGTGCAATCGGCGTTGGCGTGTCGTTGCTTTCATCCAGCGAGGCGGCGTCCGGCGCGGTCTTCAGCTTCACGCTCATGAAGTTCACCGCTAGATGCTCGACCTGTTCTGGGGTCAACGGGGTCGGGTTGGCCTGGGCGAATGCGCGGCCGGTGTCGGTCAGCTGCCAGTAGCCACGTTTGGCGCTGCTGGAATAGCCGGCGCGCTTGAGTCGATCATGTGCCCAGCCGGAGCGGTTCTTGTAGGTGGCCTGGCCACTGGCGATGGTCTCCTGCCGCTGTGTCTCGCTCAGTTCAAGCATAACGGCGGCCGCTTCATGGGCCTCGCCCGCCGTGGCACCTTCGGGGTGGACGGCTAGAAAACGTAGGATGGGTTCTATGAACTGGTCGTAGGTCGGGACGGACATGGTAAATTTCTTCCTGAAGTACTGCTTAGCAGGCCATGACGGATCTGCGACCGCGTTTGGCGTTGGGTACAGCGGTGCGTTGGGCCTTGATGCGATCTAGTAGTACGTTGGCTGGTTCGTCGCTCGGGTCCTGGGGCACCAGCTCGCCACGGAAGGCTTTGGCAAGGATGCTTTGGGTCATCTGGTCGACACGTTTTCTAGCTGCGTCGACTTTAGCTTGGAGTTGGTCGGCATACGCGAAGAATTGTTCGACGCGAAACACGATCTCGTTTTGCTCTTCATATGGGGGCAAAGCGACGGGGAGCCTTTTTACATCGGCTAAATTGATACCTTTTTGTGCCACGCCACGGACCTTACTAACCAGCAATCGCTGTCCAATTGGGCTCTGAAGAAGATATGCAAGATAAAGTGGCAAAACAGATGGAAGTGTCGGAATCATTGCTACTTCGCGACTGATATTGCAGTTGCGCAGGGACTCGGAAGCAACGCCCGCATTGCCTACAGAACCGCGGATCGCCAGCAATACTTCGCCACCTTTGAGTCGAGTTCTTTTGTAGTCCTGCTCAATATCTGGGGATACGATTTTTAGGTCTGAGGTATCAATGCATAGGCTTTTTATATCGCCGCATCTAACCGTAGGAACTCCCTCGCTTACCGCAACCCCTGTCTGAACGATTCCGTAGGGAATACCTCTTTCCGCCTCAACAAGCTGTTCCAGAGCGTATTTTTCCCAGGAGGATGGCAACGGCTTGCGTAACAGCTCTTCGGCGCTAGCCAGTTCTTCAGTGCTAAGGTATTTAGCCTTTGGATTCATATCAATATTTGAATAGTTCGTGTTTTTAACGCGCCACTCCTCTGTCAGTTGTGCAGATACTGCAGCAGTGAGGACAGACTGACGGAAGCGTTTGAGCAGTGCGGGGATGCCGTCGATACGGGCTTTCAGGGTATCGACCTGGGCCAGTAGTTCGTCGAGCTTGGCGGCGATGCGGGTTTGTTCTGCGAGCGGAGGCAGAGGAATGACTAGTTCTTTGAGTTTTGAGCCGTTTACGTTTGGCTGACCGATTCCTGCACTGAACCCCGTAATTTGCCGCCAGTAATCTTGGGATCGGAAGTAAAGTGAAAGATATCCTGCAGCCTCTGGTCGCATACATCGCACGCGAATTAAGTAAGAAGCAAAAATTGCATCAGGAATTTCTCCCCTAATCAGAAAGCTCTTCCCAACAGTTGCCCCTGTCCTCGCAAACACAAGATCGTTTTCTTTGAGTAAATATTTATTCGCTTGCTCGGAATCTATCTCGCAATATGGAACTGTTTTCCACAATACCTCGTTTTCTTGAATGTCAGTGATTCGCAGCAGGTGCGGGCCGACCTTTTCTCGTGTGGACGGGGCCGTGTATCCGTAGCTAATGTCCTCGGCTAAGTCGCCGAGCCGCGCTGTTGTCCAGTTGTTTGGCAGTTCACTCATTACCTGTACCTATTTCTAACCCCATCACTTGCGCCATCAACTGCTTCTGCGCCACCACTTCATCCCCCGCCCCCAGCGCCTTCATCAGCTCTTCCAGCTCACGCAGTGCCTCGGTCAATTCAGCCATCGCCTCACCCGCCAGTACTTCCGGAGCGGGCAGGTCGGCGGCATCCAGGCTGCTGCTGTCTTTTAGCCAACTGATGTCCAGCGAGTCACTTCGCTCGTTGCGGATGTAATCGCGGGTAAAGCTGCGGAAGCGACTGTTTTCACCAATACCTTCGACGTTCTCGGCGCGCGGGCTTTCGCCGTCGGGGGTGTCGCCATAGGCGTCCTCGAACGGTTTGAGGTGCGTGGGGCCGAAGGGCGTGCGCTTGCCGAAGCTGGGCATGTTGCTGCGCAGGTCATAGATCCACACGCGCGTGGTGCAACCTTCCTCCTGGCGCGGGTTTTCCATGGTGCCCTTCTGAAAGAACAGTATGTTGGTCTTCACACCCTGTGCGTAGAAGATGCCAGTAGGCAAACGCAGGATGGTGTGCAGGTTGCATTTGTCCATTAGGTCGCGACGCACGTCGGTGCCAACGCCGGCCTCGAACAGCACGTTATCCGGCAGCACCACGGCGGCGCGGCCGCCCGGCTTGAGGCCACGGTAGATGTGCTGGAGAAAGGCCAGCTGCTTGTTACTGGTGCGGTAGGTGAGGTCATCACGAGTCGGGCCACCGCCACCCTTGGCCGTGCCGAACGGTGGGTTGGAGAGGATGACGTCGACCTTGGGTAAGTTGGCCCCGGTCTGACCCAGGGCGTTGCCCAGGTGCACCACGCCTTCTTCGTCGCCTTCCATACCATGCAGCAGTGTGTTCATCAGCGCCAGGCGGCGAGTGCCGGGCACCAGCTCTACGCCAACAAAGGCGCGATTGCGCTGGAATGCCTGGGCTTTGGCGTCTAGGTCGTAGTAATCGTCGGTTTGGCTTTTGATGTAAGCGTCAGCAGCGATCAAAAAGCCCGCAGTACCGGCGGCCGGGTCTTGGATGGTCTCGCCCGGCTGCGGCTTGATACAACGAATGATGCTGTCGATCAGCGGCCGAGGGGTGAAGTACTGGCCGGCCCCGGATTTGGTCTCGCTGGCGTTTTTTTCCAACAGGCCTTCATAAAGATCACCGAGGCCGTCTTGGCGGGCGCTGAACCAGTCGATGCCATCGAGGCTCTTGATCAACTGCTCGAGATGGCGCGGTTCCTTGAGGCGAGTCTGGGCGTCGGCGTAGATGGCGGCAATTAGCGGGTCAGGGTTTTTGCCAAGGTCCAGCAGCATCTGCCGGTAGTGATCGAGCAGGTTAACGCCGGACTTGCCAGCCAGGTCTGGCCAGCGCGCGCCTTCGGGCAGCTTATGGCCGAAGCTGTCGTTGTTCTGCACCTGTTCGTATTCCATCTTGATGAACAGCAGAAGCACGAGTTCGGTGACGTAGTCGCTGTAGTTGATGCCATCGTCGCGCAGGACGTCGCAGAGGTTCCAGAGCTTCTGGACGATATCGGAGTTGGTCATGGGGTACCTGTGGTGAAGTGTATAAAGCGCCAGATTGCGCTGGCGCAAAAAAATGGTTGTCTGGGCTCAGTCGTCCGAGGAGCGTTGTTCGGCTTTTAGCGCCCGGCCGGCTGCAGTCAGGCGATAGCGTTGCTTGCTGCTGTTGGGCTTGTCTGGGATGGTCATCTCGACCACGCCAAGCGCCAGTAGTGGGGCCAAAACCTGCTCGCGGAACTTGCTGCGGTTGCTGCGCCCGACGAAGGTCATTAGCTCTGGCGCAGGGTGATCGCCCGTCATCTTGCACAGCAGCGTTATTTGCTCTTGCTGCAAAGACAGGCGAGTTTCGGCTTGTTCTTCTTCGACAGCGGACTCAGTCCCTACTTGGTCCCTACTTGGTCCCGACTTAGTCCCTACTTGGTCCCCACTTGGGCCCGAAAGAGGCCCTTTTTCAACGGCGCGCTGAATCACCACCTTGAACTGATTACCCTGCCGGTCGTCCTCCAGCCGGATCATTGGCCAAGCATCGATAGCGCGCGGGATGCCGGTGCCCAAACCGCGATAGGGGAGAATGTGCACAGCATGGGAGGTGAGCGTCGGGTTACGACGGTTGGACAGGCCGAATCGAATTTTTTCGGTATCGAGCACGTCAGGCAGGTGCCCGGGACTGATCAGTTCGATGCGATCGGCGAAGATCATGATCCGTATGGAGGCGCTGACAAAGTAGTCGCGGTGGATCAGGGCATTGACCAGCAGTTCTTCAAACACTTCCTCCGGCACTTCCAGCTGGCCTAGGGTATTGAAGCCCTGCTGGCGCTGCACGTGGTGTAGGTTGCGCTTTATGAAGGCAAGGCTGCGTCGGTACTGTTCCTGCAGATTGCCGTCGATATCTTCGCTGTCTAGATAGTGGCGGTCATGCAGAACCGTACCCGGAAACGCCACGGCCTTGATATCGAACGCTGGGCATAGACGTTGTGGCGTCAGGCCGAAGAGCAGCAAACCAGCCAAATTGGGTGTGTCGCCACTGGCGAGGCCAAGATTTTCCAGGATGCGGGTGGTTGCCAAACCTATCTGTTCTGGGCTCTGCCGAAAGCGTCTTTGAAAGTACTCGCCAAGTGCTTTGGCGTCGATATCTGCCACGCTGCTGCCTGCGACCGGTACCGCATCGGCGCACACCAGCCCTGCCTGCTGGAACAAACGCTGCAATTCTTCACGGGCCGTGACCCGACGCTTGTCGGCGCCGTTCTTTACCCAGATGCGACCCTGGTTGTCGACATAGGGTTTATTCAGCCCTTGTTCGACTGACACCACCATGACCAGCCCGTGCTCGGTCTGAAGGTTGCTGGACAGTGGGTTGATGGCTGGGCGGACATTCTGCGAGGCCGCATTGGAGAGCAACTGATTGAGCCGCGCAACGTCGGCGCTGCTCAGCCCGCTAACCATGCCGGAGTCGTCTACACCAATCAGCAGATATCCACCGCATGTATTGGCGAACGCCACCAACTCGGCTGCCAAGGCATCGATATTGCTGAAATCGCGCTTGAACTGATGGCGACTGTCTTCACCACGGGCAAGGATCTGATGAAGCTCAGCAGGGGTCATGAGGCGTCTCTAGGTATCGCGGCCGATAAGTCGTATAGCTGGCGCATTATCCCTTATGAACGAGCGCGCTGGCCAATCCGGCGTAGATCGATTTCATCCCGTTTGTGCCCAAAGGTTGTCATTCAGGGCATCCAGCACCACGCCCAGGTTGCCGCCGAGCATTTTGTCCAGCCGCGTGCTGCCGCCATCGCTCTTGAACGCTTCACCAATCTGTTTCTTGTCAATAACGACCTCGTGCACCAGCTGCTTGGCCAGGCGGTCCAGCCACTTACGCTGAATTTGAGTCCAAGGCTGCAGGGTATAAATCGTCTCCATCGCCTTGGTTACGCGCTGCTCGAATGGCAGCAGGGCCTCTCCGAGGGCGGCGCGGCGGATGAAACCGACGATACTGGCAGCGATTTCCTGGTTGGTCTGGTTGCGCCAGGCGCTTTGCAGGTTCACCTCACTGTAGCCATGCCCGTCGAGCAGTAGGCGTACTTCGCGCAATTGTTCACGGGTCAGGTCTTGCGGGCGGTTGACCACTACGCCGAGGGCCACTGACTGGTTCAGCTGATTCTTAATGAAGTCGTTGAAGCTTTCCAGATAGTCCGCAGGCTTTGGGTAATCGCCGTAGTTCTGCTCACGGGTCATCAGCTCGTCCGTGTGAGTGGAAATCACTGGGTAGTTCAGCGATCCCAGCAGGGCATTGACTGTGGCGAGCTGATCGAGCAGTTGGGCATGCTGTTGGATGAACCGGGCAGCTTGTTGTGGGCCGAGCTGGTGCAGGTGCTGATGCAGTTTGTCCGGGGCTACTCCCCAGGTGTCTTCCAGTTCGGCGAGCCTGGCCTTTAGGGTTGGATTTTGCTCGGCCTTATGGCTGGCCTTGCGCAGAATACGCATGACCCGCTGGCTAAGCTGGTCCAGGACGTCGTGGGCATGGCTAGTGTCTGGCTGGTTGCCAGGAGCATCGAGGCTGGCTGGGTTGGTTAGCTCGCTGACCAGCTGTTCGAGGCTGATGCTGGGGTCTTTCACTAGCGGCTTCATTGTATCTACTGGCTCGAGGGCAGCGTACAGATCAACCGGATCGTAAATCTTGAATACTGTCTTGCCGATTTCGTCGCAGCGGCGAGTCGCGCGGCCCTTCATCTGTTCGTAGAGAATGCGCGAACGCACCCGGCGCATGAACACCAAGTGGCAAATGCGCGGTACGTCGATACCGGTGGTCAACAGGTCGACCGTGATGGCAATGCTCGGGTAGCGCTCGTTCTTGTACTGGCGGATCAGTTGTTTGACCTTGTCACTTTGCCCGGTGATGATCTGTACAGCTGCCTGGTTGTAATCCTCGCCATGAACGTCCTTGAAGGCTTCGTCGAGAAGGTTTTTGACTCGCTCGGCATGGGCCTGGTTAACGCAGAAGATCATCGTTTTTTCGTCGCCCGACGGGTCGAGCTCTTGTGCCAGTTGCTCGCAGATGACCCTGTCGAAGCCAGGCGTAATCACGCGGCGATTGAAGGACTCGATTTCGAAGTCGAGTTCGTCCTCAAGCTCGGCGACATCCACTTCGCCGGTACTCGTATCGATGACGCTGACGCTCTCGCCTTTGGCAAAGTGGATGCCATTCTGGCTCAGCAGAGTCTGATAGCGGATTGGCGGTTCGTGATCGATCAGCCAGTCGTCTGCTACAGCTTCACGGTAGCTATAGGTGTATATCGGAGCCCCGAAGACTTCGCTGGTGTGCTTGGCTGGCGTAGCAGTGAGCCCGATGCGGCAAGCATCGAAGTAGTCGAGCACGCGACGATACTGCGACAGGTACTGGTTGAAGTCGCGTACTGCCAGCTCGCCTTCAGTCATTTCCTGATCGAGGGTGTAACCGCGGTGGGCTTCGTCGACGATGATGCAGTCGAAAGCATCGATGGGCGGAGGAGTGTCCGACTGGAAGATGCGCTTGACCATGGCCTGCACAGTGGCGACCTGAACCCGTGTTTCAGCTTCGGCAGCCATGTCACCTAGTTCTTTGACGTCGTAGATCTGTGCCAGCGTATGGTTTTGTTCCAGCGTCGCCTCGTTGAAGGCTTCGATGGCCTGTTCCCCCAAGGCGCTACGATCGACCAGAAAAAGAATACGGCGAAAGCGCTCGGCCTTCAGTAGGCGGTACATCAAGCCAATGATAGTGCGCGTTTTGCCGGTCCCAGTCGCCATGGCCAGCAGACAGTTGCGGCGATTGGCGGCTAGGGCCTGCTCAACGGCGCGGATGGCGTTTTCCTGATAGTCACGCAGTTTGAGATAGGCGAAGCCTTCCTGCTGTAGCTTCGTCTCGGCGTCCTCACGGCTGCGTTTGAGCAGGTCGAGTAGGCCGCCCGGCGTGTGGAAGTCCTGCAACGGTCGGCGCAGGTTGGCCGGGCTGCGCAAGTCACGAAACCAGATGCCAGACAGCTCGGCGAGCTGCTTAATGAAAGGCCGGCCATTGCAGGCAAAGGCAAACGGGACTTTGAAGTGGTTGCCCTGGCCATCGGCCCAGTCCGTGTTATGGCTGGCCGGTTGTAGATTGTCGGTAACGATCAGTTGACGTGAATAGCGCTCAGCTTGGGGAATGCGGTCCGCTATGTTGACACGCTTGCGCTTGGCTTCGACGATGGCGACTGGGATTAGGCCGGCGAATAGCACGTAATCAGCGTTTTCTTTAGGCTTGCTGGTTGGCCATTCGGCGATGGCCTTGTTCCTGCCCTTTTCGGGCCGAGCGCCCTTGCTGTAAGTAAGATCGAGCGAATCGGCTTCCCAGCCGGCATCGTTCAACTGTTGATCGATGAGAATACGGGTGAGGTCTTCATTGAGGTCGAACTGGCTGCTTGCCTGCTGAGTTTTACGCGTGACCTGCTGGGCAGCTTGCGGCTGATCTTCAAGCTGTTGTTGCAGCACTTTCAGCCGAGCCTCGAAATCGACTCGGGCCTTCGATAGTTCTGCCTCGCGTTCAAGGGCAATCTGCTCGTAGACGCGAGCTTCCTCGTTCATCTGCCCAACAAGACTGGCTTGCTCATGCTTTTCTTGCGCCAGTAGCTCGGCTAATTGGTGGTTGTTCTCCAATTGCTGGCGACTGTCGCCCAGCTCTGCGCGAAGTTTTTCGATCTGCCCCTGCAGCTCACGTAGAGGCTCACTCGGATCGGCCGGAACCATGAAAGGTCCAGGCTTGAAGGTGTTGCCGCCCGTGCCAAATGACTGGTGATACCAGATCGCCAAAGCGCGTGCGACCCTTAGCCCGTCCAGTGCTTCACGATGCTGGGTGCGGAATTCGTGGGTAGCCTTATTGCCTTCGATACGCAGCGTATGGAGTAGGTTACGGATGTTGCCGTCGAGCTGGATTTCACGGCTCAGGCGGAATAGCAAATCAGCTTGGGAAGTGGTGGCGTCGAACTCAATGCCTGCTCTTACCGCCATATCCTGGGCGAGCGCTTCGCCCAACTGACGCAGTTTGATCAGCGTCGTGTTGGGGTCACTGGAAAATACTCGCTCGGCCGCATTGGCAAGTTGGAAAAAAACCGGATCGTGTTCTTTGAAAAAGGCGAAGTTGCTTTTCTCTGCCATGTTCCATCCCTTGAGTTCGTCACCAGCCATTTCGAGAGGTGGCGCTATAAAGGCATAATGCCAGACGAAGCGTCGTGCGTGTATAACTGTGTATATTCGATCCAGCGTTATCAGCTATCGGTCTAAGGTGTGGTGGCCGCTTCCTCGGGCCGCGCGGCTTCATTTAGCATGTTGCACAGCCCTTGGAACTGAGGCCTTGCGCGAGCAGTTCGCGCGCTTCGACACGCTCTTTCGTGTATTTGCTCGTGACAGCTAGGGGGGGCTCAGGCACGGTTTTGGTATTCTTGCGACTAGCCCCGGAGGAGTGGAATACTCGAATGGTCAGGACTTGGTGGATGCCAAAAACCTAAGAAGTGCTGAAGTTTTCGTATTGCCTGGATTCCAGACACAAAAAAAGACGTCCAAAGACGTCTTTTCTTGTTGATTTGGTGGAGCCGGGGGGATTTGAACCCCCGTCCGCCAGTACTCCGCTGTCGGTACTACATGCTTAGCCGTTTCTATTAAGTTAACCCTCAGCGACCCGAAGGGCAGGGTGCTTTGGGCGAGTTGTGTAAGTTTTAGCCGCTTCGTCCACAACGTACTGCACGGCGATTCTGTTCTATATGACAATCACTTTGGGTTTACAGACATCCCCTGGTGATTGCTGGACCCGAAGGTACCAGAAGCTCAGGGCTAAGGCTGCTTACGCAGCGAGAGCGAATTCCTGGCCGTAGTTTTCGTCATTGGCAACTATAAGAAGTTGCAACAGTGGATTTACGAGTTCTGTTACCAACTCGGCATGCACCTAAAGTTTCGCGACCGGCGTCGAATCCTAAACGGCCCCGTGCTTGTAACTCGTTGTTTCTTAGTGAGTGACAAGCCTGTGCAGTGTACGCCAAAACGTCAGCGAAGGCCAACCCGAAGGTTGGCCCTCTCGCTTACTGGCCGCCTTTCTCGCTGTTCTGCAGGTCTTGCAGGGCCTTGGAGGTGATTTCGATGCACTTCTTCTCGTCACCTGCGGCGTGGGCTGCCTTGGCCTGGGAGACGGCGGTGTCTATTTCGCCACTTTTACCGCTGGTGTCGGTGGCGAGCAGGGCTTTGCCGTTGTTGATTTTGTCCAGGTTGATCTGGCACAGGTCTTTGTCACTGGCTGCGAAAGCGGGGGAGGCGAGCATCGCAGCGGTCATGAACAAGCCAGCAAGAGCGGAACGCTTCATAGGGTGTCTCCTTGCGCAAAAGGGCTCGACGCTGCTGGCGTGCAACCGCTGCCAGCGACATCACTGATGGGCCTCGTTTGTCGAGGCCTATGCAGATGACTGCGCTGGTGCGCGAGGGTTCGGTTTTTTTGCCGGATCAGTGGGCGCGGGCGCGGGTGACGCGGTCTACCAGGTAGACCAGGCCGTGGTAGTCGATGCCGCCATGCTGGCTCAGGCCGATCTCGCAGGTGCGGCTGGTGGAGATGCCTTCGCTGCAATATTGCACGGCGTCCTTGAGTGAGCGCAGGGAGTGGGCGTTGAGCTCCGGGGTGGTGAAGCCTTTGTCGCCGGCAAAGCCGCAGCAATGAATGCCTTCGGGGATCACCACGGTTTTTGCGCAGCGGCGTGCCAGTTCGATCAGTGCCTGGCTCTCGCCCAGGTGTTGGGTGCTGCAGGTGACGTGCACGGCGATGGGCGCTTCCTGGGGCGTGAAGTCGAGGCGGTCCATCAGGTGGGTGCGGATAAAGCGTACCGGGTCGTAGAGGTCCAGGCGCGTTTCTTCCAACTCTTGCACCAGGCGCAGGGTGCAGGGGCTGGTGTCGCAGTAGATGGGGTCGAGGCCGCCACGGCTGGCGTGGAGCAGGGCGCCGATCAGTTCCTGGCGCTTGTGTTCGGCCTGCTCGGCGTAGCCTTTGGAGGCGAAGGGTTGGCCGCAGCAGAGGCTGTCCTGGTTGTCGGGGAAGACTACCTGGTAGCCGGCCTTTTCCAGCAGTTGGCGGGTTTTGTCGTACAGCGACATTTGCTCTTTATCACCGGCTGCCGGGCCCATGGTGCGGGAGACGCAGGCGGCCAGGTACACCACGCGCGGGCGCGCGTCCGTCACTGCGGGGCTGAAGCGGATGGCTTTTTCGGGCTGTGGCATGGCGTTGGTCCACTGCGGAATTTGCCCTTTGGACAGCTTGGTCAGCGTGCTCGAGAGTTTGGCCAGGCGTGGAGCACCCAGCAGCATGCGTGCGCCATTGGCGATGTGCAGGGTAAAGCGCGCACCTTGCAGCGCGGTGGCGAAATGGCTGGCGAGCCAGTCGGCGGTTTTCGTACGGTCGGCCTCGCGGCTGCGCAGCTTTTTCACCAGGTCGCCGGTATTGATGCCTACAGGGCAGCGTTGCGCGCATAAGCCGGTGGCGGCGCAGGTGTCGATGCCCTGGTAGTGGTAGGCCGCTTCCAGTTCGGTGGTGTCCACGCCTGCGCGTTTTTTGGCCTGGATGTCGCGCCAGATCACGATGCGCTGGCGGGGGCTCAGGGTCAGGCCTTTTGACGGGCACACCGGCTCGCAGAAGCCACACTCGATGCACTTATCCACCAGCTCATCGGCAGCGGGCAACGGCTTGAGGTGTTTGAGGTGGATCTGCGGGTCTTCGCTGAGTACCACGTCGGGGTTGAGGATGCCGTTGGGGTCGAGCAGGCGCTTGAGCTGCCACATCAGTTGGTAAGCATCGCTGCCCCATTCCAGTTCGACGAAAGGGGCCATATTGCGGCCGGTGCCGTGTTCAGCCTTCAGCGAGCCACCGAACTCCACGGCCACCAGTTGCGCGACGTCGTCCATGAACGCTTGATAGCGTGCGATTTCTTTGCTGCTGTTGAAGCCTTGGGTGAACACAAAGTGCAGATTGCCTTCCAGGGCATGTCCGAAAAGGATGGCTTCGTCGTAGTGGTGTTTGTCGAACAGGGCGATCAAGCGGTTCACGCCAATCGCCAGTTGTTCAACCGGGAAGGTCACGTCTTCGATGATCACGGTTGTGCCGGTTTTGCGCACGGCACCTACGGCCGGGAAGGTGTCTTTGCGGATGGCCCAAAGGCGTGCGTTTTCCAGTGGGTCTTCGGTGAAGTCGACTTGTTGCTCCACGGGAAACGCCGCCAAGGAGGCCATGATCCGCGTCAGTTGTTCGTGCAGCAGCGATGGCGAAGCGGCGCGGGATTCGATCAGCAGTGCGCAGGCGTTTTCCGATAGGTGCTGTACGAAAGCAGGCATGCCTGGTTTGTTCTGCACCGAGCGCATGCTGCGTCGGTCCAGCAGTTCAACGGCCGAGACTGGCTGGGTTTTCAGCACGGTGACGGCGTTGCAGCAGGTTTCGACATCAGGGAAGACGATCAGCGCCGAGGCTTTGTTGGGGTGATCGATCACGGTGTCGTAGGTGACGGCACTGATAAACCCCAGGGTGCCCTCGGAGCCGACCAGCAGGTGGCTGAGGATATCCAGCGGGTCATCGAAATCCACCAGGGCGTTGAGCGACAGGCCGGTGGTATTTTTCAGACGGTATTTGTGGCGGATCTTTGCCGCCAGCTCAGTATTTGCCCGTGTTTCGCGGCCCAATAAGGCCAGGCGTTCAAGCAGTGCGCTATGTGACTGGCGGAAGGCTTGCACGCTGTCGGTATCTTCGGTGTCCAGGCGGCTGCCATCGGCCAGCACCAGGCGGATGCCCGCCAGGGTGTGGTAGGTGTTTTGCGCCGTGCCGCAGCACATGCCACTGGCATTGTTGGCGACGATACCGCCGATCTTGCAAGCATTGATGGACGCTGGGTCCGGCCCGATCTTGCGCCCGAACGGTGCGAGCCAGGCGTTGGCCTGGGCGCCGATCACGCCGGGTTGCAGGCGGATCTGTGTGCCTTGCCCGCGAATTTCGCGGTGGTTCCAGTTATCACCCAGTACGATCAGCACCGAGTCGCTGATGGCCTGGCCCGAGAGGCTGGTGCCTGCGGCACGAAAGGTCACCGGCACGCGGTCGCGCTGGGCCAGTTGCAGCAGGGTTACCACTTCGTCTTCTGACTCCACGCGGATCACCAGCTGTGGGATCAGTCTGTAGAAGCTGGCGTCGGTGCCGAAGGCGAGGGTGGAAAGTGGATCGTCGAAGCGGCGATCTTGCGGGATCAGTTGTGCGACGTCGCTCAGGAAAGCAGCAGGCAGGCTCATCGGTCCTCCAGAAATAGCAGACGCCGGAAGGGTGCCCCGGCGTCGATTCTTACCCTATTACGTGCACGTCTCAGTGCACCAGCATACCGGTGAACCAGTACGCCTGCGCCAAGGTGATCAGCCCGACGATGGTGGCAAAAAACAGGCTGTGCTTGAGGGTAAAGCGGAACAGATCGGATTCCTTGCCCACCAGGCCGGTGGCGGCGCAGGCCACGGCGATCGATTGTGGCGAGATCATTTTGCCGGTCACGCCACCGCTGGTGTTCGCGGCTACCAGCAGGGTGTCATTGACGCCGATCTGGTGCGCGGTAGTGGCTTGCAATGAGCTGAACAGGGCATTGGATGAGGTATCGGAGCCTGTCAGGAAAACCCCCAGCCAGCCAAGGAATGGCGAGAAGAACGGGAAGGCCGCACCGGTGCCGGCCAGAACCAGCGCCATGGTCGAGGACATGCCGGAGTAGTTGGTGACGAAGGCGAATGCCAGCACCATGCCGATAGAGAGGATCGGCCAGCGCAGCTCGTAGAAGGTCTCTTTTAAAGTGGTAAGACCAGTTTTTATATCGATTTTCAGTACGAGCATGGAAACCAGTGCCGAGAAGAAGATCGCAGTGCCCGTAGCTGAAATCGGGTCCAGCTTGAAGACGGCCGGGATGGCGGTCGGGTTGGTCACGATGGGCGCGACTTTCACCACCAGTTGATCCAGGTGCGGGATCGCAAAATTGAACACCCAGCCGTACATCGAGCCGCCCGCAGCGAACAGGGCCTTGAAGGGTTTGAGGGTCCAGATGGTCACCAGTACGGTGAGGATCAGGAACGGCGACCACGCCTTGAAAATTTGCCCCAGGCTGTAGGGCGAAACCACGGTGTTGCGCGGCAAGCCGAAGCCGCCGGCGCTGGAAGTGACCGCTACGCTGGAGGTGGCGCCGGCAATTTGTGCGCCTGCGGTGCGCTTGGGTTGCCAGACTTTCAGGAACAGCGTCAGGGCAATCAGGCTGGCGAGTGCCGAGGTGATGTCCGGCAGCTCTGGGCCAATGAAGTTGGAGGTGAAATATTGGGTGACGGCAAAGCTCAAGCCGGCCACCAAGGCTGCCGGCCAGGTTTCGCGAACGCCGCGCAGGCCGTCCATCATGAACACCAGCCAGAACGGTACGAACAGCGACAGCAGCGGCAGTTGGCGGCCGGTCATGGCGCCAATCTTGAACGCATCAATACCGGTGACCTGGCCGGCGACGATGATCGGAATGCCCAAGGCGCCGAAGGCCACGGGCGCGGTATTTGCAATCAGGCACAGGCCGGCGGCGTACAGCGGGTTGAAGCCCAGGCCAACCAGCAGCGCGGCGGTGATTGCCACGGGCGCGCCGAAACCGGCCGCGCCTTCCAGGAAGGCGCCAAAGCAAAAACCGATCAACAACACCTGCAAGCGCTGGTCGTCGGTGATCGACAGCACGGAGCTACGGATGATTTCGAACTGGCCGCTCTTGACCGTCAATTTGTACAGGAATACTGCCGCGACGATGATCCAGGCGATGGGCCACAGGCCGTAGGCAAAACCATAACCGGCCGCGGCCAGCGCCATGTCTACCGGCATCTGGAAGGCGAAAATGGCGACCAGGATCGACAGGGCCAGGGTGATGCTGCCGGCCACATGGCCTTTGAGGCGGAACACGGCCAGCGCCAAGAAGAAAAATACGATGGGAATGACGGCGGCCAGTGCGGATAGGCCGAGGCTGCCGAGTGGGCTGTAAAGCTGTTGCCAGGTTTGCATATGGGGTGGCCCCTGATTGTTGTTGTTTGGTGAGCTTGGATAATTGGTAATACCAATTTACAATCGCTGTGGGCTAGATTAAGAGGCTGGGCAGGGGTGTGTCAATTTGCCGCCTGCGAAACTTTGGTCGTAGGTCGGGAGGCGGGGTGTTCTGATCAGCGAAATTGAAGGCGTTCTGATAGGTGCTGCCGGCACGGCGATAGGCCAGAATAGGGGCCCCGGCGAGTGGTCGGGATGGTGGAGAGTTGAGTTATGGGGTTTGATCAGGTGCGTCAGCGCCGTTTGTCTGACGATATTGTCGAGCAGCTTGAGGGGATGATTCTCGAGGGCACGCTGAAGTCGGGCGAGCGCTTGCCGGCCGAGCGCGCGTTGGCTGAACGCTTTGGTGTGTCGCGCCCATCGTTGCGTGAGGCGATTCAGAAACTGGCGGCCAAGGGGTTGCTGGTCAGTCGCCAGGGCGGTGGCAACTATGTGGTGGACTCCCTGGGTTCGACCTTCAGCGATCCGCTGCTGCATTTGTTGGAAAGCAATCCCGAAGCGCAACGCGACCTGCTGGAGTTTCGCCAGACCCTGGAGGCTTCGTGTGCCTATTACGCGGCGTTACGCGCCACGGAGGTTGACCGTGAACGGCTGACCGCAGCGTTCGAGGCGTTGCAGGATTGCTATGCGCGCGCCGACGAGGTGAGCCGAGTGGAGGAGGGCGCTGCGGATGCGAGGTTTCACTTGGCGATTGCCGAAGCCAGTCATAACGCCGTGTTGCTGCACACCATTCGTGGGCTGTTCGACCTGCTCAAGCGTAACGTAGTGACGAATATTGGTGGCATGTATCAGCAGCGTACCGAGACCCGCGACATGCTGATCAATCAGCATCGGGACTTGTACCTGGCCATCATCGAGGGGCGGGCCGAGCAGGCGCGCGAAGTCTCGACACGGCATTTGCTGTATGTGCAGGAGGTGTTGGAGGAGGTGCGTCAGGAGGTTCAGCGTGTGGCTCGTGCGGAGCGGCGCAAAGGGATGTAGCCCGCATGGGCTACACCGTCACAAGGATTACTCTTCCTTGCCTTTGTTGCGCACGGCGCGATGCAGCTCGCGATTGGAATCGCGCTCGCGTTCGGTGTCGCGCTTGTCGTATTCCTTCTTGCCCTTGCCCAATGCGATCTCGCATTTGACCAGGTGCTTGCTCCAGTACCAGGACAAGCAGATGCATGCGTAGCCTTTTTGCTGCACGGCTGCGGCGAGCTTTTCCAGTTCGCGAGCATTGAGCAACAACTTGCGCGTACGCACCGGGTCGGCAATCACGTGGGTGCTCGCGGTGGTCAGCGGGGTGATATGACTGCCAAGCAGCCACGCCTCGCCATCCTTGAGCAGCACATAACTGTCGACCAGCTGCAGTTTGCTGGCACGCAGACTTTTTACTTCCCAGCCGGCCAGGACCAGACCAGCCTCGAACCGATGTTCGATGAAGTAATCGTGTCGCGCTTTTTTATTTTGCGCGATGGTCCCTGTGGGGTGTTTCTTTTGTTTAGCCATAGGGGCGGCATTATAGGGAGTTGCGAGCGTGTCGGCTACGGTCAACCTGTGTGCTTGAGCGAGTTGGACGAATCCCGGACAATGCGGGCAGTTCTTTGGTTTTTTTCTCTCGCGGATTGGGCTGTTCTTTCGCGATGTTTGCCTTAAGCAGTGGAAGTAACGCTCACATGACGACGCATATTCAACGTTCGGCCCTGTTGCCCTACCCGGCGCAGGCGCTCTATGACCTGGTCAACGACGTGGCGCGTTACCCAGAGTTTCTGCCTTGGTGCTCGACGGCCGAGGTTCTGGAGAGCAGTGACGAGCACATGGTTGCCAGTGTGGGGGTGGCCAAGGGCGGCCTCAGCCAGCATTTTGTGACGCGCAATGTGCTGGTGCCGGGGCAATCCATCGAAATGAACCTGCAGGAAGGGCCGTTCACCCAGCTACATGGTGTGTGGGTGTTCAAGGCGCTGACGGACAAGGCCTGCAAGATCAGCCTAGATCTTTCGTTTGATTATGCCGGGCCGATTGTTCGTGCGACCTTGGGGCCTTTGTTCAATCAGGCAGCCAATACCCTGGTGGACGCGTTCTGTCAGCGCGCCAAGCAACTGCATGGTTGAGATTGAGGTGGTGTTTGCCGCTGAGGACCGCCAGGTGTTGCTGGGGGTAAAGGTGGCTGAGGGCACCACGTTGCGCGAGGCGGTTCGGGCGTCGGGAATGGCGGCGCATTTTCCTGATGTTGATCTGGCTGATTGCCCGGTGGGTATATTTGGCAAGGTCGTCGTGGATGCACAGGTGCGTAGCGTGCAAGCGGGTGACCGTATTGAGATCTATCGGCCTTTGCTGGCCGACCCTAAAGAAGTGCGCAGGTTGCGCGCGGCCAAGGCGGCATTGGCCAGGCAAGCGAATTCTTGAGCTTGCCAAAGGGTAGCGTAGCCATCTACACCACTGCCATACGAAGCTGAACCGGTAACTGCCTGCCAACCGACACCTATCTCCCTGGAGCCGCGCGATCCAACTGTGGGAGCTGGCTTGCCTGCGAAAGCGGTGGTTCAGTTGAAGAATTATTGACTGACACACCGCCTTCGCGAGCAAGCCCGCTCCCACAGGGGATCTGAGCCAGGCGCTGACTCTGTGGGCAATACATGGCCAATGTGGGGCTTGCCTGCGATGGCGGTGGTTTAGCTGAATATTCAGTGACTGACACACCGCTATCGCGGGCAAGCCCGCTCCCACAGGGGATCTGAGCCAGGCGCTGATTTTGTGGGCAATACATGGCTAATGTGGGAGCTGGCTTGCCTGCGATGGCGGTGGTTCAGTTAAAGATTAATTGACTGACACACCGCCTTCGCGAGCAAGCCCGCTCACACAGGGGGATCTGAGCCAGGCGCTGATGCTGTGGGCAATATAGCTATGCAAATGGCAGACAATAAAAAGCCCGGCATGCCGGGCTTTTTATCGAGTGCAAAATTATTGCGGGCTGGTGTCCAGAGGCTCAGGCGTCGGCACGGGCACGGTTTCCACGTTGTCGATGTCTTTCTGGATGCTGTCCAGCAACGAACCTGGCTTGGCCGGTACCTCGGATTTTGGTTTTTCAGCTTGCTGCGCAGGGGCGGTCACGTTGGTGCCGCTGTCCTTGCCCAGCAAGGCTTCATCGCGGCTTACGCCGGGCATGAAGTCACCGGACAGGCTCACGAGCTGGTCATTGCCATTGAAGATGACACTGACGCGCTCCTGTTGGCGTTCACCGCCACCCGGTTGCAGGCTGTAGAGATAATCCCAGCGATCGGCATGGAAAGTGTCGGTCAGCAGGGGATTACCCATGATAAACCGTACTTGCCGTCGGGTCATTCCCGGGCGTAACTGGTCTATCATGTCCTGCGTGACGACATTGCCCTGCTGGATGTCGATTTTGTAAACCCCGGGGAATGAACAACCGGCGAGTGCGAGCAGTCCCACAAAGGTGAAACTGGTTAGCAAGAGCTTGGTGTTTTGCATCGGTGGGCGACTTCCACTATCTTGGCTGGGACAACGTAAACGCCGATCATACCCGTATTAAGAGAAGCTGCGAAGCAGCATCCGCGAGAAAGCTAACCATGGTTGAAAATAGCGAACTACGCAAAGCCGGTCTCAAAGTGACTCTGCCACGAGTCAAGATTCTACAAATGCTCGATTCTGCTGAGCAGCGCCACATGAGTGCCGAAGACGTTTACAAGGCGCTGATGGAGTCTAACGAGGACGTCGGCCTGGCCACGGTCTACCGTGTACTGACCCAGTTTGAAGCCGCAGGGCTGGTGGTTCGTCATAATTTCGACGGCGGTCATGCGGTGTTTGAATTGGCTGACGGTGGTCACCATGACCACATGGTTGACCTGGATACCAATGAGGTTATCGAGTTCACCAGCCCTGAAATCGAAGCGCTGCAGCACAAGATTGCTGAGGAGCATGGGTTCGATTTGGTCGACCACAATCTCGTGTTGTACATCCGTAAGAAAAAGTAAAAATCGACGCAGTTTTGCTTTGCGAAACGATTGAAGGCGACCCTCGGGTCGCCTTCGTGCTTTCTATAGAGGGGAAAATGTCGCTTCAAGCCTTCGCGGCCACCACCATTTTTTTTGCGTGAGCCAAGGACTCCTTGGTCAAGTCGATACCGCCGAGCATCCGCGCCACTTCTTCCACCCGTTCCGATTTGTTCAGCTTGGAGACGGCTGTGTGTGTCGCGTCACTGCCGCGCACCTTATGCACAAACAGGTGCTGATGCCCTTGAGCTGCCACTTGCGGCAAGTGGGTCACCGTGAGCACTTGGCCACGATCCCCCAGGCGACGCAGCAATTGGCCAACGATTTCTGCGGTCGGCCCGCCAATGCCCACATCCACTTCATCGAATACCAGGGTGGGTACCCGTGAGGTCTGTGCGGTAATCACCTGGATCGCCAGGCTGATCCGCGAAAGTTCGCCGCCGGAGGCCACTTTGGCCAGGGCCTTGAGCGGTTGGCCGGGGTTGGCACTCACCAGCAGTTCGACGTGCTCCAGCCCATGGGGCTGCAATTCTTGACTGGCGTTGGGATGCAACTCGATAGTGAAACGCCCGCCTGGCATACCCAGGCGTTGGATTTCCATCTCAACGGCGCTTGCCAGGCTAGTAGCTGCCTGCTGGCGCAGAGCGCTCAACTCCCGGGCTTTTTCCTGATAATGACGGGCAAACGAAGCGAGCTCCTCGCCCAGTCGTTCGATGGATTCGTCGTTCGCGTTGAGTGTTTCGATTTCATCCAGCAGTTTCTGCTGCATGGTTGCGACTTCAGTCGGCTGGATTCGATGCTTGCGAGCCAGGGTATAAATAGTGTCCAGGCGCTCTTCTATTTCCTGCAGGCGTGCTGGGTCGGCGTCGAAGTGATCCAGGAAACGATTGAGTTCGCCCACGGCCTCTTCAACCTGGATCTGCGCGCTGGTCAGCAGGGTGGTCGCTTCGCTCAGTGAGCCAGAAGCATTGTTCACGCTGGACAGGCGATTGAGGCTGGCCGTCAGCGCGTTGAGCACATTGCCGGAGTCGCTCTCGCTGCATTGCTCGACCACTTGGCGGCAGATGCCCAGCAGGGTTTCGGCGTTGGTCAGGTTCTTGTGTTCCTGCTCAAGCTGTTCCAGCTCGGTCTCACCCAGGCCCAGGCTTTCGAGCTCTTCCAATTGATAGCTGAGCAACTGGTGGCGGGCGCGTTGTTCGTCGCCGGAGTTGGAAAGGCGTTCCAGTTCCTGGCGTGTCTGGCGCCAGCGTTGGGCGGCCAGTTGAACTTGCCGGGAAAGGTCGGTGGCACCGGCGTACTCATCGAGCAGGCGACGGTGGGTATCGGTTTTCAGCAGGGATTGGTGTTCGTGCTGACTGTGGATATCGATCAGCAATTCGCCCAGGGCTTTCAGGTCGCCCAGTGGGCAGGGCGTGCCGTTGATATAGCCACGGGATCGCCCCTCGGCGGTGATCACCCGGCGCAGAATGCAGGGGCCTTCATTATTAAGGTCGCGCTCGGCCAGCCATGCCTCGGCTTCAGGGATGTCCGCCAGGTCGAAGGTGGCCAGAATGTCGGCCTTATCGGAGCCAGGGCGTACCACGCCGCTGTCTGCGCGATCGCCAAGGGTCAGGCCGAGGGCGTCAAGCATGATCGACTTGCCGGCGCCGGTTTCGCCTGTGATTACGCTCATCCCGCGATCCAGTTCAAGATCCAGATGTTCAACGATGGCGTAGTTATGTACAGACAGGTGCACGAGCATGACGGCCGCTCCCAGGCTTTAGGTCTGGTTATTTATACAGTGTTTTGTTCGGGGCTGACAATCCTGACGCTTAGCTCGATTTGCTTGAGTCGCGATTTTTTTTAGCGCGATGTGGAATGAGCGTGAAGGAAATGATCCAGGTCAATCGAAAGACTTTTGGTAACGCCTGCGCCCTTGAACCTGAAAATTGTGGCCCCATATACCGGAGCAGAAGCGCGAGTTGAGTTCGCGCATGATTTTGAAAGGAGAAATCTATGGCTGACGAACAGACGCAGGATACGCAAACTCCAGACGCCAATTCGGCTGCCGGTGATGAACTGGCGACTCGTGTGCAAGTGCTCGAAGAGCAATTGGCCGCTGCGCAGGATCAATCGTTGCGTGTTGCCGCCGATCTGCAGAACGTCCGCCGCCGTGCCGAGCAGGATGTAGAGAAGGCTCACAAGTTCGCGCTGGAAAAATTCGCTGGTGACCTGCTGCCGATCATCGACAGCCTGGAGCGTGGTCTTGAATTGTCCAACCCGGACGATGAAAACATCCGCCCAATGCGCGAAGGCATCGAGCTGACCCTGAAAATGTTCCAGGACACCCTGAAGCGTTATCAGTTGGAGGCGATCGATCCGCAGGCCGGCGAGCCGTTCAATGCTGAGCATCACCAAGCCATGGCCATGCAGGAAAGCCATGACCTGGAACCTAATAGCGTGATCAAGGTGTTCCAGAAGGGTTACCAGCTCAACGGTCGCCTGATGCGCCCGGCAATGGTGGTGGTGAGCAAGGCTCCTGCACCCGTTGCACCTTCTATTGATGAGCAGGCTTGAAATACGCCGCAAGGCCCCCATTTATAAGTCAAGCGTTTAAGTGCTACCGCAGTTAGCCACAACTGCTGCGGCAACCAAATTCAAGTTTCGGGAGAGTAAATCATGGGCAAAATTATCGGTATCGACCTGGGGACCACCAACTCCTGCGTCTCCGTGCTGGAAAACGGCGTTGCAAAAGTTATTGAAAACGCCGAAGGCGCACGTACCACTCCGTCGATCATCGCTTACGCCAACGACGGTGAAATCCTCGTCGGCCAATCGGCCAAGCGTCAGGCAGTGACCAACCCGCACAACACCCTGTACGCGGTAAAGCGTCTGATCGGTCGTAAGTTCGACGAAGAAGTCGTACAGAAAGACATCAAGATGGTGCCTTACAAAATCGCCAAGGCCGACAACGGTGACGCCTGGGTTGAAGTGAACGGCCAGAAAATGTCGCCGCCACAAATCTCGGCTGAAATCTTGAAAAAGATGAAGAAGACCGCCGAAGACTACCTCGGTGAAGCAGTGACTGAAGCGGTGATCACCGTTCCTGCCTACTTCAACGACAGCCAGCGTCAGGCCACCAAAGACGCCGGCCGCATCGCGGGCCTGGATGTAAAACGTATCATCAACGAACCAACCGCAGCTGCTCTGGCTTACGGTATGGACAAGGCCAAGGGCGATCACACCGTGATCGTTTACGACCTGGGTGGCGGTACGTTCGACGTCTCCGTGATCGAGATCGCAGAAGTTGACGGCGAGCACCAATTTGAAGTGTTGGCCACCAACGGTGACACCTTCCTGGGTGGTGAAGACTTTGACATTCGTCTGATCGACTACCTCGTTGACGAGTTCAAGAAAGAAAGCGGCATGAACCTCAAAGGTGACCCGCTGGCCATGCAGCGCCTGAAAGAAGCCGCTGAAAAAGCCAAGATCGAGCTGTCTTCCGCTCAGTCGACCGACGTGAACCTGCCGTACATCACTGCAGACGCTACCGGTCCTAAGCACTTGAACGTGAAAATCTCGCGTTCCAAGCTCGAAGCGCTGGTTGAAGACCTGGTTCAACGCACCATCGAACCTTGCCGAATCGCGCTGAAAGACTCCGGTATCGACGTTGGCTCTATCAACGACGTGATCCTGGTAGGCGGTCAGACCCGTATGCCACTGGTTCAGAAGCTGGTTACCGAGTTCTTCGGCAAAGAAGCTCGTAAAGACGTGAACCCGGACGAAGCCGTTGCCATGGGTGCTGCCATCCAGGGTGCCGTACTGGCCGGTGACGTGAAAGACGTGTTGCTGCTGGACGTAAGCCCGCTGACCCTGGGTATCGAAACCATGGGTGGCGTGATGACTGCGCTGATCGAGAAAAACACCACGATTCCTACCAAGAAATCCCAGGTGTTCTCGACTGCCGATGACAACCAGGGCGCCGTGACTATCCACGTGCTGCAGGGCGAGCGTAAGCAAGCTGCGCAGAACAAGTCCCTGGGCAAGTTCGACCTGGCTGAGATTCCACCAGCACCACGTGGCGTGCCACAAATCGAAGTGACCTTCGACATCGACGCCAACGGCATCCTGCACGTCGGCGCGAAAGACAAGGCCACCGGCAAAGAGCAGAAGATCACCATCAAGGCCAACTCCGGCCTGTCTGATGAAGAAATTCAACAGATGATCCGTGATGCTGAAACCAATGCTGAAGCGGACAAGAAGTTCGAAGAGTTGGCAGGCGCCCGTAACCAGGGTGACGCGCTGGTTCATTCGACGCGCAAAATGATCGCTGATGCTGGCGACAAAGTGACCGACGAAGAGAAAACCGCAATCGAAGCGGCAGTGGTTGCCCTGGAAGCCGCCATCAAAGGCGACGACAAGGCTGCCATCGAAGCCAAGGTTGAGGAGCTGTCGAAAGTCTCCGCGCCAGTTGCTCAGAAAATGTACGCCGAACAAGGCCAGCCGGCTGACGGCGCTGCGCAACAAGCAGAGCCTGAAGCCAAGCACGACGATGTTGTCGACGCCGAGTTCGAAGAAGTTAAAGACGACCAGAAGAAGTAACTTGGTCGCCCGGTTGACCGCACACAAGCGGTGACTGGTAGGATGTCGCCGCGCGGGAGCTTGCTCCCGCGTTGGCGTGTCTGGGGTATGCGAATTTTTACAGCATGCGACAACGCTCGGATGCTGGCGGTGTGAACGGGAATGCTCCTGCTTTCCGAATGACAGTCACCGCGTTTTTGGCCGGGTCCCTGGCTGAAAGCAGTAATGACCAGGATCGTTGAATTGACGTGAGTTGGGTCCGGGCCTGTATTGGGGCTCAACGAGTTTGGCAGGGTTCAGGAGGGCCAGGTCGAACGTCCTTAAGAGTGCAAAGACTTATGGCAAAGCGTGACTATTACGAAGTATTGGGTGTGGAGCGTGGCGCCAGCGAGGCGGAGCTGAAAAAGGCCTACCGTCGCCTGGCGATGAAGCACCACCCGGACCGTAATCCGGATAACAAAGAATCCGAAGAGATGTTCAAAGAGGCCAACGAGGCCTACGAATGCCTGTGTGATCCCAATAAGCGTGCAGCCTACGACCAGTATGGCCATGCCGGCGTCGACCCGAGCATGGGTGGTGGCGGTGGCGGTTTTGGTGGCCAGAACTTCTCCGATATTTTCGGCGACGTATTCAGCGACTTCTTCGGCGGTGGCCGTGGCGGTCAGCGTGGCGGCCCTCAGCGTGGCAGCGACCTGCGTTACACCCTGGAGCTGAACCTGGAAGAGGCCGTGCGCGGCACCAGTGTCAATATCCGTGTGCCGACGCTGGTTAACTGCAAGCCGTGCGATGGCTCCGGTGCGAAGAAAGGCTCCTCGCCGATCACGTGCCCGACCTGTGGCGGTATCGGGCAGGTGCGCATGCAGCAGGGCTTCTTCTCGGTGCAGCAAACCTGCCCGCGTTGCCATGGACAGGGCAAGATCATTTCCGATCCGTGCGACTCCTGCCACGGCGAAGGCCGCGTCGAAGAGTACAAGACGCTGTCGGTGAAAGTGCCGGCGGGTGTGGATACCGGTGATCGTATTCGCCTGTCGGGCGAAGGCGAGGCGGGTGCCCAGGGCGGCCCTACGGGCGACCTGTACGTGGTGATCAATGTGCGCGAGCACTCGATCTTCCAGCGTGACGGCAAACATTTGTTCTGCGAAGTGCCGATCAGCTTTGTTGATGCAGCGCTGGGTGGCGAGCTGGAGATTCCGACGCTGGATGGGCGGGTCAAGCTCAAGATTCCCGAGGGGACTCAAACCGGCAAGCAGTTCCGCATTCGTGGCAAAGGCGTTGCGCCTGTGCGCGGTGGCGGTGCTGGCGACCTGATGTGCCGTGTGGCAGTGGAAACCCCGGTGAACCTGAATCGTCGTCAGCGTGAACTGCTGGAAGAGTTCCGCAGCTCGCTGGAAGGCGATGACTCGCACTCACCGAAGACCACAGGCTTCTTCGATGGTGTAAAACGCTTCTTCGGCGACCTGTAAGGATCTGAATATGCGACGTATAGCCGTAATGGGCGCTGCCGGGCGCATGGGCAAGACGCTGGTCGAGGCGGTGCAGCAACGCTCGCCGGCCTCAGGGCTGACGGCGGCGATTGTTCGCCCAGGCAGTACGTTGATCGGCGCGGATGCAGGTGAGTTGGCCTCGTTGGGTCGCATCGGTGTTTCGCTGTCTGGCAACCTCGAGCAGGTGGCGGACGAATTCGACGTGCTGATCGACTTCACCCTGCCGGAAGTGATGCTGAAAAATCTGGCCTTCTGCCGCAAGGCAGGCAAGGCCATGGTGATCGGCACGACCGGTTTGAGTGCCGAGCAGAAGCAGTTGCTGGTGGAGGCGGGCAAGGATATTCCGATCGTCTTCGCGGCCAATTTCAGCGTGGGTGTGAACCTGTCGCTGAAGTTGCTGGACCTGGCGGCGCGCGTGCTGGGTGATGAGGCGGATATCGAGATTATCGAGACCCACCATCGCCATAAAATCGACGCGCCTTCAGGCACGGCATTGCGCATGGGTGAAGCCATTGCGGATGCGCTGGGTCGCGATCTGTCGAAAGTGGCGGTGTACGGGCGTGAGGGCCATACCGGTGCTCGTGCGCGTGACACCATTGGTTTTGCCACTGTGCGCGGTGGTGATGTGGTCGGTGATCACACAGTGCTGTTTGCCACCGAAGGTGAGCGTCTGGAAATCACCCACAAGGCCTCCAGTCGCATGACCTTCGCCAAGGGCGCGGTGCGTGCTGCGCTCTGGTTGGAAGGGTGTGAGCCAGGCCTGTACGACATGCGTGACGTGCTGGATCTGCACTAAGCAGTAGCTAAAACGGGGGCTCAGGATTATCCTGTGGCCCCGTTTTTACCCGCTAAGCGACGTCCTGTCGCATTCCCCTGCCTTTAAGGCTCATTAGCGGTGGACCAAAAAAGCCTTTTTCTGTAAGCTACAGCTTTAGTGTGTCCACTAAAAGCGCGCAGAATAATTCAGTGAAGAAGCGGGGTGACGTGTCCATACGTCACTCCGCTTTTTTACAACCTGCGATCGCCCTTTCAGGCTTTATTTACGGGAGGTCTTCTTGACTAAGCCAGCCATACTCGCCCTTGCTGATGGCAGCATTTTTCGCGGCGAAGCCATTGGAGCCGACGGTCAAACCGTTGGAGAGGTGGTGTTCAACACCGCCATGACCGGCTATCAGGAAATCCTTACCGATCCTTCCTACGCCCAACAGATCGTTACCCTGACCTATCCGCACATCGGCAACACCGGCACCACGCCGGAAGATGTCGAGTCTGATCGTGTCTGGTCGGCGGGCCTGGTGATTCGTGACCTGCCACTGGTTGCGAGCAACTGGCGTAACACGATGTCGCTGTCCGATTACCTGAAAGCCAACAACGTTGTGGCGATCGCCGGTATCGATACGCGCCGCCTCACGCGCATCCTGCGTGAAAAAGGCTCGCAGAACGGCTGCATCATGGTCGGTGACAATATTTCCGAAGAGGCGGCGATTGCCGCAGCGCAAGGCTTCCCTGGCCTGAAGGGCATGGACCTGGCGAAAGTCGTCAGCGTCAAAGAGAAGTACGAGTGGCGTTCCACTGTGTGGGATCTGAAGACCGACAGCCACGCGACTATCGAGGCTGCCGATCTGCCTTACCACGTGGTCGCCTATGACTACGGCGTCAAGTACAACATCCTGCGCATGCTGGTCGAGCGCGGTTGCCGTGTGACCGTGGTGCCCGCGCAAACCCCTGCCAGCGAAGTGCTCGCGATGCAGCCGGACGGTGTGTTCCTGTCCAACGGCCCGGGTGACCCTGAGCCATGCGACTACGCTATCCAGGCCATCAAGGACGTGCTGGAGACCGACATTCCGGTGTTCGGTATCTGCCTTGGTCACCAGCTGCTGGCTTTGGCCTCCGGCGCCAAGACCCTGAAAATGGGCCACGGCCACCACGGTGCCAACCACCCGGTACAAGACCTGGACACTGGCGTTGTGATGATCACCAGCCAGAACCACGGTTTTGCGGTGGATGAAGCCTCCCTGCCGAGCAACGTGCGCGCCATTCACAAGTCGCTGTTCGACGGTTCCCTGCAAGGCATCGAGCGCACCGACAAGAGCGCGTTCAGCTTCCAGGGCCACCCTGAAGCCAGCCCGGGCCCGAACGACGTAGCGCCGCTGTTCGACCGTTTCATCAATGAGATGGCCAAGCGACGCTGACTGAGTGGCCTGCGGGCGGCCCCGGATCGCGGTGGCCCCCGCAGGCTCTTCAAAGATTGTTCAAGACGGCTTGCCGACTGACCTGCGGATTTGAGTGACAAACCCATGCCAAAACGTACAGACATAAAAAGCATCCTGATTCTCGGCGCTGGCCCGATCGTGATCGGCCAGGCCTGCGAATTCGACTACTCCGGCGCCCAGGCCTGTAAAGCCCTGCGCGAGGAGGGCTACCGCGTCATCCTGGTGAACTCCAACCCAGCCACCATCATGACCGACCCGGCCATGGCCGACGCCACCTACATCGAGCCGATCAAGTGGCAGACCGTTGCCAAGATCATCGAGAAAGAGCGTCCGGACGCGCTGCTGCCAACCATGGGCGGCCAGACCGCTCTGAACTGCGCCCTGGACCTGGAGCGCGAAGGCGTCCTGGAAAAGTTCGGCGTAGAGATGATCGGTGCCAATGCCGACACCATCGACAAGGCTGAAGACCGTTCGCGTTTCGACAAGGCCATGAAGTCCATCGGCCTGGCGTGCCCGCGTTCCGGTATCGCCCACAGCATGGAAGAAGCCAACGCGGTCCTCGAGACCCTGGGCTTCCCGTGCATCATCCGTCCGTCTTTCACCATGGGCGGCACCGGCGGTGGTATCGCTTACAACCGCGAAGAGTTCGAAGAAATCTGCGCTCGCGGCCTGGACCTGTCGCCGACCAAAGAGCTGCTGATCGACGAATCCCTGATCGGCTGGAAAGAGTATGAGATGGAGGTTGTCCGCGATAAGAAGGACAACTGCATCATCGTCTGCTCCATCGAAAACTTCGACCCGATGGGCGTGCACACCGGTGACTCGATCACCGTGGCGCCAGCGCAGACCCTGACCGACAAGGAATACCAGATCCTGCGTAACGCCTCCCTGGCGGTATTGCGCGAGATCGGCGTTGAAACCGGCGGTTCCAACGTTCAGTTCGGCATCTGTCCGGACACCGGCCGCATGGTCGTGATCGAGATGAACCCACGTGTATCGCGTTCTTCGGCGTTGGCCTCGAAAGCGACTGGCTTCCCGATTGCACGTATCGCTGCAAAGCTGGCTATCGGCTACACCCTGGACGAGCTGCAAAACGAAATCACCGGCGGCGCGATGCCGGCGTCTTTCGAGCCGTCTATCGACTACGTCGTGACCAAGCTGCCGCGCTTTGCCTTCGAGAAATTCGCCAAGGCGGATGCACGCCTGACCACCCAGATGAAGTCGGTCGGTGAAGTCATGGCAATCGGCCGCACTTTCCAGGAATCCCTGCAGAAAGCCCTGCGCGGTCTGGAAGTCGGTGTTTGCGGCCTGGACGAGAAGCTCGACCTGAGCAACCCGGAAAGCATGAGCATCCTCAAGCGCGAGCTGACCGTGCCGGGCGCCGAGCGTATCTGGTACGTGGCGGACGCCTTCCGTGCCGGCCTGAGCGTCGAAGATATCTTCGGCATGAACATGATCGACCCGTGGTTCCTGGTGCAGATCGAAGATCTGATCAAGGAAGAAGAGAAGGTCAAGACGCTGGGTCTGTCGTCTATCGACCGCGACTTGATGTTCCGCCTCAAGCGCAAAGGCTTCTCCGACCAGCGTCTGGCCAAGCTGCTGGGTGTGACCGAGAAGAACCTCCGTACTCATCGCCACAAGCTGGATATCTTCCCGGTCTACAAGCGCGTTGACACCTGCGCCGCGGAATTCGCCACCGACACGGCCTACATGTACTCCACCTATGAGGAAGAGTGCGAAGCCGCGCCGACGGGCCGCGACAAGATCATCATCCTGGGTGGCGGTCCGAACCGTATCGGCCAGGGGATCGAGTTCGACTATTGCTGCGTACACGCCGCCCTCGCCCTGCGCGAAGACGGGTACGAGACCATCATGGTCAACTGCAACCCGGAAACGGTTTCCACTGACTACGACACTTCCGACCGCCTGTACTTCGAGCCGGTAACCCTGGAAGACGTCTTGGAAATCTGCCGCGTCGAGAAGCCTAAAGGCGTGATCGTCCAGTACGGCGGCCAGACCCCGCTGAAACTGGCGCGTGCCCTCGAAGCCGCCGGCGTGCCCATCATCGGTACCAGCCCTGATGCGATTGACCGTGCCGAAGACCGTGAGCGCTTCCAGCAGATGGTTGAGCGCCTGAACCTGCGCCAGCCGCCGAACGCCACAGTGCGCAGCGAAGACGAAGCCATCCGTGCGGCCAGCAAGATCGGCTACCCGCTGGTGGTGCGTCCGTCCTACGTACTGGGCGGCCGAGCGATGGAAATCGTCTACGAAGAAGAAGAACTCAAGCGCTACCTGCGTGATGCGGTGAAAGTCTCCAACGACAGCCCGGTGCTGCTGGACCACTTCCTCAACTGCGCCATCGAAATGGACGTGGATGCGGTCTGCGACGGCACCGATGTAGTCATCGGTGCCATCATGCAGCACATCGAACAAGCTGGTGTTCACTCCGGTGACTCGGCCTGCTCGCTGCCGCCGTACTCGCTGCCGGCGCACATCCAGGACGAGATGCGCGAACAGGTCAAGAAGATGGCCCTGGAGCTGGGCGTTGTCGGCCTGATGAACGTACAGTTGGCGCTGCAAGGCGAAGACATCTACGTCATTGAAGTCAACCCGCGTGCTTCGCGTACCGTACCGTTCGTGTCCAAGTGCATCGGTGTGTCCCTGGCGATGATCGCTGCGCGTGTGATGGCTGGTAAGACCCTGAAGGAAATCGGCTTTACCAAGGAAATCATTCCGAACTTCTACAGTGTGAAAGAGGCGGTGTTCCCATTCGCCAAATTCCCTGGCGTGGACCCGATCCTGGGCCCGGAGATGAAGTCCACCGGTGAAGTGATGGGCGTGGGCGATACCTTCGGTGAAGCATTCGCCAAGGCCCAGATGGGCGCCAGCGAAGTGCTGCCGACCGGCGGTACTGCGTTTATCAGCGTGCGTGATGACGACAAGCCACTGGTTGCAGGGGTTGCCCGCGATCTGATCAACTTGGGCTTTGAAGTCGTGGCTACCGCCGGGACCGCCAAGCTGATCGAAGCTGCCGGCCTGAAAGTACGCCGCGTGAACAAGGTGACGGAAGGCCGTCCGCATGTGGTCGACATGATCAAGAATGACGAAGTCACCCTGATCATCAACACCACCGAAGGTCGTCAGTCGATCGCGGACTCCTATTCCATTCGTCGTAATGCCTTGCAGCACAAGATTTACTGCACCACTACCATTGCTGCTGGCGAAGCTATCTGTGAAGCGCTCAAGTTCGGTCCGGAAAAGACCGTGCGTCGCTTGCAGGATCTACACGCAGGATTGAAGGCATGATCAAATACCCAATGACCGTCCAGGGCGCTAAGGCCCTGGAAGAGGAACACGCCCATCTGACCAAGGTCGTACGTCCAAAGCTGAGCCAGGACATCGGTACGGCCCGCGAGCTGGGTGACTTGAAGGAAAACGCCGAATACCACGCTGCTCGCGAGCAGCAGGGTATGGTTGAGGCGCGGATTCGTGACATCGAGGGTCGGATTCAGAATCAGGTCATCATTGATGTCACCTCCATCCCTCATACCGGTAAAGTGATTTTCGGCACCACTGTTGAGATCGCCAACGTCGAGACTGATGAGCGCGTTGTTTATCACATCGTGGGTGAAGATGAAGCTGACTTCAAACTCGGCAAGATCTCTGTTGGTTCGCCGCTGGCCCGCGCCTTGATTGCCAAGGAAGAGGGTGATGTGGTGGCCGTCAAGACGCCGGGTGGCGTGATCGAGTACGAGATTGTCGAAGTTCGTCACATCTGAAAGACGGCGCCCGCTGCGTGCGGGCGCCATGCTTTGGCAGCTCTCTCAGATGCTTTGGGTGGGCGGCCTATGGCTGTTACATATTGGTGTATTGCCGGCGTTGGGCCTGATTGGCCTGGCGCCGCTGCTGATCGATGAGATCGACGGATTATTGAGTGCGCTGCTGGTGGGTTTTGCGGCGGCGTGCGTGCTGCTTCAGGTGTTGGTGCTGGTCAAGGCTGAAGGCCTGAAGAGTTTGTGGCGGGATATTCGCGGGCAACTGCTGTTGATGGCGCTGTATGCATGCGCAATGTTTTGCGTGGTGCATGTGTGGCTGCCGCAAGCGTTGCGCTGGCAGTTATTCAGCTATCTTGTGCTAGGGTTCTCTGGCCTGGTGCTGGTTATGCAGCCTGCGCCGGGATGGAGTGGCGGGGCGCGCGAAGCACGCCCTTGACCCTTTTCATCATTTGAAGCGATGAACGTTCGACAGTTGCTTGTTGACGCTGAAGTTCTTGCGATACAGCAGCGCCATCTTGCCGATGACCTGAACCAGGTCCGCTTTGCCCACCTTGCACAATTCTGCAACGGCGGCCAGGCGCGCTTCGCGATCAAGGATGTTGACCTTGATCTTGATCAGTTCGTGATCGTTCAGTGCGCGCTCGAATTCGGCTAGCACACCCTCAGTCAAACCGTTGTCTGCCACAATCAGAACTGGTTTCAGATGGTGGCCAATGGATTTGTACTGTTTCTTCTGCTCTTGAGTGAGCGGCATAATCTGACCCCTGCGTCTGATCTTGTAAAAAGCGGCGGCCAGTTTACCCGAGCGAGTCCGGGACCGCCCAGTTAATCACGACCCGTTTTATTTTTTCGAGGTGGCCCGTGGCCCGTTCCAAAACCAGCCTTAAGTGGCTACAAGAACATTTCAATGATCCTTACGTCAAAAAGGCGCAAAAGGACGGCTATCGTTCCCGTGCCAGCTACAAGCTGCTGGAGATCCAGGATAAGGACAAATTGATCCGTCCAGGCATGAGCGTTATCGATCTCGGCGCGGCCCCCGGTGGCTGGTCCCAGGTGACCAGTCGTCTGATTGGTGGGCAAGGCCGATTGATCGCTTCGGACATCCTTGAGATGGACAGCATCCCGGACGTGACCTTTGTTCACGGCGATTTTACCGAGGACAAGGTATTGGCCGAGATCCTGGAGGCTGTGGGAAATTCGCAGGTAGACCTTGTGATTTCCGACATGGCCCCCAATATGAGTGGATTACCGGCTGTTGATATGCCGCGTGCCATGTTCCTGTGTGAACTGGCGCTGGATTTGGCAGGTCGGGTGTTACGTCCGGGTGGCGATTTCCTGGTGAAGGTGTTCCAGGGTGAAGGTTTCGACGAGTACCACAAGAACATTCGCAAGCTGTTCGACAAGGTGCAGACCCGCAAACCGGACTCTTCCCGTGACCGGTCCAGGGAGCAGTATCTGCTGTGCCGTGGCTACCGCGGCGTCGAAGGCGCGGCGAGCGAAGAGCGTTTTTGAGAAATTCGAGGAGGGCGATAGGTTTTTTATATCGCTTTCGTCACGAAGCTTTACGAATATTGCGTAGTCAAAGTTTCACAAAGGGTTACAGACGGCGCCTGCCAGAGTTGTAGGTAATGTAGTAAGTTAGGCCGGTGAATATCATGCGAAGCGCGCGCCAGTAGCGGAGCTTGCTTCAGAGGGTAGTTAATTGAACGATATGGCAAAGAATCTGATCCTGTGGTTGATCATCGCGGCTGTCCTGGTGACGGTGATGAACAACTTCTCCAGCCCTAACGAGCCGCAGACCCTCAACTATTCCGACTTCATCCAGCAAGTTAAGGATGGCAAGGTCGAGCGCGTAGCGGTTGATGGCTACGTGATTACCGGTAAGCGCAACGATGGCGACAGCTTCAAGACCATTCGTCCTGCCATTCAGGACAACGGTCTCATCGGTGACCTGGTGGATAACAAGGTCGTTGTGGAAGGCAAGCAGCCTGAACAGCAAAGCATCTGGACTCAACTCCTGGTGGCCAGCTTCCCGATCCTGGTGATTATCGCCGTGTTCATGTTCTTCATGCGCCAGATGCAAGGCGGTGCGGGAGGCAAGGGCGAACTCAACCTGTGGCTGGTCCTGCGCGATTTCGCGCCGGTGGCCCTGACCACCGATTCGGACCTGCGCGAGGTGCGCGTCGACGGCGCGCCGCTGCAGAGCATGACCACGCCCGGCCTGCAGCTGCAACGCGTGCAGGCGCGCCTGCGCTGGCAGCGCCAGGGCGATGGCTGGGCGCTGCAGGTGCCGCGCCTGCGCCTGGGCAGTGGTGGGGACGAGCAACGGCTGGATGGCCTGCAGGTGAAGGTGGGCAAGCAGCTGCGGATCAGCAGCGGGCCGGTGCAGGCCGGGACCGCCCTGCGCGCGCTGGCCCTGAGCGACCGCCTCGAACCGGGCCTGCGCCGCTGGCTGTACCTTTCCAGGCCGCAGCTGGATGTGCAGTCGCTGCAGCTGCAGGGCGAGCGCGACGGCCCGTTGTGGGCGCAGGGCGAACTGCAGGCGCTGGGCTTTGCCAGCGTTGGCAATGCCCCTGGCGTGCGTGGCCTGGGCGGCCGTTTCGAAGGCGATGCCGATGGCTTCAGCCTGCAGCTGAAGCCGCAGCAGGAGCTGCAGTTCGATTGGCCGACCGGTTTCGGCGAGCGCCACGACCTGCATCTGGCCGGGCAGATCGTCGGCTGGCGCGACGGAGCCGGTGGCTGGCGCATCGGCACCCCGGCGATGCGCGTGGAAGGCACCAACTATGCCGCCGATGTGCGTGGCAGCCTATGGTTCCAGGGCGACGGCACGCGCCCGTGGCTGCAGCTGGCCGCCAAGCTGGACGACGTGCCGATGACCGCCGCCAAGCGGTTCTGGATCCATTCGAAGATGAGCAAGGGCGCCACCGACTGGCTGGATGCCGCGCTGGTGGGTGGCCAGGTGCGCGGCGGCATCGGCCTGGTCAGCGGTGACCAGGACGATTGGCCGTTCGACAACAACGATGGCCGCTTCGAGGCTACCGGCCACATCAGCAACGGCGACATCCGCTTCCAGCACGACTGGCCGCTGATGGGCCAGGTCGACGCCGATATCGCCTTCATCGGCCCCGGTTTCCACATGCAGGGCCGCGGTGACCTGGCCGGTGTGGCGGTGCAGAAGTTCGAGGCCGGCATCGAAGATTTCGGCCACGCGCCGCTGTACGTGCGTGCCGACAGCCAGAGCGAGGCGGGGCGCCTGCTGGCGATGCTGCGGCAGAGCGGCCTGCACAAGGACTACGGCGACACGCTCGACAACCTGGTCGCCAGCGGCCCGGCCAACGTGCACTTCGACCTGCTGCAGCCGCTGCACCACGATGAAGGCGGTGGGCACCTGCAGGGCACGGTGGACCTGGCCGGTGTGAAGCTGGTGGACAAGCGCTTCGATCTGGAATTCGACGCCATGCAGGGCCAGGCCCGCTACGGCAGCGGTGGCTTCGCCGCCGAGGAACTGGCCGTGCGCCACCTCGGCCAGGACGGTCGCCTGAGCCTGCGTGCCGGCGGCTATGTGCGCAACCCGGCGCTGGCCTTTGAATCGGAACTGGCCGCGCACCTGGATGCCAAGGTGCTGATCGACCGCGCGCCGGAAATGGCCTGGCTGAAGCCCTATCTGGAGGGCACCTCGGCCTGGACCGTCGCCGTCAACCTGCCCAAGGTGGCGCCCGGTGCGCCGGCTCCGCCCAGCGAGCTGCGCCTGCATTCGGACCTGGTGGGCACCCGCCTGGACCTGCCGGCGCCGCTGGACAAGCCGGCCGCCGATGCGCTGGCGACCACCGTGTCGGCACAGCTGCCGATGGGCGATGGCCGCATCGACGTGGCGTTCGGCCAGCGCCTGGCCCTGGCCGCGCGCACGCACGACAACCAGACCGGCGTGCAGGTGACGATGGGCAGCGACCGCGTTGACCGCGACCCGCCGCCCAGCGGGCTGGCCATCAACGGCCGCAGCCCGACGCTGGATGCGCTGGAATGGATCGGCCTGGCCCGTGGCGCCGGTGGCGATGGCGACCCCATGCCGCTGCGCGCGGTGGACGTGCAGGTCGGCAGGCTGATGCTGATCGGCGGCATCTTCGAACAGACGCGGCTGCAGCTGCGGCCGGGCGCGCAGGCGCTGGACGTGCGCCTGGACGGCCCGTCGCTGGCCGGCCACCTGAGCGTGCCCAATGCCGATGGCGGCACCATCAGCGGCCAGCTCGACCGCGTGCACTGGCAGTCACCGTCGGCGGCGCCAGGCGCTGACACCGCCATGGCCGCGATGCGCCCGCAGACCGGTGCCGATGACATCGATCCGGCCAAGCTGCCGCCGTTCGCCCTGGACATCGCCGACCTGAAATTCGGCAAGGTGGCATTGGGTCAGGCGACGGTGCGCACCCGTCCGGTTGCACAGGGACTGCAGGTGGACCAACTGGATTTCCGTTCGCCGGGACAGGCC